>Ga0182013_10001650_pt1 | contig 30251 bp, 43 predicted proteins | sample 612S2MmetaG_FD_120487 | JGI IMG/M metagenome (GOLD analysis project Ga0182013, IMG submission 120487) | Permafrost microbial communities from Stordalen Mire, Sweden - 612S2M metaG | ecosystem: Environmental > Terrestrial > Soil > Wetlands > Permafrost | place: Sweden: Stordalen | collected... | reverse complement strand
TAAAGACATACGCAACTACAACATAACCGCCCTGCGCAAAAACTTTGGCACCGTGCCGCAGGATGTGGTTTTATTTGGAGGAACCATCCGCGAAAACATTGCCTACGGAAAACCCTCGGCCACCGAAACTGAAATTCAGGAAGCAGCACGTAAAGCCTACGCATTGGAGTTTATCAATTCGTTCCCCGAAGGTTTAGATACTGTGGTAGGCGAAAGAGGAGTAAAGCTAAGCGGTGGCCAGAAACAACGCATCGCCATTGCCCGCGCCATACTACGCGACCCCAAAATCCTGATACTGGACGAAGCCACCTCCGCCCTCGACTCAGAAAGTGAAAGGCTGGTAAAACAGGCGTTGGATGAACTGATGAAAAACCGCACCACCTTTATTATAGCCCACCGCCTCTCTACCATCCGCGAAGCTGACACCATCCTGGTTATCAATAAAGGCAAGATAGTAGAACAAGGTAAGCATCACGAGCTATCGGTAATGGATAAAGGCATTTACAGCAATTTGCTGAAGTTGCAGTATGATTTGGAGTAAGTTTTCAGTTTTCAGTTTACAGTTGAATACAACCAAAGTTTGAAGGGCAACCCCTCACGCTTGTCATCCCGACGGTAGGAGGGATATTAATGTGCAAAGATGGGCTGACTTCATTGCACCGCAAACCCTCTGGCTCCTCCCGCTTTTTTGCGGGAGGAGCCAGAGGGTGAGCATAGCCAGTCATTAATTTGATGAAGCTGTAGTATGACCTGGAGAAAGGAGGTTATTGAGTTTTAAAGGCAGATTGTGCTTTTCTTCCCAAGCGTTGTGCAGATTGCTTTATATATTTAATATCTGTTATGCCTTTTTCTAACTCGATTAATTCCTTCTGTAAATTCAATTTGTCAATAAAATTGATAAACTCCAGTTTACCTTTTTTATCGGTAAGTATCTGAAGTTCAAGGTATTTGTTAATCAGGTTTGTAAACAGTTCAATTAACAAGGCCTGCTTTCCCAGAAAGGATTTATTGGCACCGTACTTGGTAACTAAAAACGAATTAAACATTAAGTCAGTCATATGTCTGAACTCCTGTTCATTTATAATATTCTTTTTCTTTATTTCTAATGTTGTTCCCATATCAAATCTCTTCCATTGTGATTAAATGATAATCCGATTCTTTTTTTACCTCTAAAACAGCAAAAAGAGCATTCGGCTTCAGTAATACTTCCAACTCCTCAAATCTAGCAATTTTCTCAATGTCTTTACGTGTTTTAACCTGTAATCTAAACAAACAATTTGGGGTGTAGTTTGAATCGCCTACAAAATTCGTGGCAGTAAGTCTTGATTTTGTGGTTGAAACAAAAGTGTATTCTTTTATGCTTTTCCAGTTACGGCATTTTGATAGCGCTTTAATTCTGACCGGGTTAAGTAAACTTTTCTATAGACAAGACCTTCGAAGTTTGCAATTTTGTCTAAAGCGCTATTCAGCAAAGTTCCAAAATCGTCAAAATTTTTACCCTTGGATTTTCGCAATTCAATATTTGTTTGCAAAAAACCGTCGTCCGAATATTTATAAATAACTGCTTTTTCGAAAGAAGTAAGTTCCGGGTGTGAATTTTTACGACGACTCTTTTCAATAGCTTCGAGTTCTGTTTGTAAATTAGATTTGGCGTATGATTCGATATCCATATCTTAAAATTAATATTGCACTTTCAACCTTTAAATTTTCCGGTTAAGTTGTTTGCTGCTGGAACTAAATACCATTAATGCTATATTAGCCCCGGCAGGAAATATCATGCCAATATATGAAGATATCTGCCTCTATTTACTCCAACAAAGAAAAAGACCTGGAAACACTGGTGCGCGAACTGGATGCGCATGGTATTGACATGTTCCATATTGATTGCTTTGATGATGCGGTGTTTAAGGATATTGCCCGCATCAGGGCTATTAGCAAAACGTCTATTGACCTGCACATTATTCACCCACACCCCGAATCCTTCTTTACGCTGATTGACCAGTATAAGGTTGACTTTGTAAGCGTGCAGTACAACCCGGAAATTAAAGGTGACTTTTTCCGCCCCAATGGTGTTACCCTATGGGGCCTGGCTATTACTTTAAAAGATTCGTTAGCTGCTGTGGGTAGTATTTTACAACAGGCTGATTTTGCATTGATTATGGCCTCTGAGCCAGGTGTTAGTGGCAAGCCTTTCGACAGGGCAAACTTTCAGCGCATTACCGATTTTAAACAACAGTTTCCGCAAAAGAAGGTGCAGGTAGATGGAGGGGTAAACGACCGCATTGCCTTCGTTTTAAGGCTGCTGGGGGTTAATTCGATAGTCTCGGGCAACTACCTGATGAAGGGCGAATACCTGGGCGTGGGCATGCTTAATCTGCACAAAACGCCATCGCTGCAGGAGGCAGAGAACGACTTTAAAATGGGTGACTTTATGACGCCCTGTCAATACCTGCCGGTGCTTACTGAAAGCGACCTGACTATCAAAACAGCACTTGAAACCATTGAGAAATTCAGGATGGGTTTTGTGCTGGTAAACGATGCTGCCGGTAAGTTAAAGGGTGTTATCAGCAATGCCGATATCCGCCGCGGCTTTTTGAATAAACTAAATGATTTGAACGCTGTTGAGGTAAGTACCATGATTAACCGCGCACCGGTTGTTATTGGCGAAGATGAAACACTTACCGATATGCTGCATTTGTTGAATAATTTGAACTTCATTATTTTATTTTTGCCGGTAGTGGGCCGTGATAACCAATTGAAAGGTGCCGTATTGTTGAATAACTTAACCCGCGTGTAAAATAAATCCAAATGCAGTTTAACACAAAGAGCACAAAGAGAAATGCCAATACAAAGGCCACAAAGGATTATATTTTTGGTGTTCTTTGTATTAACCTTTGTGTTCTTAGTGTATACGGTATTTAATTTCTTTAAAATTGACTAATGATTATACATCTCAATAAAAAAGTAAGCCAGGATAAAGCCGAGGAACTGGCTGATAAATACCAGGCCGCCATTTTTCATAGCGATAGGATTGTGCTTATCACTTCTTCTAAAGTAAAAACCGCTACCGATGAACTAAAGGCCGTGGCTGACGATATTTTTGTAACCGACTCTGATATTCAGCTGGCCAGCAAACAGTATTCGGCCACCAAAAGGGAAATTAAGATTGGGGATTTTAGCATTGGGGGCAATACCCACAATTCGGTTGTAATTACCGGACCGTGTAGCGTTGAGTCTGAAGAGCAGATTGAGCAGGCCGCACAGCTTTGTGTTGAGCTGGGGGTAAAGGTGTTACGTGCAGGGGCGTTTAAGCCGCGCACCTCGCCTTATACCTTTCAGGGTTTGGGTTTAGAGGGGCTGAAGTTGCTGGATAAAATGCGGAGCAAATACGGCCTGAAGATAATTACCGAAGTGCGCGATAGCACCCATGTAGATGAGATTATTGAATATGCCGATATCATTCAGATTGGGGCCAAGGCGATGTACGACCACGGCATTTTGCGCAAAAGCGGCGCCTGTAACAAACCGGTGCTGCTGAAACGCGGTTTCGGAACAACGCTGCAGGAGTTTGTGCAATCGGCTGAGTTTATTTTAAGTGGCGGCAACCCCAATGTGATTTTGTGCGAGCGCGGCATACGCACCTTTGAAACCAAAACCCGTTTTACGTTGGACCTTTGTGGCGCAGCCTGGTTAAAAGAATACACCAACCTGCCCATCATCCTCGACCCCAGCCATGCCATTGGTTATGCCTACGGCGTGCCTGATTTGGCAAGAAGTTGTATGGCGCTGGGTGTAGATGGTTTATTGATTGAAACGCACCCCAACCCTAAAGTAGCCAAAAGCGATGCCGAGCAGCAACTGGACTTTAACCAGTTCCGCGCATTGCACGGCAGTTTGAAGAAGGTGGCGGATGCAGTGGGGTATAAGGTAATATAAAAAAGCAGCCCCTTCCAAACCCTCCCCCAAAGGGAGGGCTTTAATACCGGTGATTTAGAGGGTAAAGTTGACAAACGGATGATTACGAATAACTAAAAAATAAAAACCGCTGACTAAGCATTACGCTCTTCCCTCCCTTTCGGGGAGGGAAGATGCCGAAGGCAGATGGGTGGGGCCGGTATTGACTATGGAAAAATACGAACAAAGAGGAGTTTCAGCAGGGAAGGAGGAAGTGCATGCGGCGGTGAAGGATTTATACCATGGCCTTTACCCCAAGGCGTTCTGCAAAATATATCCTGATTACTTAGGGGGTGATGACAGCTATTGCAATGTAATGAGCTCTGACGGCTCGGGCACCAAATCAATACTGGCTTATTTGTACTGGAAAGAAACGGGCGATATTTCGGTATGGAAGGGCATAGCTATTGACGCGATGGTAATGAACCTGGACGACCTGCTTTGCATTGGCGCTACCGATAACTTTTTATATACCTCCATCATTAACCGCAACAAGCATTTAATAACCGGCGAGGTAATTGCTGAAATTATAAAAGGCGGCCAGGAGTTTATTGAAAGAATGAATGCCTTGGGTGTCCACATCAACCTGATGGGAGGGGAGACCGCCGACCTTGGCGACTGCGTCCGCACCACCACCGTAGACGCCACCATGACTGTGCGCCTTAAAAAAGACAAACTGGTTTTAACCCAAAACATAAAACCCGGAAACGTAATTGTAGGCCTTGCCAGCTACGGACAGGCCACTTACGAAACAGAATATAACAGCGGCATCAGCAGCAACGGTTTAACCTCTGCCCGCCACGATGTTTTAAGCCGTTTTTACGCCGATAGATACCCCGAAAGCTATGACGCCATAATAGACAAAACCCTCGTTTATAGCGGCTCTAAAAAGCTTACAGACCCATTGGAGGGAACGCCACTAAACATAGGCAAAGCCCTGCTATCGCCCACCCGTACGTATACCCCCATTATTAAAAAGATACTGGAAGAACTACCCGGTAAAATAAACGGCATTGTTAACTGCACCGGTGGCGCGCACACCAAGGTGCTGCACTATATCGAAAACCTGCGCATAGTTAAAACCAGGCTTTTGCCTGTGCCACCCATCTTCAAACTCATTCAAAGCGAATCAGGCACCAGTTGGAAAGAGATGTTTAAAGTACTCAACTGCGGCACCCGTTTAGAGATTTATGTGGAACCACAATACGCCTCCATGATTATTGACATAGCCCAATCTTTCGGCGTTGCCGGCGAGGTTATTGGGCATGTGGAGGCTGCGGAGAAGAATGAGGTGGTTGTTGAGGGGGAGTATGGGAGGTTTGTGTATATGTAGGAAAGAACCTTGCGATATTGGTTAAAATGAATTAAATTCGTTAGATGAAGTTTTACGTGGGTACCTCAGTTTGGGGTGGTTATTATGATGTTGAGTTTTCTGAATGGACTATTCCGTTCTTTGAGCAGGCAAAAACAGGTAAATTCACTATAATTTTATCCGATGTAACAATTGCTGAACTACAAAAGGCACCTGATTTTGTAAGGGATTTGCCGGGGACCATCCCGGCTAATTTTATGGAAGTTGTAACTATTACTGATGAGCAATTTGCTCTTGCTGACAAGTATATTAAAGAGGGTGTTTTAACTCCCAAATTTTATTCGGATGCTCAGCACATAGCTATTGCAGGTGTTCTTAAAGCTGATAGTTTGGTAAGTTGGAATTTTAAACACATGGTTAATTTTTTTCGTATAAGACAATACAACTCAATCAATTTGAAATTTGGTTATTCCACTATTGATATCCGCACACCTAAAGAAGTGACTTATGGAGAAGAGTAAACAGCCCGAAAAAGAATTTCACGCAGTTGAATTTATGCGCCAGGTTAGGAGTGAGCTTACTGAAGACTTTTTGAATGACAAACAAAAGTATCTCCGTGATTTAAAAAAAGCAATGGAAAACTTTAAGCTTCGGCAAAAGCTTTCAAACAGATAATGTAGACCATTTAATGTGTCGGGGAGTATGGGAAGTTTGTATATTAAGCTTCAGATAGCTTCAGATTTTTGCGTACATTTATAAACAACGTTATACCATGAAAAGCGAAAGATTTACTGCCATACTGGAAAGAGAAGGAGACCAGTACGTTGCTTTGTGCCCTGAACTTGATATCGCCAGCCAGGGTGCTACGGTTGAAGAAGCAAAAGCTAATTTAAAGGAGGCGGTAGAACTATTTCTGGAATGTGCTGATGGCGAAGAAATTAAACAGCGGTTACACACAGATTTATTTATTACTCAGTTTGAGGTTATTCGTGCTGCATGAGTAAGCTCTCTGTTCTTTCAGGTATTGAGGTTTGTCGTATTTTGGAAAAACATGGGTTTGCAATTGTAAGCAAAAGGGAAGCCATATCATTATGCAGCGTAAATTGGAAACTATAACCATTACGGTGCCTGTACCTAATCATTCAGAAATTAAAATCGGAACTTTATTGTCTATTATTCGCCAAAGCCGCGTTCCCCGTGAGGCGTTTGAGGTTTAAATTTTAACTCGTTTTTAGCGGCGGTTCTCGTCCACTTTATTTCTTTAGTCATTTTTATGCTTACCCATTACTGCCTTGTCTGAGACAAGATTTTTTTCATCCATACTTTCTTCGTAAGCCGCTATTACTTCCTGTTGGTCATGTTCAGATAGAGTATTCCATAAACCGGCGTTAGGTGATTTGGCGCTGGTTTGCATAACTTCAAAAAAGCGCTGCAAAAGTGAAGGATTTTCTACTTCATCTATAAGTGCATGAAACCGGCTTCTTACTTCAGTAATTGACATACTTCAAAATTAATGAAAAAAAATGAGCGTTTTTGAATCACAAATTTTTCGCGGCGGCGGCGGCACCCGCTGTTTGTATTCATACATTAAAACAACAGTATTGCGCGTGTTCTCTAACTGCTTTATTAGACCCACCCTTTATTAATATCTTTATTAGAACCTTTATTAATACCTTTATTAAGATGCTGTGGTTGTTGGTGTGGTAATGTTGTTGTTAAGTTGTTGCTCTGCCCTGTTTCTGGCTGTAGCCTTGCGGTTTTTCAGGTCGGCCAGCAGGTTCTTTTTCTTGCTTGCCTCAGCTTTAATGGCCAGTTCGTCCAAAGTCATTTTTGAGCCTGCGGTTACATAAAACCCGCGCATGTGGTGGCCGTAAATTTTTACGCCCCAGTTAAATTCAAGCTGGCTTAAAACTTTGTCCATGTGGTAGCGCGTGGCATACTTTTTTTGTAACGGGGTGCGTTCAACGTCTGCAGGTAACTTTTTAGAATACCCAAACGTGCGGCTTAAAATAAGGGCTTTGTTGGTTCTTACATAAGGCTTTACCCCTAAAATAGACCGTATAGCCAGGTAGGCAAGCAACTGCGCAATTTCAAATTCGCTTTTGTCATGTTTTCTATAGTCAAATAAGTGTTGGATACTTACCATGGGCATGGGCTCTTTTTTGGGTATCAGGTTTTTTAATCTATTACCTTCTCTGATAGTGCGGTCGTGGCCTCCGCTTAGTCCCAGTTCTTCCATGGCCTTTCCTACCCGCATGTATTGTAAAGCTTTTTCCTCAAAATCAGGGTCAGCTTCAAACAACCCTAACATTTCATTTATTTCAACGTGGGTAATCTCGGGGTAACAAAACAGGTAAGCTACGTAATGAAACTCATTAATTATTTTGTTGCCACAATTAAGCAGGTATTCATCTATTTTATAACCGAGCTTGATTTGTTGCACATGTTCAAGTATGTAAAAAGCTGCCTCCCCTGGCGTGCAGGAAATCCGCTCCGCATAATGGCATGTACCATACGACATGATTTCATCAGCAGTTTTGTAAGGATGAGCAAAAAAATCTTTGACCATAAACAGCGGAAACTGAACATACTTTGAACTCATAGTAAATAAGGGGTTTGGGGTTGATAAAATAGAATAAGCCAAAACGCCTGAACCCTGTTGTTTAGGTTGGCCATGGCGGATTTACAATATGTTTTGGAGAAATAACTGCTACTAATGGTCTAACTACGGATGGGCAAATTTACTAAAATAATTAGTAAATAAAAATGCCCTTTCATGTCGATTAACGGCCCTTGGAGCAAAGAAAAATTTACGGTATCGAAGAAAAGACCTTCCTCGCAGAGTCTCCCTTCCGAAGGTTGGGGACTCTGCGTTAAGACAGGCCCAATACGCAGAGTCCCCCATTCCGCAGAGCCGGAAAGGGGAGACTCTGCGAGGAAGTTTGTGTGTTTTTTCTTTCTCAGCCAAGTCTTCCTTCCGAAGGTTGGGGGACTCGGTCAGGAAGGTCATTTAGAAGGGTCTTTTTGTCAAATACGAGGATAGTGCTTAATCCTCCCTCAACCCCTCCAAATCCTCCGGCACATCCACACTCGCCGATTCCATATCGGTAATGGCGCATTGAATCTTATACCCGTTCTCCAGCCAGCGCAGTTGCTCCAGGCTTTCGGCCAGTTCAAGGTGGCTGGGGGGCAGCTTTACCAGTTGCAGTAAAACCTCTTTACGGAAGCCATAAATGCCAATGTGCTTATAAAAAGTAGTGCTTAAAGCTTTACTTGAATCGCGCAGAAATGGTATTGTAGCTCTGCTAAAATACAAGGCCTCTAAGTTATTGTTAACCACCACTTTAACCCTTGCAGGATTAGTAAGGGTTTCATCAAATACATGAAACGGATGTTCCTTAATAAGGGTGGCAATAGAAGGCGCTTCAAGCTTTACTTTAAACACATTGGCCAGCAGGTCTATCTGCTCGGGTTGGATAAAAGGCTCGTCTCCCTGTATGTTTATTATTACATCGGCATCCAGTTTGGCGGCTACCTCAGCGCAGCGTTCGGTGCCGTTTTGGTGGGTCTGGCTGGTCATCATTACCTTGCCGCCAAAGCGTTCAATTTCTTTAAAAATGCGCTCGTCGTCGGTGGCAACTATTACATCGCTGAGGGTTTTGGCTTTCAGGGCCTGCTCGTAAACCCTGCGTATCATGGTTTTGCCCTCAATATCCACCAACGGCTTTCCGGGAAAGCGGGTAGAGGCGTAGCGGGCGGGGATTATGCCGGTGATTTTCATATTGGGAGTGGTCGTTTTAACAAATATCTAAAATTCATTTCGCACGGAGTTTAACAGCCGAGAAATACAAACAATGGTTTTCGCATTTCTCTGTATTTATTCTCTGTGCGATATGAATTGGCTGTTTCTCACGCTTTGGTTACCACCAACTGCGTATTATGCACATTAATCACTTTCACTTGCTCGCCTTTTTCAATAAACCCCCCATCGGTTACCGAGTTATAAGGCTCCCCGTTTATTTCAATTCTTCCTGATGGTCTTAAATTAGTAAGTGCTGAACCTGAGGCGCCTATCAACGCTTGTAAAGAATTATCTTTAATAGAATATCCATGGCTGTGTTTCAGTTCGCCCACATCGCTTACCTTCTTAAAAAACGGTGAATCGAACAGGCTTTTGCCAAAAGCTACCAGCAATATAAGCGGTATGGCCATTGCCACCGCCACCATTAAAAAAGCAAACGACAATGCCCCGTGCGGCACAAATGTAAAGTCAAAATCAATGTTTCTAACTAAAGCCAGGGCGAGGCCGGTAATGGTAAACAGTATCCCCGCCGCGCCTATTATAAAGGAGCCCGGAGTAACAAATATCTCAATGATTATCAGGATAATACCTACGGCAAATAGCGCTATCTCCCAGTTGGCTGCAAGGCCTTCCAGGTATAAAGGGGCAAAGTAAAGCACCGCCCCCACCAGCGATAAGCCAATAGGTAAAAACGTGCCCGGCGCTTTAAATTCCAGGTAAATACCCCCAAAAATAACCAGCAGCAGCAAACCCGAAATGGCGGGGTTAATCAGCCATAAAACCGCTTTTTCAGCCAGAGTGCTTTCGTGGTCTTCTATTACATAGGGGCCGCCTCTTAGTTTGGTCAGAATCTCTTCGGGCTTCTCCACTTCACCATTGCAATAACCGTATTTAAGGGCCTCTTTAACGGTAAAGGTTACTATTTTTCCCTTTTGCTTAATGCTGTCAATTACAAGCTTTTCATCGGCCATGCCTTCCGCTATCAGCGGATTTCTGCCGGTTTCTTCTGCCGTGGCCCGCATTTTTTTGCGCATGTAGCTCTGATACTTTTCGGGCATCAACTGCCCCTCCTGGTTAACCACACAGGCCGCCCCGATGGTTGAGCCCGGCGACATATAAATAGAGTCGCAGGCAATTGAAATAAGCGCCCCGGCCGATGCGGCGTTGTTCCTTATAAATACAAGGGTGGGTATTTTAGTCCTTAGCAGGGCGGTGCGTATCTGGTCGGCATCATCAATGGTTCCGCCGTAGGTGTCCATATCTACCATTATAAAAGAAGCCTTCCTTTTTTCGGCTTCGGCTATGGCTTTTTGCGTAAGCCTGTTCATGGCAGGGCCTATTTCCTGGTGAATTTCGAAGCGGTACACAATTTTTTGTTGTGAATAACTGTTTATAATAGTAAACAGAACAAGGCAAATGGTTGTTAGTATGTGGTGAGTTCTGCTCATAGTTGCCTTGTGGCGGTAATACCTTTGTGGGGTGAAAATAAAACTTTATATAATGAAGAAGGCTCTTTTTGTTTGCTTACTATCGGTTATGGTTGTTCTTACTGCCATGGCCACCCCTGACCGCGAAAATAAGCACGTGGTTAAAAAGGGCGAAACACTATCGTCCATCTCGCGGATGTATGGTGTAAAGGTAAAAGACCTTGTAAAAGCCAACCCGGCGCTGGGTGCCAAAGCCAGTATAAAGCCGGGGCAGAAGCTTACTATACCCGGCAATAAAACAATGGCCATGAGCGAGCATAACACGGATACCATTTATCACACCTCGGTCAAAAAGCCAAGCGCAACTGTAGCCGTGCCTTCAACACCAGAGACCCCTTATAAAGATGAAGACAGCAAGAACAGGACCGTCCTTGCAAGTGCCGAAACGGAAGCTGCGTTAGCCATAGTTAACAGTGATCAACCCGTTATAAATAGTAAGCCCGCAGGTGTGTCTGAGAGTGCAAGCTTCTCATTAAGGAGCAATACATCCAGCTCGTCTGAATATCCCGGGCTGTTCAATCAATATGCATCGCATGGTTATAAGGTAAGCAAAACCCGTGGTGCCGCTAATTTTTTAGAAGATAACACCTCCGGCAATCCGTACCTGGCCCTTTATAATGGTGCCGAAACCGGTTCCATCATTAAGGTTACCAATATGATGAACAAAAAGACGGTGTACGTAAAAGTGGTAGGCCGCGTTCCTGCATCCGATGCCAGTAAAGAGGTAATATTAAAACTAAGCAATAAAGTAGCCACCGAACTGGGTGCCTTAGATGAGAAGTTTCTGGTAGAAGTAGCTGGGGTGCAGCCGTAAGTAAAAAGTAGTTTACCACTCTCCCGATAGCTGTCGCATGTGCGTCAACCCAACTGTAGCAGAAAGCACCTGTAACCATTGGTATTGTTACGTCTGGGCCTACGTTATAATGTGCCGGATATGCTTACAGTGTCAAGGCGGCTCCTAACCGGAGCGCAACGTCATTTGTCGTTTTCTCTATAAACAGGCGGTTGCTCTGCAACGCGGAGTGCCTGCGCGGGATAAACTTCCCCAAAACGCTCCAGAGGAGCCGTCAGTTTGTAGTATCACCATAAAATATCGTTGCGCTCCGGTTAGGAGCCGCCTTGGGCAAAGGACATAAAACGGAAAATGTTTTTTCTTGAAACCCTTGTCAATAAAAGGTTTCAACCTGTTTGCCTATTTTTAGGTTGGGGCAAATGCGATAGCTATCGGGAGGCACTAAGAGCACTAAGTTGCATTAAGATTTATTTGACATGCAGTTGGACTTTATATAAATCGGTTGGTTTTAAACCTTATTTCTTATTATTTCTTTGCTCCCTTAGCGCCTTTGCGATGAAAATGTATTAATTGCATTTCTTAGTGGTTCTTTGTGCCCTTAGTGCCTCCCGATAGCAATCGGGAGTGGTTAATTTCTCTTCTCTCATTGTAACCGACCTTGATTATAATCACAATTATTTGTTAGCAAATTCATTCCAAATGTAGCGCAGAACGTTAATTTTGCCTCCGTTTAACAAGTGCATTATGACCAGCAGCAATTTAGATTTCATTCCTATTCTTCTTCAACTGGTATTCGTAACGGTTTTTGTGTTCTTCGTTATTGGTCTTTCGCATTATGTAGGGCCAAAACGTCATTCCAAAAACAAGGATGTCAATTTTGAGTGTGGCATAAAGCAGTATGGCAATGCCCGTATCCCCTTTTCAGTAAAGTATTTCCTGGTAGCCATACTTTTTGTTTTGTTTGATGTGGAAGTAATATTTCTTTACCCATGGGCCGTAAACTTCCGCGACTTTGGCTTTGACGGCCTTTGGAAAATGGTGATGTTTATGGGATTATTACTGGTAGGTTTCTTTTATGTATTAAAGAAAGGCGCTTTGGAGTGGGATTAGTGCCAACAGTTGTTATTATATAAAGCAAGGTTAAAAGTGTTACCTATCTTTGAGGTAACAAAATATAGATAAGATGGCTGAAAATGTTAAAATGGTAGAAGCACCCGCTGGCTTTGCAGGCGAGGGTTTCTTTGCCACTTCGTTAGATAAGGTTGTTGGCCTTGCACGTTCAAAATCATTATGGCCCCTTCCCTTCGCTACTTCCTGTTGCGGTATTGAATTTATGGCTACAGCAGCATCGGGTTACGATTTAGCCCGTTTTGGCTGTGAACGCCTTAGCTTTTCTCCCCGACAGGCCGATATGCTGATGGTTATGGGTACCATTTCAAAAAAAATGGCGCCGGTTTTACGCCAGGTATATGAGCAAATGGCCGAGCCCCGCTGGGTTCTTTCGGTTGGCGCCTGTGCCTGTTCAGGTGGTATATTCGATACGTATTCGGTTTTGCAGGGTATAGATAAAATAATACCGGTTGATGTTTATGTACCGGGTTGCCCTCCGCGGCCCGAGCAGATTATAGACGCCATTCTGAAACTGCAGGAATTGGTGAAAACCGAAAAGATGAGCAGGAGAGAATCGCCGGAATACAAAGCCCTTTTGGCTAGTTACGGTATTAATGTATATTAAGAAAGTTCTGAAAAGCTAACTATGGCTAAGAAAAAAATAATCTGGTTATCTTACGATTTGGGCTTAAAGGGGGATTATTCGAACTTATATCTTTTGCTTGATAAATGGAAGGCGAGGGATTGTGGGCCTAATCTTGCTGTATTTGAAATTGATAATACTTATGGTATTGGAGCTAGGGCAAATGATTTTATTAAGAGGATAAAATCTGAAATAAAGAAAAAAGTAAATTTAAAGGAGTCCGACAGAATATATGCCATCTGGAAGGAAGATAATAGTGGAAAAATGCATGGCGAATTTGTTTTTGGTAGTCGTAAAAGGCCTACATGGGAAGGATATTATCGCGAAGGGAGTAATAACCTTGCTGTAGATACTGAATAATGGCCTATATACTTACTGATACTTGTTTTTGGATTGGCTTATTTGATGAAACGGATGGCTATTATGATAAAAGCACTGAGTATGCAGATGTGTTTAAAGATGAGAATACTTTTGTAATACCTTGGCCCTGTTTATATGAGACTTTGTCAGACAGAATGATAGGAAACAGGAAACGAATGATTGCTATTGAACAGGTATTTTTGAACGGAGGGTTGGGGATGAAAGTCGAATTTTTGGATGATAGTTCATATAAAGAAGAGGCATTGAATAAGGTGTTTGAATATAATAAAATTCATGGTTCTACATTTAGTTTAACTGATTCAATAATTAGGGAAATTATTATGGATAGTGATGTTTTAATCCATGGTTTTATTACTTATAATGAGAAGGATTTTAAGGATGTTTGCGATTTGAGGAAAATTGAAATTCAGAGTTAATGTTAGAGAACAGCATAATAAAGCAAAAGATTGAAGAGAAATTCGGCGAAAGCGTAAAAGGTTTTACCGAAGAATCATTTGGCTTATTGACCTTTGAAGTGGATCGGAGTAAGGTAATGGACCTGCTGCGGTTTTTGCGTGATGATGAAACCCTTCGTTTCAATTTCTTAACCACCTTGTGCGGGGTTCACTATCCCGATAACGAAGTTGAGAGTCAGTTTGCTATGGTTTATCATATGCACAACTGGATGGATAACGTGCGGATAAGGTTTAAGACTTACCTGAACGGCGAAAATCCGGAAGTTGAAACAGCAACTAAACTGTTCCTTACCGCCAACTGGATGGAGCGCGAAGCATACGACTTTTACGGTATTATTTTTACCGGCCATCCGGACCTGAGGCGGATTTTAAATATGGACGAGATGGTGTCTTTTCCTATGCGCAAGGAGTTTCCGCTTGAAGACGGGGGCAGGACCGATAAAGACGACAGATATTTTGGAAGAGAGCCACAGAATAGTAATTTGAATTAGAAATGGGAACAGTTAAAAAAAGGGTAAAAGGCCGGCAAGCCTTGTTGATTTCCACGGAAAATCAGGAGGAGATGTTTTTTTTGGAAGCATTGCTGAAAAAACTGGGAATAAAATCAAAATTACTAACTGACGAAGAACGGGAGGATTTTGGCTTAGGTTTACTCATGAAAGAAGTTGATACCGGTAAGACAGTTTCATACGAAAAGGTGATGAAAAAATTAAAAAGAAAATGAACCTTGAGTTTAGTGAAAAGTTCTTTAAGGATTTGGATCAGCTCAAAGACAAAAAACTGCGAAACAAGGTCGCAGATATTATTGATGGATGTAAAAATGCTAAAGGCCTGTACGATATCCGGAATTTGAAAAAACTTGAAGGATTTGACAGGTATTTCAGGATTAGAGCAGGTGATTTTAGAATAGGAATTGAATTTACGGGTCAGGTTTTAAGGTTTTTACGAATTGCAAACAGAAAGGACATCTACAAGTTTTTTCCATAGAAATTTGAAATGAAGAAAAAGGTGATATGAGCGAAATAGTAGTTAAATCCATTGAAGAAAAATATGCTGAGCTTATCAGGCAGCGTGAAAATGCTGATGGTAGTGAGTTGTCTATATTAAACCTTGGCCCTACTCACCCCGCTACCCACGGCATTTTCCAGAATGTGTTGTTGATGGACGGGGAGAAGATTATTGACGCGGAATCTACCCTTGGATATATTCACCGCGCCTTTGAAAAGATAGCTGAGAACCGGCCATTTTACCAGATTACACCGCTTACAGACCGGATGAATTACTGTTCATCGCCGCTGAATAACATGGGATGGTGGTTTACTATTGAAAAGCTATTGAAAATTGAAGTTCCGAAGCGTGCACAGTATATAAGAGTTATCATGATGGAGCTGGCCCGTATTTCCGACCACCTGATTTGCAACTCAGTGCTGGCAGTTGATGCCGGCGCCTTAACCGGTTACTTTTATGTGTTTCAGTACCGCGAGAAGATTTACGAGATATATGAAGAAGTATGCGGCGCCCGATTAACTACCAACATGGGACGTATGGGTGGTATGGAAAGGGATTTAACCGATACCGCAATCAGGAAGATAAATGCATTTTTGAAAGAATTCCCTGCTGCCATGCAGGAGTTTGAGAGGCTGGTGTCGCGCAACCGTATATTTATTGACCGCTGCGTTAACGTAGGCAGCATCAGTGCCGAAAGGGCAATTTCTTATGGTTTTACCGGCCCTAACTTACGGGCCACCGGTGTTGACTATGATGTGAGGGTAATGAGCCCTTACTGCAGCTATGAGGATTTTAAATTCGACATTCCTGTTGGTAAAAGCGGCGATACTTACGACCGTTATTGTGTCCGCAATGCCGAGATATGGCAGAGTATGAGCATTATTCAGCAGGCCATGGCCAAACTGCCTGACGGCCCTTACCATGCCGATGTTCCTGATTATTATCTGCCTCCCAAAGACCAGGTTTACAGTAACATGGAAGCATTGATTTACCATTTTAAAATAGTGATGGGCGAAATACCCGTTCCGAAAGGGGAAGTTTATCACGCGGTTGAAGGTGGTAATGGTGAATTAGGTTTTTATTTAATAAGTGACGGAAGCCGGGTGCCTTACCGCCTGCACTTCCGCAGGCCTTGTTTTATTTATTACCAGGCATATGCCGAAATGGTGAAGGGACAATTGTTAAGTGATGCCATTGTAACATTAAGTTCGCTGAACGTTATTGCCGGCGAGTTGGATGCTTGATTAAAAAGGAGAGATATGTTAACCAAACAACTTGTTCAAAATGCTATAAGTGACTTACCTGAAAGATTCACATTAGATGAGGTTATTCAGCGCATTTATGTTTTGAATAAGATTGAAAGTGCCCGGAAAAAATCAAAAGAGGGTAAAACATATTCGACAACCGAGGCAAAGAAAAAGCTTGCTAAATGGTTAAAATAAAATGGAATGAAGATGCTATCCTTGATATGGACGAGATAGCGGAATATATTGCGCAGGATTCTGAATTTTATGCTCTGATTCAATTAGAGAAATTTTTTGAGCGGGTTGAAATATTAAAAGGAAATATGAAGGCAGGGAAAGTTGTCCCGGAGGTTGGTGAGGAGAAAGTAAGAGAGTTAATAGAAGGAAATTACAGGATTATTTACGAAATAAAAGGTGTTTCAACTGTCGAAGTATTATGTATTATTCATGGAATGCGGTTATTAAAAAATCATAGAAAGTTTAAAGGAGAATAAATGGGATTAGCAGAAGTAACAAAAGAAGAAGTGAAATTCAGCGATAAGCTTTTAGCGCGTATTGCCGAATTGAAATCGCATTTTCCGGCAGGCAAACACAAAAGTGCTTTGCTTACAGTGCTTCACGAAGTGCAGGACCAGCACAACAACTGGTTAAGCGTGCCGGTGATGGATAAGGTAGCCGAGGTTTTAAACGTATTGCCAATTGAGGTTTACGAGGTGGTTACTTTCTACACCATGTATAACCAGCAGCCGGTTGGCAAATACATGTTTGAATTTTGCCGCACCTCCTGCTGCTGTTTACGTGGCGCTGAAGATATAATGGAATACACCTGCAATAAGCTGGGTGTTGAAGAAGGACAGGTTACACCTGATGGTATGTTCTCAGTAAAAGGCACCGAATGTTTGGGCGCCTGTGGTTATGCCCCGATGTTACAGTTAGGAGATTACTATCACGAGTTTTTGACCCCTGAGAAGATGGATAAACTGATTGACGATTGCAGGGCGGGGAATGTGAAATTTTATTCAGAAGTAAATTGATTTATAGTGGGAAAGAAAATCCTTTTAGAACATATTAATGTGCCCGGAATAGAAACCTACGAAGTGTTTCGTAAAATGGGTGGCTATGCTTCGGTAGAAAAAGCTTTGAAGACCAAAACTCCTTTGGAAGTGGTCGAAGAAGTTAAGAAATCAGGCTTGCGTGGCCGGGGTGGCGCAGGTTTTCCTACGGGTTTAAAATGGAGTTTTATTGATAAAAAATCAGGCAACCCCCGTCACCTGGTTTGCAATGCAGATGAATCGGAACCCGGCACTTTTAAGGATAGATATTTAATGGAAAAAATCCCTCACTTACTGATAGAGGGTATGATTACTTCCAGTTTTGCTTTGGAGGCCCACTTATCTTACATCTATATCCGCGGCGAGTATATGTGGGTGTTCCGGATTCTTGAAAAAGCAATTAAAGAAGCCTACGCCAATGGCTGGTTAGGTAAAAATATATTAGGTACCGGTTACGATTTGGATGTGCATGTAACCTGCGGGGCCGGAGCTTATATCTGTGGCGAGGAAACAGCGTTGATTGAATCATTGGAAGGCAAACGCGGCAACCCGCGTATTAAGCCTCCTTTCCCTGCTGTGGTAGGTGTATATGGTAATCCTACCGTGGTAAACAATGTGGAAACTATCATGGACGTGCCTTGGATAGTGAATAACGGTGGCGAGGAGTTTGCAAAGTTTGGTATTGGAAAATCTACCGGTACAAAACTGATATCAGCATCAGGCAATATCAGAAAGCCCGGTGTTTACGAAATTGAATTAAGCATACCGGTTGAGGAGTTTGTAATGAGCGATGAATATTGCGGTGGGATGCAAACCGACCGACCGTTAAAGGCTTGTGTGCCGGGTGGTTCATCAGTGCCTATTTTGCCTGCTAACCTACTCTTCAAAACAGCTAAAGGCGAAACGCGCTTAATGACTTATGAAAGTATGAGCGATGGTGGTTTTGCCAGTGGCTCCATGATCGGCTCCGGTGGCTTTATAGTTTACGATGACCGCGCCTGCGTAGTGCGCAACACCTGGAATTTTGCCCGATTCTATCACCACGAAAGCTGCGGACAATGTTCACCTTGCCGCGAAGGAACCGGTTGGATGGAAAAAATACTTTGGAGACTAGAGCACGGTTTTGGCAATATGGAGGACATTGATTTGTTATGGGATATTCAGCGCAAAATAGAGGGTAATACTATCTGTCCGCTGGGCGATGCCGCAGCATGGCCTGTAGCCGCAGCCATCCGCCATTTCCGCGATGAGTTTGAGTTTCATGTTAAGTTCCCTGAGAAGATTAAGGACAGAAAGCACTTTGAAAAAGAACCCTGGGAGCAGGTGAAGCATTTGTTGAATAAGGAGGCAGTGTTAGTGTAATTTTGACTTTCAAAAGTATGTTTTATGGAAAGGTTAGTTTTAAAATCTAAATCAAGAAGCAAGTTAGACCTTATTCAAAAGGTTGCTAATGAGATGGGCGTAAAAACAGAACGTTCCGGAAAAGCTAAAAAATTAGTAGATGAAGTTACGCTTGTTTCAGAGGCTTCTTTGGCTGAAGCATGGGATTCAAAAGAGGATCAGCGATGGGACAAACTATATAAAAAGAAATAGACTGAATGTTCAAGCAAAAGGATATTGTATTAGTTGATTTTCCGTTTACAGATTTATCTGGCGCCAAACTTCGTCCGGCGCTGATACTTTCTTCTGATTTGGTAAATAAGAAGAACGAATATGTATGTGCGCAAATCACCTCTCAAATGCAACATGATGGCTTGTTTATTGAAATTAAGGACGCAGACGTGGTTAAGCCTATGAAATTAAAGAGCGGCATTCGTATCCATAAGATATTTACAGCTCAAAAAAGCCTTGTTTATTCAAAGTTGACTGAAATGAAAAGTGCGACGTTTAAGAACGTTATTGCAGAGATAAATTTAAAGGTATTAAGTTAGTTATAAGGTTAAGCATTTGTTGAATAAGGAGGCGGTTTTAGTATAAAAGGAGATTAAGCCATGCGTTTATCTGATGATCAAATACACATTATTAGTGGATATCTGAAAGATAAGCCGGTCATAAAGGCGTATGTGTTTGGTTCGTACGCGAGGGGGGATGCCAATGAGAAGAGTGATATCGATTTATTGATTGATTGGGATTATTCTCAGAACATTGGCTGGAATTATGTGAGTTACTGGAGAGAATTAAAAGAGAAATTACACAAAAACGTGGATTTTGTATCGGTGAGGTGGATTGATCCGTTGATTGAGCAGCAGGTAAACCGCGATAAGCAACTGATTTATGAAAGAAGAGTTGGGTGATTTGCAACGCTTAAAACATGTTAAGAAATGCATTGATGATTTGATGCAGATAATGGATGGAGTTGATGCTGATACTTTTTATAGGGATACTGAAAAGAAATATGCGGTTGAACGGGTGTTGGAGATAATTGGAGAGGCAATAAACCATGTTTCGCCGGTAACGTTAGGCAAGGCAAACAGGGTAATATCGTGGAGAGATATTATTGACTTTCGGAATTTAGTGAGCCATGAATATTTTAGAGTTGATTATACCATGGTTTATAAAATAGCGACTGAAGGCGTTTTGGATTTAAGAATGACGATTGAAAATTTGATACAGCAATTAGAATATTGATTATGCCAATAGTAACCATAGACGGAGTAAGTGTTGAAGTAGAAAGAAGAAGGTTTTAGTGTAGTTTTGTGTTTTAAAGTTGTAATCTGATATGGCAGCGAAAGACAAGCGGATAAAAACTAAAGGAGCATCTAAAAAAAAGAAACTTGTTAATGAAGTAACTTTAGTTTCAGAAGCATCTTTGGCCCAGGCCTGGAATTCAAAGGAGGATGAGGAGTGGAGTGAGTTATATAAAAAGGAAAAGAAGCTATAGAGAGTAAAACCCGGCAATTGGTTTAAGAAACAAAAATGTTGACAAAACAATCCATATTAAAGAATCTTCACGAAGCATTGCCTGATTTGCGCTTGCTTGGAGTGAAAAACGTGGGCTTGTTTGGTTCTTATGTAAGAGAGGAGCAAAAAGCGGGAAGTGATATTGATATTTTGGTAGATGTTGATTACGACAAATTTGTTTTCAATCGCTTCAACGAGGCTTGTGATATATTGGAGGGTTTATTTAGTGGGGAGAAAGTATCGATTGTAACGAAGGGTGGTTTGAATAAGTTTATGACATCAAATATTCTGAAAGAAGTTCAATATGCCTAAAGAGTATATTTCTTATCTAAAAACGATTTTACAGGAATGTAAGGATATTGAAACATTGAAAGAAAATGGGTTGCAGTTTGAGATTTTGGTAAATGATTTTGAAAAGAAGAAAACCGTTCTTTTCAGTATTCAGAATATAGGGGAATACGCATATAAAATTCCACTAGAACAGAAATTGAAATGGGATGAGGTAGAATGGATAAAAATTGTAGGAATCCGTAACCGGATTGCTCATGATTATTTGGGTGTGGATTTAAATATTGTCTGGAAGATTATAAAATACGACATACCTAAGTTAATAGTACAGATTGAAAATATTTTGGATAGGGAAAATAGAGCTTGATTATGCCAATAGTAACCATAGACGGAGTAAGTGTTGAAGTAGAACCAGGAACGAGCATCCTGAATGCTGCCCGAAAAATAGGTGGCGATTTAGTGCCGCCAGCCATGTGCTATTATTCTAAATTAAAGGGTAGTGGTGGTAAATGCCGTACGTGCCTTGTAGAGATAACCAAAGGAAGCGGAGCCAACCCTACGCCTATGCCTAAGTTGCAGGCAAGCTGCAGTACACCGGTGGCGGATGGTATGGAAGTAAAGAACATGACCAGCCAAAAGGTGCAGGATATGCGCAAAGGCGTAGTTGAATTTCTATTAATAAACCACCCTTTGGATTGCCCTATCTGCGACCAGGCAGGGGAGTGCGACTTACAAAACTTAGGTTTCGATTACGGTGTTGCCAAAACGCGCTACGCGGAGGAGAGAAGGACTTTTGATAAAATAGATATAGGCGATAAGATACAACTGCATATGACGCGTTGCATCCTTTGCTACCGCTGCACTTATGTTGCAGACCAGTTAACTGATAAACGCGTTCATGGGATTATGAACAGGGGAGACGCTGCTGAGATTTCTACTTATATACAGAATGTTGTTGAGAATGATATGAGCGGTAATATGGTTGATGTTTGCCCGGTAGGTGCTTTAACTGATAAAACGTTCCGTTTCAAATCGCGCGTGTGGTTCTTAAAACCATTCGATGCACATCGTGAATGTACCAAGTGCTGCGGCAAGGCAACTGTGTGGATGTTTGGTAAAGAAATTTACCGGGTAACGGTAAGAAAGGATGTTTATCATGAGGTAGAAAGTTTGCCTGATGGAAAACCCGCTTACATTTGCAACGACTGCCGTTATGATAAGAAGGATTTGAAAGACTGGACTATTGAAGGCCCACGGAAGTTTGAGAAATTCTCGGTTATTAACCAGGGCAATTACACCCGCAAAATGCAACCGGTTGAAATTGATACTGACCCCCGCATATTATATGGCCGGACAGAGGATAAAAAGGCAATAAGTATGAACAATACCAATTACGATAAGCCCGAACAGGCTTTAAGTGATGGCAAGGCAACCGATGGCCAGTTTTAGTTTTGAATGAGTGAATGTAGTGACCTGAAAACGTTTGAATAAGCAACAATGGATTACATACAATTAGGAATACAGTTCGCAATAATTCTGGTAGTGTTTGCTATTACCATGTTTATAGCACTTTACTCAACCTTTGCTGAAAGGAAGGTAGCAGGATATATGCAGGATCGTCCGGGCCCTAACCGTGCAGGTTACGGAGGTATCTTTCAACCTCTCGCCGATGGTTTAAAAATGTTCACTAAGGAAGATTTTATTCCGGAAACCAAAAACAAGTTTCTGTTTATTATTGGCCCCGGTTTGTTTATTATAACCGCGTTAATGACCAGTGCTGTTATTCCATGGGGAGGAACAATGAACTTTTTTGGCCGCGCCGTTCCTATTCAGGCTACGGATATTGATGTAGCGTTGTTATTCATTTTCGGTATGGTGTCTTTTGGTGTGTATGGCATTATGATTGGCGGCTGGGCTTCTGATAACAAGTTCTCGTTACTGGGTGCGGTTCGCGCTTCATCGCAGATGATTTCTTACGAGGTGGCCATGGGGCTTTCGATTATAGCCGTTATTATGCTTACCGGCACATTAAGTCTCCGGTCTATGGCTGAGCAGCAACATGGTTTTATTGACTGGAGCGGAAAGGTGCCTTACTTTTCATGGATAGTATTCAAGCAACCCCTGGCATTTCTTATCTTTTTGATTTGCGCTTTTGCCGAAACCAACAGAACTCCTTTTGACCTGCCTGAGTGCGAGGCTGAATTAGTTGGCGGATACCACACAGAGTACTCAAGTATGAAGCTGGGCTTTTACCTGTTTGCTGAATATATAAACATGTTTATTTCTTCTACTGTTATTTCCGTTATATTTTTTGGCGGTTACAACTACCCGGGCATGGATTGGGTACACAATGCTTTAACCGGTGCTTTAGGTAATATCGGCTCTAACCTGGCGGTATTGGTTGGTATTGGTGTTCTGTTTGCCAAAATAGTGTTCTTCATCTTCTTTTACATGTGGGTAAGGTGGACTGTTCCGAGGTTTCGTTATGATCAATTGATGAATTTGGGATGGAAAATTCTGATCCCTTTATCAATACTGAATATAGTTTTGACAGGTGGTGCAATTTTGTTAACAAAGTAGTGTAGTTTAATTACGCAGTAAAATTATTTTTGCGACCGTTTTATATGGCAACCGAATTTCAGAAAATAAGTTTATCAGGCAGAAAAGTAGAGGTATCCAATAAGGTGATGACCTTTACGGAACAGCTATACCTTCCTGCTATTCTTAAAGGTATGGGCATTACCCTGCGCCACTTCTTTAAGAAAAAAGTAACGGTTCAGTATCCGGAGCAAAAGCGTGAGTTTTCGCCGGTGTTCCGTGGCCGCCATATTTTAATGCGCGATGAGGTTGGCGCCGAACGCTGTACTGCCTGTGGTTTATGTGCCTTAGCCTGTCCGGCTGAAGCTATTACTATGACAGCCTCTGAACGTAAGAAGGGAGAAGAGAAATTATACCGCGAAGAGAAATACGCGGCGGTTTATGAAATAAACATGCTGCGTTGTATTTTCTGCGGGTTGTGCGAAGACGCATGTCCGAAGGAAGCTATCTTCTTAACTGAAGAAATGGTTTCATCAGACTATCAGCGCACTGGTTTTATTTACGGAAAGGATAAGTTAGTTATGCCTTTGGAAGATAAGGCACATTAATAATTGGAGTTGGATTTTATTAAGAACATTAATTAATAAGGCAAAGAGTGGAGTTATATATTTTCCTTTTTTTATCAGCTTTGGGAATTTTCAGCGGGTTAATGACCGTTGTGTCCCGTAACCCGGTTCACTCTATTCTTTATCTCATCATCTTCTTCTTTGCTATTACCGGCCATTACCTTTTATTAAATGCGCAGTTTTTAGCCATGGTTAACCTGATTGTTTATGTAGGCGCCATTATGGTTTTGTTCCTGTCAACCCTGATGTTGATGAATCTGAATGAGGAAACTGAGCAACACAAACCGGCTTTAGCACGGATTGGTGCAGTGGTTTCCGCAGGTTTGTTAATGCTGGTTTTGATTGCTGTTTTGAAAAAAACAGATAACATGCCGGTACCGATGGATGCAAGCCCGGCCCTGTCAACCGTTAAAAATTTGGGAAGTGTGTTGTTGAATCAATACCTGTTTCCTTTTGAGTTTACCTCAGTATTGTTTTTAAGTGCCATGATAGGAGCTGTATTATTATCTAAAAAGGAGAAAGTTACAGACACTAAATAATAGTGAAATGTTGAATGTAGTGCTAAATATTTTTTCGGTTGTTCCTATCCAATATTACATTATTGTAAGCGCGGCATTGTTTTGCATTGGTGTGCTGGGGGTATTGTTCAGAAGAAACGCCATTATCATTTTTATGAGCGTTGAAATGATGTTGAATGCGGTAAACCTTTTACTGGTTGCTTTTTCGGTTTATCATAACGATGCCAACGGCCAGGTGTTTGTGTTTTTTGTAATGGCCGTTGCTGCCGCTGAAGTGGCTGTGGGCCTGGCTATACTGGTAACGATTTTTAAGAATTTGCACTCTATTGATATTGATGAGTTGAAGAATTTGAAGTGGTAGTATTGCAGTTGGCGGGGATGCCAACCGCGGTGGAAGTGGTAGTATTGGTTTGTTGAACTTAAAAAAATAAAAGGTCCCTGTTAAACCTTAAAAAGGAAACCGGGATAAGTTGAAATGCTTAATCTATACTTAATCATCTTATTGCCCCTGATTGGGTTTCTAATCAATGCCTTTGTTGGTAAATCCCTGCCTAAAAATGTATCGGGTATAATCGGGTCGGCTTCAATATTGGGTTCATTTATTTTGTCTTCCATTTTCTTTATCGGATTCCTGAACGGGACCCAGCAGAAGATTGATGTAAATGTTTTTGATTGGATATCGTTTGGAGATTTTAAAATTAACTTTGGTATCCTGTTAGATCAGCTTTCGGTTACCTGGTTAATGGTTATTACCGGCGTTGGTTTCCTCATTCACCTCTACTCTATTTCATACATGCGTGAAGATGAGAATTTCAGCATCTTCTTCTCATATCTAAACCTGTTCATCTTCTTTATGTTGCTGCTGGTAATGGGCAACAACTTCCTGATAACCTTTATTGGTTGGGAAGGTGTTGGTTTATGTTCTTACCTGTTGATTGGTTTCTGGTATAAAAACCAGGATTACAACAACGCCGCCAAGAAGGCCTTTGTAATGAACCGTATTGGTGACCTGGGCTTTTTGGTAGGCATGTTCCTGATTCTCTATAACTTCAAAACGCTTAATTTCGGATTACTTCAAACTGCCGTATCAGCCGGTGTTGTAAACCACGGTTTAATGGTGGCCATTACCATGTTGCTGTTTATAGGCGCTATGGGTAAATCGGCGCAGTTGCCTTTATATACCTGGTTGCCTGATGCCATGGCCGGCCCAACTCCGGTTTCTGCTTTAATACATGCTGCTACCATGGTTACAGCCGGTATTTATATAATTGCCCGTGCGCACTTTATTTATGTGCTGGCTCCCGAAACAATGCAGTTTGTTGCATGCGTAGGGGCTGCAACAGCTTTGTTTGCTGCTACCATTGGCATTATGCAGAATGACATTAAAAAAGTGCTCGCTTACTCTACTGTTTCGCAATTGGGTTTAATGTTTATGGCTTTGGGTGTAGGTGCGTTTAACTCTGCAGTTTTCCATGTGGTAACACATGCCTTCTTTAAGGCTTGCTTGTTCCTTGGTTCGGGTTCTGTGATACATGCATTGAGCGGTGAACAGGATATCCGCAAAATGGGTGGATTGAGAAAATGGATGCCCATTACTTTCTGGACATTCCTCATTTCATCGCTTGCAATTTCCGGCGTGTTTCCTTTCTCCGGATTCTTCTCGAAAGACGAAATTTTAGCTGCAACGTTTGAACATGATAAGGTACTTTGGGCCATTGGTTCCATCGCTTCAATCTTAACTGCGTTTTATATGTTCAGGTTGGTGTTCCTGACTTTCACTGGTAGCTTTAGAGGCACCGAAGAACAGAAACATCATTTGCATGAATCTCCTTCACTGATTACTATACCTTTAGTGATACTGGCTATACTGGCTGCTGTTGCAGGGTTTATGGGGCTTCCGGAAAGTTTAGGCTTTCACCACGCGTTTAAAGGATTTTTAGCACCGGTGTTTGCGCAGGCATTATCTGCACATAACGAAACTGCTGAGGGATTATCTATGTCAACTGATATTGCATTAATGGCGGGTGCCGTTATGGCCGCATTGCTGAGTATTGCTTACGCCTACTTTAAATATGTATCAAAAAGCGAAACTCCGAATGCGGAAGGTGCACCTATCAGCTTTGTAAGAAGGTGGGTTTACAACAAGTATTATGTGGATGAGATTTATAACCTGTTTATTGTTGCACCTATAGGCAAGTTATCGGAAGTGTTTTATGATGTGGTGGACAGGCTTGTGGTGGATGGTATTGTTAACCGTTCGGGAAAGCTATCAATAGGTGTAGGAAACCAGCTTAGAAAATTACAGAGTGGCTATATCGGTTTTTACCTGTTGGCCATGGTGTTGAGTGTAGTGGTTATATTTTTATTTGCTTTTATCATTAAATAGGGAAGAAGCAGGATGTTATTACTCGGAGTATTATTTTTTCCTTTAGTTGCGGCGGCGCTGGTTTACCTTTCGGGTAACAAGCAGGCTAAGTATGTGGCTTTTGTTGCTGCAGTGGTTGAATTTGTTGCATCCTACCTGCTGAAAAGAAGCCTTACACAAGGCGGCTTGGTACCCATTACCTTTTCTCATGCCTGGATAAGCAACCCTAATATTTCATTTGCTTTATCGATAGACGGATTGGCTATTATCCTGATATTACTTACCACCTTCCTGATACCATTGATTGTGCTTTCTACATTCAGAAAGGATATTGATAATGCCAAAAGTTTTTACTCGCTGGTGTTGTTTATGCAGTTTGCGCTTATTGGTGTATTTGCTGCATCGGACGGATTTCTGTTTTACATTTTCTGGGAACTTGCACTTATCCCAATCTATTTTATTGCCTTGTTATGGGGTGAAGGAAAAGACAAGGAATTCCGCAACCGCGCCATTTTTAAATTCTTTGTTTACACTTTAGGCGGTTCGTTATTTATGTTGCTGGCGTTTATCTGGCTATACCTGAAGGCCGGAAGTTTTGATATTAATGCGCTTTACAAATTGAACCTTACTCAGCCTGAACAAATTCTTGTATTCCTTGGTTTCTTTATCGCCTTCGCTATTAAAGTGCCTATATTCCCTTTTCATACATGGCAGCCTGAGACATACAAAGAAGCGCCTTCGGCGGGTACCATGCTGCTGGCGGGTATTATGCTTAAAATGGGCCTTTACGGTTTATTAAGGTGGTTACTACCCATAGTGCCGCTGGGTGTTTCGTTAGCTACGCCTTATGTGCTGGTGTTGTGTGTTATCGGTGTTGTTTATGGTTCAGTAATTGCCATCCGCCAGGCAGATTTAAAAAGGTTGCTGGCTTATTCATCATTAGCGCACGTTGGCTTAATTGCTGCCGGTATATTTACTTTAACCAAAGAAGGTTTTGAAGGTTCCGTTATTCAAATGGTATCTCACGGTATTAACGTGGTTGGGTTGTTCTTTGCAGCCGAAATTATATTTCAGCGCACAGGCACTTTTGAAATTGCCAAACTTGGTGGAATAAGAAGCATAGCACCTAAATTTTCTACTGCATTTATGATTGTGGTACTGGCTGCCGTTGGCCTGCCGCTTACTAACAGCTTTATTGGCGAATTCCTGTTGTTGTATGGCGTTTATGAATACAATACCTGGTTATGTATCATTGCCGGTTTAACTATCATCCTGGGTGCGGTTTACATGCTACGCATGTATCAGCATGTTATGTTGGGCGAAACGAATGAAACTACCATAGGATTTACTGATTTGCACTGGAGCGAGCTGGCTGTTTTTGTGCCGGTTATTGTGGCAATTTTTGTGATAGGCATTTATCCGGCGCCTATACTGCATATTATACAGCCGGCATTGGATGGTATTTTGACGAATAGTTTGCGTTGATAGTGGTGAGTATTGAGTATAAAGTATAAAGTATTAAGACTTAATACAAGAAGAGAATGGTTGTTATAAAATGGATTTTAGTTAACAGGAGTTTATACCAATTGATTAAAAGTAGAAGAGGAGTAAGAGGAAAATAAAAGAGGCATAAAATCTCAATACTTTATACTCTATACTCAATACTGAATTGAAAAATGAAAACCTTAGAATATACATCGGCCCTTGGTTTGTTATGCATGGTAGCAGAAATGTTTAACCTGCGTAAACTGGTATGGCCGCTTTGCATTGTTGGCCTGATTGCGATTTTTGGTTTGAACATAACCAGCTGGGGAGTGAATGCCGGATTTTATAATAACATGGTTGTTATTGATAATTTCTCGGTTGCTTTTTCAGGACTGTTGATTTTACTTGCCTTATTTATAGTGATACTGGCTGGCAATTTTTACAAGAATGAGGAGACGAAGATTTCAGATTACCTGGCTATTATCATCTTTACTTTGTGCGGAGCTTTAGCCTTGGTTTCGTTTGGTAACATGGCCATGTTCTTTTTGGGTGTTGAGGTTCTTTCCATTTCGCTTTATATATTAGCTGGCAGCCGCAAAAAGGATGTAAGAAGCAATGAGGCGGGTATGAAGTATTTCCTGATGGGAAGTTTTGCATCGGGCCTTTTGTTGTTTGGTATTGCCCTTGTTTATGGCGAAACCGGCACTTTTGATTTGGCGCAGATAGCCATGTATAAAGCATCGGCCCCGCCAACAGTTTTGTTTAATGCAGGCGCAGCTTTAATTATGATTGCGCTGTTTTTTAAAGTATCAGCAGCCCCATTCCATTTCTGGGCGCCTGATGTTTATGATGGCTCACCAACCCTGATTACCCTGATAATGGCCAGCATTGCCAAGATTGCTGCCTTTGCGGCTTTCTACCGGCTGTTCAGCGGTGCACTGGGTAGCAGCATGCCGCTGTTTGCATGGATTTTCTGGGGTGTTACGGTATTAACTATTACCATCGGAAACTTTACGGCCCTTAACCAGGATTCGTTTAAAAGGATGCTGGCATTTTCTGGTATATCGCACGCCGGTTACCTGATGATGGGGCTTTTGAGCATTTCAGCCAAAACCGATAATGCCATTTTCTATTATGCTACAGCCTACGGTTTGGCTTCGGTTGCAGCTTTTGCGGTGGCTATAGTAGTAGCAGCCAATTACGGCTCAGATAAGATTGATGCGTTTAATGGGCTTGCTAAAAAGAAACCGTTTTTGGCCGGTGCTTTAACCATCGTCATGTTATCTATGGCCGGGATTCCTCCGTTTGCCGGGTTCTTTGCCAAATACTACATTTTTACCGAGGCTATTAAAACCGGCCATGTGGCAGTAACTGTTTGGGCGGTTGTTAACTCCATTGTAGCCGTTTATTACTACTTCAAAGTTATCTTCGCTATGTATACCAAAGACTCGGAAGAGGTGGTATTCAATATCAAACCGGCTTACTCGTTTGTTATTATTGCCTGTGTAGCCCTGCTTATACTGATTGGGTTGTTGCCTTCGGTGTTGGCGAATTTGTTGTAAATAATCGGGTTAACCTTACCTCCCCTTAAACTCCGCCATCCTCTTCTCCACAAAAGCCTTCATCCCTTCCTTCTGCTCTTCAGAAGCAAAGGTAAGGTAGAAGTTTTTGCGTTCAAAAATCAAGCCTTCATCCAGTATTGAGTTGAAAGAATTGTGGCCAGATATCTATGGTCTGCATAGATCGCTTACCTTTAGCAGATAATGTTTCTTTACTTAGAAGCGGGATTGAGTTTTTTCATTTTATCAGCAATCAGTTGCTTTTCAACGTCGCCTCTAAAGTCTTTTTTTAGTTGAGCTATAGGTTTGCCATAATATTCCTCCACCTTTTCTGTTGAGCCGAAAACGGAAGCAAAATAATTGATGCGGCGGTCGAGCTCGGCATCCACTTCCTGCGCGGTTACTGTAACAGCATTTACATTATTCCGGGGCATCGCAGAAGATGCTGCGCCCGATTCTTTATTACATCCGCAAAGAATTAATGTTGCAATACAAGCGATTGCAACACCTTTTAAAAGCATTGTTTTCATATTGTTTGTTTTTTAAGTTATTGCTAAACGTAAAATACATGGAATTGGGGTAAAATTTTAATGATTTATTTGCGGCATGTTGTTTTTTAACGTAAAATAGTTCATTCCTGGCAATACCCCTCTAAATTCAACCACCGGGCCACTTCTCTTTAGTAAGGTAATTCTTTCTACCTCCCCTTAAACTCTGCCACCCTCTTCTC
>Ga0182013_10001648_pt1 | contig 30271 bp, 25 predicted proteins | sample 612S2MmetaG_FD_120487 | JGI IMG/M metagenome (GOLD analysis project Ga0182013, IMG submission 120487) | Permafrost microbial communities from Stordalen Mire, Sweden - 612S2M metaG | ecosystem: Environmental > Terrestrial > Soil > Wetlands > Permafrost | place: Sweden: Stordalen | collected... | reverse complement strand
CTCATGGCCCACTGTCTGACCGAGCCACATGGCGCGTCGGACCGGTGGCTTCCGTACAACGTGCCCGAGATCAACATGGACACGAAGGCCGTGCTCGAAGGCGGCGAATGGGTCATTAATGGCACCAAGCAGTTCATCAGCAACGGTTACGACGCGTCGCTCTACGTGGTCTACGCGAACACGAATAATAAAGTCGGCATGCAGAAGGGTACGTCGAGCTTCCTTGTCCCGCGCGAGACGCCGGGTCTGAACGTGACGCACTGCAACGAGACCATTGGCGGACGGTTCATGAATAACGGTGAGATCGTGTTCGACAACTGTCGAGTGCCGGCGGATCATTTGCTCGTGCGCGACGACGCCCTCGGCAAGGCCGGCATCTACTTTCGACCCGGGAAGATCCTCGTTGCGGCGAAGAGCCTCGGCATCGGACTCGGCGCCTACGAAGAGACCGTTTCCTTCGTCCACGAGCGCGTCCAGGGTGGCAAGGTGCTCATCAAGCACCAAGCGGTCGCGTTGCGGATCGCCGACATGGCCACCCGTCTCGAAGCGGTCGCCGCGCTGCTTCGCCACGCCGCCATGGCGGTCGACGAGCGTTCGCCGGACGCCGACGCGCTGTGCAACATGGTGAAGGTCTTTGCGTCCCAGGAGATAGTGCAGGTCTGTCGCCACGCCATGGAACTACACGGCGGGTATGGGGCCATGCTCGAGGTCGGGATCGAGAAGTACATGCGCGATGCCCTTATCAACTTGCATTCGGACGGCACGAGCGACGTGTCAAATTTCAAGATCGTTCGTGCGATGTTCCCGGAGACTGCGGGAAGTTATGCGGGTGCGGATTGAGCACGCCTGAGGATCCCTGCTGGTGCAGCACAATGGCATAACTCTCAACGACGGCTCGGGTGAACTCTCGGGGTCACTGCGCCCAAGTTGGCGACGCGGAATCCCTGTTCCCTACGTTGTCAAAATCTTGTCGATCCTTCGTTCTCGGTGGAGGACGTTTCGGTACTGATCACCGACCCGCTGAGATTCCAGGGGATGACCTTGTCGCCCAGGCATATCCGAAGGTCAAGACTGGTTTCCAATTGATCGCCGACCCGTGAAGCAACACGTTCTGCGACCTCGGTCCGACCGGCGGTGAGTTCGGCGTCAACGTCGTCGCGCGCGAGGAGGTGGACGAGGAGGTCAAGTGGTGATTGTCGTAGGATTGAGAGAGTGTGCCGTGACCGATAAGACCAAGTATTAACTCCGGCGCTGGACGTCAGCCGATTGGTCTCAGCGCCTCTGCCCTGGCTGCTGTTCTGTGGGGGTTCGGCGGCATCTTCGCGGCACTCACGTTCGCCCCGGGGCTGGTACTGGCCTTTTACCGGCTCTGGCTGGGCGCTGCGCTGCTCTCGATCGTCGTGTACGTGTCGGGTCGTCGATTGACCTGGGCTGTCATGCGCGCGACTTGGCTCGGCGGCATCTTTCTCGCCGGCGACATGGCGCTGTTCTACAGCGCTGTCAAACTCACCAGCATCGTTGACGTGACCGTAATCGGTGCCTTTCAGCCCGCGCTCGTGCTCATCGCCGCACGTCGTCTCTTCGGCGAGCGGATGGGACGATGGGACGTCGCGTGGATCGTGCTCGCCATGACGGGAGTCGCGGTCGCGGTGCTCGGTCCGGGCGTCGCGAGCCACCACCAGCTGATTGGCGACCTCCTGGCGGTAGGCACTCTCGTGAGTTTTTCGGCCTACTGGCTCGTGTCCAAACACGCTCGTCAACTGCATGACGCATTGGAGTACACCGCGGGCGTGACGATCATGGCGGCAGTGGCGATCACGCCAATCGTGCTGCTGTCGAGCGAGTCGCTCGGTCACGTCAAGGTCGGCGACTGGCTGTGGATCTTTCTGCTGACAGTCGTGCCCGGGAGTGGACATCTGGTAATGAACTGGGCCCACCGTTACGTCGACGCATCGGTCTCCTCAGCGATCAGCTGCCTGAGCCCGCTCGTTGCGGCCGTTGCCGCGATTCCCATTCTCGGTCAGCCCCTGAGCCTCGTTCAAGTCGGTGGCGTGTTGGTGGGACTCGCGGCGATTGCGGTGGTCGCCGCGCGACACCGACAACCCGCGCAGTCCCCGTTGGAGTAGTGGCAACGAGCGAGCCAGTTCGGTCTCTCGCAAGGGGAGCGACCTCAAGAGGTTGTACTGAGGGACCGGTCGATGGTCCGGCTGGACGCGGGTGGTCGCCTTCCTCAACTTCCCGCGGTCAGTCCGAAGTCGATCGACAGGTTCGCTCCCGTGATGGGCGCCGCATGGCGCTGGGCGAGGTACCAAATGAGTTCGGCCACCTCGGCGGGCTGCACAAATCTGGCGGCGTCCCCCTGGGGGTAGAGCGCGAGCAGATCTGCCAGGTAGGCACCAGGATCATCGCCGCCGAAATTGCGAGCCTGACCGGCCAGCATGGGCGTGTCCACGTCAGCCGGGCAGACCGCGTTGACGCGGACCCGTCGGGGCGCAAGTTCCAGGGCGAGTGCTCGGGTGAGGTTGGACACCGCGCCCTTGCTGGCGCAGTACACCGCGGCCCCAGTGTTGCCGTGCAGCCCGGCGTCACTGGACAGATTGACGATGCAACCGGACGTGGTGATCAGGTGCGGGATGGCCGCGGCGGTCGTGAAGAAGAGCCCCTTGAGGTTCACGTCGAGGCAGAGGTCGTAGGCCTCCTCCTCCGTCAACTCAACCGGACCTTCCGTCCACACCCCGGCCGAGTTAACGAGGCAGTCCAGACGACCTGCGGCGGCCACGGCCTCGGCGACGAGACGTCGACACTCCGCGACGCTGGTCAGGTCCGCGTCGATCGCGTGCTCGATGTCGGGCCCGACGGGAGCCGTCAGGTCCGTAGCCACGACGCGCCAGCCACCCGTGGCGAAGCGGCGCACGACAGCGGCACCGATACCGCCAGCTGCACCCGTCACCAGCACGACCGGGACTGCCTCGTCGGTCATGCCCGTTCCTCGGCGATCGAGTTACCGCCGTCAACGACGAGACACTGCCCGGTCACGTAGGACGCCCCAGGTGAGGCGAGCCAGCAGATGGTGGCCGCGACTTCTTCGGGCTGCGCGCTACGACCCATCGGCGTCGCCCGTCCCTGCTCGTATTCGTGGGGAGTCTGTGAACCGGTCTCGATCCAGCCGGGCGCGACCGCGTTCACCGTAACGCCGTGCGGGGCCGAATCGATGGCCAGTGCTCGGGCCAGGCCGACCATGCCGGACTTTGCTGCAGCGTAGGCAGGTTCACCTCGCATGGCCATTACCGGGCCCGACACACTCGACACCAACACCAGGCGACCCCAACCCGCGGCCGACATCACCGGCAGGCAAGCCTTGGCCATCAGGAACGTGGTGTCGAGATTGCGCGACAGACTCGCCCGCCACAGTGCGTAGTCCATTATTTCGATGGCCCCGGACTCGAGTTGGGGCTCGGAGACCGATGTCATGCCCGCGTTCTGCACCACCACGTCAAGTCGCCCCCAGCGCTCGATGGCGGCCGCGACCAATTGTGGTGCCGTCGCCGGATCGGTGAGATCACCGGGGACGCCCGTCGCCTCGGCGCCGTCCGCACGCAGTTCACGAACCCGATCGTGAATCCGGTCTGTGGTCGAGGAGATCACCACCGACGCACCCATCGCGGCGAGCAGCCGAGCGGTCGCGAAACCGATACCGGTGGGGCTGCCCGCGCCGGTCACCAGTGCCGTGCGGCCGGTCAGATCAAACGCTGAACTCATCGTCCGACCAGCTTCGGAACGGCGCCAGCATCGACCTCGGAATAACGATCGACGTCGGCCGTCATCGGCGTCGTGTCGCCCGCAGCGAGCACATACTCTTCATTGACGTGGACGGGCATCGCTCAACTCTACGTGCGGGCGTCGAGGCTCGTGAGTGGTGAGGGCCAGTGGAGGACACAGCGCACTCGCGCCCATGGTGAGCTCGGCGGCGTGCGCGAGTTCCAGCAACGCGAAGTCGCCGCAGGGTTGGCCCACGAGTTGCAGTCCGACCGGCAGCCCCTCGTCGGTGAAGCCCGCCGGCACCGAGATCGAGGGCAAGCCGGTGGCGCTCACCAGATAGCACGAACGCATCCAGTCGAGATAGGTGCGCTGGGGCTCGCCGTTGATGCTCGTGACCCAACGCTCCTCCGCAGGGAATGGCGGCACTTGGCTGACGGGCATGGCGAGCGCGTCCACGCGCTGCATGAAGGTCGCGACGCGCTCGTAGAGGGCCGTGCGGATTTCAATCGCCTCGGTGATCTGCTCGACGCGAAGGCGAAGCCCCGATTCGATGTTCCACGCGACGTCGTCGTTGAGTTCCTTGCGATGGTGCCGGTAGTCGTCGCCGAGGCTCATCGCGTAATGCCACGCCCGCAGCACGAGGAACGACTCCTCCGCGCCATCAAGGTCTGGTTGTTCGTCGACGAGCTCCACCCCCAACGACTCGAAGGCGGCGCGCGCCTTGGCGTCCAGCACGTCGCGCACGCGCGGGTCCACCGGCACTCCTGCGGGGGTCGGACACCATGCGATACGCCGGGCGCGTACGTCGGTCTCGAGGGATCCGCGAAAGCGCTCCGCGGATCCGGGCCACGCGATGGGACTTCGCGGATCGTGGCCCCCGATGACCGACAGCAGCAGCGCGGCGTCGCGCACGCTGCGCGCCATTGGTCCATCCACGGCCAGCGTGAACCAGCCGTCGGTGACGGGCCACGACGGCACGAGTCCCGCGCTCGGGCGCAGTCCCACGACGTTGCAGAAGCTCGCGGGGTTCCTCAGGGAACCACCCATGTCAGAACCGTCACAGAGCGGCACCATCCGCGCGGCGAGCGCTGCGGCGGCTCCGCCGCTGCTCCCTCCGGCCGAGTGATCCGTCGACCAAGGGTTTCTGGTGACGCCAAAGACCGCGTTGTAGGTGTGCGAACCCGTGCCGAACTCGGGCGTGTTGGTCTTGCCCACGCAGATCGCGCCCGCCTCTCTCGTGCGCTCCACCAAGAGCGAGTCGCGCGAGGGGACGTGGTCCTTGTAGATCGACGAGCCGTACGTCGTGCGCAACCCGGCGGTGTCCTGCAGGTCCTTGTGTGCGATTGGCAGTCCGTGCAGCGGCCCTACCGGTCCGGACTTCACGATCACGTCGTCGCACCACGCCGCGCTCGCGAGCGCCCGCTCCGCGTCCAACGTCACGATGGCGTTCACCAGCGGGTTCGTGGCTTCGATCTGGGCCAAGTGATCAGTGACCACTTCGAGCGCCGATACCTGTCGGGTCGCCAGCAGGCGGGCGAGGCGCGTGGCGCTCAACTGGTGCAGCGTGGCGTCGCTCACCCCACCTCGGGCGCGGCGTTCGCGTCGAGGAACCGGGGGAAGCGTCCGTGCTGGTAGCCCCAGGGACGGATCGCCTCGAGCGCCGTGCCGATTCGAAAGACCGTCGCGTCGTCGTAGGTCCGGCCCACGATCTGTACGCCGGTGGGTACCTCGTTCGAGGCCCAACCCGACGGCACCGCGAGCACCGGGCAGCGGCTCAGGATGTTGAAGGCGATGGTCATGATCGTGTCGTGGATTGGATCGATCTCGACGCCCAGATCGTCGAGACTGCGGCTCAGGTCGACGTAGTCGTCGCCCGCGAGCAGTGAAGGGATGCCCGAGGTGGGACAGATCAGCGCGTCGTAGCGCTCGAGCAGCGGTCCGACGACGTTGTAGACGCCCGCCTCCAGCTCAAGTCCCTCGAGAAAGAGGCCGGGCTCGGAGTACCGTCGACCCATGGCGGCGAACTTGCGCGCGTAGGGGGTCAGCAACTCGGCGAACTCGTCGTCGATATGGCCCACGATTGACCCGAAGATCGCGCTGAAGTGGATTTCCGCGGCGCGTGCGACGTCCTCTCGGCGAAGGTCCAGCGCGACTTCCTCGACGATCGCGCCACCAGCGCGCAGCGCGTCGGTGACGCCACGTGTGTTGGCTTCCACCTCGGGGTCCACGTACCAGTTCCCTAAGTTGACGCAGTAGGCGACGCGCATTCCTTCGAGCCCTTCGAAGGAGGAGGGGATGGTCACCTTGGGTCGCAGGGACACGACGTCGAGCGCGTGCGGTCCCACGATGACGTTCTGCAACAACGCGCAGTCCGCGACCGTGCGCGCCAAGGGCCCGTCGTGGCAGAAGGTGTCGAGATTGTAGGGAGCCATGGACGGCACCCGTCCGTACGGGGGCTTGTAGCCAACGACACCGGTGAACGACGCGGGAATACGAATCGACCCGCCGATGTCCGAGCCGGTGGCGAGCGGGGTCGTCCCCGCCGCCAGCGCCGCCGCGGATCCGCCGGACGACCCGCCGGGGCTGAAGGCGAGATTCCAGGGGTTTCGAGTTACGCCCCAGAGGTTCGAATGCGTAAAGGGGGCGCAACTGAACTCGGGGGTGGTGGTGCGCTGGTGGATGATGCCGCCAGCGTCAACGATGCGCTCGATGATGGGGTGCGTGACCTCAGCAGTGCGGTCCTTGAATGCGAGCGATCCGTCGGTGAAGAGTTTTCCCTTGATGGGGTGCTCGGCCTTGGCGGCGACGGGAAGTCCCTCGAGCGTGCGCACCTCACCCGGGCGCGACGCGTAGAGCGCTTCGGCGGTTTTCGCCGCGACGCGCGCCTCATCGAAGAGCCTCTCGGCGACGGCGTTGATGAAGGGCTCGGTTTCGTCGACGCGCTCTTCGAGCGCGTCCAGATACTCGACGGGTGACAAGGTTCTGTTGCGAAAGCGCTCCAGCACTTGCGCGGCGGAAAGGTAGTGAAGCTCGCTCATTGTTCCCCCATGGTTGAATCCTCAGACTTCTCTCGGTGTTGCTCAGTCAACGCTGACGCGCCGCGGCTTCCAGCCCGGCTCGGGCACCGAGGCCAGCAGCAGCTTGGTGTAGTCGTCTTCGGGCGCGTCGAGGATCTTCTCAGTGGCGCCCTGTTCGACGACGACGCCCTTCTTGAGCACGAGCGTCTGATCGGTGACCTGGCGAACAACGGCGAGGTTGTGGCTGATGAAAATGAAGGCCATGTTGGTCCGCTCACGAATGGCGTTCAGCAGATTGATGATCTGCGCCTGGATCGAGACGTCCAACGCCGAGACTGCTTCATCGAGCACCAAGACGGCCGGCTCGGCGGCGAGGGCGCGAGCAATCGCCACGCGCTGGCGCTGGCCACCCGAAAGATTCTTCGGCAGGACAAGCCCCTGTCGCTCCGTGAGCCCGACCTGGTCGAGCAGCTCGATGATTCGTTGGCGCCGTTCGGACTCGGTCATCGTGAGGTGCAGCTTCAGGACCTCGTTGATGCAGCCGTTGATGCTCTGGCGGGGATCGAGCGAGGTGTAGGGGTCTTGGAAGACGATCTGCATCTCGCTGCCGCGCCGGCGGCGCTCGGCGGTGCGCTTCGTCGACGCGGACCGGTCACGACCGGCCACGATGATGGTACCGCCGCTCGCCGGTTCGATGCCGACGAGCATCCGGGCGATGGTGGTCTTGCCGGATCCGGACTCGCCCACGATACCGAGCGAATGGCCCTGCTCGAGTGAGAAGCTGGCGTCCTCGACGGCGACGAAGAGATGGTGACGTCGTCCACCGGAACCCCCGCTCACGCGAAAGACCTTGCGCAGTCCCTTCACTTCGACGGCGAGACCATCGAGGTGACGGGACTTCTGGGCTGCTGGCACGCTGGGTGTGGAGTCACTCACGAGACTGACCACCTTCGGTGCCGGCGTCGGCGGAGGCCGTTGACGCCAATTCGAGTTCGTTGGCCCGGTGACAGCGCACGATGCTGCCGTTGATCAGTTGCGTCGGCGGCAGTGATTCGCTGCATTGAGCCTGGACGTAGGGGCAACGGTCCTGGAACGGGCACCCCGGGGGTGCTTCGAACGCCGACAGGGGTCGTCCCGAGATCTGGGGAAGACGCTCGGTTCGTTCGTGCAGCAGGGGCCGCGAGCGAAGGAGCGCCGCCGTGTAGGGGTGCAGGGGACGAGCGTGGAGTTGGGCGGGCGTCGAGACCTCGACGATGTAGCCGGCGTACATCACGGCGATCCGGTCGCTGAAGGCGGCGGCCAGCTCGAGGTCGTGCGTGATGAACAACATCGCCATCTCGCGCTGCGCGCGCTGGTCGTCGAGGATCGCGATCACGTCGGCCTGGGTCGTGACGTCGAGCGCGGTCGTGGGCTCGTCGGCGAGGATGAGCTGGGGTTCGATGAGCAGCACCGAGGCGATCATGACGCGCTGCAGCATGCCCCCCGACAACTCGTGGGGAAACTGACGGAGCCGGCGCTTGGCGTCATCGATGCCCACCTGTTCGAGAATCGTGGCCGCGCGCTCGAGCGCCTCGTGGCGGTCCATGTCGCGATTGTGCACGAGGGCCTCGGTCAGGAAATCACCAATACGGTGCACGGGATTGATCGACGCTCGCGGGTCCTGGAAGATCATCGCGGCCTTGGTGGCCCGGAACCGCTGCCAGTCCTTGTTGGTGTTGTCCATCAATGACTGGCCCTCGAACGCGATGTTCCCCGACATCTTGCCCTGGGCCGGCAACAGGTTGAGGACCGAGCGCGCCGTCATGGATTTGCCCGAGCCGCTCTCGCCGACGAGCGAGACCACTTCGGCCTTTTCCACCGTGATCGAGACGTCCTGGAGGACCTTGCGGTAGCGGCGGTGCGTCACCAGGTCAACGGACAGGTGGTCGATTTCGAGCAGGTGGGTCACTTGAGCAGCCTCGTGTTCTCGTCGGAAAGGCGCTTGCCCACGTAGGTGACCGAAGTGACGCAGAGAATGATCAAGAGACACGGGTAGAGGACTTGGCTGAAATCACCCTGCAGGATGGCGTTCTCGTTGTTGGTCATCACACCCCAGTCCGCGCCGGGGGGCAGGATGTTGAGCCCGAGGAACGAGAGGGCCGCGAGGTCGATGAGGGCGTAGCCGAAGGAGATCGTCACCTGCGACCAGATTGTCGCCGAGACGTTGGGAATGAGGTGGCGCACGCAGATGGCGAAACCGGAGAGCCCCTGGACTTCGAGCGCCTTGACATAGGGCTTGTTACGTTCGCGCAGGATCTCAGAACGCGTGACGCGCGCTATCCACGGCATGTACGACAGGGCGAGTGCCATCGAGCAGGGGTACAGACCGGGCCCGTAGAGGGTGACCGCCAGGATGGCCAAGAGGATGCCGGGGAAGGCGAAGACCAGGTCGAGGAATCGGCTCACTATCTGGTCGACGACGCCGCCCGACCAACCGGCGAGCGCCGCCAGGGGCACGGCGATGATCGTCGCCACCGATATGACGAGCGTCGGACCGAGCAGGCTCGGCCGCGCTCCCCACAGCAGGCGCGAGAGGATGTCGCGACCGAGGTTGTCCGTTCCGAGCGGGTGCGTCCACGACGAGCCGCTCGACACGTTCAAGAGGTCAATGGCGTTGGGCGAAGTGGGCGATATCCATGGGGCCAGAATCGCGGCGACGATGAGGAGCAGCATGAAACCGGCGGCGACCATTCCACCCGTGCCGATGCGGTCGTGGATCCGGCGCAGCAGATGACGGTCCTCGTGTGCGATGAGGTTGGAGAGGATGCTCATGACTGGTTCGCCCCGAGTCGGATCCGCGGGTCGAGCATCGTGTAGGTGATGTCCACGAGGGTGTTCACGACGATGAAAGCGGCGACGAGAATGAGCGACACCGCTTGGACGGTGGCGAAGTCCTTGTCCTGCACGGACGTGAGCAGCAACTCGCCGAGGCCGTTCAGTCCGAAGACCTGCTCGACGATCACGGTGCCCGCGATGAGGCCCGCCACCTGGAGGCCCGCAACGGTGACGATGGGGATGAGCGCGTTGCGAAACGCGTGGCGCTGGACGACAACGCGTCGGCTCAGGCCCCGTGACCGAGCGGTCATCACCGGGTCGCCCTGCAGTTCTTCACGCATGCTGGTTCGCGTCACTCGCGTCAGGTACGCCACGGCCCAGAAAGCGAGGGCGACCGCGGGCAAGGTGAGATGGCGCAATCGATCGAAGAACCCGGCACCGGCCCCGTAGACCGGGAACCAGTTCAGCTTCACGCCGAAGATCGCGAGCAGGATCAAGCCGGCGACGAAGGTGGGCACCGCGGTACCGATGTTCGTCGCGGTCATGATCAACGTGTCGAGCTTGCCCGGTCGAAGCGCGGACAGCACGCCGAGGGCGACGCCCGACACGATGATGAGTATCGCCGAGTAGATGACGAGGAACGCCGTCACGGGCGCCGCAGCGCTTAGGCGCAGCGCCACCGGGGTGCGGTAGGTGATCGAGGTGCCGAAGTTTCCGTGCAGCACGTTGACGAGCCAGTACCAGTACTGCTGGAGGAAAGGATCGTTGAGGTGATACTGGCGGTTGACGGCGGCGCGAAGTGCGGGTGACACGGTGTGCGCGCCGAAGAGCAGCGCGTCCGGGCTGCCCGGCGCGAGGAACAGGCTGGCGTAGATGACGAAACTCGTGACGAGCAGCAGCACGATCATGCCGAGCAGTTGTCGCAGGAGATAGCGGCTCATGAGGTGGCTAGTACTCGCGCGCCAAAGTGGCCGCTGCGCCGGTGCGGGGCGTCGTGACCGTGCTCAACGTGAGCCCTCGAACAGTTCTTGGAAGTTGAGTTCCCGATACGGCATTGCACAGGGTAGACCGTCCGCCAACCACATGGTGTCATTTTCGAGGTTCATCAGGACCGAGGCAATCGTGGCGCCTTGATCAATCGGGTCGTCGGTCGGATTCGGATGACAGCAGATCGAGAAGGGGTAGTTGGCGTGGTCGCGCAGCAACTCTCGGACTCTGGCGACGGTGGGCTTGTCATTGCTCAGGCCCGCGCGTAGTCGCGCGAGGCGAACCGGACTGTCGGGCATGGCCCAGAGCGACACGTCAACATCGTCAAAGGTGGGCGAGAGGAAATGATTCGTGTGCAGCAGCACGTTGTCCTTCGCTTCGTGCAGGTGCGCGCGCGAGAAATCACCCGGCGTCGCCTCGATGTCGAGCGCGGAGCCGTCACGGTGGGCGACGAGGTAGTTGGCGGACGAGGAGCGATGGGCTCCTTGAATCAACGCGAACGCCTCGGAGACCCGCTCGCAGTCCAGAATCGCTCGCAGCATCACGTGATACGGCACGCCCGGTTTACCCACGTCGCGCCCGCTCGCGAGCGCGTTGGTGGCGAGGCCGAGCCCCGCGGAGTTCATGCCCATCTTGGCGAGCAGACCCGCCTCGACGACGGTGACGTAGGCGGGGCCGGTGTCCTGGGTCGCTTCGAGCACGACCAGCGTGTCAAAGGCAAATGTGAGCCAGTCCCAGTTCTCACCCAGCACCATTGGCTCGGAGGAGCCGGGGGCTGGAATCAACGCGAAGGCGCTGCACTCACCGGGCAGGGACCGGGCGGCGTCGCGGGCCTTGGCCGAGTACATGATCTCGGTACGCACGTTGATCGCCACGATGTCGAGCGCGTCGACGCCGGCTCCTTCTGCGATCGCGTGCAGCTCTTCGAGATATTTTGCACCGAAGGCCTTGATGGGTGCTTCGAATCCGGCCGCGAACTCGCGAACGGTGGACCAGTCCCAGCCCGCGTAGTAGTTGAAGACGTCGCGGTAGGCATTGATCGACTTCTCGATGCGCGCGCGTGCTTGACGACCGTACTCGCGTCCGCGCTCGGTCGCGTCGCCATCGACTCGCACGTGAGGGTACGTTCGCAGTGGCTGTTCGTGACTCACAATGCAGCGCCTGCACCGACGAGATGGGGCGTCGCACCGAGCGCCTGAGCAGTCGGGATGGAGATGAGTATTGGAGCAAACATGGTTAATCGCAATCTCTATCAGGAAGATGATTCGGCCCACGAACCACCAGCGACGTTCTCACCGCAACAGTCTGCGGTCAACGTAGTTGGTTGATTTTTAGACGACTTTGATAAAAAAGTCAAACTCACGAGGCTTGAAGGCGCATTCGTCCAACGGACGGCTGTTTGGGCCGCTGCGAGCCAGAGTGCGAGAATCCGCGACGGTGAATGTCGTGAGGATGGTCTATCGCCATACGTCGAAGGGAGCATTGGCCCTTTGCGCTGGGTTGAGCGACGGGCCAGCACGATCAAGGCAGTGGCGACAGTGGTGAGGAGACTGCGAACCACAGGGAATCTGGTTGCCCACCAACTGCCGACGCCGCTTCGCGCCACGACACTGCTTGGTTGGCCCACGACGGCGTCAATCGCGGCCTCGACGGCCTCGACGACTCCCTTGCGAAGCGTTGCGACGACGGTGACGTTCTTCGAGACCTCCACTTTTTTTTTGCGCCTTGCGCGCAGATCGAGTGTGAACTCGACCACCGACGTGGAAGACCCGGTCAAGCCCCTCACCGAGGCGTACCCGATGTCCACCTCGAACTTGCCCGTGCACAATGTCCGCCCGAGTCCAGCGGGACTCGGGCGGACGCGTGAAGGCCCCAGAGCTTCGAATCCAGGCTTGGGTACGCCAGTTCTCGCACCCTGAGCGCGGGTGCGTTCAGGGCCCTTCACGTGCGTGATCGTGACGGGCGAGCTGATCCGCACCATCTTGAACGGTAAAGCATTCCCGATCAGCCTCAGCACGAGACAGGGGCTGGCAGCCGTTTGGTCGCTCGAGCCCGGTGAGGCGGAAGCCAACCCTCGGGGATTTGACACCGCGTGCAATGTGACCTAAACCTCATAGAAATATTTGCCAAACTTGATGCTCGTGTTGTGCGGGAAGAAAGTTTTTACAAGGGGAGTTCACAGTGAAAATGTCAAATGGAGCGCGAGTTCGAACGGCTGGAATGGCCTTTGCGCTTGCGGTGTCCGCGACGTTCGTCAGTCTTGGAACCGGGGCACTCGCGACGAGTGCCGGCGCGGCTTCTTCGAACGGCGGCAGCAACACGACGATGGTGCAGACCGCCGCGGCGACCAAGGACCTTTCCGCCGCGACGTGGTGGATCTGGTACCGCCCCATCGCTTCGGTCGACCCGGTCAAGTACAACGACTACCCCGAAGACCTGATCATTCCCAACATGTGCGAGTCACTGTTCAAGGAACTTCCCGGCCAGAAGACCGTGGGCAACCTCGCGTCCTCCTACACCCAGCCGAATCCGTTGACCGTGGTCCTTAACCTCCAGAAGAACGTCAAGTTCTGGGACGGCACGCCCATGACGTCGGCGGACGTGGTCTACAGCCTCAAGAGGAACTTCGTGACCGCGAACGCCTCTATCTACGCCTACACGACCGCCTTCGAGGACGTGAAGACGATTACCGCGAACGGACCCTACACGGTGACCGTCACCTTCAAGACGCCCAACCTGACGTTCATCCCGGAGCTCGCTTCGCTGGGTGGCGCCGTCGTCGAGCAGGCCTCGACCGTGAAGTCCGGCGCCAACTTCGGCACCCCACAGGGAACACTCGAGTGCACCGGACCCTTCAAGTTGTCTTCTTGGAACGGCAGCAGTTCGCTGGTGATGGCGAAGAACACCAATTACTGGAACACCGCGGACGCCGCGAAGATCAAGAAGCTGACGTTTGTCTGGCCACAGGACCCGGGCCAGGTCGCGAGCGCCTTCGAAGCGGGAACCTTCGCTGGAGGCTTTGACATCTTGCCGAGCGACATCCTGCCACTGGGCAAGACCAGCGCCGGCAAGCTCTACGTCGGACCCAACTCACAGGCCATGGAGATCTCGGCGATGATCGTCGTCGGCACCAAGGGCGCCATCGCGAACCAAGATGTTCGCCAGGCTCTCTCTTTGTCGATCAACCGATCGCAGTTGATCAAGGCTGTCCAATACGGCGTCGGCACACCGGCCTACACGTTCGCGGCTCCGGGCTACTTCTCCTACGACAAGGGTATTTACACCACTGCGTACAACAAGATCGCCGCCGCCTACACGAATCAGACGAAGGCGCACGCGCAGGCTGTCAAGTTGGTGAAGGCCGCCGGAGCAGTTGCGAAGTTGCCCATTGTGCTCTCCGTCATGGGCGGCGACCCAGACGCGGCCAACCAGGCCGCCGTGGTCCAGCAGAGTGCTGCAGCGGTTGGGCTCAACGTGAAGTTGAAGGTCGTGACCGCCGCTCAGTACGGTGCGCTGTTCAGTGACCCCGCCTCACGCAAGGGGATTGACCTCGTGCAGACGACGAACTACGACCAGGACCCGGACCCCTTGGCCCTGTACAACGACATCGCCTTGCCCAACGCCATCTCCAACTTTGACTCGTACGACAACCCCGCGATCGTGAAGTTGTTGACCGAGGCAAATGGTGAGACGAACCTGGCCAAGCGCGCCGCGCTCGTCGTCCAGGCGCAGGCGCTGGTCATGAAGTACATGCCGTGGATCCCACTGACGTTCGACCCAGGCACGGCCTTCGTCGCCAAGGGAATCTGCGGTGTGACCCTCGACTTCAGTCAGATGATGGGTCCTTGGGCCGCATCAGTCGGTGGCTGCAAGTAGCGACCACGTCATTTAGTGAGCGGAGGGGAGCGGCGTCGGGAAACCGGTGGCGCTCCCCTCCGCTGATTTCGCAGTGAACTACTCACCAGTCAGCACTCGAGGCGCGGGACCTTGCTTCGCATTGTTTTCCTTGCCGCTCCTCGCCCGTCCGCTTATCTGAAAGGCCCGCAGGTATCATGCGTAACGCCAACACCACTCTCGCCAACTGGCAAGAGCCCGATGAGAACAAGTGGGCCTTCAGCCACGTTCGAGAACTGATCCCCACCGAGCGCATCAGTCGCGGTGAAGGCCCGCCCGTTCCTTTCGAGCTCGGCGAACCACTCGACCTTGATCGCATCAGCTTTGACGCGCAGGGACGCACCTTCAGCGTCCGTGAGGCCCTGGACGCGACGCACACTGACGCCGTCGTGGTGCTGCACCACGGACGGATCGTCTTCGAAGAGTACGGCCCCGAGATGTCGCGGAGCCAAACACACATCCTCATGTCGGTGTCCAAGTCGGTGACCTCGACCCTCACCGGGATACTCGTCGGCGAAGGACTGCTTCGCACGAGTGATCTGGTGACCGACCATATTGCGACGCTCGTCGGCACCAGCCTCGAGGGCTGCACCGTGCAGAACCTTCTCGACATGCGTGGCGGCGTGCGCTTCTCCGAGGACTACGCCGACCTGCACGCCGACGTGCGCATCTACGAACAGGTGGCGGGACACCGGCCGCGCACCGACGTGGGTCCCACCGAGAACCTGTACGACTACATGGCGACACTTGCTCCTCGGGGCGAACACGGTGGCACCTTCGACTACCAGTCGATCCTGACCGACATCCTCGGCTGGGTCCTCGAGAGCTGCGCGGGCATGACCTTCGCGCAGTTGGTGTCGGACCGCATCTGGTCGAAGATGGGCGCGCAGTACGACGCGGAGGTGACGGTCGACGTCGGGGGCTGCGCGCTCGCCGACGGCGGCGTCTGCGCCACCGCCCTCGACCTCGCGCGGTTCGGCTTGCTGCACCTGCGCGGTGGCCGGGCGAACGGCGTCCAGGTGGTGCCGGCCCAGTGGGTGCGCGACTGCACGACGACGAGCGACGACCTCGTGAACGCGTTTCCCACGACGATCTCGGAAGGTACGAATCGCTTCACGATGTATCACAACTGCTGGTGGGTGGTGGACCCTGAAGCGCCGGTCTCGGCGGGGCTCGGCATCTACGGCCAGTTCCTGCACCTGGACGCGGTGAACGACACGGTAGTGGCGAAGTTCTCGAGCTGGCCCCACGCCCTCGAGACGGATCTCGGCGACCTGCATTTTGAACTGGCCAACGCACTAGGAAAGGCGGCACACGATGCCCGCTGAACTCGCGCTCTTCGGAGCGGACATTCGAACCATGGACCCGTCGCGTCCCCACGCCACCGCCATGGCCGTGAGCGATGGCGTCATCGTGGCGGTGGGCAGTGACGACGAGGTACGCGACGTCTGTGACGCCACGACCCAGGTGCTCGGCGAACCGGGCTGGGCAGTCACGCCCGGCCTCACCGACGGCCACCAGCACCTCTTCATGGGCGCCGAGATCGGACGGGGCATCGATTTCGACAGGGTCGATTCGCTCGACGAGATCAGAGCCATGCTCGCCGCGGAGCGACGCCGCGTCGGACCCGGTGGTTGGATCCTCGGATTCGCCATGGAGTACGCGGCCCTCGGCGGACTGCGCTACCACCACGAGCTGATCGACGCCGCCGCCGGCGAGGGCCCCATGCTCGTGCTCGCGCTGGACCTGCACACCGGCTTCACCAACGCGGCGGGGCTGGCCCTCGCGGGCGTCGTTGGGGCACGCCAGTTCGCCGACGCCGCGTCGATTGTCTGCGACGACCAGGGACAGCCAACAGGCGAACTCCACGAACGCTCGGCCATTGACGCGGTGCGCGTGGCGATGCCCGTCGCCGGTCATGACGAGCGCGTCGGCTGGTACCGCGACGCCATTGCCCGCCAGAACGCCGTGGGCATCACGGGCGTGCACCTCATGGACGGGGGTCCCGCAACGGCGGACCTGCTCGAGGAGTTGGAAGGCGACGGTGGACTCAACATGCGCGTCGCGCTGCACTACTGGGTGGACCCCGCCACCGACGAGTCGGTGCTCGACGCGATCACCCGCGGGCCCGTGAGGTCGGGCCGCCAATGGCGCGCCGACGGCGTGAAGTTCATGCTCGACGGGGTCATCGACACCGGCACCGCGTGGCTCGAAGAGCCCGACGTCGACGGTGACGGCACGAGCCCCATGTGGCCCGACATCGAGCAGTACTGGCGCACCGTGCGAAGGATCCACGACGCGAAGCTGCGCATCGCGACCCACGCCATTGGCGACCGCGCCATCCGTGAAGTGCTCGACGTCTACGCGAGTCTTCCCAAGGGCCCGGCGCGCCACCGCATCGAGCACATCGAAACCGCCCCCGACGCCACCATCGCCCGCTTCGCGCCCGAAGGCGTCACCGCCTCGATGCAGCCCATCCACGTTCGCTGGATGAAGCCGGACATGTCGGACCCTTGGTCCCAGCGCCTCGGCATCAACCGCTGCGCGCACGGCATGCGCTCGGGCGACCTGGCGGTCTCGGGGGCACTCATGGTGCTGGGATCGGACTGGCCAGTCGCTCCGTTCGACCCGCGGCTCGGGCTCTTCGCCGCCCAACTGCGTCGCGCGCCGGACCTCGCCGACGGCGGGATGATCGGCTCACGCACCGCGCTCGATTCGTACGAGGCGCTCGCGGGTTACACGACCAATGCCGCACGAGCCGTTGGCGAGGATGGCGTGGCGGGGATGCTGCGAGCGGGCTACCGGGCGGACTTCGTCGCCTGGGGCGAGGACCCCGTGAAGTGCCGCGCGCTGGACGTGACCGAGCTGCCGATCCTGGCGACCGTGGTCGACGGCAAGGTCGTCTACCGCGCCGAGTAGCCGCGACTTCTTGGAGCGGTCACCTCGGTATCGGCTTCGTTCATCCGGTTAGTCCCGCGCTTTACGAACGGTTCACGATGACGACGGCGGACGAACTCGAACGGGTCGCAGGAAATTGCGTGGTGGCGGCGATTCGCATTACCGTGACGGGGCGGACTCAGTGTGCGCATCCGAGGGGGCAGGCATGACAAAGGCGTCGTTGATTCTTCGTGGGGGCAAGGTCGCCTCCCCGTCCGCACCCGGAGGCTTCGCTGAAGCAGTCGCGATCGCCGATGGGACCATCCTCGCGGTCGGGACCAACGACGAGATTGACGCCCTCTCGGGCTCGTCGACACGCGTGGTGAATCTCGCGGGGCGACTCGCGCTTCCGGCGTTCGGCGACGCCCACGTGCACGCCATCTCGGCCGGTCTCGAGAGCCTGCGCTGCAACCTCCTGGGTCTGCGCACCCGCCAAGAATGTCTCGATCGCATCGCGCTCTACGCCGCAGGTCTACCCGACGACGCTTGGGTGCTCGGCGGCGGCTGGGCGTTGGAGGCGTTCCCGGGCGGCGTGCCGAGCGCCACGGACCTGGACTCGGTGTGCGGTGGACGACCGGCGTTCTTGCCCAACAAGGATCACCACTCCGCGTGGGTGAACACCATCGCGCTCGAGCGCGCCGGGGTCGACGCCAACACCCCCGATCCCTTCGCCGGACGCATCGAACGCGACGAGCGGGGCAATCCCACCGGTGCCTTGCACGACGGCGCGATGGGCTTGATCGCGAGGGTCCTGCCCCCGACGTCGCCGCAGGACTTGACCAAGGGACTGCGCGCCGCGCTCGCGCGGCTGCATGGCCACGGCATCACCCACTGGCAGGACGCCTGCGTCGGCGACGCCGGGGAGCTCGGCATCTCCGACACCTTCGACGCCTACGTCACGGCCGAGCGAGAGGGCTGGCTGACCGGGCGCGTTCGAGCCGCGTTGTGGTGGGACCGCGCGCGAGGGATCGAACAGCTCGCGCACTTCCAGACCCGCCGCGAGCTCGCCTCGAAGGGCAAGTTTCGCGCGACCAGCGTCAAGATGATGGTCGACGGGGTGTGCGAGACCTTCACCGCCGCGATGTCGAGGGCCTACCTCGGTGACCCCGGTCACCAGGGAACCCACCGCGGCGACCTCTTCATCGAATCCGAGCAGCTCTGCGACGCCACGCGCACCCTCGATGCCGAGGGGTTCCAGGTTCACTTCCACGCCATTGGCGACCGCGCGATCACGACCGCCCTCGACGCGATTGAGGGCGTCGGCGAACGGCGCTGGGGTCTCAACCGTCACCACATTGCCCACCTGCAGTTCATCGCGCCGAGCGACCTCGACCGCTTCGCCCGGATCGGGGCCATCGGGAACTTCCAACCGCTGTGGGCGTGCAACGACCCGCAGATGGAGAACCTCACGATTCCCTTCGTCGGCGAGGAGCGCAGTGGATGGCAGTACTCCATCCAGTCGCTGCTGGAGCGCAACGCGCGCATTGCCTTCGGATCAGACTGGCCGGTGTCGAGCCCCGATCCCCTCCAGGAGATGCACGTGGCGGTGAACCGCATGCTGTCGACCGCACTCGGAAATCCGGGCACTGACGAGACCACCAAGCCGTTCCGTCCCGACCAGGGCCTCTCGGTGCAGCACGCGGTCGAAGCGTTCACCAAGGGTGTCGCCTACGTCAACGGCGACGAGGATATCCTCGGCGTCCTCGAGGTCGGGCGCCAAGGCGACGTGGCCGTGTTGAGTCACGACATCTTCTCGATTCCTACGACCGAGATTGGTGACACCACCGTTGATCTGACCGTCGCCGCAGGCGCCGTTGTCCACGGCGACGAGTGACCACGTGGACGTGGGCCCGCAGGAACAGTGAACGGTCCCGGGTCTGAGCAATGAGGCTGACGCCCGCAGAACGTGACCGACTTCTGGTGTTCACCGCCGCGGAACTCGCGAGAGCACGTCGCGCCCGCGGGCTGCGGCTCAACGTCCCAGAAGCCATCGCGCTGATAAGTGACACCGCCGCCGAGGCGGCGCGCGATGGGCTTCGACTGCACGAGGTGATCATGCGGGGTCGCACCGTCCTGGCCCCCGACGACGTACTCGACGGCGTGGTCGAGATCGTCTCCGAGGTTCGCATCGAAGCCACCTTCGACGATGGCACCCGGCTCATTGTCGTCGATGATCCATTCCGAGTGCTCGACGGTGACGTGGCCTACGAATCGTCGGATCAGGTACCGGGCGCGGTCATCGAAGCGCCCGTGGCGTTCGAGCGGCGCGTCGACGCGTTCGTCGACGTGGTGAACGAGAGCGACGTCGCGATCGGCGTCACCAGTCATTTCCACTTCTTCGAGGTCAATCCCCGGCTGCGATTCGATCGCGCCGCGGCCTTCGGGCGCCACCTGGCGATCGACGCGGGGACCACGGTGCGATTCGATCCGCAGATCCCGGTTCGCGTGGCACTCGCCGACATCCGCGGGGCGCGCGTGGTCATTGGATTCGCGGGGCTCGTCGACGGACCGCTGGACGAGCCGGGCGCGAAGGAAGCGGCGTTGGAAAAGGCTCATCGCTGCGGCTACCTGGACGTGGGACGATGAGCCCGACTCGCGCGAGCATCTACGGTCCCACCACGGGAGACCTGGTCCACCTGGGTGACACGCGCCTGCACCTGCGGGTGGAGTCCGACGCCGAGGTGCGCGGCGACGAGTTCGTGGTCGGCTTCGCGAAGACCGCCCGTGACGGCATGCATCTGCGAGCGGCGTCAGTGGCCGAGACCTGCGACCTGGTGGTCACCAACGTCGTCATGCTCGACGCGGTCCAGGGCTGTCACAAGGTGAGCATCGGGATTCGCAACGGCCGCATCGCCGGCATCGGCCGAGCGGGAAATCCCGACACCATGGACAACGTGGCGGTCGTCGTGGGAACGGGTACCACGATCATCGCCGGCGACGGCCTCATCGTCACCGCCGGGGCCATCGACACCCACGTGCATCTGATGTCGCCGCGGATCATGGAGGCCTCCCTGGCTTCAGGGGTCACCACCATCATTGGCCAGGAGTTCGGTCCGGTCTGGGGGGTGGGGGTCAACTCGCCGTGGGCCCTGTCGCACGCCTTCTCCGCGTTTGACGCGTGGCCCGTCAACATCGGATTTCTCGCGCGCGGGTCGTCGTCGAATCCCGCGCCGCTGCTCGAGGCCATCGAGCAGGGAGGCGCCTGCGGGTTCAAGGTGCACGAGGACCTCGGCGCCCACCCACGCTCCATCGATACCGCGCTTCGCGTCGCCGACGACTACGACGTCCAGGTCGCACTGCACTCGGACGGTCTGAACGAGGCGATGAGCGTGGCCGACACCATCGCCGTCCTCGAGGGCCGCACCATCCACGCTTTTCACATCGAGGGCTGCGGCGGCGGTCACGCGCCCGACGTGATGCGACTGGCGGGTCGGGCCAACGTGATCGGGTCCTCCACCAACCCGACCCTGCCGTATGGACGCGACGCGATCGCGGAACACTTCGACATGATCTGCGCGTCGCACGGTCTGCACAAGGACGTCGCCTCGGATGCTCGCATCGCGCGCGACCGGGTGCGCGGAACAACCATGGGGGCTGAAGACGTCCTGCACGACCTCGGGATGATCTCGATCACGTCGTCGGACGCGCAAGGGATGGGACGTGCGGGCGAGACGTTTCGCCGGACGTTCGCAATGGCGTCGAAGATGAAGGTTGACCGTGGGCCACTCGACATCGACGAAACCGACGACAACGAGCGAATCCTGCGCTACCTGGCGAAATTGACTATCAATCCGGCGATCGCCCACGGAATGAGCCACGAGATCGGATCGATAGAAGTCGGGAAGTTGGCTGACCTCGTTCTGTGGGATCCCAAGTACTTCGGGGCCAAACCCTCGCTCGTTCTGAAGGCCGGCTTTCCCGCCTGGGGAGTGACCGGAGACCCCAACGCATCGATTGATTCCTCCGAACCATTGGTCTTTGGACCCCAGTTTGGCGGCATGGGGGCCACCGCTGCCGAACTGTCCGTGGCCTTTGTGGCGGGCGCGTCACTGGGTGGCGCGGTCGATCAGATGCCGACGTCACGACGGCGAGTCGCGGTGAAGGGAACTCGGGGAATCGGACCGAAGGCGATGGTCCGCAACACCATGCTCGGCGACGTGGAGGTTGATCCCTCTACCGGAGCGGTTGTTCTGAATGGCGAGCCAGTGGCGTCAGAACCGGCCGAATCTATTTCGCTGTCGCGGCTCTACTTCTTCTAGAGAATCACTGCCTTCTGACGCCCCAGCTGGGCCACGGCCATGGCAGATTCGCTCGAGGATCACCAACTTCTTGAGTTGGTCGGCGGCTCCTCGCTCGGGTGAGCACAGCTGCACTTCAGAAACTATGGTATGAATACACTCACTGAAGTCTCTGTATAGAGAACTGAAGTGACTGCATATAAACCTGAAGTGGCTGTACATCGATCTGGGGGGGACGATGAAGAGGCAGGAAACTACAGACTCAAAGATTCCGGTTACGCGGAACGTTGACGAGGGTGACGTTGACAGTCGAGGGCGCGAGGCTCGTCGGAGCCACCATCGACCAGTACGCGAAGCTGCCGCCACGGCTGAGGTTCATGAGAGCTTCGCGCGTCAGGATGTTAGGCGCACGTCCGTGACGTCACCCTTCACCCACTCGATTCAATGGCCCGACGCGCGCTGCGCGGCGTCGAACCCATGGTCCGCTGCGCACTCGTTGGTGCCGAACGTCGTCGTACCGCTTCAACCAAACCAGGAGGCATCGCGTCATGTTTGAGGAAATACAACCCAGCCTCATCGAACCATTCAATCGTGAGCAGGGCGCGTTCAAGCGAACGCTCAGCGCGCGAGGCGGGGTGATTCTGGCGCTGGTCATTCCGATGAGCGGTTTCACGCTCATTGGCTACGAGATCGGGGCGCTCGGGGCATGGGGGGCACTCCTCGTCTGGGGTGGGACGAGCATCATCGCGCTCTTGCAGAACTTCATCTACGCCGAGATGGCCGAGATGTTCCCCAATGCATCGGGCGGGATTGCGATGTACGCCAGCAAGGCCTGGCAGCGCTACGTCAAGCCGCTCGGTTCCATTCTCGGGATCGGCTACTGGGCTGGATGGTCACTGACACTCGCGGTGGTGTCGCTCGTCATTGGCGATCTCATCCAGGCCGAGTGGTTCTCCCATTCGACGTGGGCCTTCGTCATCCTTGGCAACCACGTCGGTCTCCCGACGTTCATCGCCGCGGCGACGGTGATCCTCGTCTACGTGATGAATATCTCTGGTCTACGAGTGGTGATCAACGCCAACCTGGCGATCGGAATCACCCTCGCGATTCTCGCGGCCGTCTGCCTCATCGGACCACTGGTGACTGGAAAATTTCACAGTTCACTCCTGACATTCGCCGCGGGCAACGGGGATTGGTCGACCTGGAAGCTACTGCTCACCTGGGCGTTCGTGGCGTCGTGGACCTCGTACGGCACCGAGATCTGTGCGATGTTCGCTCCCGAGTTCAAGCGTCCAGGCGACGTGACCCGAGCGCTGTTGAGTTCGTCGCTCATCATGATCGTGGTGGTCGCCGCCAGCACGACGGTCATGACGGGAACCGTTGGCATCGGCGAGATCCAGCGCAGCCCGATCGGGTATCTCGTCGCCGTCGTCTCGAAGGTCCTCCCGTTCCACCTCGGCGGCCTCATCATCGCTATCATCTGCGCCGCCCAGTTCATCGCGCTCGGCTCGGCAACCAGCGACTCGGGGCGCGCGCTGTACGGCATGGCCGAGCACGGGCTCACCATTCGCCAACTCGAGAAGTTGAACCGGCACAATCAACCGGCCCGGGGCATGACGGTGGACCTGGTCTTCAACCTCCTCGTGCTCTTTCTCGTGAGCAACGTCGCCGGGATCATCTTCGCGAGCAATCTCGGCTACCTGCTGTCGGTCTTCTTCGCGCTCACCGGCTTCTTGCTGCTGCGCCACACGCACCCCGATCTTGCTCGCCCCCTGCGGTTGCAGCGGTCCTGGTTGTTCGTCGCCGGCGTACTCGCGATCTTCAACGCCGTTATGATCGTGGTCGGCTTCTCGAACCCGGGACTCGTCGGGTACGGCGGAAGGACCGAGCAGATGATATCGCTGAGCGTGATCGTGATCGGGCTAATTTCATACGTGTGGCGCCAGACAATCCAAGAGAAGGCGGGGTTCCCCATGCGCGACTTCAGTCCGCTCGACACACCAGTGGACGGGCTCGAACCGGCGCTCCCAGTGCAGGGCGAGTGAGGTAATGACCGGGTATCCGCATCTCTTCAGCCCATTGGCAATCGGTTCTTGCACCATCAAGAATCGGATTGTCTCCTCGGGTCACGACACGGTGATGGTGGATGACGGACGGATCACCGATCAGTTGATCGCGTATCACGCCGCGCGCGCCCAGGGCGGGGTGGGTCTCATCGTCGCCCAGGTGGCCGGGGTGCACGAGAGCGCCCACTACACCGCGCACGTGCTCATGGCGATTGACGATTCCTGTATCGACGGTTATCAGAAGCTGGCCTCGACGGTGCACGCGAGCGGGACGAAGATCTTCGGTCAGTTGTTCCATCCCGGCCGCGAAGTCATGGAGTCCCAGGACGGATCGAGCCCGGTGGCGCTCGCCCCTTCCGCGGTGCCCAACGAACGCTTCCACGTGATGCCGCGCGCCCTGCGAATCAGCGAGATCGACGAGATCATCGAGGGCTACGCGCAGGCCGCGTCTCGATTGCAGCGAGCTGGACTCGACGGGGTGGAGATCGTGGCGAGCCACGGTTACCTGCCCGCCCAGTTCCTCAATCCCCACGTGAACCTGCGCGACGACGACTACGGCGGCAACCCTGAGAACCGCCTGCGGTTTCTGGAGCGGGTCCTTCGCGCGGTACGCGAACGCGTGGGAGCCGAGTTCGTCGTGGGTATGCGTATCTCCATTGACGAGCACGAACCGCAGGGCCTGGACGCGCAGATCGCGCTCGACGCGTCGGTGCAACTCTCCGAACAAGGTCTGGTGGACTATCTCAGCATCACGACCGGCACATCGGCCGCGTTCGCCGGTTCGGACCACATCGCGCCCGAGATGCACTTTGCGAACGGCTACACCGCGCCGCTGTCGGCGCGCGTGAAGGCGCTCGTGAGCGTGCCGGTGCTCGTGGCGGGCAGGATCAACCAGCCCCAGGAAGCCGAGCGGATCTTGTCCGAGGGCCGGGCCGACGCGTGTGTCATGACCCGCGCGCTGATCTGCGATCCGGAGTTGCCGCGCCTCGCCGCTGCGGGCCAGGACGACGATATCCGTGCGTGCATCGCCTGCAATCAGGCGTGCATTGGTCACTTCCACGCGGGCTATCCGATCTCGTGCATCCAGCACCCCGAAACCGGCCGGGAGATCCGTTACGGCCAGCGGGTGCGGGCGTCGAAGAGCCGCCGCGTCATTGTGGTGGGCGGGGGTCCGGCGGGGATGAAGGCCGCCGCCGTTGCCGCCGAGCGGGGCCACGTGGTCACACTGCACGAAGCCACCGGGCAGCTGGGCGGGCAGATACTGCTGGCTCAGGCGCTGCCGGGGCGCGAGGAGTTCGGCGGGGCCGCCATGAACTTGCACCGTGAGGCGGTGCGCGCGGGCGTGCGGATCGTAACGCGGAGCATGGTCGACCTCGATTTTCTGGTCGACGCTGACGCCGACGTGGTGGTCGTAGCGACCGGGGCGACGCCGTACCGCCCGACGATCGAGCTGATGGGCGAGCCGGTGGTGCTCGACGCCTGGCAGGTGCTGCGCGGCGAGACGCCCCCCGGGGGTCACGTCGTCGTCGTCGATTGGCGCGGGGACTGGATCGGAATCGGTGTGGCGAGAGTGCTCGCCGCAAAGGGTCACCGGGTGACCCTCTGCGTGAACGGCTACGGCGCCGGGGGAGCCCTGCAGCAGTACGTGCGCGACGCCCAACTCGCCGCGCTGGCGCGCGAGCGGATAACCGTGGTGCCACTCGTGCGTCTCTTCGGTGTCGACAGCGATACCGCGTACCTGCAGCACGTCCTGACTGAAGAGCCGATATTGATCGAGGGGATCTCGGGGGTGGTGCTCTCGTGCGGCCACCAGTCGGTATCGGGCCTGCTCACGGGCCTGCAGGATCTCGGTATGCACGCGCTGGGAGTGGGCGACTGCATGGCGCCGCGGACCGTCGAAGAAGCCGTCTTGGAAGGACTGGTCACGGGGAGCGCTCTCTAAGAGGGCGGCTTCAACGGTGAGCTAGAACGTCGTCGGTGGTCGAACTGGTCGAAGAGTCCCCTCGTCTATCGCCAAGGCTCGCTATCCGTCGAGGACGGCCACTTGCGTGGAATCTCCCTGCCCGGCGAGTACGCCCGGACGGAACAACATTGCGCAAATGATTGCGCCGGCTACGAAGATACCGGCTGCCCACCAGAATGCGGTGATGTAACCGTCCACTGCCGCGAGGCGAACAAGTTTTGCGTAGAGGGGCCGAGTGGCCAGTCTCTCGTTTGAAATGAGGTAGTGCGTCGTGGCGCTCACCGCCATGGTGTTGAGTAGGGCGGTCCCGAGGGATAGTCCGATTTGCTGTTGGGTGTTGGCCATTGCTGAGCCGACACCTGCGTCTGCCGGCGGCAGTCGGAACGTTGCGGTGTTGTTCGCGGGTGCGATGACTAAGCCGAGACCCAGGCCCATGAGAACAAGGGGCCCGAGCAGCGCGGAAGCGAAGCTCGAGTGCAGCCCGATTCGAGTGAGCCAGATCATGCCGGTCGCCGCGAGCAGCATGCCAACGACGACCGGAAGTCTCGGCCCAGTTCGTGGCAGGAGCACGACGTTCGAGGCAATACCCGCGACCATCGCCGCCGCCATAAGAGGCATGTACGCAAAACCAGTGGTGACCGGTGAGTAGCCGAGCGTGGCTTGCAAGTAGTAGGTGAGGAAGAGGTATGCCCCTGAGACGGCGGCCATGGCGAGGAATACCGCCAGGTATGAACCGGCTCGATTGCGATCGCGAATGATTCGTAGCGGCAGCAGGGGGTTTGCGACCCGCGACTGAAGGACGACAAACGTCGCGAGCAGCCCCAGACCGGCCACGATGAAGCCCCACGTGGACGGAGCCGTCCAGCCGTGCGTCTCGGCGTTCGAGAATCCGTAGACCACGCAGAACATCGCAGCGCAGATGGTCACCGCACTCGGCAGGTCCACCCGGGGGTGCTGCCTCGATGGATTATGACGAAGCAGCAACAGGGCTCCGATGGTGCCGATCGCGGCGAAGAGAAGATTGATGTAGAGGCACCAGCGCCACGACAGGTACTGGGTTAAGACGCCACCTAATAGGAGCCCGAGCGCACCACCCGAGCCGACAATTGCTCCGTACACGCCGAACGCGGTGCCGCGGTCCTTCTGGTCGGGAAAGGTCGTTGTCAGCAGTGACAGCCCCGCGGGGGCGAGCAGCGCCCCGAACGCTCCCTGGCAGGTTCGCGCCACCACCAACATGAGAAAGCTCGTTGCCGCGCCACCAACGGCTGAAGCGACGGCGAATCCAACTAATCCGGTAATGAAGATCAACTTGCGACCGAAACGGTCGGCGAGCCTGCCCCCGAGTAGCAGCAGGCTTCCAAAGGCGAGCGCGTACGCGGTGACGATCCATTGGCGGTCGCCATTCGTGAAGTGCAGTGCCTTCTGCGCTGACGGTAACGCGATGTTGACCACCGTGCTGTCGAGGACCACCATGAGCTGGGCGACGGCGATAACCCCGAGGACCAGCCAACGATGTTGCATCCCGTTGGTTGAAAGATGGCTCGAAGGTGTCATGGCTTCCCTACGAGGTGCAACGGCTTTGTCACGAGGGGCCATTCGGAGATTCTGGCATAATCTGTAGATAGGCGCAAACCAGTACTATTCATAGAGTGCCAACAGGCAGATTCTGTTATAATTTGAACATGTCAGGGACTGTCGCTTCCAAGCCTTCGAAGAATCTGGTCGCGCGCCGCACGGAGCGTGTGCGTCGTGAGTTGGCGGAAGCCGCGGCCCAACTCTTCGAAGACAATGGCTACGACGCAACGACCGTCGAGGACATCGCCGCCGCTGTTGAGGTTTCGCCAAGAACCTTCTATCGCCTCTTTCCGACCAAAGGTGACGTGATCATCGGGATGGTCCGGACCACTTGGTCCGACGTTGTCGCGGACCTTGATGAGCGCCCAGCGGATGAGTCACTCATCACTTCACTGGATGCAGTTCTGGTCGCCAAGGTTGAAGAAGTGGATCCGAAGGCACTGCGGTCGTTCGAAGAGCTCTTGGCGCGCAACACTCAGTTGCGGGCGCGATGGCTCGAAGAGACACGCCGCAATCAAGATCTGCTCGCCGAGGTGCTCGCGCGCCGGATGAGTCTGGTACCCGAGAGCCTGCGGATTCAATTGGTCGCGGCAGCGATCCTCACGACGCTGCGCACATCGCTCGAGGTGTGGAGCGCGAGTTCTTCAGACCTTGGAGCGGCCTCGACGTTGCGCGAGGCAATGGCCATGCTGGCCCCGATGTTCGACGAGCCGTTTGGAAATACAGCCGCTGCAGCGCAGGGCAGCACGAGCGAATAAGCCGGTGTCCATTTCCCTACAGGTGAGTCCACCTGCGGAGCATCGCACTGAGAGAGGAAGTTTCCATGGCTGAACGGGTCATTGTCATCACCGGCGCCAGTGACGGCATCGGAGCAGCAGCCGCACGGCTGTTGAGGGGTCAAGGCGCCAGCGTGGTCATTGTCGGCCGATCCCCCGAGAAGACGCAGAAGCTGGCGCGCGAAATCGGCGCTCCCCACTACCTTGCTGACTTCGCGAAATTAGAGGACGTGAGGACCTTGGCTACGCAACTTCAAGCGGAGCTTCCACGGATTGATGTGCTGATAAACAACGCCGGCGGCGTGATGGGAGCTCGCCAGCTTACGGTCGATGGGAACGAACTCACGACGCAGGTGAACTACCTCGCACCGTTCCTTCTCACGAATCTCTTGCTCGACACACTGATCGCTTCGAAGGCTTCCGTCATTGCCACCTCGAGCCTCGCGAGCAGGGGAGCTGGAACGCTTGATCTGGGCGACCTGACGCTCGAGCATGGTTACACGGCCCAGCGCGCCTACGGTAGGGCCAAACTCATGGACATCCTCTTTACCAAGGAACTGCATGCGCGACACCATGCAGCAGGGCTTAGCGCAGCCGCATTTCAGCCGGGCGTGGTGCGAACCAGTTTCTACTCTGAGTTTGGTGGAAGTTTCAGCTTTGTCTACACCAGCTTCATCAAGCATCTTCTCCGTTCTCCCGCGAAGGGTGCCGAGACCATGGTGTGGCTCGCCACCGCCAAGCCGGATCAGGACTGGACGTCCGGGGAGTACTACAAGGACAAGAAGATCTCGAAGGGAACCAACCAAGCACGCGACGCAACGTTGGCTCATGATCTTTGGGAGGTCGCATCTCGCACCGTTGGCCTACCCGGGTCTTGATCCCGGCAGCGTCGATCAAGAGAGGGATGCTGGTAGTCCCATTCACTGCCGGCGCACCACATTGAACGCTTCGACGGATGAGAAACGCTGAGCTGTAAGGATCATCTCTTCCTAGACTCACATCGACGAAAGTGTCCGCGATCTGTGGAACCAGGAGATTTCTATGAAGTCGTTTCTCGTTGACGTCCGAAATACGCTGGTGCCTGGCCACGACGCCACACACGGTCCCCTTCCTCCTCTGCTGGTGATTATGACCCTGACGACAGGACTCGTTGACGCCTTTAGCTACCTCACCCTCGGGCACGTCTTCGTTGCCAACATGACGGGCAACATCGTATTCTTGGGATTCGCTCTTGCCGGTGCCCAGGGGTTCTCGATCACCGCATCGTTGGGAGCCATTGGCGCCTTCATTGTGGGTGCTGCGTTTGGCGGGAGGCTCAACTCCCTGTTCGCTCATCACCGTGGCCAGCTTCTCAGTCTCGCCACATTCATCCAAGCGTGGTTCTTTGGCGCCTCGGTCGTGCTCGCAGTCCTGTCGCCACGGTTGGTCTCAGGGGGCTACCGCTACGCGCTTATTGGGGTACTCGGTATTGCGATGGGCCTACAGAACGCGGTCGCACGTAAGTTGGCCGTGCCCGATCTCACCACCACCGTGTTGACTCTCACGATCACGGGCATTGCGGCGGATCAGACCGTGGTGGGCGGAGTGGGATCGAAGTTCGGACGTCGCATTGTAGCTATTTCGGGCATGTTCGTTGGTGGTCTCATTGGTGCAGTTCTGGTGCTCCACGTCGCGATCTACTATCCCCTTCTCGTTGCCCTCGTCGCAGTTGTGATTGTTGCTATCGCCATTGCGCCCTTCAGGAACTCCAATGCCGAGTGGACGAAGGCTTGACGGCTCGGCGGGTAGCGGCCATGTTGGATTGGTTACAGCCCTCATCACCGGACTTCAGCGGATATTGACTGACCCGCGTATTCAGATTCAGCGTTGCTATCAGAGTTGCAATCGCGATACGGCAAGGACAACCGTCACCGGATCGGGGAGCCCTGACACTCCGGTCGTAGACCGTCCGGACAAGCCCTCATGTTGCTTGACGACAAGTCACGCAGGGCCAATTCAGTGAGCTGAAGTTAGTTTCGACCAGAATCTCCACTACGCGCCGAAAGCTATTGGCATAGAAGTAACAAGTTGCGCCAACACCGACGTACGAGTTACTCATGGTAAAAACAAACATGAATCACGCAATGAAGGAGCGCACGAGCATCCAAACGTCTTGTTCGAGTTGCGAGGAAGTTCGGCTGCACTCGTGTCTGATTATTCAATTGGCCCGGTAGTTGCGTTTCTGTCCACGGGGTTTTACCATTGG
>Ga0182013_10001647_pt1 | contig 30272 bp, 28 predicted proteins | sample 612S2MmetaG_FD_120487 | JGI IMG/M metagenome (GOLD analysis project Ga0182013, IMG submission 120487) | Permafrost microbial communities from Stordalen Mire, Sweden - 612S2M metaG | ecosystem: Environmental > Terrestrial > Soil > Wetlands > Permafrost | place: Sweden: Stordalen | collected... | reverse complement strand
CATGGTGTTGGACACCCGCCAGGTGAGCACCTTTCTCGAGTGCCAGTCCATGATCGCGACGAGGTAGAGGAACCCCTTCTTGAACGGGATGTAGGTGATGTCCGAGCACCACACGTGGTTCGGGTGATCGACGGTGACGCCCCGCAACAGGTAGGGGTATTTGGGATGGTCCGGGTGAGCCTTCGTGGTCTTGGGCTGCGGAGCGAGCGAACGCAAACCCATCAACTGCATCAGGCGCTGGACCCGTTTGCGATTCACCTCGTGGCCACGGCGCCGAAGGATCTTGGTCATCATCCGCGAGCCGTTCTCCGGGTGGGCCAGGTAGAGCCGGTCGATCTCCTCCATCAACGCCAGGTTGAAGTCGGACTCCGTGTTCTTGGACTCGTAGTAGTAGGTGGAGCGGGCCAGGCCGAGTAACAAACACTGGCGCGAGACGGGTAGGTCCAGATCGGGATCGATCATCAGCCGTCGCTGCGCTGATGACCACTCACCCCGGGCCGCGACGCTAAAAAATCACGCTCCATCTCAAGCTTTCCGATCTTCTTGTAGAGCTCGTCGACGTCCACCACCTCGGCCTTGGTGTGCTTGCCCTCGAAGACGCTCGGCGCCAACTCCAGCAGCTGCTTTTTCCACTGAGTGATCTGCGTGGGGTGCACGTCGTAGATCTGGGCCAACTCGGCCACGGACTTGTCGCCCTTTAACGCTTCGAGTGCAACCTTGGCCTTGAAATCTGGCTTGAACTTGTTTCTTCTTCCCTGCACGTGCACCTCCAGGATGCGTCAGTGCTCATCTTAAGAAACTGTCCAATTTCCGGGGTCCACTTCAGAACAACGTTGATTTTCTTGACGAAGCTAAAGCAGTAATCAATTTCGCGCTTGCAAATGACACCCAAGGAACTAGTTGACCTTTGTCTATTGGAAGTCATGCCAGCGCAGTTCCAGCAGCGCAGGCTATTTTCGTCGTCAAACAGAACAATATTCATGGCCCCCCTCTGACACAACTCTTCTCCTAGAAACAATCGTGACTATACGCCGGCTAAGAGGTCTGATGCTGAACCGACTTCCTTGACCGGGTTCGCGACTTGTTGCAGGTGCATCTGACTTTCGATTCCAACTAAGTTGTCGAAATCCGGGGAACCTCAGTTCTCATCGCCAACCACTCGTCAAATTCCTGATGTCGGACGATCGAACTCATATCCGAATGGAAAAGTAGCGCGCCTTGATTTACGGGGCCAGTCCGTTCGGGTAGGAAGTTTTCGAGCCGACTAATAGCGGATCAGGTAGCGAGTACATCGAGAACGAATTTGCTTGGGGTAACGGCAGGGGAGCGATATTCTCTAAAGCGCGCAGTTCGTTGGCTGTGGTCTCGCTAACGTCAGGGAAAAAGTTCAGACGGTACTTTGCCGCGCGTTGAACGATGCTTTGCGCGAGCGTAGAAATGTCTCCTGAATACGAAATTTTGACATCAAGATAGAGGCGGCGAGGATTGGGAGCGCCGGGAACTCGATGGTTCACGCACATGCGAAGGCACGGTTTTCCTCCAAAGAGCGACTGTGAGCCGCCAGGGGAGGGAGCAAAACCAATGTTCGACAGCCATGAGTATCGCACCTGGCCCAGAAACGCTTGACCCTGTCGCTGCTTTGCTTCCTTCGCCAACGTGATTGCGTTCCTCGTCAACCCTGAGAGCGCAGCTGCAGTGCCAAAGCCGAGCCCTTGTCGTTTCCCTTTGTTCCAGTGTGACGCTGAAACCACTACTCGAGAGTCAGTAACGTACATTTCCGCAGCGGATGCGGGGAGCTTGAGCACAGTAAAAAATTGATTGGCCTTTCGCTCGTGGACAGAAAAACTGCTCACGTTAACCTTCACTAAGTCTCCGTCCCACTGCTCCAGTGCCATTGGGTGCGCTTGATCCGCTCCAATAATTGGGTAGAGCCAACCGTCGCTGTCCTCCGTAGCGCGTGTGGAGAAGAGGCTGAAACCCTGCAGCTCCTCAGCGTCCGTAACTACTTGTCCGCACTCTCCGCAGCGCTTCGCGTCGCCACGATTGGGATGCCCGTTGGAGCAATACTTCGCGTCATCTGACGTCACTTTCCCTCCTCGTCAATATTCGTTACGGTCGTTGAAAAACTAAAACACGATGATGGAATGTACTACTTCACTTCCCCGACAATCGGAGCTCCGCATTGATCACAGAAACGTTGACCAGGAGCGATGTCTCGGTTGCATGAACAGGTCGGACGCCCTGTGGTTGGTGCCTCTTTGACTTTCAGTGGTGGAGGCGCCGGCGTCGATCGCTGCCAATAGTGCTCCTCAAATTCGAATTGTCCTCCTATCACAGTCAAGTCAGGGTCATAGGTCAAAAGGCTCGAGACGAAGAGTTTTCGAAAGAGGGCAAGCTCAGAGTAGCCAAGGATTCTCTCACGGTCCCGCTTAATGAAGAAGACCTCTAACTGCAAGGCCGTCAGATTAGAAGGGATAGCCGGCTCCGCGGCGCCCGATGGGAGGGGTAACAAGCCCGTCGCCCAGATCGTGTTACCCAGGTTCGCCTCTCGTCCCGGCGTGCTGTCGAAGTATCGGGCCATAAGCGGGTAAGCGGGCTCACTTGGTTGACTTTTCACTTGGACGAATCGTACGACCCTTTCCGCAGTACGGCTCGTCGAATTAGCAACTCTTGCCGTCTCGTACCTGAAGGACTGAGGCACGCAGCGCGCCGATGTCCGGAAACATCCCTTGGCGGTAGAAAGCGCTGAATCGCCTCGTAACGTCAGGCCAAACACGAGTGGAGCGAGCACTGCGTTTTCTTGGTTCCACGTCTTCATCACTATTTGACGGCTTCTTGAAATGAAGCGGGCGTCATTTTGAAAAGAGCGTCCTCAACATTGAACATCTCGGAGAAAGTCAAGAAACTCATCCGCGCCGAGTGACTCGCGCATTCGTCTGCGATACCTCCAACAGGAGCTCCGACATTAATTAGGCCGCTCATGCCTGCGCCGTTCTCGGCAGAAGTCAGCCTGACGTCAATCCAGTTCTCATTCCACGACTGTTCGAGGCCGAGACCGTATCTCCAATTATCGTCACCTTTAGAAGTGAGTGGTAGACCGATCTCGAAGTCGAGCCGCGAGCGAATCTCACTCGCAGACATCCCTACGACGACGCTGAACGGTATCTGACGCTCACCAACGTGACCCGCGAACCCACCAGGTAGGGGCTTCGCCAATTCGGAACTTGCAATCTCTTGTTCAGCGATGGATACCATCGAGCCGACCGCGCGAAGAGAAACTTCGAGAGCGTTTCGCAACTCGCTGTAGTTATGGGAGTGTGCCAGAGCACCATCGATCGTGAGGTATTCGGGGGTTGCAACCGTGAATACACCGGTCTCTTCGAGTTTGACCGCGACAGTCCAGTCAATAAATGTCTGGCCATCTCTGAGGAAAAGCCCTTGAGAAACAAGCCACGTCCGATTTGCACCTCGATGAATCACGATCTGCGATGGAAAGCTCGACGTGACTCGGCCACCCGCCAAGCCCGGCATCCGCTCGTTCCGTAGGAACGTTCCCCTCTGGGTGCGTGACACCACTCCAACGAGGGAGAGTCGCAGGGCCGAATCCAGTACTGCGGCCATTACCTGAGGACTCGCCGTTGGCTCCCAAACCGACGGGTCTATCGTCGACTCGGGCCTGATTGTGACAGGCTCAATCCGCTTCTTCGTTACTGCTTTCGAAAGAAACGACATCGGACCCCTTCAAGAGAACTTGCGAAAACCCTACAATCATTCTCAGCGACCATTCTGCAATCGGGACTGACAACTAAACCGATAGCAGTCCCGTCTGTTCTTCTGTGAGTCAACGAGGCATTAGACATTCCCAGCGACCACCCACCGGACCCATGGATATAGTTAGCCGACTGGGGGACCGATGAGTTTCTGCGAGAAGTGTGGACTGCAGGCTGAAGACGGCGATATTCATTGCACTGGCTGTGGCCAGAAACTGCGAAGCAGCAATGCATCTGTAAATGCGCCCGTGGCCGTCGCAGCGGTTCCGCCGGTTGAGCCGAGTCCGCCACCGGCGGTGAGTCAGCCACGCCAGAGAGATGCTCAAGATCCGACAGCGACTCGTGATGGGACGCTTCGCGAACTTCGCGGTCGGTCAGGTTTTCGCACGAGAACGACGGAGGACGAAGTGGTGGTGGACATCGTATTCCCGAGAACTCCGGCGGACCTTGCGGGCATGGAACGTGGCGATGTCATCATGCGAGTTGGTCAAACATCGGTCGCGAGTTTGAACGACTTTGCTGCCGCGATCCAGGAGATCGACCTCGGACAACTGTTCACGCTTGAAGTAGTCCGCGGACAGAAGTCGGAAATCCTTCGTATAGAGCCTAAAGTCCGACCTCCAGTCGTGACCCCACCCGTGACCAATAACATCAGGACCGCGAGTCCCACTCTTCGTCAGAACAAATTACGCGCATTCAACGGCTCGGCGACGATGGGATGCTTAGTAGTCGGTAGCATTTTGCTGGTCGCGGGTATCTACTTCGGGACTTATTCGAGTCAGAATTTCGCCTGCAACCTGGCCAGCGCAGTGGGCGTGAATCAGCCTGTGAGTTGTGCCTGGTACCAAATTGCCTATACGGTCCGCGACTGGTGCATCGGTTTCGGCGCACTCTTCTTGCTTGCAATATTGATCGACTTCATCGTGGCTCTACAGTCTCGGAAGTAGTGAGCGGGGCTGTCGATTCTGAGATTGAGATTCGACGTTGTATCGCATGCTCCGATGGACTGACAGTGAGACTCTCAGGCTCTCGTGTATGTGAATTACCACCTCAGCTGTTTACGAGCAGCGTTATCTTGCCCCACAAAATGCTCCACAAATGGCGTCGCGTGCAGTTTTCTTAAGTCGTTTCGTGTCGTTATTATTCCTGATCACATCGTATGGTGTTGCGTCACGTCGTCTGGTGAATAGTGTCATAACACTTTCACACGGTTTCAGACGTCGCAGGTCCCCGCAACTGCTGTCGGCATTGTTGAACCGCTCCAGGTTTGCTTTGGTCGTTCGGCACGTGCCCAAAGAGCGACGGCGCATCTCGTATTGGAATCCGGGGCATCAAACCCGCACCGGCGGTGAAACGGTCGCACAATTGAAGCGCGTGTACGGACGCAGTCTTCGCTATGTTCCCGCGCCGAAGCCGTTTGGCATTGGTGCTGGTTCGGTCGGTTACGTCGTGAACGAGAACTCCGGAGATCTTTCGTTCGATGTGACCACTTCTAGCAGAGTGACCAAGGCCTCCGGCAAGTCCAAAGTAGTGCTGGCCCGGGACAGTCGCACCACCTCGGCGACCAGGACCAGTGGGCGTTCAGTTCCCTGCCACCGTCCCCGAGATCGCGCTCGAACATACCTCGCCTCTCAAGTGCAATTGGCGAATTCAGATACCCAACAACGCTACTTTATAGCTCTCACGAACGAGCCGTTTGACGCGTTGAGTTCGGTAACTGAGTCGCCCTTTAAGTCGCCCTCTTTATTGAGGGTGCCAATGTTTGTCACCCACACATGACCACCGCTCACGGCGATGCCGACTGGCTCGCTGAACTCGTCTGCGGAGGCTTTGATAACTCTCACAAGCGAGCCGTTTGACGCGTTGAGTTCGGTAACCGCATCGTCCTTTTGGTTTGTAACCCACACGTGACCACCGCTAACGGTGATTCCGCCAGCGTTGTCAAAATTGCCATTTCCCTGTGGGTTGATAACTCTCACGAGCGAACCGTTTGACGCGTTGAGTTCGGTAATCGACGTGCCACCGGAGTTGGTCACCCACACGTGACCACCGCTCACGGTGATTCCGTTTGGACTGTTTAAATCGTTGTTTCCCTTTGCTTTGATAACTCTCACGAGCGAGCCGTTTGACGCGTTGAGTTCGGTAACTGAGTCGCCCTCAAGGTTGGTCACCCACACGTGACCACCGCTCACGGTGATTCCGTTTGGAGTCACGAACTCATCGGCCGAGGCGCTGATAACTCTCTCGAGCGAACCGTTTGACGCGTTGAGTTCGGTAACCGAAGTGCCACCCCAGTTAGCCACCCACACGTGACGACCGCTCACGGCAATTCCGTTTGGAGTCACGAACTCATCGGCCGAGGCGCTGATAACTCTCACGAGCGAACCGTTTGACGCGTTGAGTTCAATGACCGAATCAACAGTGCTGGGGGTACCAAAATCGCTAATGCTGGGGGTACCAGAATTGGTCACCCACACGTGACCTCCGCTCACGGCGATTTCTCCTACATTGCTGAACTCGTCGGCGGACGCATTGATAATTCTCACGAGCGAGCCGTTAGAAGCTTTGAGTTCGGTAATCCAGTCGCCACCTTTATTTAAGGTGGCGACGTTTGTCACCCACACATGACCGCCGCTCACGCTAATTCCGTTTGGGCCTTTAAACAATTCATGCGAAGCAGAAGCGTTCGAAGTTGACGGCATGAGCAAGACCAGTCCCAAGGCAAAGAGTGAGCCGAGGATGACGGTTTTGAGTGGATATAAGTTAGCGAGGATCATTTCAAATTCGCTCTCGTTTTCGTTAGCCGATAACGCACCTTAATCTCCGCTAGGAATTATCCTGTAGGTGCCGAAACTTCATCCACCTCCTCATCGATGTACGCAATCGTGCCCTCGGTGTATGACGGTGAATCGATGACCACAATCGTGAAACCTCTATCAAGCGTTGAAATTTCTCCCGCGCTACTCAAATAATTCGACGGTACTCAGGAGAGACGCCGTGTTTTGGCCCATGGGATGGCAACCAAGCACTTGAAGTAGGAAGTATGTAGTCTGCGGATATGGTTCGACGGAATCCTCAAGGCTCCGTGGTTGATGGCAAAGTTCTGATTAGTCGCTCCCTATGTCGGAAGCTGTTTTTTGGTCTCCTACTGATTTGCAATCCATTGTTGATCGCTGATGGTCACTCTGCAGTGGCCACTCCAACCCGCATTGCCAAATTTGCGCTTCCCGATGGCATCGCACTTGTTGGGTCAAATGGCTGGGTGGCTGACAATGGAAGTGCAAGCGACAATGGCGACGTCACGGAGTTCAGCACGACTTCTGGCGCGATTGAGCAGATCATAAAAGCGCCGAGCGACCAGATCGATGCGCCGTCAGCAATATCGGCAAGTGGCTCGAATATCTGGATTGCGGTTGTCGCAGATGCTGGGGCCCTCGCGGGTAACCTAATTGAACTGAAGGGTTCAAATGGTTCGCTGGAACACGTCATCAACTCGCCAGCCGACGAAATATCGAGTCCTCTAGCGCTGGCGGTGAGTGGCTCGCACCTTTGGGTGGCCAATGGTGGCGGGGGATACGTCACTGAGCTCAATTCATCTAACGGCTCACTTGTTAGAGCCATCGACATCCAAAGGGATCAATCCGGGGGCTTTGATGGAATTGCTGCCAATGGATCGTCTGTTTGGGTCGTGAATATTAACAACGATTCTGTGACTCAAATAAATGCCCTGAGCGGCAGAATAATTCGCATAATCCATCTCTGGTCCAACTCTCTTGAAGGTTCACGTGGGATTGTCGTTAATGGCTCATATGTCTGGGTTACGGGTTCTCAGGGTGGCGTTACCGAAATTAACGCGGTGAGCGGTGAAGTGGTGAGGGTAATTGATTCCCCGGAAGACGAGTTTGATGGGCCGAGTTCTATTGCGGTGAGTGGTTCTGAGGTGTGGGTCGCAAACAACGGCAACAATACTGGGTCGGGAACGGTCACCGTACTCAACGTGTCGAACGGCTCGCTGGTCAGGATCATCGATTCCCAGCGGGATGAGTCCCCAGGAGCGGTTGCCATCAACGGAACGCACGTTTGGATTGCGAACGATGGATTGGATATTGGTAGCGATGGAAACGTCACTGAACTAAACGCCTCAAACGGTTCACTCGTTCGCGTGGTCCATTAGCGAATTGGAAAATTTCGCGAATGACATGACGGGTCTACCTGAAAGGCACGGGCAAAATTTCGTCAGCAACGCAGTCAGCAACGCCGAAAAATATTAGGAATCAGCGGCACATTTCGGTGGACGCTAACTGCTACTATCTAACGAGATTTGGACGTCAGAAAGCGGCGGTGAACAGGAAATATGGGCATGACACGCAAGGGGTCGCAGGTTCAAGTCCTGCATGGCCCACTGAAGTCCCTGGTCAAGCATACTATTTCTAAGTAAATTTCGGGAAAACCTCTAATGTTTGACAATTGTCAGCAACGCCGTCAGCAACGCGTCCGCCTGAGCGTGACAGTTGTCAGCAACGCCGTAAGCAACGCGTCCGCCTGAGCGCCGTTGAGGTTCGCGAGATATTTGCCTAACTGAGAGCGATTTTCGATGCCTCTTGGAGAATGTTGGGCTTTTCCAGCCCAGGAATTCCTTGGCGAGGCTGGAAAGCGTGCGACTTCGATCAGTTGAGGAGTTCGTATGCTCGAGTGCGCTTATCTCTCACATCGATTTACGCGCGGTCCACGCCGTCGTCGGAATCGCTAGTTGGCGCTGGCAAAGGATTCCACGGCCTGACCGCTCCACGAAATCGCGCAAGGGGTCAGCTTTCCCAGGATTCGGTGATCACTCGTTACGACTGTTTAAGGATCTGTTGAACAGCTGCCAAGCGGCTCGGCCCACGGCCACGACGTAGTCAAAATCCGGTTGATGCAGTTGGCGGCCGTGGCGACGCAGCAAAATGCACGTGGGCATCGTTTCGACGCTGATCTGCCTCGAACAATGAGGTCCGGAGTACAATCCTTCTGTGAGCGAGATGACCACAATTGAAGTGCGCTCGGGTGTTCGAAGCGACAAGCCCGTTTTTGCGGGTACGCGCATCACCGTGTACGACGTCCTTGAGTATCTCGCAGCAGGAATGACGGTGGAGCAGATAGTGGCCGACTTTCCAGAGTTGACCGAGGCAAACGTCCGTGCCGGTTCAAAGTGACCTGCCCCACGGTTTAGTTAGTATCTTTCTAGCCTGGCGACTACAGACGCGAGCAAGAGGCGGATGAATGGCAACATGTTCGAATGGTCACCAGGTCCATCTCGGCACCGTGTTCTGCGGCGCATGCGGGGTCGATATGCGGACCTCGTGCATCAATGGCCATCTCAATCGGCCTGAATCTGTGTTCTGCGAAACCTGCGGGACCGAGCTCTCCATCGTTGGCGCTCCACTAACGCCAGACGAGGGTACTCCACTTCTTGTTACGCCGACGACCTCGAATTCGGACAACTTGAGGCGGTTTGAAACAGCGAGTCCGCTGATTCCAAAGTCAGAGTTGGAGGTTCATTTTAGTGAAACTGCTGATCCAACGGTCACTACAATCTCTTCTGAAGACTCGGCGATTGCCGACTCCTCTGGCGACGTGGCTGCGGGACAAGGCAGTAACAACTTGGAGAGAGGACATCGGGCGCCTTGGCGGCGTTCGGTTCTTGGAATAGGTGTAGTGACCTTGGTGATCATCATCGCGGTGGCCAGCGTCGTGTTAATCGGAAGACATTCTTCAGCGCCACCAACCACAACAATTGCTATTCCCGCGACGAACACTAATAAAGCGACAATCATCAAAACCTCGGTTTTCGATACAATCGGAGTGACCTCATCCATGACTCCGATTACTGCTCCAATCACGCTGAGAAGTCAGCCGTTTCTGACAGGAGTTTCGAGATCCGGCGCCATCTTGCCCGAAGTCCTTTACGTTGGAGCTGAGTATTGCTCCTTCTGCGCCGCCGAAACCTGGCCGACCATCATAGCTCTAAGCCGTTTCGGGAGTTTCACTGGGCTGCGAAACACGACAAGCGCTGCTGGTGACATTTATCCCAATACGCCATCCTTCACCTTCGTAGGGACCACTTACTCGTCAAAGTACCTCGCTTTCAGGGGAATCGAAGAGTACAACAACGTGATGAGCGGTGCATCGGGTTACTACACGCCGCTGCAGAAGCTGTCCGCAAGTGAAGAGGCAATCTTCAATAAGTACGACACGTCTAACTACATCCCTGGTACGACCTCTGCAGACAACGGCTCAATTCCATTTATATCGGTTGGTAACAAGTTCCTCGTCTCGGGAACGAGTTATACCCCGGCTGCTCTTAAAGGTCTTACCCGAAGCCATATAGAAGCTGAACTGAGCAATCCCGCGAATTCAGTCACTCGGGCCATAATCGCATCAGCGAACTACCAGGCGGCAACGTTTTGCGTATTGACGAAGAATCTTCCTAGTGACGTATGTGATAGCGCTGGCGTATTGGCGGCAACGAGGGTAATGGGCCTCTCTAATTGAGCCATCCATTCTATATTCGGTCGAAGTTACGACTGTCACTCCCTCCGCTTGCTTGGGATGGCCGTGAACCGTGTTCCGAGTTGGTGCACCATTGCGCCCGTGTCCATCAAGCCCCAATGCTCGAGTGCCTTCTCGTTCTCAAAGCCTAATTTGGCATTTTCAATTCACAGTTTTATGTCTGAAGCGGCTACCACTAGTTCCTTGAATCCGAATTCCGAAGTTACGGTCCCGACTACTTTTCCAATTACCTGCACGTCGCCAGTATCGGGCGTGATGTCGAGATTGGGATCACCGTAGTGAACTTGAGTGAAGAGGTATTCACCCTCCGGTACGTTCGAACAGGTCATCGTCATAACGATTGAATCCTGGGTGATTACCGGTGCGGTGGGCCAAGCCACGACGCACGTTTCGTTGAACGAGTCTCCGTTTGCAAATACGGTCGGTGGTTGCGGACTCGTTGTCGCGGTTGTCGGTGTCCCACAAGTCGCCCAAGGTCTTCCCTTGCCGAGTGAATTGATCTGCGATTGACTGAGTCGTCGTATGACGGAATAGCCCTTGTTCACGAGACAATCGAATATCTTGGCCGACGGTATCCAGTGGGGCACTCCATTGCTTCCGGCCCAGTAGGAAGTATTGGTGGCACTTACGACAAGAATGTGATTGGCGGCATTCTTTGGTTGAGCGCATCTCGTTGCCGACGGTTTGCCATTTCCCAGCGAGTTGACTTGCGCCTGGGTGACGCCGTTCCAAAGCGGATATTTAACAATGTCGCATTCATACGTCAGTGCGTCCAGTATCCCGTGCGGAACACCTTTGCTGTCTACGAAGTACGCGGCTCCGTTCGCTGACACTCGTAAGACGTGATTTGCCGCGCTCGTAGCCGTCGGTATTCGTGGCGGAATCGAGGCAAGCGCGAGAAAGTCGTAAGGAGTCTCATTGATACCTGAAGGCGTGGCCATTAGCCAATTGGTGACTTTTGCAGTCGTCGAACCCGAGGCGAGACCGTTCTCATCCAAAATGGCTATCTGGTAGTTCCCGCCGTCACCCTGCGCGTACGTCGATGACATGACCACTGCAACGTGACCAGCTGCCTTATCGGTGAAGGACACGATATCGCCGGGTAGGTACGGCTGTCCGACAGTTCCATTCGAAAACTTCGCTATGGCCGGATACACGCTATGGGCCGTATCAACGTAGGAGGATCCAGTGAGGCTCGCGCCAAATATTGGCTGCCTATGCCAGACGTCGAACAGGAATCGGTTGGCAAACTCTGTGCACTGAAAGCCGCCCGATGGCTGAAAGAGATCGCCGGAATCAGGAAACGAACTGCCCGGTCGAGGACCGCATGGGTACACGTTGTCGAAACTGGCCCCGAGATTGCTTCCTCCAACAGATGTACAGAATCCGGAACCGACTCCGTAGCCGGTTGGAATAGCCGTAGTCGCGTCAGCCTTTGAATCGATCGTGACAAGAAAACAAAGAAGAATAGCGACCATCACGACCCCCGTAAAGGACCTTGGTTCCGACTTGGCTGGCATTCTCACTCGCGGTGCTCCCGACTCGACCTCGATTCCATGCAATCGAACTTGTGTCATCCAATCATGATTCGTGACCGTTTGCTGTATTCAGCTAAATCTGACTAAATCGACAGTTCATTGGACTTGAATCATTGATGAAGTCCTAGCGCCTCCGTGGATATAGTTAGCCGACTGGGGGACCCATGAGTTTCTGCGAGCAGTGTGGAGTGCGGGCTGAAGACGGCGACGTGCACTGCACTGCCTGCGGACAGAGACTGCGAAGTGTTGGCGCAACGGTGAATTCGCCCGTTGCCGTCGCACCGGATCCACCCATTGAGCTACGCCCGTCCCCGGCCTTGAGTCAGCCACGGCAAAGAGACACTCACGATCTGACGGCGACTCGTGACGGGACACTTCGCGAACTTCGTGGTCGGTCTGGTTTTCATACCAAAACGACTGAGGTCGACATCGTGGTTGACATCGTCTTCCCCAGGACTCCGGCGGACCTTGCGGGTATGGAACGTGGCGATGTCATCGTGCGAGTGGGTGCGACATCGGTCGCGAGTTTGAGCGACTTTGTTACCGCGATCCAGGCGATCGACCTCGGACAGCCGTACACGCTTGAAGTAAACCGCGAACACAAGTCGGAAGTCCTTCGCATCGACCCGAAAGCCGGGCCACCGCCCGTGACCCCGCCCGTGACCCCACCCGCGCCCAATACCATCCGGACCGTGAGTCCCACACTTCGTCAGAACAGATCACGCGCGGGCGCAGCGACGATGGGATCCCTGCTTGTCGGTAGCGTTTTACTGGTCGCGGGTATCTACTTCGGAACGTATTCGAGTCAGAATTTCACCTGCAACCTGTACAGCTCGATGGGCGCAAATCAACCAGTGAGTTGTGCCTGGTATCAGATTGCCTTTGCGGCCCGCGACTGGTGCATTGGTTTCGGCGCACTCTTTTTGCTCGCAATATTGATCGACTTCATCGTCGTTCGACCGGCTCGAAAATAGTGCATATTCCATTGTGGAGGGGGACTGCACCGTAAATGCAGATAGTTGGTCGGTCCCGTCGATAGGGATCGACGAAAGTCAGCCTGGATTGCAAGGGCGCACAACGTACGCACGAGATTTTCGTGATTGGAAGGCCGGATGTCGGATTCGCGGATGAACACTGGCGTCTCCTAAGCGCGTCCAACGAATCGGCGTGTTCGACCAGACGCCATCCGAGTGGGAGTGTCAAGGGCTAAGTTGACGATTTGAATCGAGCGAAGTTAGAGACGGCAGATCGGTAGGTCCCTTCGTGGGCATTGTGGGCAAGGTTCATACGGCGAAGCGGACGTCGGTCAAGTCGTATCCGAATAATTTTGGAGACGCGACGGAACGAGGGCTGAGGACGAAGCGGCTAATTCGAACCGTGGCCGTAATGTTCGGCGCGCCGACAATGACGTCGTCGACGTTGCGAGGGCACAACTCTGCGCTCGTCGCCCTCTTTCGTAACACCGAAGTCACGAGTGATTTTTGGTACGAACGCGTAGGCCCGGCCAAGTGGCAACTGACTCTGGGCGCCGCCACGACCCGTGGGGTGGCAATGGATTGGGCGATCACCGTGGAGATGACAATGGCGACGGAAGGTCCGCAATTAGTCGTCAATACCTTCCACGCCTTGACCCGCGATGGCGCACTCGTAAAGGGGAAGTTGCACGACAGCCTGCGCCAAGTGATTGGCAACGCCGCGACGACCGGTCAGCAACCTGACGTCCCTCCCGCTCTCCTCACCGAGATCGTTCGTTCCAGTTACGCGACCCCGGTATTCGAGATCATTGACATGGTGCCAACTCAGTTCGTCGACGATTTCGTGATCCAATCCCCGTCAGCCCTCGGAGAAGTGCTCAGTCGACTGACGCTGGCCCCGCATCGAGTGATCGAATCGACGGATTCGGGAATGGTCTTCGAGGTCGGGATTGACGGTTTTCCGAGTGGCACGGTTGCCGTGACGGTCCAACCGCTTGGCGACGTCACCGAAATTCGTGGAGAGATCACCTTCCACGCGTCGGGTAGTGCCGTAGCGGACGCCGTGGCATATCGAATGTGCACGCGCTTCGAGAATGAACTCCTGGGACTTCTCAAACTCTTCGGGGGCGAGGCGGCTTCGGTGCAAACAGAAGGCGGAGACCAGTGATTCTGGAGAGCGAAGAGGAGTCATTTCTAAGTCCCATCTACCTCGGGTTTATAAAGCCCCGGGATGGTTACGCCGCGGCGTCAGACCTGTTCGTGAAGGCCTGTCGGGCAGTGCCGCCCGTGAAGTCATACAGAAAGCGAAGCGTCGATCGTCGACAGGTGGTTTCGGAACCCCACTCGAGAGAGGTCGTTTCTTATAAGGGCATTGAGGGCCAGTCTCTCAATCTCGCTCGGTGCGTCGATCGCGGTCCTAACGAGAGCGACGCCCAGGCATCGGTGAAATGGCAGTGGGAAGTCGCGCTGACTGAAATGAAGAAGGGCACGTACGCCCCCTTCATACCCGACGGCCTCTCCGTGTATTTGATTGAAGTCACTCGATTTCGACTCACCAAAGGAGCAGTGCGAGACACCGCACAATTGGCTCTCTTTCGAAGTATCTTCATCCAGTTTCTTCGGACCCTCGACCCTTCGTTGGTCGTGGTTGGGGGGCAACACGACTGGCAAAATCCATGTGGACACCGGGTAAACACATTGGTTGATGGTGCGTTCGACGAAGGTCAAGGACTCCTCGGACAATTATCCAAACTACGCTGACGCGAGATTGATGAAACTCGCTCCGGCGATGCCGTCCTCGGTGCACCTAAGAACGAAAACGTGTAAGCAGCCTCACGACCTACCTCAATGAGGCATATTGAGTTCAAATCGATTCGATCATTCGCTCGCCATGAAGATGACTCCTCGGCTGGGTGGCGTTGGTTGGTCACTTTCGGGAGGCTTGGGCGGAACGAAGCGCCGGCACCGCAATTGGCGCCGCCGCGACAAAGGCGGCGATCAGTGACAGAAACGCTCCAAACTGCCAGCTAAATCCAGAGGGCTTGAAGAGGAAGGCCAAGAGGACGAGAACGAAATTCACCAGTGTCGCGACGAGCAATACCGGGGCGTGGGCCAAGGATCTGTTAATCGCCAAGGTCCCGAAACCGGCGCGCGCAACGAGGTAGACGAGGATGGCGATGCTTACCAGCAACACGATGTACAAGTAACCGTGCCAAGAAACACCGTCCGGAGAAAATCCGAAAGCGCCGTACCACGGGAGAAACAGGGATATGAAGAGAACGAAGGAAGCGATTCCCGTGATTCGATCAGATGAACTCAACCGCGTGGCGTCGAACTTGAAGGTCCCTGAAGAAACGGGGGTGCTGGGCGCGGGCGTCGCCGCGTAAGAGTACGTGGACGGCGAGGGACCGGTTGGGGCGGCTGACGCTTCAGCGGTTATCCCGAACGATTGGGGAATCGTCGCGCCACATTGCGGGCAAAAGGCGGCGTCGTCGGAAGTCTCGGTTTGGCACTGCGGGCAACTTCTTGGCATCACTTCTCCCTCAGAATCACTGTCTCGATATGACTTGACCGCATAATAGCGACGAGATCATCCTGACCTCGGGGGAAAAATACATTAAGTTGTCAATTATTCGCGGTCGGCAGGGGGATCCCAGTGCATCAGAGGCGAAAGTGAGTCTTTCGATTGCGCTCGCTATGAGTGTTACCAAATACACACCGATGAACTCTCCCAACACGAATGTGTGTCATAAGTCGTCCCCGGCACCGACCACTTTCACAGTTGGCAGGCAGATTGTTCTGCCTAGGAAAACAGGGAAGTGGACAGCGTGAGCGACTCCCCGAGCGGCGTCAAAGCCGAAAAGAAGGCGTGTCCTAACTGTCTCACGCCGAACGACGCCGGGGACCGGCTCTGCTTCGTCTGCCATCGAGTCCTGCCCGGAGCAGTTGGCACTTCACCACCACCACCTCCACCACCGGTTTCAACAACAACGTCCACACCGCCCCCGCCGCCGTCGCACGAGACCCCCAACCTCGCTCGCGTCGAGCCTCACGTCGATCGCAGCGTGCCGGTTCAGAATGTGCCAGCACCGTTAGTACGGGTCGAGAGTTCCTCCACGGATTCGGCCTCGCCGTTGCTGCTGGAACTGCAATGGGGTCGGACGAAGACTTCGGTCACCGTTCCGACGAACGGATGCACGATAGGCAGCACCGACGCATCGAACGTGGTCATCGCGGCGCCCTTCCTCGAACCGGTTCACGCGATGATCGAGCGTCGCGGGAGTGACTGGTGGGCCGCGCCGGCGACCACCGCCGGTTTGATCTTGCTGAACGGCGAGACCGTGCGTGAAGCGAAGCTGACTTCGGGCGACGTACTTCGCTTGGCCGACCGGGTCGGCAACTTCGCGACCGTTCGCGTGCGCCGTGACACCTCGCGACCCGCTCACACCAGCGCGCTTCGCGGTGCTCTACCTGCGCTGAATCACACATTGGTGATCGGATCTGGTTCGGCGAGCGACATTCGACTCGATCACCCTCTGGTACGGCCTCGTCACGCGCTTCTTCGTCGAGATGACGACGGCGCCCTCTGGCTCGAAGACCGAACGACCGTCGCGGGTACGTACGTGAATGGCAAACGATTGAAGGGCCGGATCGACCTCGTGACCGGTGACGTCATTCAAATTGGGCCCGCCAGCGCACGTGTGGGACCGACGACCCTCGAACCACTTGAACAGGTTCGCGGAATCGACCTGGTGACGACGAACGCCTGCGTCGACGCGGACGTGAAGCGCAAGGGCCGGCGTCGGCTGCTTCGTCAAGTCAACTTGCACTTGCCGCCGGCCAGTTTGACGGCGGTGGCCGGCCCCAGCGGAGCGGGAAAGACGACGCTCATGCGTCTCCTCTCCGGTCAGACCGCCGCCAGCGAGGGAATGGTTCTGTACAACGGCGTCAACCTGGCCCAATGTCGTGAAGCGCACGCGGCACTCATGGCCTTCGTTCCCCAGGACGACGTCGTCCATCCCGATCTCACGGTGTCTGAGGCATTGGGTTATCAGGCACGCCTTCGACTGGGAAAGGACGCCCCGGTGAGCGTGCGGTCGACGAGCATACATAAGGCGCTCGGTTTCGTCGGGCTCGAAGACCAGAAGGGCCAGTTGGTCAAGACCCTGAGCGGCGGCCAACGAAAGCGCGTGTCCATCGCCTCAGAGCTCCTCAATGAACCTGAGATCCTTTTCCTTGACGAGCCCACGTCGGGATTGGATCCGGGTCTCGATAAACGAATGATGTTGCTACTACGTCTGCTGGCCGATCAGGGCCGCACGGTGGTGCTCACGACGCACGCCATCTCCCACGTCGACGTATGCGACAACCTGGTACTGGTCGGCCCGGGTGGCTACGTCATTTACGCCGGACGTCCCGATGACGCGCCGGAGTGGTTTGGCGTGCCGAGCCTCGGCGACGTGTTCTCACTCGTCGAAAATCCCGAGGCATCGTCGGAGGCCGCCCAGCGTCTCGCCGAACGCGACGCCAAAGAGAATGCTGACGCGTTACGTGTGGCAATTGCGCCCGTGGTCTCAAGTAGTCCCGTGGCGACTGAAGGAGCGGTCGGCATCGCTCGACCGGCCTTCGGTTCGCCGGCGTGGCGCGAGACACTGTTCCATCAGGGTCGAATCTTCGCCGGGCGCTACGTCAAGTTGCTCACTCGCGACCGAACGGCGCTGGCGTTTAGTCTGCTCCAGGGTGTCGCCGTGGCTCTCTTGACGGCGCTCGTCGCCCCGAAGCCCTTGGTCTGGAACGTGAGCGGCAACGCTCCGATGTTCGTGTTCGGATGCGCCGCCGTCTGGTTTGGCATGATCAACGCGGTGCGCGAACTCGTGAAGGAGCGCACCGTGTGGCGCCGAGAGGAGTTGGCCGGCGCCAACATCGCCGCCTACTTATCGTCCAAGATCGTCGTCCTCGGCACGCTCGCCGCTATCCAGTCCGTATCGTCGCTCGCGGTGTTGGACGCGACCATCGGGATACCGCACGACAGCCCGCTCGGTCCTCCATTTCTCGGAATGGCCCTCACGTTGCTGTTGGCTAACCTCTCCGGCATGGCACTGGGACTACTGGTTTCTGCAATGGCGACGTCCTCGGATCGAGCCATGAGCATTGTGCCGTATCTGCTGATCACGCAGCTGGTCCTGTGCGGGGTGCTCTTCCCGCTCGGTGCCGTCACGCCGCTCTCGTGGTTGATACCGGCTCGCTGGGCCGTCTCGGCCCTGGGCGGTATCGCCGGACTCTCCGCGGCCGCGCTGCACCAGTCCACCGGTCTGTACCCGTCATCCGCGATCGGCATGTTAGGGACTTGGCTGATGCTGGCAGTGCTCGCGACGGCCGGTGTGGCCGCGACCGGCTGGATCCTGAAACGGCAAGCGGCGCGCTGGAGCGTCGGATGAACGGCGCGATACCGGCACTCGGCCTCGATCTCGGCACCACGTTCTCGGTGGTCGCTCAGGTAAGTCGCGGAGGAGTCCCGACTTCGCTTCCCAACTCTGAGGGTTCTCCCACGACGCCGTCGGTGGCGCTCTTCGATGGCGATCAGGTCATCGTCGGCGCGATCGCACGCGAGGCGTTGGCGACGGACCCCGAGTACGTCGTCCAACTGGTGAAGCGTCGCATGGGCTCGGAATGGATCTTCGAGTATCACGGCGTGACCCTGCACGCTGAGCACGTCACGGCGCTCATCGTGAAGAAGCTCCTCCAAGACGCCCAGATGCTCGCCGGCGCGGTCAACCAAGCGGCGGTGACGGTGCCCGCGTACTTCAACGACACCATGCGCGCGGCGACGCGTTACGCGGCGGAAATCGCCGGCGTCCAGGTCCTCGGCCTGCTATCCGAGCCGACGGCGGCCGCCATCGCGTTCGGTTACGACAATCGCCCCGAAGAACTGCAGGGGATCGTGGTCGACCTCGGAGGTGGGACCTTCGACGTCACGGTGCTCGAGTTCGATCATCAGGATTTGATCGTGAAGGGCACTGGCGGCGACGCCTATCTGGGCGGCGCCAACTTCGACAAGATCCTCTTCGATCACTTCGTGGCGCAGTTCGACAAGCAGCACGGCATCGACGTGCGCGATCCCGACGCGCTGACGGTGGAGGACTTCACGCAGGTCTCCCAAGACTGGCTGTTGCGCGCCGACCGCGCGAAGCATGATCTCAGCGCTCGTGAGCGAACCTTCGTGCAGTTGCAAGCGGCCGGGCTTTCGACGCGACTCGAAGTGACCAGGCCAGAATTCGAAAAGATGAGCGCTGTACTCCTCGATGAACTGGGCGAGAAAATCGTCGACGTCGTCTCCACGGCCGGCTACGCACCGTCGGACTTCGGGGTCGTGCTCGCGGTCGGGGGCGCGACGCGAATGCCCATGGTCAAAGAACGAATTCGAAGCCTCTTTGGTACCGAGCCGGACACTTCGGTGCGCCCGGACGAGGCGGTCGCCCTCGGCGCCGCGTTGTTCGCGGCGCGCTGTCAGATGGAAGAGGGCGTGGGCCTCATGATCGAGCCCGACGCCCACGAGTACATCGAGAACATGTCGGTCACCGACGTGAGCGCCCACAGCCTCGGGGTCTCGGTATTCGAAGGTGCCGGGGGACGCCGCCGGCTCGAAGTGCTGCTGGGGCGCAACACGCCACTGCCCGACGAGCGCTCGCAGACCTTCTACACCATGCACGCGGGTGACACTCAGATCGTGGTGCCGATCTTGGAGGGCGAAGGACCCGACCCCGACCACTGCGTACGCATTGGCAAGGTCGTCATCGAAGGCCTTCCACCGGACCGGCCGGCCCATCGACCGGTCACCGTCACGATGTTCTACGACCGCGACGGCATATTGAAGGTGTCGGCCCTTGACGAGGACTCCGGAAAATCGGTGTCCACCGTGGTCGAGCGAACGGGTGAGACCACGGCCAGGGGATCGGACGCCGCCGCCGAGTTCGTCAAGACGGTGAAGGTGCGCTGAGATGGGTCCCGATTCGACGCCCAATCAGCGAACCGGAGAGAACGTCCAGGACTGGTACGCGGTTCTCGGTCTCTCGCCAAACGCGGAGCTCAAGGACATCGACGCGGCCATCGAGCAGAAGAGCCGTCAGGCAAGCGCGATCGCGAACACGTCGCCGGATCGCTCCCAACAGATTCGTGACATGATTCGAGCCATTCGGGCCGACCTCCTGTCCGGGGCCGAGAAGCGCCAAGAGTACAACGAGCGGCTCACACGGTCACGACAGCCCGTGACGCCACCGCCACCGCCGCCCACGATCCGATCAGTCGAGCCAATGCAACGTCCGGCGTCGGCGGCTCCCGCAGGATCGAGTCCCGCACCACTCGCAGCAACTGCGAATGCCGCGGCGAGCGAAGTCGGCCGCATGGCCTCTCGGTTTCGCCAGTTCCTACAGACTGGTTGGACGTGTCCTTCCTGTCACGCCGAGGGAATGCCGGAGGACAAATTCTGTAAGAAGTGTGGCGCCACGATGAAAACCGAAACCGTGAAGTCAACAACGCAGTGTCCGAAATGTTCAGCTGAGATTGGCGCCAATAACAAGTTTTGCTCCCGCTGTGGTGCGTCAGCGCTGTGATATCCGAAAAGGCATTTGACGTGACGACCGCCGAAATCTCAGGACCGCCGAAGGCGCGGGACCGCTAAGTGCCGACGTGCTCTAACGGTCACGACGTTCGCGTTGGTGCGGTCTTTTGCGGTGTCTGTGGGGTTGACATGCGCGTTACGTGCGTCAACGGACACCCCAATGGACCCGGCGCTCGCTTTTGCAAGACGTGTGGCGCGTCGATCTCTGATGGGCAATCTCCCTCGATCGATGAAGAGGGCACGGCGCTACTGGCTTCTCCTGACTATCTCAACGAAAGACCAGAAGAACCAGAGACCTCAGCCCCAGCAGTAGTCCCGATTGTTTATGCCGCAGATCCGCCACCGGTGGTCGCGAGTTCGACCACTGCGCCCACTTCGACGACGCCTGATCCCAAGTGGCGCCGGGAAGAATTCATGGACGAGACGAAGGTACCCGACCATCAGTTTCGTGAATCGGTGCCCGACGGCTCAGATGGTGAACAACGCAGGTCCAAGAAGCCCCTGATTATCGGTATTTGTGCGCTGGTGGTCGTGGTGATCGGGGCCGCGGTCGCGTTCGGACTTTCGAGCCATCATTCACCGAGTGCGGTCAATAACAACACGAAAACACACCACACGGGACATTCAACTCCTTTGATATGGGGCAGCGCGAGCACCATCGACCCCGGCAATTTGACTTCGATCTCTTGCTCTTCGAACTCCTTTTGCATTGCGGTCGACAAAACGGGAAACAGCACTATTTACAATGGGAGCTCGTGGTCGCAAGCGCAAGTTTTTGACAACAACGGATCAGTGAGTTCGGTATCGTGTCCGACCGACGGCTATTGCGTCGCCGTCGACCAAACGGGCAACGTGTTCACGTATGAAGATGGCTCGTGGTCTGGTCCTCAGTTCATTGATTCGAATGGTCCCTTAACCAGTGTGTCGTGTTCGTCATCGTCGTTTTGTATGGCTACGGACGGAGGCGAAAATGTCCTCACCTATAACGGGAATTCGTGGTCCGCAGCTCAAACAATCAGCTCCAATGGAAGCATCAATTCGATTTCGTGTCCGTCGCAATCGTTTTGCGCTGCCGTCAACGAAGAAAGTGCTTTCATTTACGACAACGGAACGTGGTCCTCGGCGAACTCGATCGATGCAAATGAACAGATGACCGCCGTGACGTGCACGTCTACTTCATTTTGCGACGCCGTTGATGATGTCGGTGCCGTGTTCACATATAACGGCAACACTTGGTCAAATGGGGCATCGACCGGAAGTAGTCAACTCAACTCGGTGTCGTGTCCGACCTCTTCATTCTGCATTGCGGTCAACGAGTCGGGTGGAGAGTCGACGTACAACGGCAAATCATGGTCGAACGCGACAACGATTGATTCGATTGGATCGTTGACGTCGATCTCGTGTCCGTCGAGTTCGTTCTGCGCGGCCGTTGACACCGCCGGAAACGTCTTTATCGGCGCGCCCTCGGGATCCACCACTGCCACCACTGCCACCACTTCAACTACAACGACGACGCCGAACAATGAGTCCGCCCAAGGCCAGGCGACCGACATCACTACTTTGCTCAACAAGAGTTCGCTCGATCGCTCACGGATTCAGCATGATGTTGACGTGGTGCAACACGCGGAGACCAGCCACGTCGGTTGCAGCACATATGTCTCAACGGCAGTGACTGATTTCAACCAAGTGGAGTCGAACCGCGAAGCACTGCTCGGTCAATTGGCGACAACTCAGATCTCGTTGATTCCCAAGAGTGCACTCGTGCGGAGCGACCTTCGTCGTGCGTGGTTAATGTCGCTACGAATCGACAAGGCGTTCGCGCAGTGGGCCAGTATTGAACTCGCCAATAATTGCAACGTAAGCAACTCCTCGGTGCCGAGTTACGTGACGACCGAGAAATTGGACCCCGTGTCGACGAGCATCAAAACGACGTTCGTCAACGTGTGGAATCCAATTGCGAGTGAGTTAGGGCAGCCCTCGCACCTCTCTTGGTTCCAGGTTTGATCACATTGAAGTCATTCGTCGACGTACGAGCTGCGCCGATTCGTTGTCCTCGTCACATTATCGGAACTCGTTAACGTGGCTCGACCAAAACACCGGCGACGTCGCTCGTCGATGCCCCCGATGTATCTGTTGGTGCCCATCATCGTCGCCGGTGGGTTGATCTACTTTCTTATTGCTGGTTCACCAACGAAACAACCCACTGCGACGAGTACCAGCCCGAGTTCGACCGTCAGATCGAGCACGACCACCACTTCAAGCACGACCTCGACGACCGCGCCTTCGAGTCAAGCGCAACTTGACGGAGCGCTCGCCACGTTGAGCCATCAACGAAGTGGTTCGGTGGAAATTGCGGTTGACAATCTTGCGGCCAATAGGTCGTGGTCGTACGGTCCGACCAAACCCCAAGATGAGGCGAGCATCGTCAAGGTGAACATCTTGGCTGCCTTGTTGGCGAACGGAGGGGGATCTGCTAACGCCCTCACGACTGGGCAACGTCAACTGGCCACGGAAATGATCGAAGAGAGTGATAACGACGCCGCGACGGATCTTTGGAATGCCGCTGGCGCCGGCGTTGGCATCGGAAAATTTGACAGTAAATTAGGTCTCGCCGCGACCACACCTTCCCCGTGTGTCGTTTGCAAGGGATTCCCGTGGCCGGGCTGGGGACTGACAACCACCACGCCACTGGACCAACTGAAGCTGTTGAGAGCGCTCTTTGTCTCGAAGGTGTATTTGAACCCCGTCGATCGCGCGTACGAACTTCAACTGATGCAGTCGGTCGTGCCGGACGAACGATGGGGTGTCTCCGGCGGTGTTCCCTCGAATGCTTCAGTCGCGCTCAAGAATGGATGGCTACCGCTGAACAGTGCCGACACCGACTGGCAGATCAATAGCATCGGATGGGTTCGCGGCGATGGTCGCGACTATCTCGTGGCGCTCATGAGCACGGGCAATCCAAGCGAACAGTACGGCATCGAGACGTTGGACTCGGTGTCGTCGCTCATCTGGCGCTACAGCAATTCGTAGGGATTCGTTGGAAAAACGTCGCGCTTGTGGCGCGGGTTCTCTATACACTTAGGGCGCAGTCATCACTAGGGATTGACGGGGGCAAGGCGATGGCAACGTGTGCAAACGGCCATCCGGTTCGTGATGGTGCTCAGTTTTGTGGTGTGTGCGGTGCCGATATGCAGGTCGTGTGCGCGAAGGGCCACCGTAATGCCTCGGGGACGAAATTCTGTGAAACGTGTGGGTCAACGATTCGACCGCCGGGATCCACTGACTCGCTCGAAGAGGGTACGGCGCTTCTCCTCACCTCGGGGGACCTCGTTGCCGACGGTTCCTCGTCGCCGGAGCCCACGCCTTTTTCGACGCCGCCGTCAGTGTCCGTGGAGGCGCCCGCTGCGACAACGGAGATCGTCCCTCGCCCGGATGCGAACGTCGTTCTGGCGCGCAGTGCAGTGAAACCGATGACGAGCGACGTTCCCGAGAGGAGTGCCTCTCGCGGAACCAAGAAGAAGTTTATTGTCGGCGCTTCAGTGATTCTCGCGTTAATCGTCGCGGGGGCGCTGGTGCTCGCATTCTTGCCCCATCATCCCTATCACCCAAGGAGTGGTGCCGCAACAACGAAGCCAACGACCACCGCCACCACGGCGACCACCGCGACCACGGCGACCGTCGTCTTAGGCGCCTGGAGCACCCCGACATTGATTGATTCGAGTGGTCAACTTGACTCGGTGTCCTGCGCGTCAACCACCTTCTGTATGGCCGTGGATACCAGTGGAAACATACTTTCCTACGACGGCACGGCGTGGGCGACCTTGGACAACACGGGGAACCTACTCGGCACGGTTTCCTGTGTTTCTTCGACCGATTGCGAGACGGTGGGTACGGGCAACTTTGGAGGCAACGTCTTCGCCTTCGACGGGTCGTCGTGGTCATCGGGCGACTCAATCGACCCCGGATACAAACTCCATTCCATCTCGTGCGCCACGTCAAGTTTCTGTGTTGCGGGCGCGGCAGTGAACGTCTTTACCTATAACGGATCTTCGTGGTCCAGTGCACTGTCGATCGACCCCGGCAATTCGAGTGGCGAAGGATTGCCATCGGTGTCGTGTCCGACGTCGTCGTTTTGCGCGGCGGTCGACGCCTACGGTAACGCGTTCGTGTTGAATGGTTCGAAGTGGTCGGGCGCGCAGTCACTTGATTCCGGCGTCGAACTCACCTCGGTGTCGTGCCCGACGTCGACATTTTGCGCGGCGGTCGACGCGGATGGCAACGGGTATACCTACGACGGGACGACGTGGTCGTCCGCGGACGCGATCGATTCCGGCGTCGGACTCACCTCGGTGTCGTGCCCGACGACGACATTTTGCGCCGCGGTCGACGCGGATGGCAACGTGTATACCTACGACGGTACGACGTGGTCTCCGCCTCAGGTGATTGACACCGGTGGTGATTTAACGTCGATTTCGTGTCCATCGACGACGATCTGCGTAGCCGTCGACTCCGACGGCAACGAGATGGTCGCGAACTAAGTGGACGCGCGTCGGTCGGATCGCAGTTCGCGTTGTGTACCCAACAGTCGGCGTTTCCGAATGACCACGACGGTGCTTTCGGGATTCTGTGTCGTCATCGCCACGCTCGTACTATCGACCCAGGCCGGCGCGACGTCCACGCGATGCGCGCTCTATGACCACGTGGCTCTCTTTTGCGCCCGAACCACTGGTAAGAGCACCTACGTCGACCAGGTGTTTGCTTCATACGGCTCCGGAGGCCCGATCGGAATTCTCGAGAATACCAAGTTGGAGGTCCAGTTCGTCAATACGAACGGCAACGCCTACGACACGATCTTCTCGGCTCTGCAAAAGGGCAAGAAGTCATCGGGAGGTTGGAAGTGGATTGTCGGGAAGAAAATGAAAATCGGACTAATTCGTTACACGCTCTTGTCTAATGGCGCGGTGATCGCAACTATTGAGCAGAACATTTCGTAACTGCCTTTTGTTTGTCCACCAGCGATGTGCTCTCGACGTCGTTCAATGCAACAATGGCCGAGGGGACTGGCCCATCACACAGGTCAATCCTTGGCGACTCGGAAGTGACGCCTCACAGCTGAAGTGAACGTGAATATTGTCGGCATCGGAGGAACAACGTGATCATTGGGAAGAAAGGACCGTTGTCTCTCTCACTCGCCGTGGGCGTCGCAGCGTTCGTCGCTCTCTTATCGCAGAGTTCGGGCGCGTCAGTGTCACTTTCTCACTCGAGCGCTCGTACCACTGTCGGCGCGACGTACGTCGCACTCGGAGATTCGTATTCGTCCGGCGAAGGACTTCCCGGTGCTCGACCCGATGAATGGCTCAATACCGAGGGAGTACCTACTTCGAAAGTGGATGGCTGTGATCGATCGCCGTATTCCTTTCCGGTACTGGTCGCGAAGGCCGAGGGGGATACCGCGAGCTTTAGTTTTGTCGCATGTTCGGGAGTGGCAACCGGATCGACGGATGACGTTTCGTCGTTCACCAAGGGCGGCTCCCTCCTCGCAGGAGCGAACGGGGAGCCTTCTCAACTCGACGCGCTTTCAGCTACCCGAACCAAGATCGTTTCGCTGACGATCGGGGGAAACGACCTCGGCTTCTCCAAAGTGTTGGCCGCGTGCGCCGGAGCAATGGCCCAGCTTGGTCCGCTCCACTACGTCGCGCCGTCAGCGGCCCCGAACGCTTCGCCGGCCAAATGCACGTCCACTCTTGCCCGCGCCAGGAGTGTCGCGATGTCGAGCCCCGGTCAGAACCCGTCGCTCGAAGGTTCCCTGATCGACACGTATACGAAGATCCTCAACGCTGCCCCGGCGGCCACACTGTTCGTAGTGACCTATCCGCAACTACTCACGACAAATCCGGTCACGAACTTCTGCCCACTCACGCGAGCGTTGCACGTTAACGACATCTCGTTCTATCTTGGGATCGACCCTGTCCAAGTGACGAAGTTCAACGCACTCGAGTCCGATTTGAACTCCGATATCGCGCAGGCCGCGCAGCAAGTCAATCAGACACTTGGAACGAATCGGATCGCCATCGTCAACGTGAACGCCCTTACGACGGACCAAGGTCAGAGCTGCAACACCGCAACGATGTCGCACTCGATTGTCAATGGCGTGCTCTTTGCTCCGGGCGAGTCGCTCGTAAAGATCTACGACGACTGCATCCATGGCACCAACTCGCTGGTTGCGCGTTGCACGAAGTCAATTTCCGTCGTCAAGAATGACTTCATCGCAAAAGGCTCATTGCACCCAAAGAGGGACGGGCAACTCATCATGGCCCGCGCCGTCATTGCGGCGATTCGCGCGTCAACGGCCCCAGACGCAGTGGCTGTCCCGACGCGGATCGGATCGCTCTGGATCGCGAAAGCGTCCCTATCCCGTGGGCGCCAAGAGTTCTTGCACGACGGCTGACGGAATGCCCAAGGAAATGAGGGCCTTCGTGGGACTCGACACTGATATCGGAATGGTCCCAATCTGGTCAAGTTGTCCATTGAAGACGTAGACCGTGTCGCTGGTTCCGGCGAGACAGTACGACGCATCGCAACTCGTCCAATCTGGAGCAATCAAACTCGCGCCGAGATAAGCGAAGAATGCCGGTGAACCGTCGTCTCGATGGACTGGCCACGCGCCTGATCCGGTACCGCTGCGCGTGGTCGTAGTCGTGGTGGGCGAAGAACTCGGACCCGGCACGCAGGCGAGAACCAAGCCACCGAGTGTGCCGGTGACTTGTGATAGGGCGGTTTCAGCGAATTGAAGAGCGGTTTTCGGAGGGTCAGGGAAGGATGAGGCGGCGGAGAGAATATCGCTGCCCACCGACGCGGTAAAGACCTCCCACGCGCACGCTCCGAGTCGAGCTTCGAGGGCCGGGTTGCACAGCGTTAGAACTAGTCCCGTCGTTCCGTGGTGATTGCAAATGTTCCTCGATGCCGGATGCGAAGTCGAGAATTTCTTCGCGAGAGAGAATTGGCCGCTTTGCGTGCCCGCGGGATTACCGTCCTTGTCCTGGCACGATAGGGTCCACTTCACTGTTGCCACGGTCTCACTGCTGGGAATCGGAACCGTGAAGCGGTACCGCTCGAGTTCCGGCTGACCAAAGGTACTCGCGGTACCCGGGGTAGCAAGTCGGCGAGGATAACTCTCGGTCGCGCCCACCGCACCCGCTTTCAGACTGAGTCGCGAAGGTGAGCCTGCGAATCCTGCCGTGCTGATCAGGTTTGAGCAATCGACCACTCCTTGTACGACCGCGAGTGTCGACGAATTTGCCGCGGTCGCCGACGTTGCCAAACCGGAAAGAAAGGCAGACGCCACAACGATGCACGCCGTAAGCCACACGGACGTCCGTCGAAAGCCTCGAGCCGTCAACCGCTTTCGATCCATGAAGGGCTACCTCGTATTTCGCTATTGGGAAGTCAATGACCATAGACGGGTACGTCTCCGTAAAACTTCCCCTTGCCGGTTTCAGAGTATCGCTTGGGCAAATCGGTGAACGATCCCGAGTTGATTGCGAGCTAATAGAAGAAATTGGTAAGAGTCGGACGACGTCGTCCGCGCGAAGAACGACGCAACCAATCGATTCCTAGAGTCACGGTCCGGAATAAATACTTAGATCGGTGCCTCCGCAACCCCACCAGGTTCGAATTAAAGCGTCTCAGAACCGCACTCGATCATTGATTGAGAATTCGTCGCTTCTCCGATTCGAATTCTGCATCCGTGAGGATCCCCTTATCGTGCAACTCGGCTGCCTTGGATAGCGCTTGAATTCGTTCGTTGCTACTTGACTCCTGACGAGCGACTTTTTGTGGATTCTCGATTGGTTCGGGTGCGTACATGACGACAAATGCGGAAGTCATGTGAATCGGCTGAATGTAGCGGGAATCTGGCCATGAAGATTCCACTTCGCCGCAGCGCGCCAATCTGAAACCCCTTTCAGACACTGAAAATCACTGGCTAATCGGGCAACCTCCGGCTAGCGACTCCGCGAAGACGCCGACGGGGGACGATTTCGGCTATCTTGCGTCATCACCACGATGTAGGGCGATTCGTTGCCGGCGCAACACAGATTGTTTCTTGAAACAGGTATTACCTCAAATTGAACAAGTGGAAGGCGGCAACGACAGTGCCACTGGTGTATTGGATCATTATTCTCGCGGTCGCATTGGTCGTTGGCCTTTATCAAAAGACCAAAGGCGACAACGCGATTCGCCGCCGCCGCATGGAGTTGGAATCTCAAAAGTCTGAGCGATCTTCTAACCCACTAAAGGAGGAATAGGTGTCAGTAAAGGAAGACGTCACTCTGGGGCTGCACGCAACCATTAACTCGACACGAGACGAGGTGGTGCACGCGTGCGAGCGAGCGGCCGGATTGCTAGGTACGCACGCGCAGACGAGCGTGGCCAACACCAAGGTGTCAGTGAAAATACTCGCCGGAATGGTCGCAAAACTGTCGAAGGTCTCGCCGCTTGTTGCCATAAATCTGCAGCCCGGGGAAAATAATTCGATTGTGCTCGCGGCAAAGATCGAACGATATTTGAGTTTGCAATCCAGGCTCTACTTGATCCCGATCGGCCCCAAGCGCCTTATGGGCAAGTCCCAATATCTCAACCTCTTGACGGCGTTGGAACAAGAGTTGCGGGCAATCGACAAGGGCGGTGGCCAGTTTCGTCGTGTCGGGGGTAGGTCTTGACCACTTCGACTTTTCAACACATTCCAGTGAAGACTGTCAAAGTAAATGCTGGTGGTGATCAACGGTTGTTCCCTGAAATAAGCGATGATGGCACACCCGTTTGGCAGCCCGGCGATAGCGACGTGGTCGCGTGGGAGATTGAGTCGATGGGCTGGACGCATGGTGCACCGTCCAACCGTCGGGACAATCCCGGGATACACGGATCGCTGTATTTGACCGGAGCGCGGGTCTTTGCCGTGTCCGACGATTTTGTTCACGGCAATCGCTACCGACCGCTGGGAATAGGGGCCGGGGCGATTCTTGATGTGGTGGCAACGAAGGTCTCGCAAGCACGAGCCTCGCGCGCGGCACAAGGATCTTTTCTCGTGGGTCAATTGAGGATGCCGTGGATCAAGAGCGTCGTGTTTGGGGGTCCCATCAACTCCAAGCGAAGTCGAGGAGAGATCCGGCTCGTCGGCGAACACGTCACGAGTTTCGGAGATTCCGAGAACGTGATGTTCATGGTGGGACTGCGTCACGCAGCTGAATCGTTTAGTTTTGTGACAGCGCTGACCGAGAGAATCAAACAAGATCGACTCGAAAGGCCAGGGCTCACCGACGAGTCACGCGAGTTATTGAACCATTTGCCATCTCCGGAGAGCGTACAAGTGGGACCGAATGAACTCGCGATGATTAACTACGCGGGCGCTTTCCGAGTTCGTCCGGACACGGTGTCGCGAGGTGTTCAGAGCGCACTGTCGTACCCAAACTCATAGCGCCGACCAACGCTCAAAGGTCCGCTCTTCTCCCTCTGGGGGTCTAATGAGTTTTGGGTTCGGCCTGGGTATCATGAGAATGTGTCTCCCGAACAACTGTACCGATTCATAGTAAAACCCGGCTCTTCCTCGCACTTGGGACGCTATCGGACAAGCACTTTGACAAGGTGAAGCTGGAAAGGATCGGGCGCAATGCCGAAATGGTCATCAAGAAGAAAACAGCGGGGTGAATCGGTCCAGGTATTCCGGAGACTTTTCCGTTTGGTTCTCTCACGCCGCGATGACCTGAGAATTGTCACGATACTCCGACTCGAACTCCTCGGGCGTGAGGTCGTTCAGCTCGCCATG
>Ga0182013_10001646_pt1 | contig 30272 bp, 27 predicted proteins | sample 612S2MmetaG_FD_120487 | JGI IMG/M metagenome (GOLD analysis project Ga0182013, IMG submission 120487) | Permafrost microbial communities from Stordalen Mire, Sweden - 612S2M metaG | ecosystem: Environmental > Terrestrial > Soil > Wetlands > Permafrost | place: Sweden: Stordalen | collected... | reverse complement strand
CTCAACGACGCCATCGATGCCGCCGACCACGCCAATGTAGTCGTCTACACCATCTACTTCAAAGGCGAGCAGGAAAACAACGGAAGCGGTTTTCCGGGCCAGGGCGGGCGGCGCGGCGGCATGGGCGGCGGCGGCTATCCCGGTGGCGGCGGTGGAGGTTATCCCGGCGGAGGCGGCGGCTATCCCGGTGGCGGCGGTAGGCGCGGCCCCGACACGACTGCCGCGAATGGCGTAGACGGCAAGAAGATCATGGAAAAAATTGCCACACGCACCGGTGGCCGCTATTTCGAAGCCAAGAAGAAAGACAACCTGGAAGAGATTTACGGCCAGATTGCCGAAGAGTTACGCGGACAGTATCTGCTCACGTACACGCCCGATGTGGCCGACAAGGAAGGCGGCTTCCACAAGATCGCTCTCAAAGCCAATAAAGACGACCTGCAGGTGGTAACCCGCGAAGGCTACTTCGCGCCGGGTGGGGAAGCGAAGTGAGGCAGCCCCAGGCCAAGGTCCTGCTCCAACACCTGTTCGGCGATTGAGGGTGATGAGGTTGGAATCTCCTCCTCGGTGACCACGAAAAAGTGGCGCAGGTCCGCCTGTCCAAACGATGTAGTCAAAGCTACATCGGCGGCATCCAGGCCTGTTGCCATCAGCACGCGACCCAGGCGGGGCTGGTTGTTGCGGGCATCGAAGGTCCACCAGCGGTCGTCGAGCCAGACCTCGAACCACGCGCTGAAATCCATGGGCAGCCGCAAAGGCACGCCAATATCCCCAAGATAGCCCGTTGCATACCGAGCCGGAATGTTCATTGCCCGGCAGAAGGTGATGGCAAGGTGCTGGAAGTCGCGGCATACGCCCACGCGCTCGGTAAACACATCCATGGCGGTCTTTGTGGGCCGCGCCTGCTGATAGTTGAAGGCCACTTTGTTGTGAACCCAGTTGCAGATGGCCTGCACACGGCCCCAGCCGGGTTCGAGGTGTCCAAACAACTCAAACGCGACGTTGGAAAAGCGATCCACTTCACAGTAGCGGCTATTGAGCAAGTAGCGCAGGATCTCATTCGGCAGATCGCCCACAACCGATTCGCGAGCTGCCCAGTTGACCTCGTCCGGCTGGTCAGAGGCTTGAATCAGCGTTGAACTGCTCAGCCGCAGATGCCCACGCGGCGCAACAAAACGCACGCAACGATTGCCGAAACTGTCGAGGTAGCTCTTCACCTCCAGCGGCGGCTCTGTCCCCAAATCGTCCGGCTCAAGCAGGTCGTGGGTTCGGGATGGATGCACATTAAGAAGCGCAACCATCGCGACTTCGGCCGGCAGGTCGAATTGAATGTCGTAGGCCAGGCGAATCAACATCGGTCGATTGATACCTCTTGTTTCAAAGATGATGGGACGAGTAGACGACGGGCCCTGCCTCCGCGAGGCCGGGGGCAGGCCACTTCTTGACTCAGATGCAGAAAGTGTTTCGTGTGTCGCTCGTGAGGTCGAGATGCTATTGAGAGGAAGCGGGGCAGAGTCGACTGCTCTCAGCATACGCTGAATTTGGATTGAGAATCCTCAGACGCGCGAAGGGCGTCCGCATCGCGGACGCCCTTCGCGCGTATCTGCGTTTTCTGGTTACTTGTTCGTGTGTACCAGGCTGCCTTGGCGCTCTTCCAGTGCCGCCTGTGCCGCTGCAAGCCTGGCCGTCAACAACCGGAACGGCGAGCAGGATACGTAGTTGAGTCCGATCTTGTGGCAGAACTTGACGGACTCAGGATCCCCGCCATGCTCGCCGCAGATGCCAACCTTCAGGTCGGGCCGTGTGTTGCGTCCCTTGGCCGTGGCCATCTTCACCAGGAGTCCAACGCCCGCCTGGTCCAGCGTGGCAAACGGGTCCTGTTTGAAGATGCCCTGCTTGAGATAAGCCGGCAGGAAGTGGTTGATGTCGTCGCGGGAGATGCCGAACGTGGTTTGCGTCAGGTCGTTGGTTCCGAAGCTGAAGAACTCGGCCTCTTCGGCAATCTGGTCGGCGGTGAGGGCAGCGCGCGGAAGCTCGATCATGGTGCCCACCATGTAATCGACGGTTTCGCCCTTCTCCTTGAAGACTTCAGCGGCAACGCGGCGGACAATAGCAGCCTGGTTGCGCATCTCTTCAATGGATCCGATGAGCGGAACCATGATTTCCAGGTGCGGATCGCCGCCCTTGGACTTCACCGAAACGGCGGCCTCGAAGATAGCGCGCGACTGCATTTCCGTGATCTCGGGGAAGGCGATGCCGAGGCGGCAGCCGCGCAATCCGAGCATGGGGTTGGTCTCGTGCAGCTCCTGGACACGCGCCAACAGCGGACGCAGTTCCTTGAGCCTGGGCGAGCGGGGCTTGGTGTCTTCCAGGTGAGAGATCTCGACCAGCAGATCCTCGCGCTGGGGCAGGAATTCATGCAGCGGAGGATCGAGCAGGCGAATCGTTACCGGCAGGGATTCCATGGACTTGAAGAGGCCCACAAAATCAGCGCGCTGCATCGGCAGCAGCTTCTTCAGCGCATCGCGGCGGTCTTTCTCGTTATCGGAAAGGATCATGGCGCGCACGTGCTCGATGCGGTCTTCGGCAAAGAACATGTGTTCGGTACGGCACAGGCCGATGCCTTCCGCGCCGAACAGGCGAGCCTGCTTGGCGTCGCGGGGTACGTCGGCATTGGCGCGAATCTTGAGCCGCCGAACCGGGTCGACCCAGCTCATGAACTTGACCAGATCCGGATCGTCGGGCTGAGCCGGAAGAGTCTTGAGCTGCCCTGCGATCACGCGGCCGGTTGTGCCGTCCAGCGAAATCCAGTCGCCCTGCTTGAAGGTGTGACCCTTCACGCGCAGTTCCTTGGCGTGCTCGTCAACGACGCAGTCACCGGCGCCGGCCACGCAGCATTTACCCATGCCGCGCGTCACGACGGCAGCGTGCGATGTCATGCCGCCGCGCGAGGTGAGAATGCCGGTTGCCACTTCCATGCCCGCGATATCTTCCGGCGTGGTTTCGCCGCGAACCAGGATAATGACCCGATAAGCGCCGCTTTGGTGGTACTTGACCGCATCTTCCGCGGTGAACACGATCTGGCCCACAGCCGCGCCCGGCGATGCCGGCAGGCCAGTGGCCAGGACTTCGATCTTCTCGCCCTTTTCCACCAGGCGGGGAACCAGGAAGTCGTACAACTGGTTGGGCTCAACGCGGAAAATTGCTTCTTCCTGCGTGATGAGTCCCTCGCGAACCATGTCGATGGCGATGCGAACGGCAGCCAGGCCGGTCCGCTTGCCATTGCGTGTCTGCAGCATGTAGAGCTTGCCATCCTGGATGGTGAACTCGAAATCCTGCATGTCGCGATAATGCTTTTCCATCTTCCAGGTGATGGCGCGGAGATGGTCGTAAACCATGGGCATGGCGCGTTCCAGCTCGCTGATCGACAGCGGAGTGCGAACGCCGGAGACTACATCCTCGCCCTGCGCGTTCATCAGGTATTCGCCGAAGAAGACATGCTCGCCCGTGGCCGGGTTGCGCGTGAAGCCCACGCCGGTGCCTGAGTTGTCGCCCAGATTGCCGAAGACCATGGCCTGCACGTTGACCGCTGTGCCCAGCCAGTCGTCGATGTGGTTGATGCGGCGATAGGTCTTGGCGCGGTCATTCTGCCAGCTTCTGAAAACGGCATCGCGGGCCTGGACCAGTTGATCCAGCGGCCCCTGCGGGAAGTCCTTGCCGGTCTCCTTGCGAACCAGCTTCTTGTACTCGACGATGATTTCCTTCAGCGCCTCGGGCTGGATCTCGTAGTCGTATTTCACGCCCTCGCGGTGCTTGATGCCGTCGAAAATATGCTCGAACTTCTTCTTCGGCACATCCAGAACCACGTCCCCGAACATCTGAATCAGGCGGCGATAGGAGTCGTACGCAAAACGAGGATTGCTGCTGAGTTTAGCCAGTGCTTCCACAGCCTGGTCGTTCAATCCCAGGTTGAGGATCGTATCCATCATGCCCGGCATCGAGAATTTTGCACCGGAGCGAACCGAAACCAGCAGCGGATTTTCGCCCGTGCCCAGCTTCTGTCCCTGCAGCTTCTCAAGCCGTTCCAGAGCGGCGTACATTTCGACGTCGACTTCGGGGCTTACTGTGCCGCGCATGTACTCGCGACAAGCCTCGGTCTGAATCGTGAATCCCGGAGGAACCGGCAGTCCCGCGTTCGTCATCTCCGCCAGGCCTGCGCCTTTGCCGCCCAGGTCGTCTTTCATCCGTCCGTTGCCATCGGCCGTTCCGCCGCCGAAGAAATACACATACTTGATTGGGGTTGAAGTCGTGCCTGCCTGTCCGGCAGACGCCTGATCCACCACGCCCTGCGCCATGGGGTAAAGCCTCCATATGTTAGATTTCCGCGGCAGCGGCTCCCAGGGGTCGGGGTGGCGGAACGGAGGCTCAGCAATCCAACGAGAATGCGATAAAAAGGCTGAGCACGTGCGAGTCATCCAGACAACTGACGGCGCGTCGCGGCGTTGATTCGTCGCAAGTACAAATAGCGCCGTCAGTATACAGTTGCCTGTGCCACTCGTCACAGACGATTCATTTGCCGAAAGTCTTGAGTAGTGTTCATAAGTGAGAATTTCCGCAATTTGAGATGGGAGCCGCGGTCAGACCGGGGTTTGAGGCCTCGGGCGTGCAATTTACGCTGCGGCGCGCTGCATCCGAGGGCCGTATTGCGAACTCTGATCCGCATTGTGGGAATACAGAAACCGGTCCAAACCCACCACTGCCAGAATCTGCCCCACCCGCGCCGACACATTCGTCACGCTGAAACGGTGCCCGGACTCCCGGGCGATCCGGTAGAGCGCTACCAGGGCCGTGATGCCAGCGGCGTCGATCCTCTCCACTCCGGCCAGATCCAACGTGACGTTCCGCTCGCGCACCAGCGGTTCCACTTGCTCCAGCAGGCGCGCGTCTTCGCCCCTCACCAATTGGCCTTTCACCAGTTCGTTCACTTCTGCCTGTTCACCGGCCGGGAACATCGTGGTTGCTGTCAGGTCGAGCATTGTGGTTGTCATAAGAAACTCCTTAGGGAAGCCAATATTTGTCCCCAGGCCGACTGTCTTCCGCTACGGCCTGCGGTACCTTGGAACTTGCACTCCGGCGGCCAAAGCCTCCAGAAGGGGATATGCTGCAATCACAGGGGATAGCTGCCTTCCGCGATCCATGCCTGCGCTTCCTCGGTGTTCAATTTCGATTCCGGCGTTCGCAATCGGACACAATGTCTCCTACGCAAAAAGGAGTGCCATCGGTTCCGTGTTTTCTCCGTTGCTCAATCCGGTACCTGCCGAGCCAACCCTGGCTCTGGAACAGGTGCGCAAGCTGGCCATTGAAGCTGGCTTTACCGAGGCTGGCCTGGTCCCGCTTCCTCATCGGAACGATGAGCGGGATGCTGCGCGCTTCAAGCAGTGGGTCGGCGCGGGGTGTGCCGGAACCATGCGCTACCTGGAGCGCAGGAATGAGAGCGGGCGGCTCGTACGGTCGCAGGTAGCCGTTCCATTCCCCTGGGCGCGCTCTGCCATTGTGTGCTTTGTCAATTATAACTCCGCACAGCCGCGCTCGACGGAGCCTGCCGGGGAGGGCTCTGGCTGGATTGCCCGTTATGCCTGGAGCAGCCGCAGCGATGCAAGCGGGGCCCGCCGTCCCAGCGACTACCACAAGGTGTTGAAGAAGCGGCTGGCGTCGATCGAGGCCAGCCTGCATGAGCAATTCGGAGTCTTTGAAGCCCGTGGTTACGTGGATACCGGCCCCGTGGTCGAGCGCGCTCTGGCCACTGCCGCTGGTCTTGGCTGGACGGGAAAAAACACCTGCCTCATCCATCCAAGACTGGGTTCGTATGGCTTTTTGGCAGTACTGTTGACTTCTCTCGATGTGGAATCCGAACAGCCTCCGCTCTCCGTCCCCGACCGCTGCGGAACCTGCCGGCGCTGCCTCGATGCCTGCCCCACAGGCGCGCTTTTCGCCCCCTACCAGATGGACGCCACGCGCTGCATCTCTTACCTCACTATCGAGCACCGTGGTCCCATCGACGCAACCCTGATGGAAGGGACAGGACGCCAGGTATTCGGCTGCGATATCTGCCAGGACGTCTGCCCCTGGAATCGCAAGTCTCCCATCAGCTTCGATTCAGAACTGGAGCCTCGCTCCGAGTTAGTGAATCCATCGCTCGATTGGTTGGCCCAGTTAGACGAATCGCAATTCGAGCAGCTCTTCAATGGCTCGCCGGTGCGCCGCGCTGGCTTTCATGGATTGCAGCGCAACATAGCCGTCGCCATGGGCAACAGCGGCCTGGCCCGATTTATTCCCATGCTCGATCGGTGGACTGCAGCCGCGGATCATGGTCTGCGCAGCGCGGCGCAATGGGCCGTTGCCAAGCTGCAACGCGAGCCATACCCGCCGAATCCATCCAACCCGTCTTGAGCCGGCAGGTGAGTTACATCAGTCTCTGCAATTCAAAGGTCGATCCAGATCGCGTTACACAACTCTTGTAACATCGGCGGCACTTAGCCCTTTGGGTCCTTGCTGGCAAACAAACTCCACCGCCTCGCCCTCATTCAGGGTCTTATAACCGCTTTCTTGTATCGCGGAGAAATGCACAAACACATCTTCACCGCTTGAACGTTGAATAAATCCAAAGCCTTTAGCGCCATTGAACCACTTCACTACGCCTTGCTCTTTCACGTGCGACCTCCTTGACTTGCCCAGGGTTCGAACTCACCGCTCTGCGCGCTCACTTGCACTTGTTTTGTATGCGGCCGTAACTACCTACGCTGGGTGCCCCATCCTTGCGCCTTTTTTCTGGCGCAAGGGTGGGAAACCTCAACCCATTTAAGGGCCGGATCAAAAAGCGAATGTAGACGCAATCAGCCTGAAGACGCCACGAGCCGCCGTTGCGCACCGGTCAGGTGTACTTGCGGCAGCTCGACATGCTTCCCAGTTTGTGTTGAACCTCTGAAGAACCGATACTTCCAAAGCAAAAGCCATCCTTGAGTTAGTTCACGGCCAGCTTGCACCTGCCGCATTTTTGTTATGTCAGGAATTCAATAAGGATGCAATAAGAAAATGAAGGAGAGGTGAGGATCGAGAGGCAGCGGTTTGGGCCCCGGCGCAAAAACTTTGCAAGAAGGCTATCCTTGAAGCAGCATCCATCCAGCAGGTGCGCCACTTCCCGGCGCAGGGAGCCGCGAGGATGCGATTGCCTTCACAAAGGAGAAGCACTTGGCCCAGGTTTCATATCCCGGTACGCAAAACGAACCGGTCGTTGCCGCCGACCAGAACGACATCGTCCCCGTCTCACGCTCCAAGTGGTTCCGCTGGCGCAAGGACGGCAAGGCCCTCATCGCCTACCTGCTCGACAGCGAGGTCCACACCTTCGCGTTCAGCGTCGCGGCCAATGCCATCCTCTCGTTCATCCCCCTCATCGTCCTGCTTTACACGCTCTGCGCCACGGTCTTCCATTCCACGGCGATGGTGAACGTGGTCAGCGACATGGTGAATTACTTTTTACCATCGACCGCGAAGACGGGCTTCCTGACATACGGCCTTGAGTCGGTGGTTCCGCGCCACGGCGTGCAGGCCCTCTCGCTGGTCATGATTCTCATCTCCTGCACGGGAATTTTTCTTCCCCTTGAAGTGGCGCTCAACCAGGCCTGGGGAGTGACCAAGAGCCGCAACTATCTGTCCAACCAGGTAGTCGCTTTTGGCCTGGCGATCCTGATGGTTGCGCTCGCGCTGGTCAGCATTCTGTTAAATACCTGGGCGCAGTCGTTGCTCGCTATTCTCTTCCTTCATCACATCGATAACTTCTTTTACAAAGGAATAAGTGAAGCTTGGCTCGCTCTGTCCACTGGAGTAGCAGCGATCCTCTTCTTCTTTTGCATTTACTGGATCCTGCCCAACCGCAAAGTCCCCTGGCGCCCCGTCCTGCGCACATCGATAGTGACTGGAATCGTATGGCTTCTGGCCAAGCTGCTGTTCGTTCTGGTGCTGCCCCACCTCGATCTTCACGCGCTCTACGGTCCGTTCTATGTATCGGTAGGCCTGCTCTTCTGGGCTTACGCATCGGGCCTGATCCTGTTCGCCGGCGCCCAGTTCAGCGTCTCCCGCTGGGGCGACAAAAAAGATTAGGGAAGTCTCGGTTTGAGCCGCTGTTTGGATCTGGGCGGCTCGGTGCATTGAAGGGTACGGGCTTCAGCCCGTACATACGCCCGCAATATCGCGGTGGGCTTTGGCCCCTGAGGGAATGCAGGTCAACCCAGAAGCCACCGTGCCCCATCCTTTCGCCTTTTTCTTGGCGAAAGGGCGGGAAACCACAGCACTTTAGCAGACTCACTGCACCGTAAACGCCTTCACCGCAATAGCATTCGGCCCGCGCCCTGTCGGCAAAATCGTGAACAGCGTTTTCATTTCGGTCCGCACCCCAGCCACATCCGCCGTCCGCACCACAGCCACATCCGCCGAGCGGTTGTCCACCACGAAAATCAAAAGGTGTGACGCAGAGAAAGCCATCGCGACCGGCCCGTCCCCCACGCGAATCGAAGGGCCTCGCCTGCCTTCTTCGATCGAATAAGCCGTCACAAATTGCGAGCGGAAATTCGCCACGTACAGCAGGGAATTGTCGAAGGAAACCAGCCCCCGCACCGGATCTTCGCCCATCAGGTACGCCCCACCCACATCGTTCTTGCTGGTGTCCACTTCACTCACCGAATTGCTCAGCGAATTCGAAACAAACACCTCACCGCCGTCAGGCTTCAAAGCCAATTGTACCGGCGCGCGGCCCACGTCCAGCAAAGACTCAAGCCGGTCCGGTTGGCCAGGATTGGATTTCGCGTCGGCCAGCGCAATGGCCATCACCTGGTGTCCGCCCGAGCAAGCCACAAACGCCTTCGACGAATCCGGCAGAATCGCCACATCGGCAGCGGCGGGGCAGCCATCGAAGATAGAGCGCACATTGCGCGCAGCCGCATCGATGATACTCACCGAGTTACCGCGCCGATTCGCCACCACGAGCGTCTTTCCGTCGGGTGTGATCCGTGCTGCGACAGGCTCCTCGCCTGCGCCAATCTGCGCAATTTCCTGCCGCGCCTTGAGGTCGACCACAGAAATGGAATTCGATTCGGAGTTGGCTACATAGGCCAGCGTTCCTTCCGCATTCAAGTCTATCGATACCGGCTTACGATGAAGGTCAATCGTAGCCGCAACCGTGTTCTTCTCCGCATCGATTACCGAAATGGAACCTTCCACTCCCTTGACTCCCGAGTTCACCACATACACTTCGTTGCGTGTGGGGCTGGCAGTCACGGCCACAGGATTCTGCCCCACCGGCACCTCGCGGTCCAGGCGCACATTCACCACGTCCAGCACCGTAACCGTGCCGCTGTCGCCGTTGGTCACGTATGCGTATTCGCGATAGTTGGGTGGGTACTGCGGAAAGTCGTGCGAACGGCAGGCGGTGAGAAACCCCAATGTGGTAAATGCAGCGATCAAGGCAAACTTCGAGACATCCCAGGTCTCAAAAGCGAGATCCTTCGACCTGCTCAGGACAGGCTTTGGGGCACCCAGCAGCCCGCGTGTGCGTGACGAGCTGGTCATGCGTTCAATCCGCTACCGCGGCCACATGGATGCCGCGCGGCAGCCGCCGGGCCACCACGGGGGCAATCTGTTCGAGCTCGTCCATCATGCGCACAAACTGGTCCGGATAAATCGACTGCGGGCCATCGGAGAGCGCCTTCTCAGGGTGGTTGTGGACTTCCACCAGAATGCCATCGCAGCCCGTCGCCACCGCCGCCCGCGCCATCGGCACAACGCTGTCGCGCCTGCCCGTCCCGTGGCTCGGGTCGACAAGGATAGGCAGATGGCTGAGCCGCTGCACCGCGGGAACAATGCTCAGGTCGAGCGTATTGCGCGTATGGTCGGCAAAGGTGCGCACGCCGCGCTCGCAGAGGATCACTTGATAGTTACCCTCGCTCATAATGTACTCGGCCGACATCAGGAACTCTTCCAGCGTCGCCGACAGCCCGCGCTTCAGCAACACCGGCTTGCGCAGTTTTCCTGCCTTCTTGAGCAGCGAGAAATTCTGCATGTTGCGCGCGCCGATCTGGATCACGTCAGCCCACTCGGCCACCAGTTCCAGCGTCTCGTTGTCGATTGCCTCGGTCACAATGCGCAGCCCGAAACGATCGCGAATCTCCGCCATGATGCGTAGTGCTTCCACGCCCAGCCCCTGAAATGCATAAGGCGAAGTGCGCGGCTTGTATGCGCCGCCGCGGAAAAACTGCGCTCCGGCTGCTGCCACCTGTTCGGCAATCTCGAAGGCCTGGTCGCGACTCTCGATCGAGCAGGGCCCGGCAACAATAGCCAGGTCGCGTCCGCCAATGGTGGCGTTGGTTCCGGGGAACTGGATGATGGTGTCTTCTTCTTTCACGTCCCGGCTGGCCAGCTTGTAGGCCTTCGAAACGCGGATCACCTCGGCGACGCCGGAGAGCTCCTCGATGTTCCCGCGCTCTACCTCACCTTTGTTGCCGGTGATGCCGATGGCGGTGCGCTGGGCTCCTGGAAGCGGGTGGGCACGGAATCCCAACTGCTCAATATAGTCGCAGACCGCCTGGATTTGCTCCGGCGTCGCCTGCGCTTTCATAACAACTAACATGAATGGCCCCTCAAACCATCAGTCTATCGTTTTTGAAAGGCGAAGGGCAATTCTTTTAGGGGTAGTGAAGTGACAAGAGTGCTCTCAGACAGAGCAGAAGCAGTTGTGTGCTGGAAGCGGACCCTTCGAGCCGGGCCTTAGAAGCCCGATGCTCCGCCATTAATCGATTGACTCACGGCAGCGATGCGCTCTTTGGTCGCATTCAGAGCCCCGTTGACTACGGGAATCTTTTTGGCTGTGGCGCCTGGATTGTTGCCCACTACTTGGGAGGCTTTCTGAGCCGTGCTCTGAAGCCAATTGGAGCCGTTTTTGGGGAGCAAATCCCCTAAAGTCGAAGGCAGGCTGGCCGCCATGCTCTCAAGTTCGAGTCGCGCCCGTGTTCCATTCCTGTGCAGAAAATATTCGGTCGAATTTAAATAGGATTGCAGATTCGCGGTGATTTCCGAAATCGCTCTATCGGAGGCCGGACCAACCTTGTCGATTGCCAATTGAATGGCTCCGCTGCCGGCGGATAGAGTGCCAGCCCCATTCGACTGGTGATCGGCGAGGGACGCCTGATAGAGGGTGAAGCCGAGAAGCGCCAGGGCTGTGACGCCAAAACATTTGCAGATGAGCTTTCCCATGGTGAACAATTCTTTCCCTTACGAAAACGCAAGCAAGGTGAATTAGTCGTCCAATTCGTCAGCAGACTCGGCGCCGGACTTGGCGGCGACGATTGCGGGAGCAACTACCATTCCTATAAACGCCAGAGCAATCAAGAGGTCATGCATTGATTCGTCTCCTTGAGTGGCTCAACGAAGCTTTGCCACATCTGCATCATCGTCGTAATCGGAAAATACTTAAATCCCACAAAGACGGCGTTTGCAGAGCGACTGGTGCTATGCCAATGGCACTTTGGTGTTAGGTAGCCAATTGAGTAACGCGGAAAATGGGAAAGGCCCATTGAAGGGCCTTTCATTGTTCATCTAAATAGCAAAATCAAGAGAGTTTGCACGGAGTTTGACGCTCACCGAGGCGTGCGCTCCGACTGTGCCGCAGCTCGCTTTTGCGCCCGCCATTTCAGGCCCAGCCAGGCTAGGTAGCCCAATTGAATGACCCAAGTAACTACATAAGCCGCGACAGTGAACTGGTGGTCGAGAATTGCGCGTTGGTCCATCTTCTTTTCTCCTCGTAGTCGTTCGGGCTCGTGCGGGATCAGGCGTTCAGTGCGTCCTGTGCATCTTGCTCGGCAAATCTCTGGTGCTGCCGTTCTACGCGGTAGCGCAGGAAGAGAATCAGCAACCCCCACGCCAGCCAGGCAACCATGTTCCACATCAGCGCAGTGACCATGACCGGGTCCATGCCGGAACTCGAGTCTCCGCCAAAAACCGGGGCGGGGTGTTGCGTACGCCACCAGCGGTTGGACATGTAGACAATGGGCACGTCGAGCGCACCAAAAATCCCCAGCACCGCAGCCAGCGTCTGCATCTGCGGTCCAGCCACAAAGCGCCGCAGCAGCAGGTAGCTGACATAAATCAGCCATAGCACCAAAGTGGTCGTCAGCCGTGCATCCCATGTCCACCAGATGCCCCATGCGCGTCGGCCCCAGATGGGTCCGGTGATCAGGACAACGGTGCAGAACACCACGCCGACCTCGGCTCCCGCCAGCGCCCATGCGTCCGCGGCCTGCGCCCGGCCCTCGTGGTTGCGGCGAAAGGCCAGAAAGCCGATAGACCCGCCAAGTGAGATGGCAAAGAACAGAAACGCCACCGACGCCGAAGGCACGTGGTAAAAGAATATGCGATAAACCTCGCCCTGCATGGCGTCCGCGGGCGCGACGTAGATGGCCTGATAGAACCCCCAGGCCAGGAGAGCGACGGTAATTGCCACGTAAATGCCGATTGCGAGTTTCTTCATGGGTGGTCCTGATGAACTTTAACAGTTTACGACGGGGAACGGGAGGGGTCGATCAGGCAATGGAAGCAGCGGAAATGCAGTTTGCTGAGGCTTTCTTAAAGCAAAAAGGCCCCGGATAGTCAATCCAGAGCCTTTTGCGATTCTCTCACTACGCCAGTGTGTACTGGACGCCGCCTGATACCCCTCAACACTACACAAGTCACAATCCTTTGTCAAGAAGAAAATATGGTTCCTCGAATTGAAGTGCTGAATATAAAAGACTTGCAGTCGTATCAGGTCAGTAAGGCTAGAGTCCTTCAAATGCCGGATAAACGAACAGAAGAATAAGCCGGTCGTAGGCTGGCGGAGGGCAGGAGAGTTGAACTCCCAGAGCTGACTAGGCCCTGCGACCGTGTATCAGGCGGCGTCCAGTACCTACTGGAGATACCCTCCAGACGCTGTTTGCCTGATCTGCGGTGGATGCTACCACAGGGTTGCCCTTCTCGATGTGATGCGGGCGCGATGTACGTCCCTACTCCGCATGAAGCACTACATCGAACAACAACAAGCTGACGGTTGTGAAGATGATGTCGTAACCGGCAAGCAGCTTGATCCACAATGTAGGGTCGCTGTCGCCAGTGAGGATAGAACCGGTAGCCAGGACCATCGCCAACAGCGCCGGCATAAAAATAGGAAACAGAATCAGCGGCAGCAGCAACTCGCGGTTGCGGCTGCGGATGGAAAGCGCGGCGAAGAAGGTTCCGTTCGCCACCAGCGCCCACGTGCCCAGCGGCAGCACCAGCGCCAACATCCATGCCTGCCCTTCCACGCGCAGGTTATAGAAAACCAGAAACACCGGCGCAAGCACCAGTTGCACAATGGAAACAAAAAGGAAATTCGCCAGCACCTTGGCCAGAAACAAATCCGCGCCCGGTGTCGGCGCCATGCGCTGCGCGTCCAGCACCTGGTGGCGAATCTCCCGCGCCCAGGCCTGGTTCAAAGCACTCATCGACGCGAACAATGTGGCTACGCATATCACTCCGCCGGAGATCTCCTGCGAGAATGCGCCGCGGGGTGAGAATGCCAGCGAAAACAGCACCACCACCAGCAGCGCGAAAAACAGCATCGAGTTGATAGCCTCGCGCGAGCGCCACTCAATCCGCAGGTCCTTGACCAGGTGCGACCACAGGGCGCTCGTCATAGCCCCTCCGTCGTTGCCGGTCCAGGAATTCTCACCGCATCCTTCGTCAGGTCCGCCGTCTGCACTTCCACTTCCAGTGCCTGTGCGGCGCGCAAGTAGTCCTCCGGCGACAGGATCAGTTGCGTCCCGCGCGCTCCCGCCGAGACGCTTATCTTGTCGAAAAGCACTGCCGTCTCGTCGATATAGACCGGGTAGGCTTTTCGCGCACCGAAGAGGGTTACGCCGCCGCGAATGTAGCCGGTGAGCGGCTGCACGTCTTTGAGCGGAGCCATCTCCGCCTTGCGCAGGCCGGCCGCGCGTGCGAGCTTTTTGAAGTCGAGTTCGGCGTCGCCTGGGATGACTGCGAACCGGTAGATATTCGGGCCGCCTGTAACCAGCAACGTCTTGAATACCTGCTCCGCCGGCATGCCAATCTTCTTGGCCACAGTGATCGCCGTCAAATCATCCGGATCCACTTCGTATTCGCGGATCTCGAATGGGATTCCCAGCGATTCCAGAAAGCGCGCTCCATTGGTCTTCATTGCGTTGGGCTCCCTGGCTCAAAACTAGCCACTCGGCCGGCTTTGAGGGCCAGCACATAGTCGGCGATGGGCGCGGCGTGTTCCCGCTGGTGCGTAGTAATCACAATCGTCCGGTTTCCCTGCCGGAACCCAGCCAGCAGCTTGACCATCTGACTGACCGACTCCACATCCATGTTTGAGAAGGGCTCGTCCAGCAGCAGCAACTCCGGCACCGGCAGCAGCACCCGCGCCAGCGACGTCCTCTGCCGCATGCCCTGCGAATACTGCCCCAGCGTACGGTTCAGATCCGGATCGAGCCCCACCTGGCGAAGCGCCTCCGCCGGCGAAAGGCTCGCCCGGCCCGGATAAAGGCTGCTGAAATACTTGAGGTTCTCAACCGCTGTCAATTCGTCATAAAGCATCGACGCGTGGCTCATGTAGCCGATGCGGGCGCGCGCCTCTTGCGGGTCCTGCCCGTCAAATACCTTGATGGAGCCAAAGCTCGGCCGCAGCAATCCAGCCAGGATGCGCAGCAAAGTCGATTTCCCTGCGCCATTTTCGCCAATCAATACGTAGCAGCGCCCAGCCTCCAGGTCCACCGTGACCTGGCGCAGGGCGGCGAACGATCCAAAAAGCCTGGAAACACCGTCGAGACGGGCACAGATGGGGCGGGAAGCCACCGCCGTTTCGGCACTTGCAGCGCTCATTCTCAGGCAGCCGGTTTGGCGGCGCCCGCGGCAGGAGCCGAGGCGTTCGACTTGGCAGGCGCGGCCATCGCCGGCTTTGCGCCCGGCTGATTGGGCCCCGCCGGCGCATACTTGCTGGCGCACTTGGCCTGGAGTTCCGTGGCGTGGAAGACCCCGTCGCGTCCGTATGTGCCTGCGGCCACTGCCTGGGCATCGTCCTTGAACGTGTCTGGCGGCGGCTCGGAACCCTTGTAAACCACCTTCAGCAGGCGGCCCTCGGGAGCCTTCGGGGAGTGGCTTTCAAACTCGTTCATCACAAACGTGACGTGGGGGCCGTCGTGCTCAATCGAGCCGGGAATCACAAAACCATCGACGCGCAGTTGCCTCGAATAAGCCTTGTCGCCCATTCCGGATAACTCGGAGATGTGGACCAGGTACTGCTTGCCCGCGCCATAGCCGCTATACGCCAGCCAGCCAACCGTTCCCAGAATAACGGCCGTCGCAATCCCTATCCGCAATGTGTTCCCAGATATCTTCATAGTCAACCTCTAACGATACGAGGCTAACCTGCCGCGGTCAACCAGCCAGTGATCTATATCACATGGGAGGCCGCAAGTTGTCCCGGCGTCCGGCCAAGAACTGCAGCATTTTCCGTGCAAAATGGCTGATTCCGAAATGTGGCCGGGGCGTAAGTTGTTTGTTTTGGTAGGTGCTTTAGGCTTTTTCCGGCGTAACGTTATTGTTTTCTGGAATATGAGAGGAAAAGGGGGGAGGGGTGGGTAGAACGGCGTGTTGGAAAGACTGGGTTGAGGGGAGTAATTGAGAGATTTCGGGGCGATTTGGAAGCCATGAATCGATTATGCGAGTTTCCGCGAATTAGATTGCAAACTCCGGGAGAAGCTTGCGGGGACGCCCCTGGAATGTCCACGGGGACGCACGGAATCCGCCGTCAAAGAGCGACTCGAATCCGCCAGAACCCTTATGCGTCGTGCTCGATGTCCTTTTGCGGAAGGGCGGCGACGATTGCCGGGCAGGCAACCATGGCTACAAAAGCGAGAGCAACCAGAATTTCGTGCATCGGAGACTCCTTCAAGCCGTTTCTTGATCCAGGTCCGACCTGCGCGCCACTCTGAAAGTCGCATCACAGGTAACAATTCGATCACCGTGTTTTGGTAATCACTTGCGTAGTACCAATTTACGCTTCCCGCACAACAAAGCAACGGAAATATGCGAAAATACCAGCCATTTTCGTCAATAGAAGGTGGTAACCGCTCTGACCGGAAAGTTGTAGAAAGCGGGACGTCTGCAGCTTTTGTGTAGATGGAGGTTACATCGGTAACTCGATCGTCGGGCCGAAAGGGGCAAACGCGTTTGCAATCCTCGGCGCAGCGAGGCGAACTTCAAATTGAGGACGCTGGAAATCGTCAAGATCGCGCTTCTTGGAAGCTGTCTAAGAAGAAACAGGGTTGCGATTGAGTTGGATTCTGAATAGTTGGATCGCGAGGACGGCGCGGATTGTTCGAGTGAACTCAGCGAGTTAGCGTCCGCTTCGCGGACATAGCAAGTTAGCGAGTCAGCGGTGGGATTGCCGGGCAAACGTTTCATCTCCCCATGGGTCGGCAACGCCTGTTGACGACTAGAAACTGTTCCGAGGTGGGCGTTAGGCTGCAAGAACCCTTCCCTCAGGGGCTAACGTCCACCTTTATTTTCAGCTATTTGCGGCACGACCGAAGTCGTGCCCTGTTCCAAGGCGAGAGCTCGTCGACCACTTGAGAGAAATGCCTGAGCAAGCTCGATATTCATCTTCCCTAATTTGGGCTGTCGATCGAGCTCAAGGGGCTGTTTCCAACGTGTGCGCCGCGAGATCCAGCGCCTGCGTCAGCACCTTTAACTGCTGCGCCGTCCGGCTTGCGTCCTTGGCGTCGATGGCCTCGTTCACGCCCGGAATCACCACCGCCGCATACCCGGTGAATTCGCCTGGAGCGTAGATGGTGTGTTTGTACCAGGGGCGATTCGGCAGCCCCGCATCGCTGACCAGGGCAGTCTCAGCCTGACGCAGAGCCTGATTCAGCTTGGCTTTATCGCCTGTTCCCGCGATCTGAAGATCATGCACTTTCTGTGCCGCCGCCACAAAGCGCCCCGCGGAATTTTCCGCCGCGGTAAAGTCGAGGGAGTTCATGCCTGCGTCCGCCGCTCTGCGCCGGGCTGCCGCAATGTACGAGTCGATGGTCCGCGCATAGGTCACATAGTCGTATGGCAGCACGTCGCTGTCGGCCATGCGCAAGGCCTCAAGGCCAAGCACGCGCGCCATCTGCTGGAGATAAACGAAGCTCGGGTCGGCGTTTTGCGTGAACCACGCGTAGTCGTCAAAGGTGGAGTGGTACACGCCATACGGCCCGCCGGAACCGATGTCGGTCGACGGCACACCGACATGCTGCAAAAAGGGCGTGAAGTCGGACCCCGAGCCCAGGTCGCCCACATGCACATCCTCGTCCTCTTTGGGAGAGTTGGAAGCCCGATGCTCGTTCCCCTCCTGGTGTTCATTCTTCCATTGGTCATACACCGTGGCGCCCAATGGGCTGGGAACCGACCGCGTGAGTTCGCGGACGAATTGCTTCAGCGAAGGCACGGCGGCCGCGGAGAAATTCGGCCCCGCCACGGCCACGTCCACATTGAAATAGGCCACGGCGCGTTCCAGGGTTTTGGCGTGCTGTTCCACCCATTCCGTCGAGCCGATCAGCCCTTCTTCCTCGGCGTCCCAACTGCAAAACAGGATGGTGCGTTTCGGCCTCCAACCCTGCTTGATGAGCGCCCCAACGCCACGCACCGATTCCAGCATTGCCGCCGTGCCGCTGTTTGGGTCCACCGCGCCGTAGACCCAGGCATCGCGGTGATTGCCTACAACCACCCAGTCATCGGGATACTGCGTGCCCTTCACTTTGCCGATCACGTCCCAGATGATTCGCCGCTGATAATCCTGCTGCGACACCAGATGCACCTTAACGCCGCCCGGCCCCTCATGGTAGCGAAAGGGCAGCGCCCCCTGCCAGCCCTGCGGCGCGCCCGGCCCTTTCAAAGCAGCAAGAATGGGCGAAGCATCGTGATAACTGATGGGGATGGAGATAATGCGCGGCTGGTTCCCTTCCGGCGAAACGCGTGCCGAGTCTGGGAGATCCATCGTAGAGGCCACGCCCGGCGTCTCCGGATCGCCCGGATACTGAAAGAGAAACTGAACCGACCCGCGCTGAACGCCGGTCTCCGGCCGCCAAGGTCCCATGGGGTAAGGGTCGCCCTTGTAGTAGCCGTCGTCCTGCGGGTCGGAGTAAATGAGTACACCGGCGGCGCCGCGCAGTTGGGCAATGTAGACCTTCACGCCGCGGAAATTCCCGCCGTAGCGCACCAGCACGATCTTGCCATGAAGGTCGACATGCTGCGCCGCAAGCTGGTCAAAATCTTCGAGCCGGCCGTAGTTCGCATACACCACCTCGCCAGTCACATCGCCAGACCCGGATGACCCATTGAACGGCATCACCACCCGCGGATCGTCCTGCCCTGGATCGCCTTCAACGTGTTCGCGCGTGGGCCCGCTCATGAGCAGCTTGCCATTGGCATCAAAAGCCTCAATGCGCTCCATCTTGGGCTGATTCATCAGCACGCGGTAGGGGACAATCTCCGTTTCCAGGCCTGCCGCGCGAAACTTCTCCGCCACATATTCGGCGGTCTTGCGGTCTTCGGGGCTGGAAGCAATGTGCGGTTCCGCCGTCAGCGTCTTCAGGTGTTGCCCGGCGAGCTTTGCGTCCGGCACAGCCAGAAACTGCTGCTCGATCTTCGCTTGGGCTGTGAAATCGGTATAGCCAAAGACGGATGGCGGGGCGGTTTGAGCCTGCGCCGAGAGAACAGCCACGGCCAGTGCCGGAAGCGAAAAGAAAGCAAGCAGAGAACGCACGGTCATTCGTTAGTCCCTTTGGGAAGAATCTCCAAAATCGCCGGGATTTGAAACGCAGGCCCGGATCGCCGGGGAAGCAGGAATCTAGCACAGCTTACACTAGAAGGCAGGGGGAGCCTCTGAGCGCTGACCGCGAGTTGAATCCAGAACCCCGGAGCCTGGCGGTGGAGGAGGCCTCCGCGGCCACGCCCGCGTTCGCCGATCCGGCTGACAGCCGCCTGCCGAACATCGTCCGCGCCCTGCGCAACCCCAACTTCCGCCTCTTCTGGAGCGGCAACTTCCTCTCCAACATCGGCACCTGGATGCAGAACGTGGCCCAGGGCTGGCTGGTGCTTTCGCTGACTGGCTCCGCCTTCTGGCTCGGCGTCGTAGGCTTCGCCGGCTCCATCCCATTCCTGATTTTTACCCTATTTGGCGGAGTGATCGCCGACCGGGTCAACAAGCGCAAGCTGCTGCTGGTAACACAAACCATCATGATGGTGCTGGCCTTCGCACTCGCGGCTCTGGCTTGGCTCAAGGTCATCACCGTATGGGAACTTGTGCTGCTTTCCTTCCTCAACGGCATGGCCATGGCCATGAACGCGCCGAGTTATCAAGCCCTGGTCCCGCGCCTGGTTCCGCGCGAAGACCTTACCAACGCCATCGCCCTCAACTCCGCGCAGTTCAATATGTCCCGCATTCTCGGCCCCACACTGGGCGGCTACGCGATGGCGCTGGTGGGCGTGGCGGGCAACTTCTTTTTGAACGGAGTCAGCTTTCTCGCCGTCCTTTTTGCGCTCACCCGCATCCGTTATCCCGAGCAGGAGGCCTCTCACCATCTCAGCCTGTTTTCCAGCCTGAAGGAGGGGTTCGCTTACGTGCGCGGTAACCCGCAGATGCGGGTCCTGGTGTGGATGACGGGCGCGGCCAGCTTCTTTGCCGTCCCATTCCTGACCTTCATCCCGTACTTCGCGCGCATGCAACTGCACTCGGACGAGACCGGCCTGGGCTGGCTGATGGCCGCCTCCGGGCTGGGCGCTGTATTGGGCGCAGTCACAGTGGCGGCGCGCGGCACGTTGCGCCACCGCGGCACGGTTGTCACCGTCGCGGGAGTGGTTTTCTTTTCAGCGATTATCGCGTTCTGTTACTCGCACAGCTTCGCCTTGTCGCAGTTCCTTCTGCTGTTTGAGGGCTATAGCGCGATCCTGATGATCTCCTCATTCAACGTAGCCATCCAGCACCTGGCTTCCGACCAGATGCGTGGCCGCGTGATGAGCATCTACGCCACGTGCTTTCTGGGCTTGCCGCCTTTGGGCTCCCTGCTTGCCGGCGAAATGTCCCGCCACATCCCCACGCCGCACGCGCTTGCAGCCATGGCCGCCGCAGCCGCAACTATCTTCGTGGCCACCTATACAGTCTCCCGCCCGCTCCGCGAACTGGATTGAAAAGGCAGCGAGTCGGCGAGTCAGCAAGTCAGCGCAGGCTTGTGTGCAATGTCTTTACACCACAGGGACCGGCTGTGCGCAATGAGCGCAGCGCTTGGCGGCGATTGGAATCTCGCTCAGGCACTCGGGGCAGGCCTTTGTGGCGGGCGGCGCTGGCGGGGCGGGCTTGTTGATCCGCGCCAGCAGCGTGTTCAACGGCAACACGACGCCGAAATAGACGACGGAAGCCACGATAAGGAATTGCACACTGGCGGTAAGAAAGTTGCCAATCCGGATGGGGGTGCCATGCACATCGAACACCACATAACTGAAATCCGGCTTGCCCACTACGGCCGCAATAAACTGCTTCAGGACGTCGTTCACCAGCGATGTGACAATGCCACTAAAGGCCGCGCCGATGATCACGGCTACGGCAAGGTCAACTACATTCCCACGCAGAATAAATTCACGAAAACCCTTCAACATATTTCCTCCAGCTATCTCCCCTCAGTAGTCTGGCCTGGGCAATCGCGGGGGTACGATGACCAGTGTTTCGCCCAATCTTACACGGCGGCAAAGGGGTCGAGCCACCTTTGGCGTGGAGTTTTGGCGGGAGCCAAATGAAGTTTTGCCAGTACATTACACCGGATACAGCCACAGAAATACCGCCATCGCCAGAATCATCAGTTCCGAGTAAAGCAGGATGAGTACCCCGGCATGGTGAAGGCTCCATTTGCGGCTCAGGCAGCGCGCCGTTTCGCCCATCCCCCAGGCCGCTGCCGCGACAGGCAGAAATTGCCAGTGGGAAGCGTGCAGGTGATTTGCGTCGGGAAACCCAGCCAGCCGCATACTCGCCAGCAGTGCGCCAAGCGAGAGGACGATTCCGCGCAGAAGCGACCGTTCTCGCAGCCGGAAGAGGTTGGGGCGGGGAAGCACCACAGTCTTACTGTAGCCGCTTCGGCTTACTTCGCCGCCAACTCCATCTCGCGCAGCGACTCCGTATACGGCGCCCGCAGCACGCCCCGCTCGGTAAAGATCGCCGTCACATACTTCGCCGGCGTCACGTCAAACGCCGGATTGCAAATCCCCACGCCATGCGGAGTGAGTTGCTTCCCGCCGTGATGCGTCACTTCGACAGCCGAGCGCTCCTCGATCGGAATCGCATCGCCTGTTTTCGTAGCCAGATCAATCGTCGACCAGGGTGCCGCGCAATAGAACGGAATGCCGTGCTCCTTGGCGAGAATAGCCACGTTGTAGGTTCCGATCTTGTTGGCAAAATCGCCGTTGGCCGCAATGCGGTCCGCGCCCACCACCACCGCCTGTATCTTGCCCGCGCGCATCAGGCTGGCGGCCATGTTATCGCAGATCACCGTGGTCGGAATGCCGTCGGCCATCAACTCCCAGGCCGTCAACCGAGCGCCCTGCAAAAACGGCCGCGTCTCGTCGGCATAGACATGAATGTGCTTGCCCTGCTCCACGGCCGAGCGAATCACGCCCAATGCCGTTCCATAGCCACAGGTAGCCAGCGCCCCCGCATTGCAGTGGGTCAGCACGCCGCCTTCATCCGGCAGCAGCGCTCCGCCAAACGCGCCCATCGCCTTGCAAGCCGCAATGTCTTCGTCGTACATGGCATGGGCTTCGGCCAGAATTCTTTCTTTGACCTCGGCAATCGGCATCGCCGTCGCGAGCCCGGAGAAGAGCTTCTTCATCCGATCGATAGCCCAGAACAGATTCACCGCCGTAGGCCGCGTCCCGGCGAGCCGCGCGCAAATCCGCTCGAACTCCGGCGCAAACTCCGCAGCCGTCGTGGCCTGGGTCTGTTGCGCTCCCAGCGCAATGCCGTAAGCCGCGGAAACGCCAATGGCCGGCGCTCCGCGCACAACCATGGTCACAATCACCTCGGCCACCTGCTCGTAACTGGTGGCGAGTACATAGCTCTCCTCGAGAGGGAGCTTCGTCTGATCGATGAAACGGACACCGTCGGGCGTCCAGGCAAGGGTAGGAATCATGCTTGTTCAGTGTAAATGAGAGGCGGAGTGTGGCATGCCGGAGGGCCGGGGTTTCAGGGGTTGCTCATGGTGCTCAGCAACAGCTTCGTGCACCCGTTTTGGTTCCCGCCGTCGCACGCCTGCTTATACAGTTCCCGGGCCCGCGTCAGGTCCTTGGACACTCCTGCGCCTTTTTCATAGAGCCAGCCCAGGTTACTGCAGCCTTGCAGGTCTCCCCCGTCGCAGCCCTGCTTATAGAGTTGCAGAGCCTGCACGACCCCCTCGGCCACTCCTGTCCCGGTCTCGTACAACAAGGCCAGGCTGGTGCAGGCTCCCACATAGCCGCCGTCGCATGCACGGCGATACAATTCGGCTGCTTGCGTCTCATCCTTTGCGACGCCAACTCCTTCGGCAAGATCAACACCAAGGTTCATGCAGCCCCACGAATCGCCACCGTCGCATGCCTTGCGGTACAGGACGGCGGCTTTGGCTTCGTCCTTGTTGACGCCCTCGCCGTTATCATACTGAAGGCCAAGGGATGCGCAGGCGGTGGAAGCCTCTCCATCGCACGCTTTGCGGTTCAAGATGGCAGCCTGAGCTTGGTCCTTCTCCACACCGGTGCCATCCTGGTACATGCCGGCGAGGTTGGCGCAGCCATTCGCCCTCCCGCCATCGCAGGCCATGCGAAATAGCTTTAAGGCCTTGGGTTCATCCTTGGCCACCCCATCGCCGTCGCGATAAAGTACGCCGAGCCCGGAGCAGCCAAATGCTTCGCCCCGAGCGCATGCGTCCGAAAGCAGGGGCAGCGCGGTGGCGTAGTCCCGGAAGCGATTAGCGCATTGGCGCGCTCCGGCGTCAACGCTTCCAGCAACGGGGCTGTGGCGGGCGGCGCGGGCGCGTCCTTCCGGCTGAAAATAAAATCGCCACCATCGTCGCTTGAGTTGCGCAGCGGCGCGTATTCCGGAATCTGATCCGAGTTTCCCGCAACCTGCTTGCGCACCGATTCGTAGAAAAGTTCCTGCCAGAGAACATCGGGTCGTCTTCGCGCTCCAGCGCCTTCAGAACCGCGTTGGCAAACACCGAGTGCCCGTTGGAGCCGGAGTCGGAGACCGGCTCATCGCCGCCACTCGCCATCAGCGTCCGCGAGCGCGTCCCCAACTCGCGCATCAGGTATTTCGGGGTCATGGCCGGCGGCGGTCCCTCATGCACGTCGCGCGAGAGCCCACCCGCGTAGCAACTGTCGGAAACAACCAGTACGTGGCGTGCCGGCAGCGCGCGAATCTCCGAGGTAAGGTCGTCAACAATGATGCGGCTGGGGCTGTCTGCGGATTCGGCGTCAGCCGGCAACCAATAGACCTTGTCCGCAGCCTTGTCGGAGTAACCGTGCCCGCCGTAGTAGATGAGCAGACTGTCATTCTCGCCCAGCGTGGAACGGAATTTGTGCAGCGCCGTAAGGATGTTGGCGCGCGTGGCGTCCCGATCGAGCAGGAAGCGAACGTCAAACCCATAGCGGTCGTGGAGCAGCTGACCCACGGCGTTGGCATCGTTGACGGCTGTCTTGAGGCTGGGTAGCCCGGCCGGGTACTCGTTGATGCCGATGACGAGAGCATAGTAGTTGCCGTTGGCGGGGGCTTTTGCAGCTGTGCTGACCTGGGGAAACCCGCGCGTGTCCTGGGCCCGACCCTGCGGAAGGAGATGCGCGAAGAAGGCCAAAACCAAAGCGAGGCATTTCCAGCGGAGGCGGATCCCGTGAGGGGAGGGCAGGCTCAGGGTACAAACGGCGGTAGAACCTCCTTGGGGATAGGTTTTCCGAGCAGGGCCAGTTTACCTGAATTTCGGTTTTCACGAAGAAGTCTTTTGGTCGGGCAGCCTCTTATGAAAACCTTTTCATTTTCCACTGGACGTACCTCCGCCCCTCTCAGTACAGTTGTCTGGTCCCATTTTCCTCTGTGCTCGTTCTCCGTTCTGAGCAAAAGCCTTTACCGAAGGAGCCGCTCGTGTTAAACCTCACCGCCGTCGATTGGCTGATCATGCTGCTCTACTTCGTCTTTGTGCTGGGCATCGGCTTTGCCCTCAAGCGCTACATGAAGACGAGCAAAGACTTCTTCCAGGCCGGTCGCGCCCTCCCCGCCTGGATCTGCGGACTGGCCTTCATCAGCGCCAACCTCGGCGCGCAGGAAGTCATCGGCATGGGTGCATCCGGCGCCAAGTACGGCCTGGAGACCGCGCACTTCTACGGCATCGGCGCCATTCCCGCCATGATCTTTGTGGGCATCTTCATGATGCCCTTCTACTACGGCTCCAAGGCCCGTTCCGTGCCCGAGTTTCTTCGCATGCGCTTCGATGAGAAAACGCGCGCACTCAACGCCTGCTCCTTCGCCGTGATGACCGTCTTCAGCTCCGGCATCTCCATGTACGCCATGGCGCGGCTCATCCAGGCACTGCATGTTTTTGACGGGCTGTTCCACGCGCTGGGCTGGGCCCCGGAAGGCATCTTCACTTTCTCCATCGTGCTCTCGGCGGTCATTGTGCTGGCTTACATCTTCCTCGGCGGACTCACCAGCGCCATCTACAACGAGGTCCTCCAATTCTTCCTCATCATCGCCGGCTTCCTGCCTTTGGTGCTGCTCGGTCTGCGCAACATCGGCGGCTGGTCTGGCCTGAAGGCATCCGTCCCGGCCCAATACATGCACGAGTGGCACGGCGTAGCCCACGCCTCCACCAACCCCATGGGCATTGAGATCATCGGCCTCGGCATGGGGCTTGGCTTCGTCCTTGGCTCCGGCTACTGGTGTACCGACTTCCTCGTCATCCAGACCGCGATGGCTTCAAAAAATATGGAGTCGGCGCGCCGCGTCCCACTCATCGCCGCCGTGCCCAAGATATTTTTCCCGTTCCTCGTAATTCTTCCCGGGCTGCTTGCCATCGGCCTGCCCACGCCGCACACTACCACCGTCGAGCGCAACATCAACGGCATGATTGTTCGCGACACCACCGTCGTCCCGCACAACGTTGAGGAAGGCCGCGGCCTTGTCCCAGCCAAGATCAACCCGGTGACCGGCAAACCCATGTACATGGCCAACGGGCAGCCCCTGCTGGACTACGATATGGCCACGCCCAACATGCTGCTGCATTTTTTCCCCACCGGCATTCTCGGCCTCGGCCTCACCGCGTTGCTGGCCAGCTTCATGAGCGGCATGGCCGGCAACGTCACAGCCTTTAATACGGTTTTTACCTACGATCTCTACCAGTCCTACATCCACAAAGGCGGCACTGACCGGCATTACATGGCCGTAGGCCGATGGGCCACTGTCGGCGGCATTCTATTGTCCATTGCAACGGCCTACGCCGCCATCAACTTCAACAACATCATGGACACCCTGCAACTGGTCTTCAGCTTCGTCAACGCGCCGCTCTTCGCCACGTTTCTATTAGGCATGTTCTGGAAGCGCGCCACCGGCCACGGCGCATTCGCAGGCCTCATCGCCGGCACCAGCGCCGCCATGCTGCACCACGGCCTCACGCTGCCCATCGAAGCGCACGCGGGCATCCACGGCGGATGGATCACCGTCGTCCATCACTACCCCAGCGACATGGCGCAAAACTTCTGGGGCGCAATCTTCGCCTTCGGCGCTAACCTGATCGTCACGGTTGTCGTAAGCCTCGCCACCAAAGCCCGGCCCGAATCGGAGCTGGTCGGCCTGGTCCACTCGCTAACCCCCAAGCCACCCAAGGCCCACGACGTCTGGTGGAAGAGCCCCGAAGCCCTGGCCGTCGCCGTGCTGCTGATGGCCGTAGCCCTGAACATTTTCTTTTACTGAGGAGCAACTGGATCAGTTGATGTTTTGAAAGGGCACGACCGGAGTACCCTCTGGGTCGCGTGCCGAAATGGGTCAAATAAAGGCGGGCTCTAGCCCCTGCAGGATTTGAACCGAAGCATAGCGATAGGAGCAAATCATGAGTTTGGATTTACGCATCCCCATGGGCCTGATGTTTACCCTGGTCGGCATGATCCTCACGGCCTTTGGCCTAGCCACCAGGGGCAGCGCCATCTACAACGCCAGCCTAGGTATCAACGCTAACTTCTGGTGGGGGCTCGTGCTGTTCGTCTTCGGCTTGACGATGTTAATCCTAGGCCGCCGCAGCCAGAAACGCCTCGCCAAGCTTCCACCCGAGCCAGTCGACGAGACCCTCTCGCGCCTCGGGCACTGAATGGGCGTTGTTGCACGGATAGGCTTGAAGATCAGCTACTCTGAGACATAACCCAGAAAGGCTGCCACATCAATGCCGAACAAGCATAACGCGTCACGCCTGACCACAGCACCTTGAGCCGAATGGCCAGGACAATGTCAGTCTCCAGGGGCTGTATTCTGCCTGATTGGTCGATCCACTTGTTGATCGACAGCACGGGGCTGAAAGTCTTCGGAGCCGGTGGGTGGCTTCAGGAGAAGCATGGCGCAAAAGCGCGTCGCACTTGGAAAAAGCTACACCTGGCCGTGGATGCCGACACCGGAATGATCATGGCTTCGACCCTCACTGGGAACGATGTTGGGGATCCTTCGCAAGTGGCGCCGCTGCTGGATTAAATAGAGGCGCCAATCGGCAGCGTCACAGCCGACGCCGCTTATGACGGGATGCCGACTTACGAATTAGTAGCCAGTCACGGCGAAGATGTCCGAGTGATTATCCCACCCCGCGTAACAGCCGTACTCAATGCTGAGGCCGATCACAACCCATCGCAGCGAGACCGGCACATCCTTTCGATTGGAACTCGAGGAAGGCAGGGCTGGCAAGAGGAGACCGACTACGGACAACGCGCTCTGGTTGAAACTGCGACGGGCCGATACAAGGCCATCATCGGTCCTCGCTTGCGAGCGCGAAGCTTCTCTGGACAGCAGGTTGAAGCGGCTGTCGGCGTGGCCGTCCTCAATCGAATGCTCTACGCGGGCCGTTCGAACTCCGTCCGCCGTCTAAATATCGCCGCGTAAGACAGACTGCGAAATGGGAAAGCTCGGTCCTCGCTCGGTCCATGAAACAACACCCTCTGTAACTCTGGCCCACAACTTTGGGCCATATCTATAATTGGCTATTTATTTGCGCACAAACGCAAGATTTCTTCCCCAAATCGCTCCACCTTGGCCGGCCCAATTCCATCGATTCCAAGTAGCTCTCGCGGATTCCTTGGGCGCGCTTGAGCCAACGCCGCCAGCGTACGATCATGGAGCACCACATACGCCGGGACCTTCAGCCGTTTCGCCTCCGCCGCCCGCCATTCCCTTATCCGGCCCGCCACTGCCTCACCGTCCGCGGTCAGCCGAACCGGATCGTCGGTCAGCGAAGCTTTTCCACCAACATTCATTGCAGAGCCCTCTTGTATCTGCGCTTTCTTCTTTGTGCGCAGAGGAGCCGGAGCATTTCCCGCAAACTCCTCTACAATTCCATCGCCGATCAACAGCTCCAAAGGCAAACTCGGTCGCACTTCCCGCCCCGCATCCGTGAGGCGAACCTTGCGAAATTTGAGCACATGTCCGTCCTTCTCAAACTCACTCTCTTCGATTTCGATCAGGCGAGCGTGCATCATCGCTCCCAGCAGCCCATCGTACTCATCCCGGCTGATTCTTCCCACCAGGTCAAGGCTTTTCTGCAACGTACCAGCAGCCTTGTAGTCAACCCCGCGCAGTCCTTCCACAATGCGCCTGGCAATTTCAAGCTCCGCCCTTGTCGCACGCCGAAATTGCCGCAACACCGCGCCCCCCGGGTCGCACACATCGCACACTCCGCAGGCCTGCTTCGCGTCTTCAACATCGCCGAAATGCCGCACCAGCGTCGACATCCGGTATTCGCTCAACTCGGTGTAACGCAGCACTTTCGCAAACTGATCCGCGCGGTATTGCGCCTGCACCGAGTAAGTCTTCTTCCAGCCATTACCGCCAACCGTAACATTGCCGCCGAAGTCCATGCGAGCGCCGCCATGAATCTCCAGCTTCTCAAGCGCCTTGTCAAACTCTTCCTCGCCCAGTTGCGATCCAGCGCGCAGTTCTTCAACCGCGCGCGGCTCCTCGCTTAAAGCCCGAAAGACCTGCGTCAGATGTTCCACCGGCGGATAATCACGGTTCAAAAAGAAGTCGTGTGTGCGCTGATCCGCGTAACTGTGCATCAGAAATGTGCGGCTCATCGCGCCATCGCGCCCAGCCCGCCCAATCTCCTGGTAATAGCCTTCGAGCGTCGACGGCAGTCCCGCATGGATCACCGTCCGGATGTCTGCCTTGTCGATCCCCATCCCGAAAGCGATCGTTGCCACCACCACATCCAGTTCACCGGCTTGGAACGCCGTCTGCACCCGCTCTCGCGTCGCTGCATCCAGCCCCGCATGATAAGCCGCCGCCGCTATTCTCCTTCCCCACGCGGTACCAGACAACTCTTCCGCCAGCCGCTCCGCCTGCTTTCTTGAGGTCGCATAAACAATCGCTGGCCGTCGCTCCGCGTCCGCAAGTAACTTCGCAATCGTCCCTGCCCGCTCCGGAACGGGAAGCTCTACGACTTCGATCGCCAGGTTCTCACGCCTGAAGCCGTGGATGAATAATGTCGGTTTCACCATCCCCAGTTGAGCAACGATGTCTGCCTGAACGGCCGGCGTGGCTGTCGCTGTCATCGCCAGCACAGGCACCGCATCTCCCTCGCCGCGCAGTCCGGGAAGATACTGGCCCAGCATCCGGTAGTCAGGCCTGAAGTCGTGGCCCCATTGCGAGATGCAATGCGCCTCATCGATCGCAATCAACGCCAGCCGCTTCTTGGCGAGCATCTCGGGAAATCCCGGTACGCGCAGCCGCTCCGGCGCTATAAAGAGGAACTGCAAGCCACCCTGCAAGTAATCGACGCAGGCTTGACGCGCCACCGCTCGCTCCAGTCCGGAGTGAATCCGAGCCACTCGCAATCCAAGCGCTGTCAGCTTTGCTGCCTGATCTTCCATGAGCGCAATCAAGGGGCTGATGACCAACGCGGTCCCGCCGCGTGCAATCGCAGGTAGCTGGTAGCACAGACTCTTGCCTGCCCCTGTCGGCATCACCAGCAGCAGATCCCGCCCCGCAACCGCCGCAGCGCACACCGCTTCCTGGTTCGCCCTGAAGCAAGCAAACCCAAACGCCGACTGCAACAATTCAGCCAGCCGATTCGAATTGGAGGGTGTCGTCAAAAGAGGAGGTCGGTACGTGTATCGAAATTCAGAGCCAGCTCAATGCCGGTCTCTCCACTTTACAGGAGGCATCGTCCTCGCAGTCCGACCGCAATTGGAACCGGGGCCGCTCTCAGCTCCGCATGTCTGCGCAAGTGTCGCACAATTCAGCCCACGCCCTTATTTCTTCTCATTACTTCTGGTTTTTGAGGCTATTAATTATTGCTCAACTTTGATTGCTTCAACCTTTCCTCATTAGCGTCGCTAAATCCCGCTTGTAACTACGGGGCAATCAAGCCGCAATGTCTCCCGCCGATAAGAAATATAGGCGAATTGGTCTGCTCTAAGAGCACTTTCGCTGTCGTGGGGTGCTGTGATGGGAATGGTCCAAAACGGAATTCACCTACATTCATCGTCTCATCAGGGCCGCCCAATCGCCACGCTGGGATGCGTCAGTCTGGCGGCTATTATCCTCAGTGGCTGCGGAGCAATCAATCTGGTAGAAAGCTCTGCAGGATCGTCTGGACCTGCAAGCCCGATTCCGACCATTACGGTCCAGCCAGCGAATACAACGGTGATGCTGGGAAATACCGCAATGTTCTCGGTCACGGCAACGGGATCGGGACCGATCAGCTTCCAGTGGCGAAAGAACTCAGCGAAAATCGCCGCGGCCACATCTGCCACCTACACGGCCCCGGCAACGTGCGCGACTGACAACGCATCGACATTCGACGTGGTTGTTTCCAATTCCGCGGGAAGCATTACGAGTAACTCCGCAACTCTCAGCGTTTCCACTCCTGTTCAGGCTCAGGCAAGTTACTATGTCG
>Ga0182013_10001645_pt1 | contig 30275 bp, 31 predicted proteins | sample 612S2MmetaG_FD_120487 | JGI IMG/M metagenome (GOLD analysis project Ga0182013, IMG submission 120487) | Permafrost microbial communities from Stordalen Mire, Sweden - 612S2M metaG | ecosystem: Environmental > Terrestrial > Soil > Wetlands > Permafrost | place: Sweden: Stordalen | collected... | reverse complement strand
GTCCAGGAGATGGCCGACCTCACCAAGCCTGACGACATCCACTGGTGCGACGGCTCGGCGGAGGAGTACAACGAACTTTGCCAGCGCCTCGTCGACGCAGGCACCTTCGAGAAGCTCTCGGACGCCAAGCGGCCGAACTCCTACCTCGCGCTGTCAGACCCGCGCGACGTCGCGCGGGTCGAGGACCGCACGTTCATCTGCTCCGAGCGCGAGGAGGACGCCGGCCCGACGAACAACTGGGCCGACCCCTCGGAGATGCGCGCGACGCTGACGGATCTCTTCGACGGCTCGATGCGCGGTCGCACGATGTACGTCGTGCCCTTCTCGATGGGCCCGCTCGGCTCGGACAAGAGCTACATCGGCGTCCAGCTGACCGACTCCACGTACGTCGCGGTGAGCATGCGGATCATGACCCGGATGGGCGCCGGTGCCCTCGAGGTACTCGGCGACGACGGTGACTTCGTGCCTTGTCTGCACTCGGTCGGGATGCCGCTCGAAGACGGCGCACAGGACGTGACCTGGCCGTGCAACGAGGAGAACAAGTACATCGTCCACTTCCCCGAGTCGCGTCAGATCTGGTCCTACGGTTCCGGCTACGGCGGGAACGCGCTGCTCGGCAAGAAGTGCTTCGCGCTGCGCATCGCCTCGGTGATGGCGCGCGACGAGGGCTGGATGGCCGAGCACATGCTGATCCTCAAGCTGACCTCGCCTGAGGGCGAGGTCAAGCACATCACCGCCGCCTTCCCCTCGGCGTGCGGCAAGACGAACCTCGCGATGCTGATCCCCACGCTTCCGGGCTGGAAGGCCGAAACGGTTGGCGACGACATCGCATGGATGAAGTTCGGCTCCGACGGACAGCTCTACGCGATCAACCCCGAGGCCGGCTTTTTCGGCGTCGCACCGGGAACCGGCCATCACACCAATCCCAACGCGATGGCGACGATCGAGTCGAACACGATCTTCACCAACTGCGCCAAAACCGACGACGGCGACGTCTGGTGGGAGGGGATGACCGAAGACACTCCAGCGCACCTGACCGACTGGCACGGCAACGACTGGACCCCCGACTCTGAGACTCCCTCGGCGCACCCGAACGCCCGCTTCACCGCGCCCGCGGCGCAGGATCCGGCAATTTCCCCCGAGTGGGACGATCCGGTCGGCGTGCCGATCGACGCGATGCTCTTCGGCGGCCGCCGCGCCGGCGTCGTGCCGCTGGTGACCGAGGCGTTCGACTGGGAGCACGGCGTGTTCATGGGCTCGACGATGGCCTCCGAGAAGACCGCCGCGGCGGCCGGAACGGTCGGCGAGCTGCGCTTCGACCCGTTCGCAATGCTCCCCTTCTGCGGCTACAACATGGCCGACTACTTCGCCCACTGGCTCGACATCGGCAAGCGCGAGGGCGCGAAGCTGCCGAAGATCTACTACGTCAACTGGTTCCGCAAGGGCGAGGACGGCCGCTTCCTGTGGCCCGGTTACGGCGACAACTCGCGTGTCCTTGCCTGGGTCTTCGCCCGCTGCGCCGGACATGGCGCCGGTGAGGAGACCCCGATCGGCGTGATCCCGCCGGTCGGCAAGGACGGCATCGACACCACCGGCGTCGACGTCCCGGACGCGGACATGGCCGAGCTGCTCGCCGTCGATCGTGACGCCTGGCGTGAACAGCTGCCGCAGGTCCGCGCACACTTCGCGCAGTTCGACAACCTGCCCGCGGCGCTGACCGAGCAGCTCGACGCGCTCGAGCAGCGCCTCGCAGACTGACGCTCGCGGCTATTCGTGCCCGTGGATCTCGCCCGTCGCAGCAGGCGGGCGAGACTCCTCGGCGAGTGAGGTGATCGTCAGCACGCCGCGCGCGGCGTTCTCGAGCACCTCGGTCGCCTCCTCGAGCGAGCGGGCGTAAAGCTCGACGAGCAGGTGGACGGTGATGCGGTTTTCCTCATCGTGCTTGTGGAAGCGCACGTGGGTGAAGAACTCGCGTACGCCTTCGTCGCCGAACGCGGCGTAGGAGAGCGACTCGCCGGCCTCGGGCCCCGAGCAGCTCTCGACGTCGTCGGCGTCGACCGTCACGGTGCAGGAGGCGACCCACGGCGTGCCGGCGATCATCCGTTCCCAGCGGTCCTCGATCGGTTCGACGCGGCCGTTCGCGAAGCCGAGGTGGGGCTGGTCGTGCATGCAATCGAGGCACTGCACGACGGCCTCCTGCAGCTCGTCGACGACTTCGGCGCGCTCGCCGGTCAGCGGGTCGATCTTGTGAATCCCCTCGTAGTGGACCTGGACCTCCAGGTCCTGCGACCAGCAGCGGTAGCAACGAAGCCAGCTGCGTGCCTGCCCGTCTGCCGCACCCCGCTCCATAGGGGCATTCTAGGCGCCTGCGCGTCGCGGGTCACCGCGGTCCGCGCGCCGTGCCCGGCTCAACGGCGGGCTCACTGCAGGCGACGATCCGTCCGCTGCCCGGGGGATCGCTCGTCCTTGCGTTCGCGGCCGCCGATCATCCGGGGGCGTGATCGTGCCCGAGCTTGTGCGCGCCGTAGTGGCGTGCGATAGCCTGCGACGATTTGCCAAGCCACGAGAGGAGCAGCAATGCGTAATCGGAGCCTGATGTCGCGCGTCGCGCGGCACGCAATGTTGACCGCCGCGCTGCTCGCTCCAGCCGGGCTCTACATGGCCGCCGGCGCAGCGCCAGCGAACGCGGAAAACCTCTCGACGCTCGAGGCGAGCCCGGAATCTCCGGCCACCGTTGTCACCGAACCCGGTGAAAACGCCTACACCACCTGGGAGCGCAAGCCGCCCGCTGGAGAACCCGCAACGTTCTTCTGCCGTATCCCGGCCGGGCAGCGCTCATGCACGCATCCGATCCAGTTGCCGGCACCGAGCAAAGCGGACGTCGTCCAGCAGCCGTTCGTCGTGATCGGTGCGGAAAACGAAGTCACGGTCGTCGGGACGCGCTACGTCACCAACACCACCGAGCTTTGGTCCTCGACCAACAACGGTGAAACCTTCTCCGCGCCGCGCGAAGTCGCGAACGTTGAATCCGAACACACCTCCAACCCGGCGGACATCGACTCGCCCGAAGATGTCCTGCTCGACCCGCAGATCGAACGCAATGAAGCGCTCGAAGAAGGCATCTACATCTCCACGGACAAGGTCGGCTTCGCGAGCACCGGCACGACTGAATCCACTGCGGAAACGCTCAACTTCAAAGGGCTGCCGTTCTACACCAACCAGCCGTCGCTCGGGTTCACGACCGAAGGCCAAGCCCCGGTCCTCGCGTATTGGGCAGACGAAAAGCCCTACGAAGTGGGCATCGAGTACCTCACCTCGCCTTTCCTGAGCACCGGGCTCCAGAGCCACTGGACGCACAAGAAGGTCACCGACGGCTACGTGCCGCGCCTGGCCAGCGGTCCGCACGGCCTCTACATGCTGAGCGTCGACAACACTGCGGCAGACGGCGCCGAAGGCGCCGAGCCGACGCAGTTGGACGTGCGCAAGTGGGACGAAGCGAAACACGAATTCGGTTCGCCGACGCTGATCGCGACAGTGCCTGCGACGGTCGGGGATCTCTTCACCTACGGCGGGTTCGCGGAGAACCCGTTGAACGGGACGCTCTACGCGACGTACCCCGAAGTGACCAGCAGGGGTGAAGAACTGATCCGGCTGTGGGAACTCGAAGAACCGAAAGCCGGCGAAATTCTGGCCGTGCGCAGCCGCGTCGTCGCCTCATTCGACTACCCGCTCGATTCGGGCGTGCCCGAGCGAATCGCGGTCGGTCCCGGCGGCGCAGGCTGGCTGACGTTCAAAGACGGCAGCGGCGACCAGCTCGCGAGCCTGAAGGGCGTCCCGACGCTGCACACGACGCTCTCCGGCGGCGGCGTCAGCGCCAGCCCGCTCGCGGTCACCACCGGGACGCCGGTCCACGACAGCGCAACGCTCTCGGGCGGCGGGTCGGAATACTCGGGCGGGACGTTGACCTACAGCGTGTACTCCTCGAGTTCCTGCAGCGTGCCGTCGCTGGTGCACCGCGCGACGCTCGTAGCAAATGGCGACACGGTCGGATCGAGCCCCTCGTATGTGCTCAAGAGCGGCGTCTACTACTGGAAAGCGGACTACAGCGGCAACTACTACGCGGCGGCTGTCTACGGCGGCTGCCACAGCGAGGTCCTGACGGTCGGCAAGCGAAGCGTGATGGGGCTCGCGGCGCCGCGGGCATGCGCGAAAACAGGGCACTGCCGGCTCAGGCTTCACGATCCGCGCGGGGTGCGCCTGGCCAAACTGGAGGTCTTCGTCAACGGCCGGCTCGTCAGAACGCTGCGGATCGGAACCCACGGCGTGAAATACGAGCTCTCGCGGCTGCGGCGCGGTACGGACTACGTGACGCTGCTCGGGATCGGCAAGAACCACAGGTTCTACGCGCAGAGCGAGACGCTGCGCCGCGTGCGCTGAAGCGCTAGCCGAACGTGAAGTCCCAGGCCGAGAGGCCTTCCTGGACGCGCACCGCGAGGCGGTGGCGCTGGTCGGTGGGCAGCGCGACGAGGTGGTAGAGGCGCTCGCCGCGCACCGTCACGACCCCATCGTGTACGTCGCTGCCCGCGTAGCGAGCCGGAATCGGACGACCGTCGAGGAACACCGTGACGCGCATCGGCCGTTCGCCGGGTGAGCTCAGAACGAGGTAGACGTTCTTCGCGGAGAACTCGCCTTCGATGCCCGCACCGGGGCCGGCCAGCGCCTGCTGTTCGCCGATCGTCCACGTGCCGGTGTAGGCAAAGTGGCTCAGCGGCAGCGCTTCGGGGTGGCCGACACCGTATTCGTGGCGGCCGGGGTAGGGGCCGAACGCGAAGCGTTCGGCGCGCGAGGTGCCGAGATAGGTCTCCGGCGTCGCGAGCTGGGAGGGCGTGACGACATCGCGCGGCACGGCGTGGGCCCCGACGTGCGCGCCCGCCTGGGCGAGCAACGCGCGGATCGCCGTTTCCGTCTTGCCGTAGTCGCCCTCGCCAAAGGCCGTGTAGCGGACCTGGCCGTTGGCATCGATCAGATAGTCGGCGGGCCAGTACTCGTTGCCGTAGGCGTTCCAGGTGCCCATTTCGTTGTCCTGCACCACCGGATAGCGGATCCCGAACGATTCGATCGCGTGCTTGACGTTCGCGGCTTCCTTCTCGAACGGGAACTCGGGCGTCTCTACTCCCACGACCTCCAGGCCGTCGTGGTGGTAGGCGGCGTACCACGCCTTCAGGTAGGGCAGTGTGCGAATGCAGTTGATGCACGTGTAGGTCCAGAAGTCGACGAGCACGACCTTGCCGCGCAGGTCGCCGAGGTGCAGGGCCGCGCCGCCGGGCGTGTTGAACCACTGCTCTGTCTGTGTGAATTCCGGCGCCGCGCCGAGCGGCTGCAGCTGCCGCGCGTCGGCGAGCAGCGCGCCCTGGGAGGCGCCGACCGAAGCGACGCGGATCGCCGAGGAGCCGCCTTCGCAGCTCTCCGAACCGTTCGCCGGGCGGAACTTCGCGCGCCGGCCGGTCAGCTGGTCGAGGCGTTCGGTCACGCCGTGCGAGCACTCAAGGCTCGCGGTGATGTTCACGTTCGGGATGTGCTGGGCGACGAACTGGTCGAAGTTGACGTCCAGGCCGATCGCGATCGCGAGCCCCGTGACGACCATGATCGCGCCGAGGCCGCGCTGGATCGCCGGGCCGCGGCCGGCGCGGCGCGCGCGGTCCATCAGCGAACGACCGCCCAGCGCAAGCGCGAACAAGACGATTGCCGACCCGGCCGCGTAGGCGACCGCGAGGATCACCGAGCGGCCGCTGGCGGCACCGACCGAGATCACCGCCGCGAGCACCGGGCTGGCGCAGGGCGTGTAGACAAAGCCGAGCGCTCCCCCGACGACGAGCCCTGAGCGGAAGCCGTCGCCGACGCTCTTGGGGCCGAAGCGCGCCAGGCGCGAGAGCGGCGCCTCGATCCGCGCCGCGACATCGGGAACCATCATCGCGACGCCGAAGGCGATCAGCACGAAGACCGCGATCCAGCGCAGCGGATCGGCTCCGAGCCCGACGCCGCCGACGACGCTGGCGACGCCGACAATCGTGACCGTGAAGGTCACCGCGAGCCCGATCACTACGCCGAGCGGACGGCGGCGGCCGCCGACGCTGCCCGCCGAGAGCAATGCGGGCAGAACCGGCAGCACGCAGGGTGAGAGCGCGGTGCCGGCCCCGGCAAGGAGCGCGAAGATAATTAGGACAAGCATCGTCAGCGGGCCTCAGGGGTCCGACGTGTGGTCCCGCGAGCCCCCCAAAGCGTTACACGACGCGCCACGGACCCTCGCCGACCGCGCGTCAGGGTCGGCGCAGCATGATGTAGACCACGGTCGCGGCGAGCGCGATCTGGCCGAAGGCAAGTGCGGTCCCAAGGTTGATCGCTCCGAGCAGCTCGGCGAGCAGCGTTGCGACGACGAAGGCGCCGATGATCATTGCCAGCTCGACCCACGGTGAGCCGCGTTTGTCCGGCGTGTTCACGAGAGCTGCTCCTCGAGCAGGCCTACGAGCTGGCGCTCGTCGAGCTCGTCCTCGGCGGCCTCGAGCCGCGCGCTCGCAGCGCGCCGCCCGCCGAGCGCTCGCAAGGCGGCCTCACCATGCTCGAGCGTGAAGGAGCGCAGCGCGGCCTCGCGCCGTCCGGCAGCGCGGCGCGCGGTGACGTCGATCCGCGCGCGGTGGCGTTCGAGCGCCGCCAGCAGCTCGGCGACGCCCTGCGCCGGAGGCAGCGAGCTGACCGCGACGACCTCGGTCTCGCTCGCGCCAAGCGAGCGCAGCGCCGCAGAGAGGTCGCGCCGGGCCTTCATCGCGACCTGTCCGAGGTCGGACTTGGTCACGACGAGCACGTCGGGGACTTCCATGATCCCGGCCTTGATGAACTGCAGCGCATCGCCGCTGCCGGGCTGCACGACGACCGCGACGGTGTCGGCGAGGTCCGCGACGTCGGTCTCGGCCTGCCCGACGCCGACGGTCTCGACGATCACGACGTCGAAACACGCAGCCAGCGCGAGCGCGGCCGCGCGCGTCGGCGCTGCGATACCGCCGAGTCGCTGTCCGGCGGCGGTCGAGCGGATCAGGAGCCCGCGATCTGCAGGGTCGTGTTCGATCCGCGCGCGGTCGCCGAGCAGCGAGCCCCCGGAGCGTCGCGAACTTGGATCGACGGCGAGAATCGCGACGGTCCGCTCGCGCTCGCGCAGCTCGCGCGCGAGTGCGGAGAGCAATGTCGACTTGCCCGCGCCGGGCGGCCCCGTGAGGCCAATCAGATGGCCGGCCGGCTCACCCCCGAGCGCCTGCGGAGAGAGCTCGTCAAGCAGCAGGCGGGCCTGCTGGAGGTCGGCCGGCGCACTGCTCTCGAGCAGGTTCAGCGCGGCCGGCGCCGCTGCGAGGTCGCGCTCGCGCAAGCGAATTCCGAGCGACCGGCCGTCGGCGCTCACGCGGCGCCGGACGGCGCCGGAGCGCCTTGGCCGGCGCTCTCCGCGACGAGCCGCACGATGTCCCGCATGATGCCGGTGATGTCGAAGTCCTTTGGCGTGTAGACCGCCGCGACCCCTGCGGCACGCAGCTCCGCGACGTCTTGCTCGGGAATGATCCCGCCGACGATGACCGGTGCCTGGACGCCTTCGGCTCGCAGCCGCTCGACGACGTCGGGGATCAGCGCGCGGTGCGACCCGGAGAGAATCGACAGGCCGACGACGTGCACGCCCTCCTGCAGCGCGGAGGCCGCGATCTGGGCCGGCGTCAGCCGGATCCCCTCGTAGACGACGTCCATCCCGGCATCGCGGGCGCGCACCGCGATCTGCTCGGCGCCGTTCGAGTGCCCGTCGAGTCCCGGCTTGCCGATCAGGATCTTCGGGCGGCGGCCGAGCACATCGATCAGCGCCTCGACCTCGCCGCGCAGCTCGTCGAGGTCGGCGTCGGCGACCGCGGCGCTCGCCTCGCCGACGCCGGTCGGCGCCCGGTAGCTGCCGAACACATCGCGCAGCGTTGCGGCCCACTCGCCGGTCGTCGCGCCGGCCCGCGCCGCGGCGATCGTCGGGACCATCAGGTTGGTCTCTCCGGCATCGCCCCTGGCGACCGTTGCGAGCTCGTCGAGCGCACGCCGCACGGCCTGCTCGTCGCGCTCCGCGCGCCAGGCGGCGATGTTCTCGATCTGCTGCTGTTCGACGGCGGGGTCGACGACGAGGATCCCGCCCTCTGCGTCGGCCGTGAGCGGCGATTCCTCGGTCTCGGTGAAGCGGTTCATCCCAACCACGACCTGCTCGCCGGACTCGATCGCGCGCAGCCGCTCGCGGTGCGAATCGACGAGCGCGGCCTTCATGTAGGGCACGGCTTCGACAGCGCCGCCGTGCTCGGCGACGACGGCCATCTCGGCGCGGGCACCGTCGAGCAGCTCCGCGACGAGCCCGTCCATCACCTTGGAGCCCTCGAAGATGTCGTCGTATTCGAGCAGGTCCGTCTCGTAGGCCATCACCTGCTGAATCCGCAGCGACCACTGCTGGTCCCATGGCCTAGGCAGCCCGAGCGCCTCGTTCCAGGCCGGTAGCTGGATCGCCCGCGCGCGGGCGTTGCGGCCGAGTGTCACGGCGAGCATCTCGAGCACGATCCGCTGGACGTTGTTCTCCGGCTGGGCCTCGGTCAGGCCTAGCGAGTTGACCTGCACGCCGTAGCGCAGGCGCAGCAGCGACGGGTCACTGACGCCGTAGCGCTCGCGTCCGAGCTGCTCCCAGAGAATCCCCATCGCGCGGAGCTTCGCGTGCTCCTCGACGAAGCGCACACCGGCGTTGACGAAGAAAGAGATGCGCCCGAAGACCTTGGCCATGACCTCAGACGGGACGCGTTCGCGCGCGGCGTCGAGCACCGCGATCGCATTGCTCATCGAGTAGGCGATCTCCTGGACCGGCGTCGCGCCGGCCTCCTGGAGGTGGTACGAGCAGATGTTGATCGGATTCCACTTCGGCACGTGCTCGACGGTGTAGGCGATCATGTCGGCGATCAGACGCATCGACGGGCCCGGCGGGAACGCGTAGGTGCCGCGCGCGAGGAACTCCTTGATGATGTCGTTCTGGGTCGTGCCCTGGAGCACGGATTCCTCGACGCCCTCGCTCTCGGCGGCGACGATGTAGAGCGCGAGCAGCCAGGCGGCGGTCGCGTTGATCGTCATCGAGGTGTTCATCTCCGCGAGCGGGATGCCGGCCATCAGCGCTTCCATGTCGCCGCGGTGGGCGATCGGCACCCCGACCTTGCCGACCTCGCCGCGCGCGAGCTCGTCACCGGCGTCGTAGCCGGTCTGAGTAGGCAGATCAAACGCGACCGACAGTCCCGTCTGGCCCTTTTCGAGGTTGCGGCGGTAGAGCTCGTTCGAGGCCTTCGCGGTCGAGTGGCCGGCGTACGTGCGCATCATCCAGGGACGGTCGGGCTTCTCGCGGCGCGGGCTGGCGGGGGAGTCCATGCCGGCATTGTACGGTTGCCCGTCCGGCTTTATCCTCTTCGCGCAATGTCATCCGCAATCGAGAGTCCGGTCCAGCAGGGGCCCGGTGCGGGCCTCGGCGGCAGTTGGCGCGTGATCGTCCGCAACGACAACCACAACACGTTCGACCACGTCGCGCGCGTCTTGGCCCGCCACATTCCGGGCGTCACGCTCGACCGCGGCCACCAGTTCGCGAACGAGATCCACAACAGTGGCCTGGCGGTCGTCTTCAGCGGCCACCGCGAGCTCGCCGAGCACTACTGGGAGCTGCTCAAGAGCTCCGGGCTGACGATGGCCCCGCTCGAGCAGGGCTGAAAGCGCAGCTGCGCGCTAGCGCTGCTCGGCAGCCTGCGCGCCGGACACGTCGAGTACCTCGCCGTGCGCCGTGCGGTCCCAGCCGCCGTACTGGATGGGGACCTGGTACCAGCCGCCCGCGCGCGCCCGGAAGTGGACCATCTCCGGGCTTTCCCAGTAGCGCTCCCAGTCGATGTAGTTGTCGAAGTCGGCGAGCTGCTGGAATTTGTAGCGGTCCTCTCGCGAGCGGTAGACGGCGAAAGAGTTGGCCCCGTAACGCATCGCGACCGACGCGGCCTCGCCCAGCGCCTCCTCGAATGCGTCTCCGCGAAACCCTGTCGCGTACCACTGAACGATCATCGTTGAGGCCATCAGGCACCTACCTCCGCGTGGATCGCACCGGGACCGTCGGCGGTCTTGCCTTCGCCCTCGGCCGGCGCGCCGACGAGGATCGAGATCTTGCCCAGGTGCTTGTTTTCGAGCATCAGCTGATGTGCTTCGGCGACACCGTCGAAGCCTAAGGTACGCCACAGGACCGGTCGGATCTGGCCACTGTCGATCAGCTCGTTCGCCTTCATGCACTCGTACGCGTTGGCGAAGTGCGAGCCGATGATCTCCTTCTGCTTCATCCAGAGGTAACGCACGTCGAAATCGAGGTTGAAGCCGGTCGTGCCGGCGCAGATCACGACCTTGCCGAACGGCTTGACGGTGAACACCGAGGTCGGGAAGGTCGCCTTCCCGACGTGCTCGAAGACGATGTCGGGCGAATCGCCGAGGATCGACTTGACCCGCTTGGCGAACTCCCGCGAGACGCCGAAGCGTTGCTTCTCCTGCTCGGGCGTCTCGTCGCCGGTGCGCATCATGCCCCTGAACTCGTCGCGGTTGATGTAGTCGACGGCGCCGAGGCGCTTGACGAGCTCGCCCTTCTCCTCGGATGAGACGACGCCGACGCACTGGGCTCCAGCGGCGGCGCAGAGCTGTGTCGCGAACACGCCGAGCCCGCCGGCGGCGCCCCAGATCAGCACCCGGTCGCCGGCCTGCAGGTTGCAACGCGTGATCAGCATCCGGTAGGCCGTGAAGTACACGAGGCCGTAGGAGGCGGCCTCCTCCCAGGTCAGCGCACGCGGCTTGGGCAGCAGCTGCTGGGCCTGGACCTTCGTGAACTGCGCGAACGAGCCCCAGGTCGTCTCGTAGCCCCAGATCCTCTGCGACGGTGCGGCCATCGGGTCCAGGCCGTGGACCTCGGGGTCCTCATAGGAAGCCTGGTTGCAGTGGACCACGACCTCGTCACCGGGCTTCCAGCGCGTCACGCCGGCGCCAACCTTCCAGACCACGCCCGAGGCGTCCGAGCCGCCGATGTGGTGGCCGTACTCCGGGTGGTCGCCGTAGCGCCAGACACCGACGGGTTCGCCAAGTGCCGCCCAGACGTTGTTGTAGTTGACGCCCGCGGCCATCACGCGCACGATCACCTCGAAAGCGCCCGGCTCCGGGACCTCGACCTCCTCCAGCTGGAATGCGTCGCGCGGCTGGCCCTGACGCTCCTCGCGGATCACCCAGGCCGCCATCGTCTCCGGCAGCTCGCCCGGCTGCACGCTGATGTTCGTCACGTTCTCGAGGTCGGTCGCCATATCGTCTTCCCTGGTCGTCTGTCGCGGACGCCGGAATCCTACCTATGGGGCGCCTCGGGCCCCGTGAAGGGCAGTTCGACGACTGTCGCCCGGGCTCCCGGCGAGAGCTCCACGGTCGTCCCGGGCGCGGCCTCCTTGCGCAGGAGCGCGAGCGCGATCGGACCGATCTCCGGCGAGACCGCGGCGCTCGTGACCGTGCCGAGCTCGCGGCCCTCGAGCGAGACTGTCGCCCCGAGTGTGAGCGGCTCGCTCGCGCGCAAACCCCGCAGGTGGCGTTTCGGCGTGCCCTTGTAGAACAGCCGCGCGACTGTCTCTTGGCCGACGTAGCAGCCCTTCGTGAAACTCACGGCGCGATCGTTCAGGCCGGCCTCCTGCGGGATCGTGCCGACCGGGATGTCAACGCCGAATACGGGGCGCCCGAGTTCGATCCGCGCCAGCTCGGCCGCCTGCTCCTCGCCGCCGCGGGCGCCGGCCGCCTCGAGCGCGGCGATCAGCGGCTCGCCCCCGGCCTGCTCGCAGTAGAGGTCGATCCCCAGCGCGGTGCGGATCGCCAGCACGGGCACGCCGGCGACCTGCGCCGGGGTGCAGTCGAGCTCGTCCCGTCCGGGCACGGCGTCCAGCAGCGCGTCGGCGTGCTCGCCGACGAGCCCGACGATCGCCCGCTCCAGTGTGCGCTTGTGCAGCTCCACGTCGAAGCCGACCTTGAACTCGCGGATCATGTCGAAGAGGGCCTGCAGGGCGCTGCGCTCGGTGTCGAGCAGTAGCAGCGGGCCGAGTTCTGGGGCCCCGGGGTCGACGGCGTGCAGGATCCGCACGTCGCCGAGCATGCCGCCCTTGTGGTTCAGGAAGGCGGCGTAGCGCCCGTTGCCGACCGGCAGGCCGACGAGCTCGTTTGTGACCTGGCCGTTGAGGAACTCGATCGCCCCGTCGCCGGACAGCGCGAGCTTGCCGCGCTCGGAGCGGTCGACGACCAGCGGCGCGTCGCCACGCAGCGGCGAATCGGGGCGGGTTTCGGCTGCCGTGTCCATCGCGCTCGCCTCCGAGCTTAGCCCCGCTAGGCTTGCCCCTGATGGGCCTCGCCGACGACTTCCAAGCGATCCTCGACGCGCAGCCGGATGACTGGACCGACCTGCAGATCGACCTGCGGATCGCGGACGAGTCCCGCTACATCGAAGCGGCGCTCTACCTGACGACCTGCTTCGCACACCCGTACTCCAAATACGACTGGCACTGGCGGCTCAACGTCGCACACCGTTTTGGGCACGGCGCCGCCCCGCAGGCCGTCCTGTCGGCGCTCAAACTCTTCGACGAAGGCGGGATCGACGGCGAGATGGTTTTGCGCGAGTCGCGCGCCGGGCGCGTCGAGACGACGGAGTGGTGGGGCCGGCCGAAGTCCGAGCGCGACACGTTCGAGCAGGTCCGCGCCCAGTAGTGGGCCGCGTCCTGCTGCTCAGCCGCGACCTGATGTTCCCGTCGAGCCTGGCGGGTCAGCTGCAGGCCGCGGGCATCGAGACGCAGATCGCAGCCGACCCGGCGGCGGCCGGCGAGCTAGTTGCCGGAGACCTGATCGTCGTTGACCTGACCGCGGGCGACTACGAGCCGGCGAGCGTCGTGGCCCAGCTCGCGCCGGGCGTGCGCTCGGCCGCCTTCTTCGCCCACGTCGAGCCGCAGGTTCGCGATAGCGCCCTCGCGGCGGGTGTCGAGCACGTGTATCCGCGTTCGCGGGTCGCGCGCGAAGGCGCCGCGCTCGCGGCGACGCTGCTCGGCTAGCTCGGCGGCGCCACGCCCGACGGCCCGAGCTCGCGCGAGGATGCGTCGAACGGGATCAGCGCCCCGTTCTCGGGGCGCCCGTAGACCTCAGGGCGCCCGTAGCGGCCGTGAATCGCGGCACGGATCACCATCCCGTGGCAGACGACGAGCGCCGGGGTCGGGCCGCGTTCGATCTCTGCCAGTGCGGCAAGCACACGCTGCTCCTGTTGGGCGAAGGACTCGCCGCCGGGGAACGCGAACGCCGGATCGCCGGCGACGAATGCGTCGAACAGCTCCGGCGTCTGGGCGCGCACCTCGCTGAAGGGCCGGTCGGTCCAGTCGCCGGCGTCGGTCTCGACGAGCCGCGGCTCATCGATCGGCTCCAGTCCAAGCCGCGCGCCGACGATCTGGGCGGTCTGCTGGGCACGCAGCAGCGTGCTCGCGTAGAGCGCCACGAAATCGTGTCCGGCCGCCCGCTCGGCCAGCTCGTGCGCCTGGCGCACGCCGGTCTCGTCGAGCGGCACCGGCAGGAGTCCCTGGAAGCGGCCCTCGTGGTTGTAGGCCGTGCGTCCGTGGCGCGCGAGGTAGACGCCGGTCTGCGATTTGCGGTCTTCCACGGCAGGCGAGCATAATGGTCGTCAGCCGCCGGACCCGGCGGCGTCGACGAGATGGCCGAGCCAGACCGCTACGAACCGCAGCCCGACGGGAGGACCGCCTGATGCGACGCCGCGTCACCTTCTCGCGCAACCTGACGCTCTCGCTCTCGCGGACGTGCCAGTGCTACTGCAAGTACTGCTCTTTCGCCACCCGCAAGGCCCACCTGCACGAGCCGGACGAGGTGATCGCGATCCTCGACCGCGCTGCGCGCACACAGGTCAAGGAGCTGCTGGTGCTGACCGGCGAGCGACCGGAGGTCAACCCGCAGGTCGCGGCACGGCTCGGCGAGCTCGGCCACGCCGATTTCACGGCCTACGTCACGTGGGTCTGCGAGCGCGCGCTCGAGCGAGGCCTGCTGCCGCACACCAACCTCGGCGTGCTCGACGCGTCCGACCTCGCGCGGCTGCGCGAGGTCACGGCCTCGCAGGGGCTGATGCTCGAGTCGGTCTCAGAGCGGTTGATGCAGACGGTGCACGCCGGCTCGCCGACCAAGCACCCGGCGCGTCGGATCGCGACGATTGCTGCCGCCGGTGAGCTGCGGATCCCCTTCACGACAGGGATCCTCGTCGGCCTGGGGGAGACGCGCGACGAGCGCGTCGGCTCGCTGCAAGCGATCGCCGAACTGCACGAGCGTCACGGCCACATCCAGGAGGTGATCCTCCAGAACTACGTGCCGCACGAGCGCTACTACGGGCGCGAGGTCGCCGACATCGCGGCCGGCGCGGCGCGCGACTACTGGCGCACGGGCGTCGCCGACGGCCGCCCCGACGTGCCGCTGCCCGCGTGGGCGCTCGAAGGCGCCGGGCCCGTAAGCCTCGCCGATATGCGCGAGCTGATCGCGCTGGCACACGAGATGATGCCGGGCGTCGGGATCCAGGTTCCGCCGAACCTCTCGGACTTCTGGCCCGAACTCGTCGAGGCGGGCGCCTCCGACCTCGGCGGCCTGTCGGCCAACGGCGACCACATCTCTCCCGAGCACCCGTTTCCGTCGCCGCACAAGGTGCGCCGGCGGCTGCAGCAGGACGGCGTGGCGCTGACGGAGCGGCTTTGCGTGTATCCGCAGTACATCGACGGCGAGTGGCTGGCGCCCGGCGTGCTGGACACGATCCGCGCCCGTTACTGGTCGTTCATCCCGCGCAGCGGATCCGGTCGCACCGAGCCGCCGGCGCCGATTGCCCGTGAGCTCGTCGGCCCGGCGATCGAAAAGGCCCTCGACGGACGCCCGCTCGACGAGCGCGAGCTGACGGCGATGTTCGCCGAGACCCGGCCGGAGGCGATCGAGGCGCTGCGCGCGGCGGCCGACGAGCTGCGTGCGCGCGTCGCCGGCGACGAGGTCACGTTCGTGGTGAACCGGAACATCAACATCTCGAACGTCTGCACTGTCGGCTGTGCGTTCTGCGGATTCGGTCAGAGCAGACGCTCACCGGAGGCCTACCAGCACAGCGAGGAGGAGTTCGTCCGCCGCGTGCACGAGGCCGTCGATTACGGGGCGAGCGAGCTCTGCATCCAGTCCGGGATCCACCCCGACTGGAAGCTCGAGGATTACGAGGGCTGGCTGCGGCTCGCCAAGCGCACCGCGCCGGAGCTGCACCTGCATGCCTACAGCCCGATGGAGATCAGTCACATGTGCGACATTTCGGGCCTGCCGCCAGCCGAGGTCTTCGCGCGGCTACGCGACGCCGGGCTCGGCTCGACTCCCGGCACGGCCGCCGAGGTGCTCCACGACGGCGTGCGCGAACGGATCTCGCCGAACAAGCTGCCGGCTGCACGCTGGGTCGAGATCGTCGCAGCGAGCCACGAAGCGGGGATCCGCTCGACCTCGACGGTGATGTTCGGGCATATCGAGGAGCCATGGGAGCTCGCCGAGCACATGCGCGTGATCCGCGAGCTCCAAGAACGTACCGGCGGGATCACGGAGTTCGTGCCGCTGTCGTTCATCCCGTTCCAGACGCTGCTCGGGCGCACGCACGGCGTGGAAGAGATCTCCCGCGAGGAGAACCTCAAGCACACCGCGGTCTTCCGGCTCGCACTCGGGGAGACGGTCACGAACCTCCAGGCGAGTTGGGTGAAGATGGGCCTCGAGGCGGCCACCGAGTCGCTCCGCTGGGGAGTTAACGACCTCGGCGGCACGCTGATGGAGGAGTCGATCAGCCGCCTGGCGGGCAGCTACCACGGCACGCGCCTGGACCCTCCGCAGCTGATCGCCGCAGCGCACCGCGCCGGGCGACCAGCGGCGGAGCGCACCACGCTCTACGGCGTGCGCCAGCGCCATCCGCTGCCCGACGGCGCGCTCGCCGGCGCCTAGCGGAACAGGTCTTCCCCGCGGCCGCGCAGCAGGGCCTGAGCGCCGGGACCGTCTTCGGCCGTGAGGTGGCGCGAGAGGCCTTCGATCAGGACCACCGGCTCGCCGGAGTCCTTGGCGCGCGCCAGGTCGGCGGCCGCCGCCGCGGCGTCCGCGATCGCCAGCCACGTCGCGTTCAGCACGCGCCCTTCGCTGTCGCGCCGGCCGCGCCAGTCGTCGAGTGCGGGCATTCCGGCGAGGCCGATCGCGACGTCTAGCTGGCCGTGGCGCCACGCCCGGCCGAAGCTGTCGGTCACCAGCACCGCCGCGCTTTCCCCGGTCAGCTCGCTCAAGCGGGCGCGGATCGCGCGGGCCGAAGCGTCGGCGTCTCGCGGCAGCAGCACGGCGCGCTCGTCGGCCCCGGCATTTGAAAGGTCGACGCCCGCGTTCGCGCAGATGAACCCCTGATGGGTCTGGCAGACCAGGACCTGACCGGCGTCGCGCACGATCTCGCTGCTCTCGTCGAGGATCACCTGCACGAGCCGCGGGTCGCGGGCCTGGCGCTCGGCGATCTCGCGTGCGCGCTCGCCGACGACGACGTCCGCGAGCTCGCGAACCGCACCCTCGGCCTTCGAGACCACCGTGTGCGCGATCGCGACGAGCGTTCCGGCCAGCGGACCGGAGCGCGCGGCAATCAGCGCGCCAAGATCGTCGCCGGCCTGGATCCGCGCGGGCAGCGCGAGCGCGCGCAGCGACAGCGTCTCGCTCAAGGCGGTCCCTCGCCGGCGAGCACGCGGCGAGTGTTGGCCGCGAGCGCAGCGCTCGCGGCGAGCCGCGCGCGCAGCTCGGCCAGGTCCGCGCCGGTGTCGATGTCGAGCGTCAATGACGGCGGCTGCGCGATCTGCCAGCTGCGCCCTGCCTGATCGGCGAGCGAACTGTGGCGCGCGCGGCTGTCCGGGCCGAAGGCCGGCGCGATCGCGGCGGGCGGCGTGAGCAGGAGGCCATTTGTGCCGGTGCCGTGACGGTCGGGGACGATCACGACCTCGGCCTCGGCCTCGGCCAACAGCGCCGACAGCTCGGCCGGGTCGAGCGCCGGCGCGTCGCCGGGCACGCAGAGGACCCGCTCGGCGCCCTCGCTTTCGGCGCGCGCGATCCCGAGCGCGACCGCGTGCGACTGGCCCGGCTCGCCGCCGCCGTCATCGACGACCACGGCTCCCGCTGCCGCGGCGATCTTCGCGGCCGCGGGCTCCGAACTGACGAGCACGATCAGTTCGATCGCCGGGCACGCTGCGAGCGCCGCGACGACGTCGCCGGCCATCGCGAGTGCCAGCTCGCGCCGGTCGTCGGCGCCGAGCGTCCCGCCCAGACGGCTCTTGGCGAGCGGCAGGCGCTTGACTGGAAGGACGGCGGCGGTCCGCACGCGCCCGGACGATAGTGCGCCGCGCTCCGACGGTCAGCCGCGAAGCGAGCCCGCGAAGCCGATCGTCTCGCGGGCGAGGGACGCGCGGCCGTCCGCATCGGCCATCAGCACCTCGCAGACGTGCGTCGCAAGGCCGTCGACCGGGCGATCGGACACGAGCCCGTCGAGCAGCGCTCCGTAATGCTCCGCTACGCCGGCGCTCGTCGCGGGCTGGCCGGCCCAGGCCATGAACGACGCGGTCGGCCCCTTGAGGACCTCGCCACCGACGATCGGGCTGACGGCGACGACCGGAGCGCTCGCGTCCGCCAGCGCCTCGCGCATCCCCGGTACCGCGAGGATCGGGCCGATCGACGCGATCGGGTTCGAGGGACCGACGATGATCGCGTCGGCACCCGCGATCGCCTCGCCCACCGGATTCGAGAGCCGTGCGTGCTCGGCGCCCTCGAAGGCGACGTCCTCGACGGTGCCGGCGGCCCGCTCGCGAATCATGAACTCCTGGAAGGGCAGCCAGCCGAGGCCGGCGATCTTGACCTGCGTGCGGACCGGCTCGTCGCACATCGGCAGGACGCTGCTGCGGATCCCGATCGATCCAGTGAGCCGCGCCAGTGCCGCGGTCGGTGTCTGGCCTGCGGCGATCATCCGCGCCCGCTCGATGCACCACGCGAGGTCGCGGTCGCCGAGGTTGAACCACACATCGACTCCGAGCTCACGCAGCTCGTCCATCACGGCGAAGGTGTCCTCGCGAATCCCCCATCCGCGCTCGTCGATCCGTTCGGCGAGCCAGAACGCGACGAGATCAGGGTCCGGGGAGACGTGGGCGCCGTAGATCTCGATGTCGTCGCCGGTGTTGACCAGCGCGGTCAGTGCCCGGGGGTCGATGGCCCGCGCGATTCCGGCGGCGAGCTTCGCGCCGCCGGTGCCGCCGGTCAGCAGCACGACGCGCGGGCCGTCGCTCACTTCCAGAGCTCGTCCGGCAGACCCGAGAGTCGGATCCCGGCGTGCGCCTTGTAGCGAACGTTGACGCCGATCAGCATCGCCGTGAGCGACTCGGTTACGCGTGCCATCTCGAGCTTGCCGCAGTCCACGCAGCGCAGGCCGTCGATCTGCTCGATCACCTCGGCCGCGCGCAGCTTGTCCTCGCGCGAGTCGCCGCAGATCAGCACGTCCTGCTCGAGTGGGTGCTCGAGGTCGGCGAGCGAGGCGGCGCTGACGGTGTGCAGCGCCGAGACCACGCTGGCGCTGCCCGCGAGCGTCTCGGCCGCCTGCTGGCCTGCCGAGCCCTGCCAGACGCCGAGCATCCGCGTCGCGCGGCCGCCCGTCGCCGCCGCGAGCGGGACCGTGGCGTCGATCACCAGGGCGCCCTCGCGCAGGCTGTCCTTGATCGACTTGAGCGTCGAGACCTGGCTCGCGAACGGCACCGAGAGCACGACGACCGAGCAGGCTGCCGCCGCCGACGGGTTGTCCATCCCGCTGAACTCTCCGCCGCCGAGCGTCGCGCGCGCCCGCTCAGCGGTTTCCTGTGCGCGGTCGGCGTCGCGCGAGCCGATCACGACCGGTGCGCCGGCGCGCGCCAGGCGCAGGGCCAGGCCGAACCCCAGCGCCCCCGAGGCACCGATGACCGTTATCGGTTGAGGCTGTCCGTCGGGCATGGCGCACGAGTATAGGCTTCCCCCAGATGCCCGCATCGCCGCCGGATCCCAAGCTTCCCGCAGCGGTGCTGATCCGCGAGGTCGGGCCGCGCGACGGCTTCCAGAACGAGCCTGAGGTGATCCCGACAGCCGCGAAGATCGAGCTGATCGAATCGCTCGCGGCGACCGGCCTGCGACGCATCGAGCTGACGAGCCTGGTGCGGCCCGACGTGATTCCCCAGCTCGCCGACGCGGCCGAGGTGATCGCCGCTGTCGAATTGCCGGATGGGGTTGCGGCGACGGTGCTGGTCCCCAACCGGCGCGGGCTCGAGCGCGCACTCGCGCTGCGCGCCGAGCACCCCGTGTTCAACGAAGTCACGGTCTTCATGTCGGCGTCCGAGACCCACAATCGCCACAACGTCGGCCGCTCGGTCGCCGATTCCCTTGCCGACCTGCGCGCTGTCATCGCCGACGCCGTCGCGGGCGGGCTGCGCGCGGTGGCCGTGATCTCGACCTCGTTCGGCTGCCCCTACGAGGGCGACGTGCCGCGCGAGCGGGTGCTCGCGATCGCCGGCGAGCTCGCGGGGGCCGGCGCCAGCGAGGTCGGTTTCGGCGACACGACGGGGATGGCCAACCCGCTCCAGGTCGCGGCGTTCTTCCCCGCAGCTCGCGCCGCGCTGGCCGACGTCGAGTTGACGGCGCACTTTCACAACACGCGTGGCCAGGGACTGGCCAACGCGCTCGCGGCGCTGCTCGCGGGGGTCACGAGCTTCGAGTCGAGCTTCGGTGAGCTCGGCGGCTGCCCGGTGCCGGCCGGCGCGACAGGGAACATCGCGACCGAGGACCTCGTCTCGATGTTCGAGACGATGGGGGTTGCATCAGGCGTGGATCTTGCAAAGCTGATCGCCTGCGCGCGGCGTGTGGAACGGTTGCTCGGGCGACCGCTCGGCAGCCACGTGCTCAAGGCCGGGCCCGTCGGCGAACTCGTCGGCGAGCCGGGCGAGGGGTAGGGGAGAAAGGGCAGGGCAGATGACCGAGCTACCGCACCATCACCACAGGCTGCTTGAAGACGCCGAGGAGGAGGATGTCGTCGACGAGCTCGCGGGGCTTCTCGACGTCGAGTCCTTCCCGCCCCCGGAGCATTTCCGCGCGAAGGCCGAGCTCTCGGACCCCGCGGTCTACGCTCAGGCCGACGAGGACTGGAAGGGCTGGTGGGAGCAGCAGGCTCGAACGCTCGACTGGTTCGAGCCCTGGCAGACGACGCTCGACGACACGGACCCGCCGTTCTACAAGTGGTTCGTCGGCGGCAAGCTCAACGTCTCCTTCAACTGCCTGGACCGTCACGTTGCCGCGGGCCGCGGCGACCGCGTCGCATATCACTGGCGCGGCGAGGAGGGCGCCGAGCGCGACGTCACTTACGCCGAGCTGCTCGCCGACACCCAGCGGATGGCCAACGCGCTCAAGGGCCTCGGCGTGCGCAAGGGCGATGTCGTCGGGATCTACCTGCCGATGATCCCCGAGGTCGCGGTGGCGATGCTGGCCTGCGCGCGGATCGGCGCGGTTCACAACGTGGTCTTCGGGGGCTTCGCCGCCGACGCGGTGCGTGAGCGCATGGAATTCTCCGGGGCCAAGACGCTGATCACGGTCGACGGCGCGGCGCGCAAGGGCAAGACGGCCGAGGTCAAGAGCCGTGTCGACGAGGCGATGGGCGACCTCGCCGGCCTCGAGAACATCGTCGTCGTGCGCAACACGCACGGCGCGTGCCCGATGACGCCAGGGCGCGACGTCTACTACGACGAGATTCTCGCCGCCGCGGAGCCCGAGTGCGAGCCGGAGCCGATGGACGCCGAGGACCCGCTTTTCGTGCTCTACACGTCGGGGTCGACCGCGAAGCCGAAGGGCATCCTGCACACCACGGGCGGCTACCTGACTGGCGTCGCCTCGACGCACCGGATCGTCTTCGACCTCAAGCCCGACGAGGACGTCTTCTGGTGTTCGGCCGACGTCGGCTGGATCACCGGGCACTCATACATCGTCTACGGGCCCCTCGCGAACGGTGCGACGTCGGTGATGTTCGAGGGTGCGCCCGACTACCCGAGCAAGGGCATCTGGTGGGAACTGATCGCCCGCTACGGCGTGACCATCTTCTACACGGCGCCGACCGCGATCCGGGCCTGCATCAAGTGGGGCGTGCACTGGCCCGAGGCGCACGACCTCTCGTCGCTACGGCTGCTCGGCTCGGTCGGCGAGCCGATCAACCCGAAGGCCTGGCTCTGGTACCACGAGGTGATCGGCGGCGAGCGTTGCCCGATCGTCGACACCTGGTGGCAGACCGAGACCGGCGCGGCGATGATCACGCCGCTGCCGGGTATCTCCACCGCCAAGCCGGGATCGGCGATGCACGCGCTGCCAGGGATCAAGGCCGAGGTCGTCGACGAGACGACGGGCGAGACGATCGAGCAGGGGCAGGGCATCCTCGTGCTGCGCCGGCCGTGGCCGTCGATGCTGCGCACGCTGTTCCGCGACGACGAGCGCTATGTCGAGACGTACTTCGGCCGTTTCGGGCGCGAGACCTATGTCGTCGGCGATGCCGCGCGGATCGACGAGGACGGCTGCATCTGGGTGATCGGCCGCATTGACGACGTCGTCAACGTCTCCGGCCACCGCCTCTCGACGGCCGAGGTCGAGTCCGCGATCGTCGCGCACGAGGACGTCGCGGAGGCCGCGGTGATCGGGCAGCACGACGAACAGAGTGGACAGGCGATCTGTGCGTTCGTCACGCTGCGCGGCGGCGGCGACGGTGACGAGCAGACCGAAATCGGGATCCGCGAAGTCGTTGCCGAGCGGATCGGCAAGTTCGCGCGACCGAAGCGGATCATCTGGGCCGAGGACCTGCCGAAGACCCGCTCGGGGAAGATCATGCGCCGGCTCCTGCGTGACGTCGCGGAGGGCCGCACGCTCGGTGACGTCACGACCCTGCGCGATCCGACCGTGCTCGCCGCGTTGCAGGAGCACATCACCGCCGCGCAGGACGAGGACTAGCCGGCCGCGGCCGCCGCGGCCGCCTGCACCAGGAACTCCTGGGTCGCGATCTCCAGTTCCAGTGACTGGGTGATCGTCGGCCGCGCGACGGCGTCGACGACGTGCTTCGCGCGGCCGACCGCGAGGTGCGAGCCGGCGAGCAGTTCCTGGACCAGTGCATCGGTCGCGCCGTCGAGCTCCGCGGCCGGCGCCACGCGGCTCACGAGCCCGATTCGCTCGGCCTCGGTGCCGTCGATCGTGCGCGCGGTCATGATCAGGTCCTTGGCACGGCCGAGGCCGACGAGCGCCGGCAGGCGCGTCGAGCCGCCGACGTCGGGAATGATTCCGAAGCGCACCTCGGGCAGCCCGAGCTTTGCGTCGGGCGTTGCGATGCGCAGGTCGCAGCCGAGCGCGACCTCGAGCGCGCCCCCGAAACAGGCGCCGTGGATCTGGCAGACCACCGGCTTGGTGACCTGTTCGCAGAGGTTGGCGCAGCGCAGAAAGACATCGCGGAAGCTGCGCAGCATTGCGATGTTCTGCACCGACTGCGCCAGCTCGGTCAGGTCGACGCCAGCCGAGAACACGGGGCCCTCGCCGCGCAGCACGACAACGTGGACCGAGGGATCGCCGCCGGCGTCCGCGAGCGCCTCGCCGAGCTCGCTGAGCAGCTCGCCGTTCATCGCATTGCGCTTCTCCGGACGCGCGAGCACCACATGCCGCACCACGCCATCGTCCTGTGTTGTCACGTTCGCCATTGGATCCCCTCGGTTGTCGTAAGGCCGCGGCGCAGCGTACCGCCGGTCGCCGCCCGCGCGCCGCCCGCTAGGCTCCGCCGCGTGGCTGATCCGGTCCACTCAAGTGTCGCCGAGCGGCTCGCGCAGGCGCAGGCCCGTGCGCTCGCCGGGGGCCCCGAGCGCCACCGCGAGCGCGCCGCCGAGCAGGGCAAGCTGCCGGTCCGTCGGCGCATCGAGCTGCTGATCGACGCCGGCTCGTTCAGCGAGGACGCGCTACTCGCGAACTGGGAGCAGGACGGCCTGGGCGCCGACGGCGTCGTGACCGGCGTCGGGCGGATCGACGGCCGTGTCGTCGCGCTGATGGCCAACGACCCCACGGTCAAGGCGGGCTCGTGGGGCCCGAAGACGGTCGAGAAGATCCTGCGCATCCAGGAGCGTGCCGAGCAGCTGGCCTGCCCGCTGGTCTATCTCGTCGACTCGGCGGGCGCGCGGATCACCGACCAGGTTCAGATGTTCCCGGGCCGGCGCGGAGCGGGGCGGATCTTCCACAACCAGGTACGCATGTCGGGCGTCGTGCCACAGGTCTGCGTGCTGTTCGGTCCGAGCGCCGCCGGCGGCGCCTACATTCCGGCCTTCTGCGACCTGGTCGTGATGCGCGACGGCAACGCCTCGATGTACCTCGGTTCCCCTCGAATGGCGCAGATGGTGATCGGCGAGCACGTCACGCTCGAGGAGATGGGCGGTGCGCGAATGCACACCTCCGTCTCCGGCTGCGGCCACCAGCTCGCCAAGACAGACGAGCAGGCGATCGAACAGGCGCGGCGCTTCCTGTCCTATCTGCCGTCCAGCTGGCGCGCTCAGCCGCCCGCGGCGCCCGCGGCCCCGCCGGCGCGCGCCCCGGGCGGGCTCGCCGATGTGATCCCGGCCGACGAGAACCGCCCGTTCGACATGGTCGAGCTGATCGACGGGCTCGTCGACGAGGGCTCGCTGATGGAGATCCACCCCCGCTGGGCTCGCGAGCTGATCGTCGCACTCGCACGAATCGACGGGCTCAGCGTGGGGATCGTCGCCTCCCAGCCCAAGCACAAGGGTGGCGTTCTGTTCACCGACTCCTCCGACAAGGCGGCCCGCTTCATCTCGCTGTGCAACGCGTTCAACGTGCCGCTGCTGTTCCTCGCCGACGTCCCGGGTTTCATGATCGGTACGCAGGTCGAGCGCCAGGGGATCATCCGCCACGGCGCGAAGATGATCAGCGCGGTGAGCGCCGCGACAGTGCCGAAGATCTCGGTAATCGTGCGCAAGGCCTACGGCGCCGGCCTGTACGCGATGGCCGGACCGGCCTTCGAGCCCGACTGCTGCCTGGCGCTTCCCGGTGCCTCGATCGCGGTGATGGGCCCGCAGGCCGCGATCAACGCGGTCCACTTCAACCGCCTGCAGGCGATCGAGGACGAGGCCGAGCGCGAGCGCGTGACCACCGAGCTGCGCGACGAGTACGCCCGGGACATCGACATCCTGCACCTTGCGTCCGAGCTTGTGATCGACGCGATCATCGATCCGGCCGAACTGCGCGCGGAACTAATCCGGCGCTTCGAACAGGCGCAGGGGCGCCGCCGCGACTGGCCGGCGCGCAACGCTCCCGTCACGCCCGTCTGACGGCGGCGCTGCGCGTGTATTAGGCTCCGCGCCCTGATGGACGCGACCGATCTGGCATTCGCCGGCATCTCCGAGCAGGCGCGGCTGATCGCCGACGGGACGATCTCCTCGCGAGAGCTCACGACGCTCTACCTCGACCGCATCGAGCGCCACAACACGACGCTCAACGCCTTCCGCGTCGTGTTCACCCAGGAGGCGCTGGCCGAGGCCGACGCCGCCGACCAGCGTCGCGCGTCAGGCGAGAGCGCGCCGCTGCTCGGCGTACCGATCGCCGTCAAGGACGACCAGGACGTCGCCGGCGTCGTGACCGCCTACGGCTCCAACGCCCAGGAGGCGCCGGCCGCCGAGGACTCGGAGATCGTGCGCCGCCTGCGCCTGGCGGGCGCGGTGATCATCGGCAAGACCAACGTCCCGGAGCTGACCCAGTGGCCGTTCACGGAGACCGCGACGTTCGGAGTGACGCGCAACCCGTGGGACCTGCAGCGCACCCCCGGGGGATCGAGCGGCGGCTCGGGTGCGGCGGTCGCGGCCGGGCTTGTGGGCGCCGCGACAGCATCCGACGGGGCCGGGTCGATCAGGATCCCGGCCGCCTGGTGCGGCCTGTTCGGGATGAAGCCCCAGCGCGGCCGCGTTTCGCTGTATCCGCGCCGGCGCCCGTGGTTCGGCATGGCGGGGTACGGCTGCCTGACGCGCGGCGTACGCGACAGCGCCCTCTTCCTCGACGTCGTCGCGGGCGCGCGAGCCGGTGACGTCGATGCTGCGCCGGACCCGGTGCGCCCGTTCCTCGCGTCCGCCGAGGGCGAGCCCGGCACCCTGCGCATCGCCTACAGCGAGAAGCTCCCGCCCGGAGTCCTGGCCTCCGTCGACCCGTCGGCGAGCTTCGCCCTGGCCGACACGGTGCAGATCCTTCGCGAACTCGGGCACGAGGTCACCGAGCGCGAGGTCGACTACGGCGCCCAGGGGATCCCGAACGTCGTTGCCCGCTATCTGCGCGGCGTCCACGAGGAGGCGGCCGGCGTCGCGCACCCCGAGCGCCTCGAACGGCGTACGCGCGCGATGGCCCGGCTCGGCGGGCTGGTGCCGCGCTCGCAGATCGAGAAGGGCGAAGCCGCCGAGGCCGAGTACGCCGCCCGCGTCGGCGCGCTGTTCGGCGAGTTCGACGTCCTGCTTACACCCGGCCCGACGTTGCCCGCGCCGCCGATCGGCAAGCTGCAGGGCCGCGGCGCGCTGTACACGCTCAACGCCGTCGCCGGCTGGGTGCCGTTCTACGGGATCTGGAACTACACCGGCCACCCGGCCGCCGCGGTCCCCGCGGGCCTCAGTGGACAAGGATTGCCGCGTTCGGTGCAGCTCGTCGGACGACCCGCCGACGAGGCGACGCTCTACGCGCTTGCGGCGCAGCTCGAGCGCGCCCGCCCGTGGGTCGACGAGCGTCCGCCAGACTTTTCGTGAGCGACCCCGACGAGCTGCTCGCGCTCGCCGTGCGAGCCGCCCGGGCAGCCGGTGACGTCCTGCTCGAGTACGCCGGGCATACGCTGCGCACCAGCGCGAAGAGCACGCCGACGGATCTCGTCAGCGAGGCGGACCTGGCGTCCGAAAAGCTGATCCGTGGACTGCTCGCCCAGGTTCGCCCGGACGACGGCTACATCGGCGAGGAGCAGGCAGCCACGACGGGAACGAGCGGACTGGACTGGATCGTCGACCCGCTCGACGGCACGATCAACTACCTGTATGGGATTCCGCAGTGGTCGGTCTCGATCGCCGTGCGCGACGCTCACGGAACTCTCGCGGGCGCGGTGCTCGACCCCGCGCGAGACGAGCTCTTCACGGCGACGCGTGACGGCGAGGCGCTGCTCGCGCGGGGCGCGCAAACGATTCACCTGCACGGCGGTCCGGCGCGCGAGCTCAGCGATGCTCTCGTCGCGTCGGGGCTTGCCTACGACGCGACGGTCCGCGCCGCCCAAGGGCCGATCCTCGCGCGGCTCGGCGCGACGGTCCGCGACATCCGCCGGTTCGGAAGCGCCGCGCTCGATCTGTGCTGGACCGCCGCCGGGCGCTACGACGCCTACTTCGAGCGGACTGTTCGGCCCTGGGACATCGCCGCAGGCGTCCTGGTCTGCGAACGCGCCGGGCTCGACGTCCACGAGCTGACGGTCCACCAGAACCTGCCCTACGGCATCCTGGCCGCCGACCAGTCGCTGGCCGCGCAGCTGCTGGCGCTCGTCGACTGAGCACCAGTGCGGAGGGTGGGAGTCGAACCCACACGCCCTTTCGGACAGGGCCTTTTGAGGGCCCCGCGTCTACCGTTCCGCCACCCCCGCGAGTGCGCGGCCAACGATAGAGCGCGAGTCAGGCGCCTTGCGGCTGGGCGCCGGCGGAGGACATTTCGACCTCGACGTTCCAGCCCTGTTTGAAGCCGCGCATCGCGAACACGATCAACGCGAGCTGCAGCGGCACGAGAATCAACGAGAGGATCCCCAGCATGTTCGAGTTGACGGCCGGCTGCGCGTAGCCGGCGTCGCTGTGTGTGAACCACGACGGCGCGGCGGCCGCCGAGAAGATCAGCACGAAGACCGCGAGCGTCGAGGCGACCGGCAGCACGCCCCGGTTCCAGCGCAGCGCGTAGTAGGCGAGGGCCGCGTAGATCAGGATCATCGCGACATCGACGGGGATCATCCCTTCGAGCTGGCTCCAGCCGCCGACCGTGATGATCAGCATCAGCAGCGCGCTGACCACGAGCAGCAGCACCACGACGGCGCGCGTCGAGCGCACGACCGCTTCGTGGCGGTGCGGGTGGGTAATCACGACATCGCGACGCTCGTCAGTGTGCGCGTCCATCAGCGAGACGATAACGGTCGAGCGCGGGCACGCAAGCTCCGCAGGCGGCTACTGTTCCGATGCGCGCGAGCGTGGTGGAACTGGTAGACACGCCGGCCTTAGGAGCCGGTGGGCGAAAGCCCTTGGAGGTTCGAGTCCTCTCGCTCGCATTCGTTGTCGAATCACGGCGATCCCGCTGCGAAACGGGAATCTTCTGATGGCGCGTCTCTCGACTGCGATGCGCGTCGGCGTCGCGTCACAGCCTCCCGTCCCACGAGGCGCGAAGGTCGAGACCTGCGGCGGCTCCTCCTCGAGGTCAAAGCACGAGCCGACCCAGCGGTCAGCGAGACGCCTGCTTGTCGTCCTGGGCGGTCGTCTGCTCGGGTCCGGTGTCGACGCTCGCTCCGCTTCGCAAAGCGGTGGTCATGACCAGACGGTCGGCGGCGGACATGATGCTGCGCGTGTCGATGGTCCTTTCAGTGGCCATTGCAAGGTCGTCTGGTGTTGGGATTGGGCGGTTCTCAGGCTGCGGCGTTTGTTTCGTCTCGCAAGAGCTCGGGTCCGACGACCTGCTCCATAAGGCCGGTCTCGACGTCGTAGACGAGGCCTGAGACGAGGAACTCGGAGGGCAGGAACGGGTTCGCTTTCAGCAGCGCCACGTCGGCTCGCACCGACGCCCACGGGTCGGTGATGTGCTTGCCGGCAAGATCAGGAGCGTCAACCCCGAAGTGCTCGGCGAGCAAATCTGGGTACTGCGTCAGGTGGTTGATCCCGCAGTCGGTGTGGTGTAGGACGATCAGGTTCCAGCCAGCTCCGGGAGGTCCCCCCGGCTCTGCGGAGGCGACCAGCCGCAGCATCGCCATCGTCTGCAACGTCGCCGGCGTAATCCGGCCGCCGACGTTGCGAATGACCGCAGCGTCGCCAAGCTCCAGGCCCAGCACGTTGGCCGGGTCCACGCGCGGGTCCGCGCAGCCGATGACCATCGCCCTCAGGCGGGGAGCCATCGCCAGTCCGCCCTTGAACTCGCCGGCGGCGAACCGCCTATTGCGCTCATGAAGCGTTTCGATCGTGTCCACGACTGATGCTCCTTTCGACCATTATCTTGTAGCTGCAAGATAACACGCAACTGAGGAGACTTGTAGCTACAATCTTCACGTGAGCAGGCGCCCCACCGCGACCGGACCGCGAGGCACCGATATGGCGGAGCAGTGCCTTGCCGTTCGTGTCCGCCTGCTCAGCCGACGGCTCAGCCGCCTATACGACGGTGCGCTGCGTCCCCTGGGGCTCACGGTCGCCCAGCTGAACCTGCTGTCCGTGATCGAGGTCACCGAACCCGCGCCCGCGGGTAGAGCGGCGGACCTTCTCGCGATGGAGATCTCGACGCTGAGCCGAAACGCGCACATCATGGAGAACGAAGGCTGGATCACCATCGAGCGCGCCGAGCGCGGCAACGGGCGAGTACTCTGCCTGACGAGCGACGGGCGTCAGAAGCTCCGCGAGGCAAAGCCGGCGTGGGACGCCGCACAGGCCGAGGCCCGCGTCCTACTCGGCAATGAGGGAGCCATCGAGCTCAAGCGCCTCGGCGACGGCGTCTGGGACCACCAGGTCAGTAGCGGGTGACGAGGACACTGGTCAACCGGGACTTCGGGCTACGGCTCCGTAAGTCGACGCTCGAGAAACCGTCGATCGATGTCCGATCGGGCTAGCGCCAGAGCCTGCTCGAAAGCACGCCGGGATTCATCGTGGCGTCCTAGCCAGGAAAGCAGCTCCCCCCGGGTCGAGTGCAGATACGCATAGCTGTCCAGTTCGAGGCGGTCGACCAGCTCGAGCGCCCGCGCGGGGTCCCCGGCCTGCGCGATGGCCACGGCGCGATTGAGCTCCACAACCTCGGAGCCGGTGATCTCCATCAGCCGCCCGTATAGCTCTGCGATTTGGAGGGGACACACCCTCACACCACGCCCGCGCTGGAAGCGGCCGCTTACGTTTCGTCGCCGGGGATTCCACCGTGAGGTTGATTCGTCGTCGTTGGTCCGCGAGTGCTTCCGAGGATGCGCTCGACTGCCGGTAGGGCGTCTTGCGGTGTTCGGACGAGAATGATCTTGGCGTCCGGCGCGTGGCCGTGGATGAGGTTCAGGACGCGGTTAAACCAGTGCGTTGTTTGTTCGGTTGGCGGGATCTCGGGGTCCTGGCCGTTGATGAAGCCGCCGATCGCAACCGCGTCGTAAGTGACCGCGGTGAGTTCGCGGATCAGCTGATCGTCGCCGTCTTGGTCGTCGGTGAGCGCGAAGTTGCGGGCACGTAGACCAGCGTTTCGGAGGCGCTCCTGAATTGCGGCTGCGTTCTCGGGGTGCTTGCCGAAGCCGAGCACTCGCCATCCGTGCGGTTGGTCCTGTTCGGACGGTGTCATGTTGGTCTCCTGCTCTTTTGGGTTGGTGTATTTCTGGCTTAGCTGGCGTTATCCGCAAGAGTGCGTTCCAACGGGTGAGCTCTGGGCGCCGAACGTGGCGCTCACGCGAGAACTAGGCCGGCGGCGATGAGTGCCGCGGCTGTTACGCCGTGGATGCCCAGCGCGGTGGAGCGCTTGCCGCCGTTGGTGAGAACGATCGTGGCGTCTCCGAGGGGCGTGATTGCCGCGGCGATGAGTGCCCAGCCCAGCGCGGTCCGGCCGACGGCGGCCCAGACCACGAGCAGCACCACCCCGGAGGTGATGTCGCGCACGCCCTTGATCTCCGTCAGGGCGCGGAGGTTGTCTGCGGCGATACCGAAGTCGAGGGTCGCCTGGCGGGGGGAAAGGAGGAAACGCAGGCCGATTGCGATGATGGCGGCACACGCGGCGAGCGCGACGATGAGCGCGGCGACATGCATGGTGGTTGTCCTTTCGCTTCTGTCGATTGGGAGAAGGTCAGCGCGGTT
>Ga0182013_10001643_pt1 | contig 30280 bp, 17 predicted proteins | sample 612S2MmetaG_FD_120487 | JGI IMG/M metagenome (GOLD analysis project Ga0182013, IMG submission 120487) | Permafrost microbial communities from Stordalen Mire, Sweden - 612S2M metaG | ecosystem: Environmental > Terrestrial > Soil > Wetlands > Permafrost | place: Sweden: Stordalen | collected... | reverse complement strand
TCCCAGATACATCACACTTTATAAAATTTTACTGCCATAAGTTATCGCAAATGAATTTGTTAATTTCCTTTTTTTACTACTTATTCAAACTTTTCCTACATTAACTGCTGAACAGTAACGAAAATCATTCAAAATATCGGTAAGGCCGGTAACAGATTTTTTTATCCTTTTTAAATGCTTTTCCCGCTTGGCCCCGTCTACTGAAACATTGTAATTTTCAAGTAAATAGGTGGAAGAAAGAATGGTGCTTAACGGAGTCCTGAACTCGTGCGAGGCAATAGATACGAATTTTGATTTAAGCTCATTCAGTTCTTTCTGTTGATCTATTGCCTTTCGTAATTCTTCCTCCGTAGTTTTTTGCTGGGTAATATTGGTTATTACCACCAGCGCCTGGGTTATGGGTCCGTTCACATCTTTATCCTTCACAGGAACTGCAATTATCTGATATGTGTTTCCGGAAATATTCACCTCGAACGAAACCTTTTCATTTAAAAAGGCCCGTTTTAAAAATGGTTCGGCAAATGCACTCGATTCGTCGTGAATTTTATCAAAAATACGGTCGCCGATTAAGTTGTGGTGTAAGAGGTCGAGTTTTTTAAGCTCCGTTCCTCCTACATATACGTATTTTAAATCCTGGTTAATAATGCCGATAATACCATTCGGGAAATATTTTGAAATTGCGTTAAACAACTCTGTCTTATGTAATAAAACATCCTGGGTGCGTTGAATTTCGCGGGTAAGCAGTACCTCTGTCAGGTCGGTCATTATACTCACGTAATTGATGAGTTCGCCATCTTTGAAAATAGGCGTAATGTCGGTTGAAATCCAAACCGGTTCGCCCTGTTTGGTATAGTTTAAAAGTATTTCACCGGTCGACCCTTCTTTTTTCCCCAGTTTTGCGCTTATTCTTTTAACCGCGGCTTTGTCGGTACCGGGGCCCTGTAAAATATGGCCTGGCACTTTGCCTTTTAGTTCATCCAGGCCGTAACCGGTTAGTTTTTCAAAGCTTTTATTGGCCCATTCCACTTTTCCCCGGGCATCGGTAATAATAACCGGGCTATTGGTATGGCTGGCTACATAGCTTAATCGTAAAATCTCTTCCTCAGCCAGTTTTTGTGTAGTAATATCCTGTACGGTTCCGATTAATTTAAAGCGGTTTGACGGTAGCCTTACCGTGTTGCCGATAATATGAACCCATTTAAGTTTATCATGCACTTTTACCTGTTTTATCACTTCAAACGGGGTGCCTTTGTGCAACGCATCCTGAATATGCTTTATGGCTTCAGACCGGTCTTTTTTAAGGTATAAATTGTATGTCCATTCAATGGTCGGTACAAAATCCCTGGCTACTTCAAACAGATGGTACATTTCATCTGTCCAGGTTGTAACCCTGGTTTCGGCATCAATTTCAAATCCCCCTACTTTGGCCAGTTGTTCGGCCAGTTGCAAAAGGTCTTTAAACTTTTTGGTTTCGGTTATATCGCGCATAGTTTTGATAACAAAGTCATTGTCATCAGAACTATGCATGAGTTTGTTGGTAGCGTAAACATCAATGACGGTGCCATCTTTACACATTGCTTTTCGCTCACCGGAGATGAAGGTGCCATTCATTGTTTTATCATGCAGGACCTTCATACTTTTCCGGAATGAGGCCGTTTTGCCAAGGTTATACCATACCTTGCCTATTAATTCCTGGCGCTCATAACCCAGCAGGTTGGCATAACCATCGTTAATATTAATCACCTTACCGGCGGCATCAACTATGGCAATACCCACATCAGTTGAATGAAACACCGTTTCGATAAGTTTTTGCGATTTCTCCAGGTCAAGCTTATTATTTGTGGTTTCGGTAATATCCTGCAGAAATCCAACCACCTTGATGGTTTTTGATTTAACCTGAACGGGATGACCGGAGATGCGGACCCATTTCAGGTTTTTTTTGCCGGTCATCATCTGCGCAACCACATCAAATTTTTTCCCTTTCGTAATTGAATCCTCCACTGTTTGCTTAACCTTCGGAGTCGACTCTCTGGTAAAGAAGCCCGCTAATTCAGACAGGGTTGGAATATAATCTTTCCCAACTTCATGAATGCGATACATTTCTTTTGTCCATGTTACTTTATTCTGCAGCACGTCAAGTTCAAAACCTGCTATGTTGGCCACGGATTCGGTATGCTGCAATAGTTCTTTATATTTTTCGGTGTCGGTTACATCGCGCACGGTTTTAATAATATACATGCTGCCATCGCTTGCCTTCTGCAATTTGTTTGTGGTAAACAGGTCAATAAGGTGGCCATCTTTACTAATTGCCTTATGCTCCAGGCTTGAAACATGGCCTTGCAGCGTTTTTACGTGGGCCTGTTTTACTTCCGACATACTTTCACGTGCAATCAGTTTAAACCACGATTTGCCAGCCATATCTTTAGCAGCATACCCCAAAAGTTTGCCAAAGCCCGCATTGGCTTTTATTATTTTACCGGCGGTATCTATAATGCCAATACCTATATCGGCAGTTTCAAATACAGAGGTGAGTAAATCTTCGCGCAATTTTAGCTCTGCACGGGCATTTATTATTTCGGTAATATCCAGCATACTAAAAGATATACTTTGGACCCGGTTGCCATCCATTATCTGGGTAAAGTTGCTGAGGTATGTTTTTGTTTCGCCCTGTTTATCTACAAGCATGCGTTCGGCCAAAACGGGTTTCCCCTTTAGTGCCAGCTTAAAGTCGGCAACAAAAACTGCAAATTCTTTGCGGGTAATCAGCTTTTCAAAATTATCACCTACCTCAATGCCAAGGCCGGAAATAGTTTTAAAAGTAATTGCCGCCTGCCCGTTAAATGCAATAATTTTATAATTATGGTCAATCAGTATAAACGATTGCATGGTATTATTGAGCAGGGCTTGTACGTTGATTTCCGTTTTATGCAGTAGTTTTTCCTGTTTTTCAAATCCCTGGTTGGCCGACTTTAACTCGGCATAAGCTATGTTCATTTCTTCATTGCTCGATTGCAGTTCCTCGTTGGTAGTCTCCAGCTCTTCATTCGAAATCCGCAATTCTTCGTTGGTAGACTGGGCCTCTTCATTTACCGTTTGTAATTCGTTATTGGTGTTTTCAAGCCGTTCAACAAAGGTTTGCAGGTCTTCTTTCGTAGCATCCAGTTCGAGCTCCAATTCCTTTATGCGCGACAGGTTACCATCAGAGCCATTAGTAGCTGGCTTTGCCTTTTCACTGGTTTCAATTTTTGCAGATTCAAACACCACCATGTAATATTCATTCGGGCTTTCGGCATATAACAAGGGCCTAACCGTTATTTTAACTCCATAGGCCCTACCCGAAGTTTGGAATTTTTTAATGTTGCCCCGGGCCTCAGTGTTTTCTTTTATGCATTTGTTGATGAGTGAGCGCAATTCAATTTTCAGGTCGTCGTGCGCCAGTTTAAACAGGTTGGCGTTCATTTGCCCCTGCTTTAATCCCATGTAGAGGCTTACATCGCCGCTTATTTCTTTAATATCAGCATTATCGTTAATAACTACATAAGGATGTTCGAAAACCTTGTAGAGGGTTTCTTTTACCATTTCGGTAATTGAAAAATCGGAGGGTGGCGTTTTGTATTTTGAAGCTTCCTCAGGCTTTAAAGGCGTATACCGGATGTTGTGCAGCGGCGCTCCGCCTTTGCGCTGGTAAATTTTGGCATCGGAATGTAACGCAGTAAACAGGTCGGTAAAGTGGCCAATGCCTTCGCTTTTGCCCAGCAGTAAATAGCCATGCGGTTTAAGGGCTGAGTAGAATACCGGGAAGATATAGTCCTGCAGCCGGTTATTAAAATAAATAAGCAGGTTGCGGCAAACTATTACATCCAGTTTCAAAAACGGCGGGTTGTGGGTAAGGTCGTGCCGCGAAAACAGCACCATGCTGCGTAAGGTTTTACTTACCTCTGCATAGCCGCTGTGCTTAATAAAATAATCTTTAACCTTATCTGCCGGAACATGTAGTAAAGATTTATTACGATATATGGCTTTGCGTGCAATACCCAGGGCGTGTTCATCGATATCGGTACCGAATATCTGCACAGGTAAAATGCGTTTTTTCTTTTTCAGAATGTCGGCAATAATCATGGCCAGGGTATAGGTTTCCTCGCCGGTTGAGCAGCCCGGCATCCATATTCTCAGCGGGGCATTTTCCTCTTTGCTGTCGATTAATGCTGACAGGTGTTTTTCAAGTGCTTTAAACACCGGTGCATCGCGGAAAAAGTTAGTAACCCCGATTAAGACATTACCGAAAAGTGCCTCAATCTCAGATTGGTTTTTTGTAATGTATTTAATATAACTTTCAACCGAATCCAGCTTCAGTTCAGCAACGCGCTTATCAATCCGGCGGTAAAGGGTGTTTTGCTTATAGTTGTTGAAATCCGTGCCAGTTTCGCGCGATAACAGGGTAATCACTTCGCCATAGCTGCGGTCATTAATTTCGGCTTTTGAAAAATGGGGTGCTTTACGTTTTGTGTCAGAGGCAATCAGCGCAATTTCTCCGGCAATCTTATCGGGGCTAAGTATATGGTCGGCTACGCCGGTTTCAACCGTAGCAATGGGCATACCGTTATACCTGGCGGTTTTAGGATTTTGTACCAGTACTATTCCACCGGCTGCTTTGATAGCGCGGACACCCGCAGCACCATCGGTGCCGTTGCCTGATAAAATAACTCCAATTGACTTTTGTTTGCGCTCGGCGGCAACGGACATAAAGAGCCCATCGATTGAAGGATGGGGATAGTTATTGAACCGGGTTTTTTGAAGAAACAACATCCCGTTTTTAACACTGACCTCGTTATCAGGTGGGGTGATGTAAATATTACAGGCGCTTATTTTCATTCTGTTGCGCACTTCAATTACTTCAAGCTTTGTTTGATTGCTGAGGGTTTGTACCAGCATGCTTTTGTAGGTAGGGCTAAGATGCTGCACTACTATAAAAGCAATATTCCTGATATTTGGTGGAATATGGGAAATAAGCATTTGAAGAGCTTCAAGGCCACCTGCAGAGGCGCCAATGGCAGCAATATAAAAGTCTGCAGAGGGCATCGCTTTCTTCTTGTTCTCAATCATAAGAGTTCAATATAAACATTTTTGCGGGGGCGGAAAATGCATGAAATTAAGCTTTGAATATGCGTAAGAAAATGATATTGGTTATCTTATGTTATGTTTTCGCTCATAAAAGCAGGTGCAAAACCATGATGTTTCACTCTTAATGACCGGTATCATATAAAAATGACCGGCAATTCATTTGCTTTGGTGAGGTTAACAATTATTTGTAGCATTCAATTAAAGAAATTAACTTCTGCTTCAAATGCCGGAAACCAATACAGCGCTTGCGCAAATTTTCAGGGATATGTCTGCCATGTACCAGTATATGGGCGGGGCGGAACGCTTCCGTACGCTGGCATATCTGAAAGCGGCGCGGGTTATTGGCGCTTTACAGGCTGATGTAACAACCTATATTAAAAACAACACACTGGAAGATATTGACGGCATTGGCGCGCATATAGCCGATAAGATAAAAGAGTTTGTAAAAACAGGTAAAATAAAGAAATACGAAGAGCTGAAAACGGAGGTTCCGCATGAGCTGTTGGAAACTATGCAGATAAGCGGTTTTGGGCCCCAAAGCCTGAAGGCAATACATGAAAAACTGGGCGTAAATTCGAAAGAAGAATTAGTGAAGGCTTTACAGGATGGCAGCATAAGCAACATAAAAGGCTTTGGAAAGAAGAAGGTTGAAAATATGTTGCGCGGCCTGAAATTGCATAAAACCGTTGAAGACCGGATGTTGCTTTGGCAGGCACTTGAACTGGGCGATACCATTACGCGCGAACTTGAAAAGCTAAAAGAGATAAAACAAATTGAAGTAGCAGGCAGCGTAAGAAGGCGGAAGGAAACCATTGGTGATATTGATGTGCTGGTAGCTTGCCAGCCTGAACACCGTAAAAAGATTGCCAGGAGTTTTGTTTCGCTGCCGGGCGTTAAAGAAGTGCTGGCTAACGGCGAAACAAAAGCAAGCATAACCCTGGGCGAGAAAAGAAGGCAGGTTGACCTGAGGCTGATTGATGAAAACGAGTGGGGCCCGGCGCTGCTTTATTTTACAGGGTCGAAGGAACACAACGTTCATTTAAGAACGATTGCCAAAGAACGGGGATTGAAAATAAATGAGTACGGTGTGTTCAGGCTGAAAGATGAAAAACGGCTGGCCGGAAAAACGGAGGAAGAGATTTACAAGCTGCTGGGCTTTGCCTGGGTGCCACCCGAAATGCGCGAAGAGCACGGCGAGCTTGAACTGGCGGAGAAAAATAAAATTCCTAAGCTGGTTGAGCTTACTGATATGAAAGGCGATTTGCATATGCACAGCAACTGGAGCGATGGCATGCTGGATATTGAAGAACTGGCAGACTTTGTTTTGAAGAATTACAAGTATCAATACATTGCTTTAACCGATCACTCAAAGTCGGAAAGGATTGCGCATGGTATGGATGAAAAAGGTTTTTTAAAACAGCTAAAGGCAATTGCCGCAGTAAATAAAAAACCGGGAAAGGATTTTATAAAGGCGGGTGTTGAAGTTGATATACTCAACGATGGCAAACTTGATTTGAATGATGAATTACTGGCCCAATTGGATTGGGTTTGCGCATCGGTACACAGCGGGTTTAAAGAAGATGCAACCGGGAGGTTAATAAAAGCTTGTGAAAACCCTTATGTGTGTTGCATCGGCCACCCCAGCGGAAGATTGATTGGCAAACGCGAGGCCTACCCTGTTGATTGGCCAAAGGTGTTTAAAGCCGCTAAGCAAACAGGTACTGCCGTGGAAATTAATGCCCAACCCGAGCGCATGGACCTGAATGATGAACTTGCATTTGCCGCGCGTGAGGCAGGTGTAATGTTAACCATTAGTACCGATAGCCATAACAGCGATAATTATCAGTTTATGAAGGCAGGCGTTTACATAGCGCGCAGGGCCTGGTGTACCGCTGATGATATTTTAAATACCCGAAGCTGGAAAGAAATTGAAACGTTTATTAACCGCAAAAGGAAAAAGAAATGAGTTTGCCTGCTACCATGAAGGCTATGGTATTTGAAGGCGTGGGCAAACCCCTGCAGCTTAAAGAATTGCCGGTACCGGTTCCTTTGGCTAACCAGGTATTAATAAAAGTAATAGCCTGCGGTGTATGCCGCACCGACCTGCACATTATTGACGGAGAATTGGATAAACCAAAACTGCCGCTAATTCCGGGGCATGAAATAGTGGGCATTATAGTGAAAACCGGTGAAGGCGTTACAGGTATGAATGAGGGTCAATTGATAGGCTTGCCATGGCTTGGATATACCTGCGGTAAATGCAAATACTGCACCAGCGGACGCGAGAACCTTTGCGATAACGCCCTGTTTACCGGTTACACGTTAGATGGCGGTTATGCTGAATATACTTTGGCGTACGCTCAATATTGTTTTCCGCTGGATGCTATGTATGGAAATGCAAACGGCGCACCATTGCTGTGCGCGGGCTTAATAGGATACAGAAGCTATTCGATGATTGATGCAGGTGCAGTGAATATTGGTATTTACGGCTTTGGGACCGCCGCGCATATTTTAATACAGGTGGCTTTACACCAGGGCAAAAAGATATTTGCATTTACACGTGATGGCGATGTTGTGGCTCAAAAATTTGCACTTAGCCTGGGTGCTGCCTGGGCGGGTGATTCATCTTCAAGTCCACCCGAAAAGCTGGATGCAGCCATTATTTTTGCACCGGTAGGAAACCTGGTAACCAAAGCCCTGCAGGATGTAGATAAAGGCGGGGCAGTAATTTGCGGGGGGATACATATGAGCGACATACCTTCGTTTAAGTATGATATTTTATGGGGCGAACGGATGATACGTTCAGTAGCCAACTTAACCAGGAAGGATGGTGTTGAGTTTTTGAAACTGGCGCCTCAAATACCGGTAAAAACAGATACTCAGACGTTTAAACTAAGCGGGGCTAACGAGGCACTTGAAAGTTTGAGGCGTGGCAAAATACAAGGCGCCGCAGCGCTGGTGATGGGGTAAGGGGCGGAGTTTCTATAAATGCAAAATGCCCCTCTGATAACAGTTACGCCTTACCCAAATTTTTAACAAATGTATTAAAATAAAAAGATGTCATTGCGGGTAAGCACCCCTGTGACAAGGGAAAAAATCGGAGTGACGTTGGAAAAAGATCTTCCCAGCCGGGTCTCCCTTCCGAAGGTTGGGGGACTCGGCGTGAGGGTAGACGGCATAGGCGCAGAGTCCCCCATTCCGCAAAGCCGGAAAGGGGAGACTCGGCGGAGAAGGTCTTTATTTTCAATTAATTATAACGGCGTCATATTAAGCCGTTATATCGGGTCAGGTTCCAAAGTTTTTGTTGCCCGGGCAACGAATAAGGGGCAATAAGATTCCTGAATTTAATATTAGATTGACGCTGGATGTTGATTATCCATGTAATGCCATCCGGCTGGGTGGCTGCTAAAAAAGCGTTATTCCTTATGTCTGCAGGGTAGGCAGCCAGTTTATTAATTGATGAACTATCCTCAACAAGAAACAGGCTGAACGTCCCTTCCGCTTCGCTTACAAATACGGGTTTTACAAAAAAGCCGGCAAGCGATATTAGTGCTATGATGATAATGAAGCCTTTTCTAACTTGTATATATTTTTAATTCAAAACAAAGGTGAGCATCATTTTATGGTAAAAAAATGACCTGCATTAAATGAACGGATGACGATACTCAACAGGTAAAGTGAACCAGAAGTCAGCAGAATTGTCAGGTTAGCCCGCGGTGAAGTCATAGTAACAAAAAAAACCGGTTATCGCTTCATTTTCTTACAGGAAAATTTACGACAACCGGCCTCAAATCCCGGGACATGCCGGTGTATTAACCACCAACATGGTAAACTTTTACATCTACCGCTTTCCCAACAAAAGCGCCCTGTTTCATTATGCCTTTACTCAGGCAACCGTAATTTCTTTTGCTTTCGAAACAGCTGCAGTTTTGCGGGCCACAGTAAGTTTCAAAACGCCACCTTCATATTGAGCTTTAATATCATCTTCTTTAACATCATCGGGCAGCGTAAACGAGCGGCTGAATGAGTTGTAATTATACTCGCGGCGCGTATAATTTTTCCCTTTTTCTTCTTTCTCATCCTTTTTCTCAGCCGAAATGTGCAATGTTCCTTTTTCAATTTTTATTTTGAAATCGTCTTTTTTCATGCCAGGCGCTGCTACTTCAATTTCGTAGCTTTTATCGGATTCAGAAACATTGACTGCAGGTACCCAGTCTTTATTCCAAAAGCCATCTTTGAAAAGATCGTTGCTTTCAAAAAAGTCGGATAACAATGAGCGGAAAGGAACCAATCCTCCGTTTGTTCTTTTTAAGAGTGCCATAAGATTATAGTTTAATGGTTAATAATTTATTTACAGAACAAAATTACATGGACAACAAACCGTATGAAATGACCGCTATCACTTAAAAAAATGAGGCTCATTAAAATTTAATGTAAACCTGATCATTGAGAGTTAGCTTATAAAAACGGCATTATCGCGTTTCCTCTCTTTGGGCTCTGCCAGCTCATCGCCGTAGCCCATAATAACGGCCAGCATAACTTTTTCAGTTTCAGGGATATTTAGTTTGCCGTAAATCTTTGTCTTCTCAACAAACTTAGCCAGGCCCACCGGGCAGGTATCTAACCCCAGCGATTTGGCTGCCAGCATTATATTTTCTGCACACATGCCTATATCCAGCGGCGCCCATTCGTTATCCTTCGGTGCGGTGATGAAAATTACCACCGGTGCATCGTGAAAAACGAAATTTTCTGTTGTGGAGGATTCAGACCTATGTGCAAGATTGGTAGTATCCTCAATTACTTTTTCTATTTCAACCGAAAAAGAAAGAATATCTATTTTACGCGTAAGCACGTAAAATTTCCAAGGCTGTTTATTGATGGCTGAAGGAGCCATGCGGCCTGCATCAATAACCTGTTCAATCAATACCTTATCTACTGCTTCGTGCCTGTATTTGCGTATGGCCCTGCGTTGATAAATGGTTTGCAGCGTTTCATTTGCCAGTATTTGGGTTGAAGCTTCGGTTTGCATAAGGTTGATATTTGCCTATATTATTACTATGCAAAGTTGTTTTGTTTGAAACATGATGGCGATGATGCAGGAAATTGTTTTGAATGATAATGATCATTGCTATTAAGCCATTAATTAATAATAACTCATTGCCCGAAATTCAGGTACCAGGGAACTTCAGGCTGGCTTTATAGCCTTTAGTGTTGGAAACGTGCAAAAGTGCCAACAGCCGGCCTCACCCGCCCTTCGCTTCGCTGGGGCACCCTCCGTCGCAAGCGATAGAGAGGGGACAGGATAGGCTAATTTTGGCCCCTTTTTCCAGGTTTCGAACAGTAGTGCTTTATACCCTAACCCGCAAAATTGCACTTCCGGAATATTGCCGCTAAATGACAAAAAATTACATACAACAGGTTGAATTAAACCTTGCCGCAGCGGGTACGTACATAACAACGTGAGGGACGTAAATCCTATCTGTCTTTTCTCTAATCAAAGAGCAATGCGCTAAATCATCGCGGTACTTGTAGGAAGTCATAAAACAGGCCCGTCCTTACTGATATGTTTGCTACAAGGAAGTAATTATTGAATTTCAAAAAGCTAACTGTTATGAAAAAAAATCGGCATCGGCGTACGCTATAGTCATTATAGTTCTGTTTATTATATCGGGGCCTCAAACTTCCGGAGCACAAACCGTTATTTACTACCAGAACTTCGATGACACAGATGTTTTAGCAACCGGATGGACTATTGAATGTACCGGCGACACATTGGGTAACCTTTGCATAGTAACATGTTAGAGACGGGAGAACCGCATAGGTGTTGCGTTGTTCTTCACCCAATTAACCGGTAGTTAATTGCCGTGTGTCGCCCCTTCCGTCCCCTAAAGGGGAAATCAGGGCAGAATACAAAACGGCCGGCCTCACCCCCTGCCTGTCGGCATCCCCCTCTCCATCGAAAGCTATAGTTCGGCTTCGCTCACTATGACATTGCATCCGCAAAGCAATCGATAGAGAGGAGGACCCTTATAGCTTAATTTGTATTCATTATCAAATTATCAAATCGCCGAATTGCCGAATTACCCTACCTCTTCACAAACTTCTTCCGTGCCACCTTGCACAAGGGCGACCGCAAGGGATCGCCCCTACATCTTCACAAACTTCTTTCTAACCACATCGCCGTTGCTTGCTATTTCTATAAAATAAACACCGGCGCTTAGGTGGTTGATGTTTATTTGGGGGGTGAAGGGTTGAGTGTTTATTAAGCGGCCGTCAACATCATAGATGGTGATGGATTGGGATTGTATGTTTTCGGTTTTAATAAATAGCAGGTCGGTTGCCGGGTTGGGGTAGATGGTGATGTTGGTGATGGCCGCAACGATTGGCTTAATGCCAACGGTGCTATGCACTACGGTAGCTACTGCGGTGTTGGTTACTACGGCAGCGTTGAGGTCGAAATAAATGTAGGCGGTGTTGTTTACGGTGTTACCAACGGCCACGCTACCGGTTGTTTTTATTTTGAACTGTATGTAGCCCTGGCTGGCAAGGCTGCTGCTGAGACTATCGGGCAGGTTGATGTGCGGGAAACTGAAGGTTACCACGTTGCCCGTTAACTGTGTTACGTTTTTAGCGCTGTAAGCCAGTAAGGTAAAGGTGGATGGGTCGAGGTGGCTGTCGAGGGTATCACTGATAATGATATTAACAGCCGTTGCGCTGCCGGTGTTTTGGAAACGGATGGTGTAGGTAAGCCACTGGCCGGCAGAGTCTATAGTGCCTGGGTAAACCTGTTTTTGGTTCGGGTCGAGCGAGTTTACGATGGGGAAGCAGAAGCTGCCGGTGTTGTTGCTCAGGTTATAGTCGGTGCTGTTAGTGCTAATGTTGGCGGTAATGCAAACCAGGCTATCGTTAACGGCGTTGGTATCCACCACAAACAAAAGGTTAAAAGCTGTTGAGTCGTTAACTGCGCCAAAGTCGGGTATGTTCCAGGTTATGCTATCGTTGCTTACGCTGGTGGGCGTTAAGGCACCGGCGGCGGGGCCTGCGTAGGTTACCTGGCCGGTTACCACCAGTTGCATAATTCCGCTGTCGCCGGCGGCGCAGTGGGCACCGTATAACTGGCTCATATCGCCGGCCACGGTTAACAGGGTTATGGTGTTGCCGGGACGCGGAACCACGCCATTATTGATAATGCTTTCCACACCCAGATCAATACCACGGGTGCCGCATATTAATGGAAAATTATTGTTATAATTTAACGAGCCTGCACCGCCCAGTGTATCATTGATATAACCCGAACTGAGGCAGCTTACTATAAAAGGCAGGTTGCTGGTATCAATCACTATCTGGTAACCCGTGTTGCTATCGGCCATAAAAGAATAGTAGCCCTGGCCACCGGTGTATATCTGCTGCTGCAACACGCCGCCGCTGTATAGCTGCACTTTGGTGTAAGGCACAGGCACATCGGTTGAATCATAAATGCAATCGGCGTTAGCATCGTAAAAGGCCTGGCCGCTTATGTTCCAGTATACGGTGCAGTTGCCGGGGTTAACAATACCGCACAGAGGGACAGTGTCAATATTAGGGTTGCTTGTGCCTATGCTGCCGTAATTGGGCAGGCAGGTAATAGCGGTGCCATAAAAATCGAAGGTTTGCACGTAGCCAAGCTGAGGCAGACACGATAAGTTAGCATTATAAGTGCAATCGAATGAATATAGCGTATCGGGCAAAGGAGGTAAAGAAGTAAACAGGTTACCGGCACAGTTAAGCATATTAAGCGCGGGCGGAAACGGGTTAAGCCAGGTAAGGCCATCGTAATTGCAGATAAGCACCTGCAATTTTGCATTCAGCGGCGGAAGGCTATCGAGCGGGTTGTAGCCGCAGTTAAGCAGTAACAAGGAGTCGGGCATGTGCGTGGGCAATACGGTGATATTATTATTATTAACATCTATATTGGTAAGCATGTCTGGCAGGGCCGGTAAAGAGGTAAGATTGGGGCAATGGTCAATCCAGAGGATATTTAAGTACGGTGGTAAAGTTGGGATGGTGGTTATTGGGTTTGAACCGAAATATAAATCGGTCAAATACGGTGGCAGCGGAGATGGAATAGCGGCGATGTGATTATACTCGCAAAACAATTCACTCAGATTGGTGGGTAGTGCGGGGATGCTGGCTAAATTGTTAGCAGCGAGGTCGACATACCACAAATTCTGCGGAAAGGAATCAATGTTGGAAATAACATTATAAGCAGCTTCAAAATACCTGAGCGAGTTGGGCAGGCCCGATATGCCGGTGATGGAGTCCATCCTGAACGACAGATAAGTCATAGCTGGCGGAATATTCAAAAATCCGCGCACGGTGTTATTATCGAATATCAGCGTGGTTAAACCTGCGGGCAAAGGGGGCAGGCTATCCAGGTAGTTGTTTTCGACATTGATATATGTAAGCGTAGATGGAAACGAGGGAATGTATATCAGCGAGTCGTATTGGCATGACAGCGTGTCGAGGTTTTTAAAGTACTGAATACCGGTAAGGTTGCGGAGCGAGGAGTTATCCCAAATGTAAAGGCCGGTGGCGTTTACCACTGCGGCGCAGGTAGTATCTAACTGCCGCCCGTTAATGCAGCTTGCAAATCCGTTGTTTTGTAACCACGCTGCAAAAACCGTATCGGGCAGGGTTACGTACTGGGCTTTGCCGGCGTAAGTGCCAAGCAGCATAAAAAATACGATAGCATATTTTAATGCGCGGGTAGATAAATTTTTCATAAGCAGGGTTTTGTCAAAGTTAATATTTAGAACCTAAATACGGTAATTTGATAATTACTTTATTTGTTAATAAACACCTCCTTTAAAATGCATTACAAAACTGCGGTATTAGCTGCGGGTAAAAAAGTACATTATTTGGGGTTGTTACGGGGGATTATTATAGATGTTGCTGTAAATATACATAGGAATTTGTTGGATGAAAATTGGGGTTATATGGTGTTTTTTGGGGGGGGAACCTCAGTGTCTCCGCTTCCGCATAGGCGTTAAGTTTATCCTTATTGAAACAGGCTAAAACCAAATACCAGCAAGGCTTTCATGGGTGAAATATATTTCCCTTCCAAGTGCCGAACAGCCTAACCACCCCAAGGCAGCCCCTCCTGAATCAGGAGGGGTGACGAGCGAAGCGATGTCGGGGTGGTTCGCTGTTAGCCCGCAGGGCGGCTGTTTGGCACAATTGTCCCTGTACCGCGGTCAGCGGGGACATACCCCTTTTTTCTTTCGCTTCGCTTAGAAAAAAGGGGTGGCAAGGCAATGCATATCAGCTATAGATTAAACCGAGTCTTTAATTTTACTTTCAATGATATCCATTACGCGGTTGGCGATTTGTTCTGCTTTTTCTTCCAGCAAAGTATTGCTAACATCTTCCAGGTAATTCCAACAACCTATATCAATGCTGGTTTCTGGCCGGTTCAGAAATCGCCGGGTTGGGCTTATTTCACTTATTTCAGATGTGATTTCATAATCGTAAGCATTAAACGTAATAGACAATCCAACCCATACATCAAACTTCTCTTTTACTTTTTTGAATTTATTAAGAGTCAGATAAATGGAATTGCGCTTGATATTGCCATTGGCTATATCGCGGCCAAGCTCATTTACGTGAGTATATAAAGTGCCGTAATGTAATTCTGGCACAGGTAGCATTGCAAAATTCCCAGATGGAATTGCGTATTCAATTTCATCAAATAGATATGATAACTTTTCCATTCTGCTATCAATCAATTTAATCATTCTAACAAATGCTTTTTCATAAACCTCTAACATTAATTGATTAGACCTCTCAACGACATTTATCTTTTTAGTTAACTTCCTGTCAATCAAATTCAGCCTTTTATCAAAATCACCAAGTTCATCAACACTCCCGCCCATAGCTGCCGTTATAGTTAACTCACTACTCCATACCAGTTGTTCTGCAATGTATTTAATAAAGGCATTTATATCGCCGGTGTCAGCTTTGTTGAGCGCGGTTAGGTAGTTTGGCTTATCTTTTGATTTGATAATAACCGGTGGGTATCCCGCCTTTAGTAATACGTAGTTCATCAGCAACCTTGCTACACGGCCGTTGCCATCATCGAAGGGGTGTATACGCACAAAACGGTAGTGCAATTGCGCGGCTAATTCAACCGGGTTTAATTCTATGTTATCGTTGTACCACTTCATCAGGTCATTCATAAATGCGGCGGTTTCTTCGGGTTTGGCGTAGTGAAACATTTCGCCGTTTTGCAGCCTTACAGAATTGGGGAACGATTTGTATACCCCAATTTTTATTTCGCGCCGGGTGTTTTGTCCGTCGGGGGTAATGGCTTCTTTCCAATAGGGTTTAACTAAAATCATTTCATTCAGCGTGCGGATAAAAGATTCGGTTAGCGGGCGCTCGTTATCATCAGCCAGTTCCTGCACCATTTTTATGGCCACATCATGGGCCTGCATTTCGTCATACTCGCGCTTATTGTGGTCGCCGGTGGTTTTTTCGAATATCAGCAGCAATTCCGTTTCTCCATAGGTAAGGGTATTGCCTTCAATATGGTTGCTGTTATAATTCCACTCCAACCTGAATTTACGCCACAGCCTTTGCCAGTCTTCGGGCTTTATAGTGCGCAGGGCTTCTAGCCCATCCTTGAGTACTTGCGTATTTATTTCTGATTTTTGATTGTGGTCCATGTTAAAATTGTTCTCAGTTTTTTTTGGTGCTGATAGCTTATCCTGATTTAAAGCGAATTGATACGAAAATATAAAACAATTTTGTTAACGACTGTCCTGCGTTAGGGATAGCAGCGTAAATCCTTTTTATTGCTTCGATGTTCCTGCGCGGCATAAAAAGATTGCAGCGGATAGCCCGTAAACGCCCCGGGATTAAACCATAAGTCCCGCAGGGTCTCCTTTCAGCTTTGGGATAGGATATCCTGCCGTAATGCAGCGCTAAACATCCGCAGAAACACGAAGCGGGACACCAAAACATTGCATTCAATAACCTTTCCACCAGTGTATGATGTGTGAATAATGTAATTTATTTCCATAATTCTGTAATAGTTTTAAGCGCCGCTTCAGCCAACTTGCATAAGCAAATTAAAACATAAACTTTATGGCAAGCTTATACAAAAAAGGGGACGATAATAAACTTCTGATGCAATCGGTAAGGCTGTGCCAGGCTATTGAGCCATATATTGATGTGCTGGGCCTTGACTGGAACGAGGTGAGAAATTTTAAAGACGAAATTCAGGCCATAGTTTATATAACCGAAAATTTCAAGTCGTTTTCCAATAGCTTTTTCCTTTATAATAAAGGAAATATACGGTTAAGTATGAAGTTATTGATAAGCCAGTGTGAAGCAAGTGAAAGCTATACAGCCGAAATAGGGAAGGCCTTGGGTATTGAAAAGGATAGCAATTATAACGCCACTGCATTTCCGGACCTTACTTTTTACCTGCACCATCTCAATTAAAAGAACCATGAAAAAAGTTAATCAACCCTCCCTGCAACTGGCTGTAATTACCGGCCCCGCCGATGCCAGATGTTTTTGGTGCGGAAAGGCTTTGCGTAATTGCGGCACCTGCAAAGGCAGCGGGCAGTTTAAAGGCGCACATTGCAAATCATGCAACGGCCTGGGCCTCCTTTGCAGCGTTCATGAAGCTGATTGGGAGGAGTAACCTTGTGTACCTATAGTAGAGGCGAAAAAAATTTCGCCCCTGCAATTTCCGCCCTCTTTGGGCGTAGCTTCCAGCTACGCCTCGTTATGCCGGTAGCGGCGCGCTACTGTATTTGCATTTTTTGTCTCAGCAGTTCCACAAACAAAAAGCAAAACATTTTTTTGATTTAAATGCAACTCACGCTGTTATTTAAAATACTACATTTATATTACACCCATCAATACTAATTATGAAATATATCTCCCCAAAATTCAGCCTGGTTGCAACACTGTTATTATCAGTGCAAATAACCTCAGCTCAATGGTCGCCGGTGGGTGATGGCGTAGCTGCCGATGGTGGGTTCATTCAATCCCTCGCGGTTTATAATAACCAGTTATTTGCCGGTGGCAGTTTTGACAGCGCATCGGCTGTTGGGGCAAACAACCTTGCTTTTTTTACAGGTAATGCATGGCAGGCGCCGCCGGTGGGTGTTGTCCCTCCTCCCCTTGATGGTCCCGCGATAGCGAATGCTTTGGCGGTTTACAATAACATCCTTTACGTTACCGGTTTTTTTGACAGCGCCGGTAGTTTGCCCACCGGCAGTATTGCCAGCTGGAACGGAACTTCGTGGGATTCTATTACAACCAATATATACCAGGGAACGGCCATGGCCGTTTACAACAATGAGTTATACGTAGCCGGCGATTTAACAGCCCCCAGCGGAGTAGCTGCTACCGGGCTTGTGCATTGGAACGGAATTACGTGGGCAACTTGCCCCGGCTGGTTAAGGGGCGGCAGCGGCCCAACATCGCTTACCGTGTATAACAATAAGCTAATTGTGGGCGGCAATTTTGATACTGCCGGTACCGGTAATTTACTTGTAAATAATATAGCGGCGTGGGATGGTACTAACTGGAGCGCTCTTGGGGCCGGCCTTGGCGATAGCAGCTTTGGTGTACAAGCCCTGGCGGTTGTAAACGGAAATCTTTACGCCGGTGGGTTTATAAGCCAGGTTGAAGGCATCCCCACACACAACGTAGCTGAGTGGAACGGCAGCAACTGGTCCGCATTAGGTGAAGGCTTGGGTGCAGATACAAATAGTGAATTTGTAAGTTGCCTTATTGACTACAACGGCACCCTGGTTGCCGGCGGCGTTTTTACCAAAATGAACGGTAACCAACCGGCCAATGGTATTGCTGCATGGAACGGTAGCAATTGGTCGTCACTCAGCACTGGTGTAGTTGATACTAATTCTCCAGGCTTTGCTGCTGTGGAATCTATGTGTATCTGGAACGGCGATTTGTATGTAGGCGGAGGATTTACTAATGCAGGCCCCGTTTCCGCCAACAACATTGCCAGGTGGACCGGCCCTGCCGGTATTGTTGAACCAGATATCAACAAAATAACCTTATATCCAAACCCGGCAGATAACATGCTTATCATAGAAAACATCACACCCGGCACACCGCTAGCCTTTCAAAATTTATTAGGTCAAACTATCCTTCAGCGCCAGGCAACAAGCAACAGGGAAGTAATTGATATTTCACCACTCAGCAGCGGCATGTACTTTGTAAACGGGGTTAAGTTTATAAAGGAATAACCTTGTGCAATCCTCACTCGTTTGTAAACGAGGATGTTGTGGTTTACTTCCCGGGAGCTATCGGACATGGCTATTACCACCTTGTGTCCCCGCAATGTCTCCGCTTCGGGATCCTGCGGCTTTGGACGAGTGCCACTATCTCGCCCTGCAGCGATAAAACACCTCGGGGTCTCTAACCTTCGGAAAGAAGACCGCGGGGATGGGAATAATATTGAGATGTGGCCGTTCATTATTCAGGCGTTTGTTCGGGCACGGGACTCACCTCCCCCTACGCCCCCTCCAGAGGGGGACATTGCCAATTTTCGCATAGCGAAAATTGAATTACCCTTAGTTCACCATGTTTCGAATACCAATGATGCTTTGTGTTAACATGTATTTCTTTTCTTTAATTTTTAATGGCTTCTCAGGCCGCTATAATTTATGTTTCATCGCCACCAGGCGAAAACAAAAAGGCCACAAAGAAAAATCTCTGTGGCCTTTTGTATAAGGTCTTTGTGCTAACCGGCCCTACCTCAGTAACGTAACCGTCCCCATCTTCTTCACCCCATCTACGTCATTAGCCAGGCGGAGTTTGAATATGTAAACGTATACGCCTTCCTGGCATTTCTGGCCTTTAAAGGTGCCGTCCCAGGCCGTGGCAGGGTCATCGTATACTTTTTCGCCCCAGCGGTCAAATACGCTGAACTCAATTACGGTTACGCCTTCCTGGGCCTCAATAAAAAAGTCGTCGTTTTTGCCATCGCCGTTAGGCGTAAAGGCATCGGGTATAAAATAGTTTTGTGCAGGTAATACTTTAACTGCCTGCGTGGTGCTATCAACGCAACCATTGATATTGCTGGCATACAGCGTTACGTTGTAAGTGCCGTATTGGGTAAAGTTATACGTAGCATTTGAATCGGTTGAAGTGCCGAGGCCGCCAAAATTCCAGTTAAAGCCGGTGGCGTTGCTGCTGGTATTTAAAAAGCTGATTGCGGTTTGCGGTAACTGTATAACCGTTGCGCCTGGCGTAAAACTTGCCGTTGGGGCGGCAAATATTTTTATATAGTTAGTGGCATTGCTATCGGTGCTGCAGCCATTGGCCGTTACCGATAAACCTACATTGTAATTACCTGCGGTACTATAAACGTTACACGGCGATGCCGCAGTAGATGTTTGCCCGTCGCCAAAGCTCCACTGGTAAGTGGTGGTGCTGCCAGGTAACGCGGTGTTGGTGAAACAAATACTGGTGCCGGGACAACCGGTTTGGGTACTGGCAGTAAAAGACGATGAAGGTTCGGGGAAAATGGTTATAGTTTCAGTATCGGTGTTACTGGAGCAACCGGCCCTGTAAATGGTTAAGCTGGCTGTGCTGCTACCCAGCGCGGTATAGGTTACCGACTGCGTTTGGTGTGCAGAAGTTGGCGGCGTTGCATTGGCGCCGAAGTTCCACACAAAGCTATCGGTAGGCAGTGCACTGCCCGTTGAGGCAAAGTTAAAATCGTTACCGGTAATACACCCGCTTGCCGGTACCGAAAACTGTGCCTGCGGTGCAGGCTTAACGCTTACAATTACGGTATCAATATCCATGCATCCATTGCTGGTTACAGTTAATACATAGGGCACATGAATTAAAGTAGTGCCCGTGTTGGGCAGGCTTACGCCGGGTTCGCCGGTAGTATCGCTGCTTAACCCGGTTGCAGGCGCCCACAGATAAGTATAACCTGCTACGTCAGTGTTACCCATAGTTACAGTATCACCACCACAAAAAGCCGGTGGATTGCCTGTTACAAATACCGGCAATGGCTTAACCGTAACCAGCACGGTATCGGGTGTGGCAAAGCAGCCGTTATCGGCTACGTTTAATATTACGGTGTCGGTGCCACTGGTGCTCCAGTTAACTTCGTAAGGGCCTTTGGCGGTGCCGCCGGCTACTGTTCCTCCTCCAAAATACCAGGTGTAAACTGCGTTGGTGTCTGAAATTCCGGTATAAGTAACAGCACTGTTTACACCGGCACATACCGGGTTAGGGTTTAATGTAAATACTGCCGTTGGCACCGGGCCTACGGTTACGGTTATTGAGTCGGTTGTTTCACAGCCCTGGGCATCGGTGCCGGTTACTATATATTTGGTGGTAGCAACAGGTGAAACAACGGTTGCTGCGGTGTTTGAGCCGCTGCTCCAGCTATAATTTACCGAGCCGCTTGCAGTAAGGGTAGTGCTGTTGCCTAAACATACACCCGCAACAGCCGGTGTAATTGTAACGGCGGGTGTATCTACCAAAACCACCGCGCTGGCGCTTGCTGTGCAACTGCCATTACTAACAGTAACACCGTATACGGTGGTAACAAGCGGGTAAACCACTACCCCCTGCGAATGCCCGGGCGATGAACCGGTAGTTGGCGTAGCGCTCCAGGTATATGAATTAGGGTTAATTGAAGTATAACTACAGGTTAACGTTACCGCGGCAGCAATACAACTGCGGGTAGTATCAGGTGTAATGGTAATAGAAAACGGCGTTACTGTAATAGTAGCCGTGCCTGTAGCCGTACAGATACCATTGCTTTCGGTTACCGTATAGCCGGTAGTTACATTGGGCGAGGGAGATATGGCAGCAGTGGTTTCGCCATCGCTCCATAAATATAAACCGGCCGGGCTTGCGGTAAGCGTGGTTGGCACACCCGGGCAGCTGCCTGGCGATGCCGGTGTTACCGTGCCGGCAGGTGTTTGGTTTACGGTAAGGGTTAGCGTAGTAAAACTATCGCAACCGGTTACGGTTGGAACAGCGGTATCTTTATAGGTGCCCGATTGGGTTAAGGTTTGTGTGCCAAAGGTGTAATTGGTACCACTGCAAATGGTTTGCGATATAGCCGCGTTAATACTTGGGTAAACATTTAAGGTTAGCGTGGTAATACTATCGCAACCGCTACTTAAAGATACAGCAGTATCCTTGTAAGTTCCGCTGGTAGTGTAGTTATGCCCCCCAAAACTGAAGCCGCTGTTTTGGCAAATATTTTCGGCAATGCTTTGGGTTATAACAGTAGCCAGTATAAGGGTAATGTTGGTAGTACTATCGCAACCGGTTAAGGTACTGGGTACGGTAGTAGTATAGTTGCCACCGGTAGTATAGGTTTGCCCGGCAAAGGTGTAGCTGGTGCAAAAGGTATGCGTGCCCAGGTTTACAACCTGCGCAGGATACACCGTAAACGGCGCCGGGCCGCTGGCAGTGCCACACGGGGTAGTTACTGTAACAGTGCCCGTATTAGTGCCTGCTGCAATAGTACCGGTAATTTGCGTGTTGGTAACGGTTAAATTAGTTAGTGCCGTGCCGTTAATGGTTGCGCTGGTAGCGCCGCTTAAAAGGGTACCGGTAATAGTTACCGTGGTGCCCACACAACCGCCGCCGGTTACCGAGGTTACGGCAGGGGTTGATAAGCTGTAAGTTATAATAACCTGGCCAGGGTCGGCAACGCCACCGGTGCCGTTGCCGGTACCGTGAAAGAGTTGGTTTTCGCCACCGCCGCCTGCGCCGCCACCGCCCAGATAACCGGGCTGTGCGTTGCCGCCGTTCTCGTGATAAGCTGCCGAAACACTTCCGCCCATGCCACCGGCATACCCGGCCGTGTTAGGGGTACCTGCGCCGCCTGCGCCACCGGTTGCATTATTATCCTGGGTAGTTGCCGGCGGCGTAACACCGTTACCGGCATTACCTGCACCGCCACCGCCTGCGCCACCGGTGTTATCGTCGCCGTTATTACCTAAGGCGCCACTGCCGCCGGTAAAGATAGTGCCGGTACAACCAACAAAAGTTCCGCCCCCGCCTGCGCCGGCCGGAGAGGCAACACCCGTGCTGCTGCCCAAACCTGCACCTCCGCCAACACCGGTTACCGTAATGGTTCCGTTGGTAACAATACTGCTGCCACCGGCTGTGCCATTAGTACCATTGCCATTGCCGCCTGTGCCTGCCGTACCTACGGTTACTGTAAAAGTTCCGCTAACGTTATTTAAAACAGACTGGGCAAAACCGCCACCGCCGCCGCCGCTGCCTGTGGCGCCGCTGCCTGGTTCGCCTGCGCCGCCGCCACCGCCGCCGGCACCCCAGCACATAACTGTAATACTGGTAACACAAGCCGGCACCGTAAAGGTGCCCGAGGTAGCAAACACCTTAACAGTTTGCGCACGTAACTCAGTAAAACTGAACACAAAAGTCAGTAATAGTAAAACACCTGTTTTCAGAAAACGCGGAATTGAATATCTCTTCATTAAACCAAAGGTTTTAATCAGGGGGTGCGTAGCTGGCATATCGTTGTTAAAATAAAGCGTTTAAATTATTATCAGTACGGCGCGAAATTAAGCATTTACTCCATACTTTTAACCTATGCAAGACAGGGTTGAGGCTGTGGGGGTTGCGTGTTTGCAGTTTTCAGTTTTCAGTCTATGGTTTTCAGTTTTTAGTTTGCCGGGGTAGCGGGTAAGTTTTCAGTTACACTGGCAAGTGCCTTTACACTTTTTTGAATTTATTTTAACATAACATACTGACAATCAAATGAATAAGCGTTTATACTTTTTTAAAAAACAGAAAAAGTGTAAAGGCACTTATTTTACATACCACTGATAATTAGGCAGTTACAAAAATGAGGTTTTGAAAAACGAGGATTTTGAGCGAAAATGTAACCCCATGGCCCAAACACCATCCCGGCTGTTTGTATTCAACTGAAAACTGCCCCTACATTTTTACAAACCTCTTCCGGGCAACTTCACCCCTGCTTTGCACTTCAATAAAATAAACACCGCTGCTTAACTGGGTTACGTCAATTTCGGGCTTAAAGGGTTGGGTTAAAATTATGCGGCCGTTAACATCGTAAATGATAATGGTTTCGGGGGTGATGTTTTCGGTTTTGATGAAAAGTTGGTCGGTGGTGGGGTTGGGAAAGAGAGTGATGGAATTGGTAGCATCCGGAACATTAATTACAGCGTTCGGATATTTGCTTACGTATTGCAGCGTTACGGTATTGGTAACAACAGGGTTATTAAAATCGAAATAAATAGATGCGCTGTTGCTTACGTACTGCCCAAGTTGCATGGTATCTGAAGGCACTATACTATACCGGACGTAACCATGGCTCATATCGGCATTGCTGTCGGCAGGTGGTAATTCCATATTGATAAATGTAAAAGCTACATCGCGGTTAGGGCCTACCGTCATCTGGCAGGGGCTGCCTGAACCGGTAAATTGAATGGTTTTAATATTGAAGCCCGGATCAATTGTATCGCGCACTACTACCCTGAAAGCAGTATCGTTACCAGTATTCTGAAAATTTATCTGAAAACTGAGAGGCGCATTTTTATCAATAAACTGGTTGTACTTGCGGTTGGTTAATGGGAATACATCTTTTTCGTTGGGGTCGAAAGAGGTGTAGATATAGTCGGTTAAAGTATCTGCCGTAAGAATACTGTCGAGATTGTTACAATCTGTATAAAGCGCAGCATATAAATGAAAATAATTAGTATTATAAGTATCTATTACAGTAACCACAGAATAAATGTTTACATCCTTTTGGTAATAAGGTTGCAGGTTATTGAATTTCCAGAAATACGTATTCCCTGAAACCGAATCGGGAACAGGGGATGCGCGGTAAAAAATAAAAAGTGAATCGAGTGTTACTGCAAGCATACCTGTTACCGGCTGCCACATTTCGTTAAAGTAAACAACATTGGTGTGCTGCAAATAACCAGCCCGCCCCCGACTTCCGCTAATTTCCAGATTCATGTTGCAACCGGTCATTGGCGCTAAACTGAAGTTATAACTGTTTTGAGGAGTTAAGCTGTCAACGGCAAAGGAATACACGCTGTCGCAATCAGAAAATAGATAAGGCGGCGGCGAAACGCTTACCGAATAATTACCCGGCGGAACCTGGCTGAATTGATAAGCGCCGGTATTATCAACTACCGAAGCGCGTGTTCCCGGTGAAAGGAAAACAATGCTGTTAGCACCCGGAGGCGAAGCGGAATCTGCCTGGCACACACCGCCCGTGTCAACCCCCACCTTGCCGATTACATTATCTGTGCCACATACCTGGCATAATTTAACGGTATACCACATGCCAGCATATATGCTATAAAGTGTAGTGTCGTTATTAGCATAATTCAGCGACGCCAGGTTACTAAAATCAGCAGCCATAAAAACGTCGCCATTAGGTAATACAAAATCCCTTGCTATTTCTACCGGGTTTGCCTGAGTATAAAAGATAGTATCATAAAGCAATTCTTTTACAGTGCCAACACTGTCAAGCCTCGTAAGCTCCATTACCTCTTTATGGCATAAATAGGCATTATCATCTGTATAAACATTTGAAATGGCAGGCAAAAGCACATCGCCATTACTGGCCAAATGTACATCTATGCTGTTGCCGGCTCCTTCGTCGGGTATATGATACCGGTAAATCAGGCTGCCATCGCTACGCAACTTTATAAGGTATATTCTGTTTGACGCATACGTCCAGTAAACGAAAAAATAAACGTTGCCATCTTTATCAACTATATTGTTTAAACCGTCGGCATCATCAGGTTGAGGTATTACATAAGTCCACAAAACATTTAATGATGTATCAAGTTTATTTACAACACTATCGTTAATCCAGTAGCTGCTGCCAGCCGAATCGACAGCAAACAATTTCCCATTACAATTAACACGGCCAAATGCGGTATCATAAGCCAGGGTTCCGTCGCTATAAAATTTAAGATACCGGATATAGGATTGGTTCTGCGAATCGGTATAGTCATATTGTGTGTATAAATTGCCCTGGTTGTCAGTAAATATGCTTTCATAATTATTGAACTGTGCGTACGGGTAGGGGGGCGTATAGTTACAGGTATGCAGCAATGTTCCGCCCGTATCAGTTTCATATATGCAAATGTGGTGGGGATTGGAATTATTAAATGCCTGCCAATAAGAATACAGCATGCCATTATATCCCTGAACGATACCATAGTAAATGTTCTGCTGATAATTTAAAGGTATCGGCTGCGACATAATGGTGTCTATATTGCCTGAAACCTCATTTATTCTTAAAACCGAAAATGTGATATCATCGCAAACCGGGGTATACAAAAATCCGTTTTGCTGCACTAAAAGCGGTTCAAGACTTTCCTCACCCAAAACCGCCGTTGATATCAATGTTTCCCAAAGTACATTACCAAAAGGATCTTGCTTCACTATCTTTTGATAACATGGAGCAGAGGAACCTGTAAATACACCTATTTTGTTTTGCCTGGTATATATATTACCTGCGTTATCAACTTTTATATCATCCACCCATTGCTGATAACCTTTTTCCATGTATGGAAAATTAACCCAGTCAAGCTTGTGCTGGGCTGAAAGGTTCAAACCACAAAAAACTGTAATCAACAGAAACAGAATTCTTTTCATAACGCGAAATTTTAAATCGGTTAAATTACATCTTCACAAACCTCTTCCGGCCCACCTTGCACAAGGGCAGAAACGTGGGTCTGCCCCTACATTTTTACAAACCTCTTCCGGGCAACTTCTCCCCTGCTTTGCACCTCAACAAAATAAATACCACTGCTTAACCTCGTAACGTCAATTTCGGGTTTAAAGGGTTGGGTTAAAATAATGCGGCCGTTAACATCGTAAATGGTAATGGTTTGGGGGTCGTTGCCTTCCGTTTTAATCAACAGTTCACCGGTAGTAGGATTGGGCGACAAGGCAAATTCAACCGGTACAACCGGGTTTGAGATACCGGTGGTTAATTTAAAGTGGTCAACACTTCCCTTATGGTAAACAGTATCCCAGCTTAGCAAAAAGCCCGTGCGCGCATCGGGAAAGGAAAAGTCTACAACATCAAAAATAGTAGTATCCATGGTCCATGTATTGCCGCCATCCATCGTTTCAACCAAATAGTCACCGCCAGCAAAACCAACCAGGTTATTGGCAAAAGCTACTTTCTGAACATTAGTGCCGGTAACATAAACTGCGTTCCAGCTAAGCCCTCCATCGCTTGTTCGTAAAATAACAGAATTGTAATTGGTGGACATGGGCCCATAAGAACCCACTACAAATATATTAAGCGAATCATGCATGTATACATTGGTAAAGTTATAGGTGCTGTCGTACGGGGTTTGCCTGGCCCAGGTTAAACCTCCGTCACTGGTTAAATAAACACTGCCTTCGCCTGCCGTAATACAGGCATGCAGGCTATCGGCACAACTTACAGCAATGGCGCCCGTATTACCCCCGTTGGGGTTAGGCGTTATCCAGCCCTGCTCAGTCCAGTTAATACCGGCATTCCACGTTTTAAATGTTGGGGTACGTGCACCAAACGGGTTCATAGGGGCCGAAATTCCTACATAGCTGTTAGGCACAAAAGCACAGGGATAATTGATAGTATCCGAACCCCAGGTATTACCTCCATCAGTTGAAATATATGACGGGTCAAAGTAATTACCGCCTATCAGCGCCACCCCGTTATCAAAAAAGTTAAACTGTTTTACATAACCCTGCGGCGAAGGCAGGGTATCAACCTGCCAGTTAAGGCCACCATCGGTAGTTTTTTTGTAATATCCGTATCCGCCCATATAGCCCACGGAATCATTAACAAAACATATTCCGTAATAAGCTGCATTAACCGTATCAACCGGATGCCACTGGCAGAACGCATTTAATTGAATAAACAGGATAGATAAAGTGAGGTAAATGTTTTTCATGGCATTTAAACTTTAAATTATAATTCAATACATTTGAAACCAATTAAGCAGGCACCCGGATAATATTCCATCCACTACAAAACCGGTTGCGGTATCAGTAACCCTTCCATACCGGTATGCGACTTTTTCAAATATAATCTTTGCTTTTGAGAAATTACCACAGGTTTCGCAGGCGTGCCGTTTAACACCGCAAATGAGGCATTTTACAGCGGAGATGTACCGTTTATGGGCCTTCTATAACTACAGCCAACCACGCCAGTTGGTAATTTCCGCTGATTTCTGCTCTGAGAAGCTGTTTAAAATTGAAGAAAACAAATACATATAGCCACAAAGACACTAAGAACACAAAAGCAAAATATGCAGCTACGAAAACGCACCGGTAAAGCTTTCGGCTGAGTACGAGAAGAAGTTTAAAGCCAACAAGGCCGCATGGAAATATTTTCAATCGCTTCCCCCCCCTCCTTCCGCAATCTATGCCTTACCCAAATTTCTTGAGAATCATAAATTATGTCCACCTCAAAACTATGAGAAACAATCAAACGGCGAAGATAATATATTTAAATATAAGTATATGTCATTGCGAAGTCTTTTCCAATAAAAAAATAAAAGAGAAAAGGCTGCGGCAATCTTCCGCTGTGTCTTTCATGGGTAATTTGCCCGCTAAAGACACAGCGGAAGATTGCCGCGGTTAATATTTTTTTTATTTTTTACGGGAATTAACCTCGCAATGACATCTTTTTTATTTTAATACATCCATTAAAATTTGGGTAAGGCATAGGTTGTGTTTAAGGAGGCAGAGCCCAGCATTGAATCAGGCGATCTCCGGATAATGCCAAATCATTTTCACGCCGTGGTAATTAACGTAGGGCGACTCCACCTATCTGCCCTTGTGCACGGTGGGCAGAAAAGTATTCCGTCCCCGCAAGCTCTCATTTTCTGGCTTTTCAGGATAGGATCCAATGGATTAAGCCCGGCATTTGCATCTATCCCGCGCCTCCCCCAAAACGCACAAAGCCCCAAATGGGGCTCTGCTGCGATAAAAATGGGGGTAAATAAGTGTCAGTCAAGACCCCCGGTTGCTGATTAGCAGTAAATAAAATAAGTAACCACCGGCGAAGCGCTGCCGCTGGATGCAATGCTCGTTTCGCCCAACTGGCCCTGTGCATTTAGTGTATAAGTTGCGGTAAGCGTGGTGGTGGTGCCGTTTTGTACCTCAACATCGGTGGCAAACTGGTCGCCGGTGCTTTGGCCCTGGCTCCAGCTGCTGCCGGCCTTTCCAATGGGGTTGGTGGCATACGTAAACGTGTAGGTATTAGTGCCGCTGTTCGAAACCGCAGTTTCCATAGTCAACTGGTTCGATGAATTGTAGGTGTAAGTGGTAGTGCTACCTGCGGCCGCCTGTGTAGATTGGGTCATATAACCCGCCGTGTTGTAGGTCCAGGTATCACCCAGGTTATCGCTGCTGCGGAAGCCCAGGCTGTTTAGCGTATACGTAACAGTTACCCCGGTTGTAGATGAATACTGCATAACCGAACCGGTGCCAAAGGTATAGGTAGTGGTGTCTATGCCAAACAGGGTGCTGTTTATTTTGGTGGTTGCAACCTGGCTTACAACGCGGTTTTGACTATCATAAGCTAAGTTGGTAATAGTAGAATCGGTTCCATTGGGAGTGCTTACCACCTGTATCATCGTTTTAAGCAGGCCGGTGCTTCCGCCGCCACCGGGGCTTGTATTAGTCGTCTTTTTACATCCCGGGGTAATGCATAAACCGGCCAGCATCAGCATCAGTGTTATGTTCAGTGTGGTTTTCATAATTGTATTTGGTTAATTGGCCTAAATACCTGCTTTAGTTTAAATAAAGCTACGCTTTACGTTCAGTCAGTAAAAACCAAAATGAAGGTCATTTTAGGAAGGACGAGGGGAGGTGTCTACCTGCACCGCGGGACACGGGAGAGGAAACACAAGTGCAAACTATATCGGGCAATTTTGTATTCAACCGTATACCGAAACTGAAAACTTATTCAACCACAAGTTTCCCATACGCCGCCGCCTTACCCGTAACCAAAATACGGTATAAGTAAACGCCGTTAGCCAGCTGCCCTTTATGCACATCAAACTGGTTGTTATCAATAGCCGGTATAGTTTGTTGTAAGCGGCCAGTTACGTCGTAAAGTTCGAAACCGAATTTTTCGTTGATGCCGGTTACTACAATGTGTGTTACATCGTTGAACGGATTGGGGAAGGCTTTAATTGATGCTCCTGTTTCTTTAATTTCATCAATGCCGGTTGGCAAACGAATGTCAACGTACTGCCCCCAGGGTTGTTGGCCAACTTTATGATAATAGGTTAAACTGCATCCACCTTGCTGTTGGCTAAAATCTTCTGAACCATAGTTACACAATACTTGCCCCAGCCCATCAGCAAAGGCAGTATCAGCTTCGTACCAGCTGATTTCACCTTCCTTATGTTCATTCACCTTCCAGTTTCTTTGATTGGTGGTATCATTGTAAACTGTATCCGTATAACAAAGTCCATTGCTATCACATCCAAAGGCATGATAGGTATGGTACCAGAATATAGCCGAATCTTTTGGCCCATATGTGGCATTGTATATAAAGGAATCAGGTGTATTAGGGCAACCCGGGCCTGCAATCGCTTGAACTTCCTTAATTGTATAATTTATAAATTCTCCTGCATCCTGCCTTGATAAAATAACGTAAGATTCATATCCCATTTGATTGCATCCCCCATCAATAAAATCACAATTACACTCAAAAGTATCGCCTACACTAAAATTGTAAATCTGGCCAACAGTTGATTGGGTTAGCTGGCAGTAAGCGCCCCTGGTTAAGGCAATAAGAAGAAAAAATAAGAATAGTTTTTTCATGGGCTTATATTAATTGCTGTATCGTTTATTAGCGGGTGCGACTCAACAGCCTTTGCCACATCCCCGATAATAGCAACTCATATCACAGGCGAATTTTGCGTCATCCGGGCTTTCGCAAAAATCGCCTTTTATTGCTGCCCTTTGTACTTACTGCACAAGGGCAGACACGTGGGTCCGCCCCCAATGTCATTGACTTAGTAGCGCGTTTATAGAAGATGACCACATGCGACCCCGGATGGGGTCGAAGCTTTATAGCAATATACGGCCTATAAATATACGACCCCATCCGGGGTCGCACTTGGGC
>Ga0182013_10001642_pt1 | contig 30283 bp, 25 predicted proteins | sample 612S2MmetaG_FD_120487 | JGI IMG/M metagenome (GOLD analysis project Ga0182013, IMG submission 120487) | Permafrost microbial communities from Stordalen Mire, Sweden - 612S2M metaG | ecosystem: Environmental > Terrestrial > Soil > Wetlands > Permafrost | place: Sweden: Stordalen | collected... | reverse complement strand
GGGCGCGCGCCCGATCCTGTTCGTCTACGACAACGGCTTGGCCCGTGACTTTAGCCAGGGCGCCCTGAAGGCCACCGGAGGGACCTACGACATGGGCCTGCGCGGGGACGGCTTCTTTCAGGTGCAATCGGCGGGTGGGACCCGCTACACCCGCGACGGCCGTTTCACCCTGAACGCCCAGGGCCAGATCGTGACCGCCGCGGGCGACCCCGTACTCGGCGACGGCGGCTCGCCGATCACGATCGATCCCAACAAGGGGCCAGCGGTGATCGGCGCAGACGGCACGGTGACCCAAGGCGCGCAAATCGCCGGCAAGATCGGCGTGGTTCGCTTCGCCTCTCTCACGGCCCTGCAGAAGGATGGCGGGGGCTACTACCAGAACGTTTCCAACACCGGCTCTCAGCCGGCGCCCGACACCAAGATCGAGCAAGGGATGGTGGAAAGCTCCAACGTCAATTCCATCACCCAGATCTCCCGTCTCATCGAGGTGAGCCGGGCCTACGAACAAATCTCCAACATGATGACCCAGACCGGAAGCATCGAAGACGAGTCGATACAGCGTCTGGGCAAGGTCAACTAAGGAAGCATCAGCATGCGCGCCCTCTCCACCGCCGCGACCGGCATGGCAGCCCAGCAACTGAACGTCGAGGTCATCTCGAACAACATCGCCAACATGAACACCGTTGGCTACAAGAGCCAAAGGGCCCAGTTCCAGGATCTGCTGTACCAGGACCAGGAACAGGTCGGCTCGCAGTCCGACTCCTCGGGCACCATCGTGCCCACCGGCCTGCAGGTCGGCTCCGGCGTCAAGGCCGGCTCGATCTATCGCATCACCACGCAAGGATCGATGACCCAGACCAGCAATCCGCTGGACGTGGCGGTCCAGGGCATCGGCTATCTGCAGGTGCAACTGCCGACCGGCGAAACCGCCTATACCCGAGCTGGAAACCTGTCGGTCAACAACGCGGGCGTCATCGTCACCGCACAGGGCTACCCTGTACTGCCCCAGATCACCGTTCCGTCCGGCGCCACCAACGTTGTGATCTCTCAAAGCGGTCTGGTGCAAGCGACTCTGCCAAGCCAAACCACGCCCCAGACCCTGGGCCAGTTCGAGCTGGCCAGTTTCGTCAACGAGGCCGGACTGGAAGGCCTGGGCGGGAATCTTTGGCAGGTCAGCGGGGCCTCGGGGCCCGCCGTGGTTGGCCAGCCGGGAACGAACGGCCTTGGCAGCCTGCTGCAGGGCTACACCGAGGCGTCCAATGTGGATGCGGTTGGCGAAGTGACCAACCTGATCGCCGCACAGCGCGCCTATGAGATGAACTCCAAGGTGGTCACCACGGCCGACCAGATGCTGTCGACCACGGTTCAGGAGAAATCGTGATGATGCGGCCGCCGCGCATACTGCTGATCCTTGCGGGCCTGCTCGCATTGGCCTGCGGCGACCTACGGGCCGGTCCTGCTCACGCCGGACAGCCAGTAACGCTGCGGGATGGCCCCGCCACCGAGAACGGGCGCGTGACTCTCGGCGATCTGTTCGACGGCGCCGGCGACCAGGCCGATGTGTTGGTGGCTGGCGGTACCGCGGGGGTGGGCATGGTGCTGGACGCTGGCCGCGTGCAGGTGTTCGCCCGAGCCCATGGGCTGGACTGGGACAATTCCAATGGCATCCGCCGGCTGATCGTGCGCGCCGGCGCGGCGCGCTCGCAATCGTCCGGCGCATCGAGCGGCGGCCTGGTGGTCACCGCCCCGTCCACCCACGCGATCCAGGTTCTAGCCTACGCCCGCGATATCAACGCCGGAGACATCGTTCAGTCAGATGACGTGTTCTGGAGCCGCACGGCCGCCCCCCTCCCCGACGCGCCGCGCGATGCTCAGGCCGTAGTCGGCATGGCGGCACGGCGGCCTCTACGCGAAGGCCAAGCGGTCGCTCAGCATGACGTCAGGCCGTCCGAAGTGATCAAAAGGGACGATGTGATTGACCTGATCTACAGCCAGGACGGCGTCACCCTGACCTTGCAAGCCAAGGCGCTGGAAAACGCCGTGACCGGGCAAACCTTCAACGCGCTGAATCCGGAATCCAAAAAGATCATTCAGGCCGTGGCCGCTGGTCCGGGCCAGGCCGTGGTGGGCCCTCAGGCCGAACAGATGAAGACCGCCGCCCGTCTCAACCCATCCCTGCTCGCTTCCCTGCCTTGAGGTTCGCCATGCGCCCGCTCGCCCGCCTACCCCTGATCGCCCTGGCCGCCATCCTGCCGCTCGCCGCCTGCGCCAGCGCCAACGAGGCGCTGAAAGGCCCCAAGCTGACGCCCGTCGGCGACCCCACGCCGCTGGTCGCCGAACAGCCTTCTGTGCTTTCGGCCTACCGCGCGCATGACGAAAATCCCAGACCCGCATCCGCCAATTCCATCTGGCGGGCCGGCGCACGCACCTTCTTCAACGACCAGCGCGCGGCCAGGGTTGGCGACATTCTTACCGTGCTGATCACCATCGACGACAGCGCCCAGGTGCAGAATGACACCTCCCGCGAGCGCAAGACCGCCAATACCATGGGCATGACCAACTTCTTTGGCCTTGAGACGGTGCTGAAGGCCGCCCTGCCAGGCATGACGCCGTCGAGCATGGTCAACACCAACGGCGACAGCGCCCTGACCGGCACCGGCACCATCAACCGGGCGGAGAAGATCAACCTGACCATCGCCGCGGTGGTCACCAAGGTGATGCCCAACGGCAACCTGGTGATCCAAGGCCGTCAGGAAGTGAAGACCAACAACGATCTGCGCGAACTGACCGTCGGCGGCATCGTGCGGCCGGAGGATATCTCTTCGTCCAACACCATCAACCACACCCAGATCGCCGAAGCCCGGATCAACTATGGCGGCAAGGGCGATATGATGCGCTCCAACACCGCGCCCGGGGGGCAGGCCTTGCTGGAAACGTTCGAACCGTTCTGATCGCGAACTCAGGACGGGGGAACTGCAGGGCTCGCGGCGTCGTTTGAGTATCCGGGTTCTAGCCCTGCGGGATGGGCGACGGAGTAAGCCGGTGAAGCTGCGCGGCGGGATGACGGCGGCTTGCCTGGGGGCCATTTGCCTTTTGATGGCGAGCTGCCAAGGCAGGACAATCTGGGCGCCGGCCCACTTCGGCTTCTATTTCAACCAGGATGATCAGGCGGCGAACCTGGCCTATGGCGAAGCCAATTCGGATGATGTGGGCCTGATGCTTCAGTGCGCCAAGGGTTCCCGCCAGGTTGAGCTGACCGACGTCGCGGCCGCCAACGCCAACGCGCCATTCGTGCTGGCCTCCGGCGCCCAGAGCGCGGTCCTAGCCGCGAAGCTCAGCATCGATGAAAGCGGAGCAGCCCTAGCCGAAGCTATGCTTCCGCTGAACTCACCCGTGCTGCAGGGATTTCGCCGCAGCGGCGTCATCGCCGTCAGCCTGGGCCGGTCGCACTACGGACTGAAGGCACGGCGCGAGGAACGGGCCGCCGTGTCGGACTTCTTCTCGGCTTGCGAACGGTCTTGATTCCAACCGCCGGCCTTCGAGCCAATGGGACGAGTCGTATGCGGCGGCGACCACGATTCAGCGTGTAGGCGAATACACCTGAACCCATCGCGCCCTAACGAGCCGACGCCATCAACTTGGCCGCGATTTCTTCGCCGTTAAGGGCCTCCAAGATAGCGCGGGCGATGCCCGTGGCGTCCAGTCCGGCCTCGGCATACATCACCTCAGGCTTGTCCTGATCCTGGAAGATGTCGGGCAGCACCAGGCTGCGCACCTTCAGCCCCTTGTCCAGAGCGCCGTGGGTAGCCAGGGCTTGCAGCACGAATGAGCCAAAGCCGCCCACAGCGCCTTCCTCAACGATGATCAAAGCTTCGTGCTCGCGCGCCAGGCGCAGCACCAAATCCACGTCCAGCGGTTTGGCGAAGCGGGCGTCCGCCACCGTCGCCGAGAAGCCGTGCGCCGCCACGTGATCGGCCGCCTTGAGCGCCTCGGCCAGCCGCGTGCCGTAAGACAGGATCGCCACGGTCGAGCCTTCGCGTACGATGCGGCCCCTCCCGATTTCCAGCGGCTCGGCCGGATCGGGAATGTCGATGCCAACGCCCTCGCCGCGCGGATAGCGGAAAGCGCTTGGACGATCATCGATGGCGGCCGAAGTCGCCACCATGCGGGCAAGATCCGACTCGTCGGCCGCCGCCATCAGCACAAAGTCGGGCAAGGCGCCCAGAAAGCCGATGTCGAAGGAACCGGCATGGGTTGGGCCGTCGGCGCCGACCAGTCCGGCGCGATCGATGGCGAAACGCACCGGCAGCTTCTGGATGGCGACGTCGTGCACCACCTGGTCGTAGCCGCGCTGCAGAAAGGTGGAATAGATGGCGCAGAACGGCTTCAGACCATCCGCGGCCATGCCGGCGGCGAAGGTGACCGCGTGCTGTTCGGCAATGCCAACATCGAAGGTGCGCTCGGGGAAGCGCTGTGCGAACAGGTCCAGGCCCGTGCCCGACGGCATAGCCGCGCTGATCGCCACGATCTTCTCGTCGCGCTCAGCCTGCTTGATCAGGGATTCGGCAAACACCTTGGTGTAACTGGGCGCGTTGGACGCGGCCTTGGCCTGCTTGCCAGTGACCACGTCGAACTTGACCACGCCGTGGTACTTGTCCTCGGCGCTTTCGGCGGGCGCATAGCCCTTGCCCTTCTGAGTGACCACGTGCACCAGGACCGGCCGGTCGTCGATATCGCGCACATTGCGCAGGATCGGCACCAGATGGTCCAGGTTATGCCCATCGACCGGACCGACGTAATAGAAGCCCAGTTCTTCGAACAGGGTGCCCCCGGCGACCATGCCGCGCGCATATTCCTCAGCCTTGCGCGCCACTTCCTGCATGGGCTTGGGCAGCACATGCACCATGGTTTTGCCGAACTTGCGCAGGGTCTGATAGACGCCGCCGGACACCAGGCGCGCCAGATAGGCGCTCATGCCGCCCACCGGCGGCGCGATCGACATGTCGTTGTCGTTGAGCACCACAATCAGTTGGCCCGTGGTATGGGCGGCGTTGTTCATCGCTTCATAGGCCATGCCGGCGCTCATGGCGCCGTCGCCGATCACGGCGATGACCTTGTTGTTCTTGCCCTGCTGGTCCCGCGCCGTACAGAAGCCCAGAGCCGCGGAGATCGAGGTCGATGCGTGGGCCGCGCCGAAGGGGTCGTATTCGCTCTCCGCGCGCTTGGTGAAGCCGGACAAGCCGCCTGGCTGGCGCAGGGTGCGAATCCGGTCGCGGCGGCCGGTGACGATCTTGTGAGGGTAGGCTTGGTGGCCCACGTCCCAAATCACGATGTCTTTGGGCGTTTCGAAGACGTGGTGCAAAGCCACCGTCAGCTCCACAACGCCTAGCCCGGCGCCCAAATGGCCGCCGGTGGTGGAGACAGCATCGATGGTCTCGAGGCGCACCTCATCCGCAAGATTTTTCAGCTCCGCGAGCGAAAACGAGCGGATGTCGGCGGGGCTTTTGACCGTGTCGAGCAAGGGTGTTTTCGGCATCTTTGACGTGGAGACTGCTAAAGGGTTGAAAGCGTTATAGACCGGCAGCGCGCCGGGGGCGAGCGCCGCGACGGAATTCAGGCAAAATCGGCGGCTTCGCTGCGCTCGGCCGCACCCTGCGGACCGACCACGATCTTTTCCACCTTCAGCCGGGCAGCTTCAAGCCGAGCTTCGCAGTGAGCTTTCAGGCGTGCGCCACGCTCGTACATTTCGATCGATTGCTCCAGCGGCGCTTGTCCCGATTCCAATTCCTGCACGATGGCTTCCAATTCGGCCAGCGCCTGTTCGAAGGAAAGGCTGGAGACGTCTTTGGCGTCTGTCATCGGGTATCTCGAAAAATCGCGGTAAGACTCGCCATTGGCTCATACCTTAGGCGAGCGCGCCGCAACATCAACCTTGCTGCGGCGCAAAGGCGATCTTGAAGCTAAGCCGCGTCCACGCTCGACATTAAAACAGCCGACGAACAAGGGCCTCGCAAGCCACGTATTTCACGGCCAAACCACGTTGATCGCGCCACCCTGAAGGCCTTAGCCTGGCGGGGTGAGCCCTCAAGAAACCGAATCAGCCCCAACGCCGACCCAATCCTCGGCCGCCGGCCCCAACCTGTTGGCGTCCCGCATGACCTTGGTTTCGGTCGCCTGCGCCCTGTTCATGCAGTCGATCGACTCCACCGCCCTTTCGACCGCCCTGCCCACCCTGGCGCGGGCCTTCGCCACCGATCCGATCCATCTGAAGCTGTGCCTGACGGCCTACATCATGGCCCTGGCCGTGTTCGTACCCGCCTCGGCCTGGGCGGCGGACCGTTTCGGCGCCCGGCGCGTGTTCATCACGGCCATGATGGTGTTCGAGATCGGTTCGGTGCTATGCGCCCTGTCCCATTCCCTGGGCGAGCTGGTCGCGGCGCGTATCCTGCAGGGAGCCGGCGGCGCCATGATGACCCCGGTGGGCCGGATCATCGTCGTGGCTTCCCACCCGCGAGATCAGCTGATCCGTGCCATGGTCTGGCTGACGACCCCCGCCACGCTGGGCCCGATCCTGGGTCCGCCGCTGTCGGGCTTCATCCTTTCGATCGCGAGCTGGCATTGGATCTTCTACATCAATGTGCCCATGGGCCTGCTGGGCATCGCCGCGGTGCTCAAGTTCGTGCCGAAGATCAAACAACCCCATCCCGGCCGGTTCGATTCTCTGGGGTTTCTGCTGGCCGCGGCCGTCATTAGCGCGTCCATGTTGGGAGCCGAATCGGCTGGCGTTGACCTGTTCTCCGGATGGGTCCAAGCGGCGGTTTGGCTGACCGCCCTTTTCGCCGCGGTCGCTTATTTCCTCCATGCCCGTGGGCGTGAGCGGCCGGTGCTGAACCTGGGACTGCTCAAGATCGCCACCTTTCGCGCCAACGCCGTGGGCGGCAGCCTAATGCGTATGACCATAGGCGCCCTGCCGTTCCTATTGCCGCTGCTCCTGCAGGCCGGGCTGGGCTGGACCCCGCTGCAGGCGGGAGCGGCCACCATGTCCAGCGCTCTGGGACAGATGGGCGCGCGCGTGGGCGCCCAGTTCTTCATCCGCAAATTCGGCTTTAGGGTCGTGCTGATCGCCACGGCGGCGACCAGCGGCCTCATAGTGGCGGCCACCGGCCTTTTTCGTCCAACCACGCCGGTCGCGGTGATGGTTGCGGTCTTGGCCGTGGGCGGGTTCCTGCGCTCCAACCATCTGACCTCGGCGTCCACCATCGCTTTCGCCGACATCCCCGACAACGCCGTCAGCCAAGCCTCGAGCCTCGCGGCGGTGCTCCAGCAGATGGCTCAAGCCTTCGGCATCACCCTGGCGGGTCTGATGCTGCATATCGCGCAGCAGGCCTCTGCGCCCCATGGCGTCAGGTCCCTGGCGCCGCAGAATTTCGTGCTGCCATTCTGTATGGTCGGACTGGCGGCCGCGTCGTCGATCCTGGTCTATGCGCGCCTGCCGGCCAATGCGGGCGCGCATCTGCACGGACCCCCGCGCCGACGCTGACCCCTACCAGGCGCCGGAGTTGGCCATGGACGCCCAGGGCTCCTGGGGCGCAAGAGGCTCGCCCTTCTGCAGCAGCTCGATGGAGATGCCGTCGGGCGAGCGGACGAAGGCCATGTGACCATCCCGCGGGGGCCGGTTGATGGTCACGCCCGCGTCTTGTAGACGCGCGCACAGGGCGAAGATGTCGTCCACCTCGAACGCCAGATGGCCGAAGTTGCGGCCGCCGGCGTAGGTTTCCGGATCCCAGTTGTAGGTCAGCTCGATCAGCGGCGCCCGCTCGGCCTGGGCTCGGGCCTCATCCTGCGGCGCGGCCAGGAACACCAGGGAAAAGCGCCCCTTCTCGTGGTCCATGCGCCTCGTCTGCACGAGGCCAAGCTTGGTGCAATAAAAGTCCAGCGCCGCGTCCAGATCGGCCACCCGGACCATGGTGTGAAGATATCGCATCAACCTCTCCTGCGGGCGGACGCGGCGCGCGGGGCTACGCCGCCTTGAACACCAGGCTCGTATTCAAGCCGCCGAACGCGAAGGAATTCACCAACAAGATCCGGCAGTCGATGGGACGAGCTTTTCCCAGCACCAGGTCGAGGCCGGCGCAATCTGGATCGGGCGCTTCGAAATTGAGGATCGGCGGCGCCAGGCCGGCGCGCAGGGCCTCGATGCCGATAACGGCCTGCAACGCCGTCGTCGCGCCGATCAGATGGCCGTGGGCGCTCTTGGTGGCCGTGAGCGGATGGCTGGCGGCCCGAGCGCCGAACACCGCGCGGATCGCCTCGGCCTCGTTCTTGTCGTTGAGCGGCGTGCCCGTTCCATGGGCCCCGATCAAGATGTTCTCGTCCTGCAGCACCCCAGCCAGTTCGCAAGCCTGGGTCATGGAGGACACTGCGCCGTCGAGCGCCGGCTGAGTCAGGTGTCCCGCATCGGAGGACATGCCGAAGCCTGACAACTCCGCCAGGATCGTAGCGCCCCGCCGTTGGGCGTGCTCCCAGTCTTCCAGCACCATGGCCGCGGCGCCCTCGGCGATGACCATGCCGTCGCGGTTCAGGGAAAATGGCCGGATGGCGGTCGAACTGGCGGCCTGTATGCCCTCCCAGCAAAGCATGTCCGCAGGCGTGACGAGCGCCTCGCCGCCGCCGACCACGGCCACCGCAGCGCGGCCGCTCTGGATCAGCATGGCGCCCTGGCCGATGGCGTGGCCGGAGGAGGAACAGGCGCTGGAGACAGCGAATACCGGCCCTTTGACGCCGAACTCCATGGCGATGGCGCTGGCGGGCGCCGAGACCATCACTCGGGGCACGGTCAGGGGATGCACCTTGTTCATCTTCATGCCAAAGAAGCGCTCGTAGGCCTTCTCCTGGGTGCTCAGCCCGCCGATGCCGTGGCCGAAGACAACCGCCCCCTTGGCCAGGGCGGCGTCGCCCAGCAAGCCGGAGGCGCTCAAAGCCTCGTGCGCCGCCTTGAGCGAGAACATCGCAAACGGGTCGAGCGATGCGCCAACCCGCCGGCTGAGCGCCGCCTCAAGGGCCGACAAGGTATCGCCCTTGACCAAGCCCACCAGCCAGGTCCTGCCCGGCGGTCCGTGGGGACCCGGATCGAGAAACACCTGTTCAAGGCCACTGACGCCGTCACGCGCCCCCTGCCACGTCGCGTCCACGTCGCCGCCCAACGCCGACACGGCGCCCAGGCCGGTGACGGCGATGCGCCTCAGCGTCACTGAGAGGCGGCCTTCGCGGCGATCTTGGCTTCGACCAGGTCGAGCATCTGGCCAAGCGTGGCGCTCTTCTCCAAGTCGTTCTCACCGATGGTCACGCCGTATTTGTCTTCGATCGCGAAGACCACGCTGACCAAATCGACGGAATCCAGCCCGATCTCTTCGAGAGTGGCGTCCTTCTTCAGCTTGTCGACATCAACCAGGGCTTCCTTGGCAATCAGGTCGATCAGCTCCGCTTCCAGCGACATGATGGGTGTTATCCGCAGGCGATTGAGGCGTGTGATGTGCCTCATGGACCGCTCGGGCGCAATCGACAAGCCGCTGAATGGGCGGCCAAACCGCTTAATCGCCCAGGATGGCCGCCGTTCGGGCGCGCAGATAGGGCGCGACCTCGTCCTCGAACCAAGGATTGCGCCTCAACCAAGCGGTGTTGCGCCATGAGGGGTGTGGCAATGGGATAACCCCGGGAAGGCTCTCCCTCCACGCCAGCACGGTCTGGGTCATCGATCGTCCCCTCGCGGCCGGGGTATGCCATTGCTGAGCATAGGCGCCGACTGTCAGAACCAGCTCGACCTTGGGCAGAGCCGCCATCAGCCGGGCCCGCCAGAGAGCCGCGCATCGCGGCGGCGGCGGATAGTCCCCGCCCTTCAGGTCGGTCCCGGGAAAGCAGAAGGCCATGGCCGCCACACCGATGCGGCGGTCGCCGTAGAAGGTCTGACGGTCCACCCCCAGCCAGGCGCGTAGGCGCTGGCCTGAAGCGTCATCGAACGGCAGGCCGCTTTCGTGCACCCGTCGGCCGGGCGCCTGGCCACAGATGAGCAGGCGGGTTTCGGGAAACACCCGCACCACCGGCCGCGGCTCATGTGACAGGTCCAGCACGCAGGCGCGGCAGGCGGCGATTTCGGCGAGCAACACCTCAAGAGACATGCGACCCATATAGGCGCGCGAGGCGGCCCAGCCTATGCTGGGCGCCGAAGAGCAGGAAACATCCCATGAACAGGCGCGCCTTCCGTCGCAGGACCTTGCCGGCTGCCAGCCTACCCGCCGCTGTCGTGGGATCGAGCGCCGTTGGCGCCTTCGCCCTGGGCGCTTTCGCGGTCGGCGCCCTGGCCATCGGAACCCTGGTCATCGGCCGCGCAACTGTGCGGCGGCTGAAGCTCGGCGCGGTCGAGATCGACTCCCTCACAGTGCGCCACCTGACGGTGCTGGAGCCGGAAGCCTAGCTAGCCTCTAACCGCCATCATTCCAGGAAGCCCTCGCAGGACCTAGACATCGCCCCGACTCGGGCCGCTGATCATTCGCTTTGGTCAGACATGTTCGACCCGGTCTACAGAATCTGCAGCAGCGTGGACGTTTGGCGCCGCAATATAGCCCAAGGCGCGGCATTTTCGTCGATCTGGCCAACAGTCTTTAGCGCCCTCAAGCACGGCCATTGTACAACTTGCAATGACATTGAATTGAGTGGCGACCTGCTTACCCGCGTTCATAGCTTCGTGGCATCGGCCCAGATCGTGAGTAAATCAGCTTGGAGTTTAATCCACATAAAATGAAATTGGATAATAGGTAATGGATAATTCAATGAGCGATTTATTTTGCAAAATATCATCTAAAAAATCATTACTATTTATTTTCATTTTGTTTAGTACAATTTTATCCCTAATGACAAGCTGGAAATCCTGGTCGAATTCCCCTCACGCATCGATCTTTTCGTTAAGTAACCTGATCGGACCAGCCACCTATAGCCTGACACATCATAGCGCCATGCTAGTGAGGACCGATGCGATGGGTACACCAGGGCAGCCCATCGATTTCTATGCCGCGAGAATGCCTGTGCCCGTTATTGCGCTGTCGTTGTTGGCGGAAATCACGCACAATACTACGCAATCAGAGATCAGCTCGCTGAAGGCTGTTATTTTCCTGATCCCCATCTGGCTCGTCGCCTGGAATTTGTTGCGCCGATCACGCAACCTGCCCCCTCCCATTCTTGTCTTGGCGGCGTTCACGCCATTTCTAATGGCGCCATTTCTGGCGGACGTGGTCAACCCGCAAGTGGAGGAAGGTTATGCTTATGGTTTCGTAGCCCTGGCCTTCGTCTATTGCGCGGTTCTCATTTCGAACCAGCCGGCGAGTAAGGAGAGCAGCTGGGCGGACTGGATCATATTGAGCTGCGCTTTGGTGCTAATATACCTGACAAAAAGCTCATTCTTGCCCCTGTGCGGGCTCATCGCTCTTTTATCGATAATTCTCGGCGGCGGCGCCTTGAGCAAAAGGGCGACGCCGCTCCTGGCATTGTTGGTCGCTGTCGGCGGATGGGCGGCCTACGTCTATGTCTACACCGGCCATGCCAGCGTCGGGACTAGCCTGGATGGCATTAACTTTCATAAAGGCAATAACCTTCATTTTCTCGACAGATATCCACCAGCGCCCGGCCAGGCCCTAGACCAGTTCGATTCCGAACTAAATGCAGGAAGATTCTTCAAGTCAGAATGGAGCTTTGATGCTTACCATAAATCCGAGGCGATTAAATTCATATTTAATTACCCCCTTATTTTCCTCGAAGGTGTAGGCCGAAAGCTTTTTGAATTCTTTCTGTCCATTGAGAAGATTGGATCCACGAAGTCGACTGGGCTGCGAGGCGTATGGGAGACACTGAGCTTAGTCGTCTTCAGAATCGCCAACATCGGGGCAATGGCGGGCTCGGCGGCGCTGATTTGCGCGCCCACCGCGTTTCCGTTGAAAAAGCTGTGCGCTTTGTATCTCGTAACCTGCATGGCGATCGCAGCGCCTTATGTCATCGGCTTCTGCTATACGCGGCACGTCAGCGTATTGATCATGCCTACCCTTCTGACGATCGCCATACTCGCGGATCACATCGATTGGCGCGCGGCGATCGCGTTAAAGTTCAAGGCAGGCGCAGGCGCCACACGCCCTTGAATGTGTCCGGATCGGCGGGCTTGTTGTGCCGCAGGATCACCACCTTGCCCTGCCGCGCCAAGCCCACGGCCGTGGAACGCACCTGCGGCAGCATGCGCCTCCAGCCTTCGGCAGCCAGCGCCTTGGCCACCGCGGCGGGATCCAGGCTCTTACCGGCGTCTGTCGCGGCCAGCGCCGCGAAGATGGCCTCTTCGATGGGCGACATATTCAAGGCTCCCTCAGTTCGTTCAGCAGACGGGTGTCGCCGTAGACCTTGGCCAGGGCCTCGCCGATAGCGGCGCTGGACAGGGCGACCGAGCGGTTGAGCGCCCCGTCGTACAGATAGTCGCCGCCCAGAGAGTGAATATTACCGTCGAACACGACCCCGATCATGCGGCCCTCGGCGTCGATCAGCGCCGAGCCCGAGTTGCCGCCGATGATGTCGGTGCTGGTGGACAGGTTGAATACCGTGTCGGCGTCCAGTGTCGGCTGCGCCTTGAGCCAGGATGGCGGCAGTTTGAACGGCTCGGCCCCTGTGGCGCGGGCGTAAAGCCCCGAAAAGCGGGTGAAGGGCGCGATCTTGGTCCCCTGATAAGTCCAGCCCGCTACGCGGCCAAAGCTCAAGCGCGGAGTGAAGGTGGCGTCCGGATAGGCCCTGCCGCCGTAGACCGCGAATGCGGCCTGGGCGATCCTGCCGGCGGCCTCGTCGGTCGGACCCGAGACCTGATCCTCCCAGGCTCGACGAACCGCGCGCGCGGCGGCGTCGTTGGCCGCCACGAAGCGGATCATGGGGTCGGACGAGGCCTCGATCGCACTGCGCCCGCCTTCCCAAAGGGCCTTGCGAACGGCCGGATCAGCTAGTCGCGTGCCGGCCGCCAGACGGCGGGCCACGGCCTCGGGCGAGTCTGCGCCCAGCAGCGCCTTTACCGCTGGATCGTCTACGCCGAGATATTCGCGGGTCTTCGACAGCCAGAACGCCAAATAGACCGTCTCAAGATCAACATCGATCGGTCGGGAATCGAGCAGCGCCTTTTCGATGGGCGGCAGGCGCGCATCGCCAAATTCGCGCAGCCGTTCGCTGTCGGGCTTGCCCCGTTCGGCCGCGCCGCGCACCAGAATGCGGGCATAGTCGTAAAGTTGCGACACGTTGCCCGCCCCGGCCTCCAACGCGGCGTAGCGGAGAAACGAGGCCCTGTAGGCCATCTGCGCGGCGTCCATATCGGCCCAGGGGTCGCCGATGCGCGACCTCAATTCGGAGTTGCTCGCGACCTTGGCCCTAAGCTCGGCCTCTTGGCGGCGCTTGATCTCAAGGAAGGCGGGGTCCGACAAGGCTTTCTGACGGCCGACGAAGACCTTGAAGTTGTTTTCCAGGCTGAACAGAACATCGGCCGTCGCACGCGTGTGCGCAGGGCTCTCGGCCGCGTACTGCAGCAGCCGTCCCCGTTCCTCGGAGCGCTGCAGTTGCATAGGCGGCAGGGCGACGTCGCGCTCAACCTCGAGCTGGGTCAGGGTCGACAGCCGCGCGGTGCCGCCCGGATTTCCTGCGACGAACACCGGTTGCCCGTCCCGAGGCGTCGCCTCATCGAAGGCCAGGCGCTCGGGCGTGGAGGCCGGTACGCCATCGACGTAGAGACGAATAAAAGCCACGTCCAGGTCGTAGCGGGGAAAGTTGAAGTTGTCCGGATCTCCGCCGAAGAAGGCGCTGTCGAACTCCGGCGCGAACACCAGGCGCACGTCCGTGTACCTGCGGAAGCGGTAAAGCATGTACTGGGCGCCGTGATAGAGCGCCGTCACCTGGCAATGGACGAGAGGGTCAAGCCCGCACCCATCCTTTTCCAATCGGGCGATGACCGCGTCTCTCGCCCCTACGCCGCCCGTCGCGGCGCGGAGTTGGCGGGTGACATCGGTCCAACTGACCAGGATTTCGGCCTGCAAGCCCGGGCAGCGGCGCTCCTCGCTCGCGGCGGCGCTGTGAAATCCCTGTGCCATAAGGTCGGGTCCGCCGGCAGACAGGGCCGTTACGCAGTCGACCACGCAATGGTAGTTGGTCAAGGCTAGGCCATGGCCAGACGCCACCGCCCCCGAACAGCCGCTGGTCAAGCGCAACGTCGACAGGCGCACATGGTCGAGCCAGGCCGGGTCGATGGTCACGCCGTAGGCTTTCTGCACGGCCTTGACCGGAAAGTTGTCGAAGGTCCACATCCCCTCGTCGGCCAAGACGGGGCCTGGACCGAGCGTCAGCGCCGCCAGCAGCGACAGGACCGCGACACGGATCATGCCCATGCGCGGCCTTACGAGGGCCCTTGCACCTAGCGATTTCAACGGTCGAACAGGATGGTTGGGGCGGGTTTAAGGCCTGCGCCAATCTTAAGGCGCTCAGCCACGGCATGGGCGATGTGGATCAGAGCGAAGGCGGTAGGCCCTTCCGGCTGGGACACCACCAAGGGAACGCCCTCGTCGCAGGCTTGGCGCAGGCTTGGATCGATGGGAATTTCGCCCAGAAACGGGGCGCCCAGCGCCTCGGCCGTGGCCTTGGCGCCCCCTCGCCCGAAAATAGCGATGGGTTCGCCCGTAGAGGGGTCCGGGAAATAGGCCATGTTCTCGACCACGCCCAGGATTGGAACACGGGTCTTCTCGAACATACTGATGCCCCGGCGCACATCGGCCAGGGCGGCTTCCTGCGGTGTCGACACCACCACCGCGCCCGATAGGGCGGTGCGCTGGGCCAGGGTCAACTGGATGTCGCCCGTCCCCGGGGGCATGTCGATCACCAGCACGTCCATGGGTTCGGCCTCGCTGGCCCAAGCCACGTCGTTCAGCATCTGGTTCACAGCGCCCGACGCCATGGGACCGCGCCAGATCACCGCTTGGCTTTCATCCACCAGAAAGCCAATCGACATCACCTTTAAACCGAACGCCTCGAGCGGCTCGATCTTGCCGTCCGCACGCTTGCCCGGGCGCCGGCCGACGAGGCCCATCATCAACGGCGCCGAGGGGCCGTACACATCGGCGTCCAGCAAGCCTGTGCGAAGACCCAGCGCGGCGAAGGCGCAGGCCAGGTTGACCGCCACGGTGGACTTGCCAACCCCGCCCTTGCCGCTGGCCACCGCCAGTAGGTGGCGCACATGGGCCGGCTTCATGGAAGACGGCGCCTGAGGCTCGGGGGCATGCGGCTCTCGGGGCCGCTCCACCGTCCGCTGGCGCGGGGCGACGGTCCGGGGCTGGGACGTGCGGTCGGCGGTGAGGACAACCTGGACCCGTTCGATATCCGGCAAACCGACGCGCAGCGCCGCTTCGGCGGCCTGGGCCACCGGCTTGTAGAGGTCCGCGTCTTCGGCGGACACCTCCATCATGAAACCCACGCGGCCGGGCGCCGCCACCAGCCCCTGGACCAGTCCCGCGCTGACCAGACCCAGGCCGCTCGCGGGATCCTTGATTCCCTCCAGGATCGTCATCGCGGCAGAGCGTTGGGGCTGGTCGGCCATGGACATCGGTTCCCTGCGGACGGTGCGCGTCGCCAGCCCGTTCATATCCGGGCCGACGGCCGAGGCAAGGGATGAAGCTCGCGGCCCTTCGGATTAGGCGGTGGGCTGGTCGACCTTGGCCGACGCTGGCCCCGCCGCGGGCTGCATCTCAGCGGGAGCTCCCGCCGCGGACGCCGGTGCTTCCTTGGGCGCTGGGGCCTTGGAATCAGCGTGTGCAAGGGGGGAATCTAACGCGGTCGGCAAGAAACTGGCCAGCACCGGCTGCGGCGACGACGGCGCGGCGTGCAGCGCCTCGGCGGCCAGTTGCGTTGCCGCCGCGTTGTTGTGACCGAAGCGGTAGAATACGTGCATGCCCACCTGGGCCACGCGGATCATGTCCTGCTCCCACTCGGGCGCCAGGCCGAGCGTGTGGAAGTGGGTGGATTTGCCGACTTCGGCCATCACCGCGCCGGACAGGGCGCGGGCGGCCACGGTCTCGGCCCGGCGCCACGCGGCCGGTTCGCGGCGGTCGTGCATGGAGCCGTCGCAGGCGAAGCTGAACTGGCAGCCGTGACCGACCGAGGCGCCCTGGAACACCACCGCGCACACGGTCTTGGGGAAGGCAGGATGCTTGACGCGGTTCAGCACCACCTGGGCCACCGCCGCCTGGCCCGCAGGGCTTTCGCCGCGGGCCTCGTAGTAGACCGCCTGGGTCAGGCATTCCAGGTCGCGCGTGCTGTCCAGCGGATCGATCACCGTCAGATCGAACCGGCTGGAGACGTCGAATCGGCCGACGCCAAGGCTGGGCCGCAGCATCAGGCTAGCCACAGTCGGCGCCTTGGGCGCCGGATCGGCCCGCTCCAGGCGGGCGGCGAACTGGGCGGCCTGGCGATCGCGCAGAGCGGCGTTGGCCACCAGCTCCGGATCGTGGCGCTGGGCGATAGCCAGGGCGCCCGGAGACATGCCGCGGATGGTCCGCTGCAGAGCCGCCTCCGAAAAGCTGACGTCCGTATTGGAAACCAGGGCTTGGGCGCGGGCGCGCATCAGGGCGTTGGGCGCGTCGGCGCCGGCGAGGTATGCCGCCGAAAAACCCAGGCCCAGAGCTGATCCAGCCGCCGCCGCGCCCAATAGGGCGCGCACGCTTGCCTGCGGCAAGGTCTTACCAATCAAAGCTTTCGTGTCCTATTCCGCGAGGGCGATACGCCCCCCGACAGCCTTCCGGAACCGACTCTCTCAAAGCCCCGGACTGCGTCCCCAGCTAACTCACGAAAGGAGCAGGGGAATGACTAAACCGGTCTTTGCCAGGATCGCGCTCGATTCGCAAGTCCCCATTCTGGAAATCGATGAACTGGCGTAGCTGCGGGGTGGGGCCAGGGGGCTCAACGGCGCCCGTAACCGCCTGAACTTTCGGCAGGAAACCTGAATGTTACAGGTCCCCAACTTAAGGCCGATACATCTATTCAGAACTATGATCTGGATGACTGTAGCGGCCGGCCCAGCTCGTTGGAAAAGCTAGCCCGCAGCTCCCAACCCAAGCCGTCGGCCCGGCGCCCGCGCGAAGTGAATCACTGGACCCGGAAGCCCGCCTTACCTAAAGAAACGCCCATGGCTCCGTCCCTAACCACCGACGACACGCTTCTGTCCCTCACCGCTGACAAGCGGGTGTCCGCGCGCGACCTGTTCGGCGTGGATTCGGACATGCAGGTTCCCGCCTTTTCCGAGCGCGACGCCCACGTGCCCGAGATCGATCCGGCATACCGCTTTGATCCCCTGACCACGCTGGCGATCCTTGCGGGGTTCGCCTTCGATCGGCGCGTGATGATCCAGGGCTATCACGGCACCGGTAAGTCGACCCACATCGAGCAGGTGGCGGCGCGGCTTAACTGGCCTCTGGTGCGAGTCAACCTCGACAGCCACGTTTCGCGCATCGACCTGGTGGGCAAGGACGCTATCGTCCTGCGCGAGGGCAAGCAGGTCACCGAGTTCCGCGAAGGCATTCTGCCCTGGGCCCTGCAACGACCCATCGCCCTGGTGTTCGATGAATACGACGCCGGCCGCCCGGACGTGATGTTCGTCATCCAGCGGGTGCTGGAGCAGTCTGGCCGCCTGACGCTGCTGGACCAGAACCGGGTAATCCGGCCCAATCCGCTGTTCCGCCTGTTCTCGACCACCAACACCATCGGCCTGGGCGACACGACGGGCCTGTACCACGGCACCCAGCAGATCAACCAAGGACAGATGGACCGCTGGTCGATCGTCACCACCCTCAACTACCTGTCGCACGAGGTGGAGGGCGAGATCGTCCTGGCCAAGTCGCCTCAGTACGACACGCCTGAAGGCAAGCGCACCATCGCCGCCATGGTCCGCGTGGCCGACATGACCCGCAACGCCTTCATGAACGGCGACATCTCCACCGTCATGAGTCCGCGCACGGTGATCACCTGGGCGCAGAACGCCGAGATATTCGCCGGCGACATCGGCCTGGCCTTCCGCATGACCTTCCTTAACAAGTGTGACGAGCTGGAGCGGCCCACGGTGGCGGAGTTCTACCAACGCGCCTTCGGCCACGACCTGCCGGAAAGCGCCGCACGGGTGAAGGTGGCCTAAACATCTAGGCGGGCCGGACCGCTCCACCGTTTGCGTCCTGCTGTTCAGGCGCCAGTCCGCTCTTACCGCACGGCCCTGCACGCGCTATCTCTAACGGCCCATGCCTCAGACGCCGCAAAACCCCCTCGAGCCTTTCAAGCGCGCCCTGGCGCACGCCACGCGGTCACTGGCTGAGACGCCTGACCTGGAAGTGGTGTTCTCCAACGAAGGGCCGATGCTCTACGCCAATCGAGCGGTGCTGCCACACCCGCCGCGCGACCTGCCCGCCAAGGAGGCGGCGCGCATGCGGGGGCTGGCCGACCAGATGGCCCTGCGCCTGGCTCACCACGACAAGGCTCAGCACGCCCGCTTCAAGCCGGTTTCGCCCGAGGCTGGGGCCGCTTTCGAGGCCCTGGAACAGGCTCGCGTCGAGGCCATAGGCGCCAACGCCATGGGCGGAGTGCGGGCCAATCTGAAGGCGGCGCTGGAATCCCAGCTTGACCGGCGCGGCCTGACCCGGCCCGAAGCGATGGCCAATCCGCCCATGGCCGAGATCCTGGGCCTTCTGGTGCGCGAGCGCCTGACCGGCGAGGCGCCTCCTCCCATCGTGCGCCCGCTGGTGGACCTGCTGCGCGCCGACATCGAGCGCAAGGCGGGATCGGACCTCGACCGGCTGGCCGGCGCGGTGGAGGACCAGCCGGCCTTCGCGCGCATCGTCCGCTCGGTGCTGCAGGATCTGGACATGACCGACGCGGCCGACGACGCCCAGTCCAAGGAGCTGGAGGAGAGCGAGGCGGAGGCGAAACAGGAAGGTCCTTCCGAAACCGAGAATGAGCAAGGCGACGAAGGCCAATCCGAAGGCGATTCCGACAGCGCGCCCTCCAGCGAGATGAGTGAGCGGGAATCCGATGGCGGCGAACACGCCATGTCCGAAGCGGGCGACGTGAAGCCTGGCGACGGGACGGAAGAACCGGTGGACATGGGCGACGGGGAAAAGCCCGCCCGTCCCACCCCTTCGGACGATCTGGCCAAGGAACCGAACTACAAGGTGTTCACCACCGCCTTCGACGAGGTGGTCACGCCCAATGACCTGGCCGATCCGGAGGAGTTGGGGCGCCTGCGCGACTATCTGGACCAGCAGCTCTCCAGCCTGTCCAGCGTGGTCTCGCGCCTGGCCAACAAGCTGCAGCGCCGCCTCTTGGCCCAGCAGAACCGCGCCTGGTCCTTCGACCTTGAAGAAGGGATGCTGGACGCCGCGCGGCTTACCCGCGTGATCGTCGACCCCACCGCGCCCCTGTCCTTCAAGCAGGAGCAGGACACCGAGTTTCGCGACACGGTGGTCACCCTCCTGATCGACAACTCCGGCTCCATGCGTGGGCGCCCGATCATGGTGGCGGCGGTATGCGCCGACATTCTGGCGCGCACCTTGGAGCGTTGCGCGGTCAAGGTGGAGATTCTCGGCTTCACTACCCGAGCCTGGAAGGGCGGACAGTCGCGCGAGCAATGGATCAAGGCGGGCAAGACCCCTCACCCCGGCCGTCTGAACGACTTGCGCCATATCGTCTACAAGGCCGCGGACGCGCCCTGGCGGCGGGCCCGGCGCAACCTCGGCCTGATGATGAAGGAAGGCCTGCTGAAGGAGAACATCGACGGCGAGGCCCTGATCTGGGCCCACGGGCGCCTGCTGGGTCGGCCTGAGCAGCGGCGCATCCTGATGGTGATCTCCGACGGCGCGCCGGTGGACGATTCCACCCTGTCGGTCAATTCCGGCCACTATCTGGAGCGGCACCTGCGCGAGGTGATCGGCGAGATCGAGGCTCTGTCGCCGGTGGAGCTGATCGCCATCGGCATCGGCCACGACGTGACCCGATACTACAAGCGCGCCCTGACCATCGTGGACGTGGAGCAGCTCGGCGGCGCCATGGTCGAGCAGTTGGCCGGCCTGTTCGAGGAACAACCGCACGCCACACGCGCTCGGACCGGCGCCATGACCATCGCCAAGCCGGCGCCGCGCGGCGGGCTGAGCCGCTCAAGCCTGCAAGCGGTGGCGGCGGACATTGAGGCGCGATGAAAACTCAGCGTCTTCCTCGGGGCGACTGAAAGTCGAGCCCGAGGACCCAGCAGCGCAGACACCTGAGCGCAAACGAACAGGCGCCAAGCTTTGAGCTCAGCGCCTGCTGGGTCCTCAGACAAATGCTACGCATTTTCCGAGGATGACGATGGAAAATACGGGAGCGCTAAGCCCCAGCTAAGCTCAGGCCGCTTGGGTGGCGAGCTTGGCCTTGACCTGCTTCTTGATCTTCAGGGCGCGGGGCGACAGCTCCTCGTCCTTGGCCTTCATCAGGAACACGTCCAGGCCGCCGCGGAAGTCCAAGGTGCGCAGGGCGCCATTAGTGATGCGCAGGCGGAAACTCTGGCCCAGGGCTTCAGACTGAAGCGTGGTGGTCGCCAGGGCCGGCAGGAAGCGGCGCTTGGTCTTGATGTTCGAGTGGCTGACGTTGTGGCCGACCAGCGGACCAACCCCAGTAAGCTCGCAGCGGCGCGACATAGCGAAAACCTTCGAAAACGGTATAGGGCGCACAGGACAGAGCCCTGGCGCGGAGCGGGCGATATAGTCTGAAGCCGTGGGTCTGGTCAAGGCGGGAGCTGTCGCCTCGCCGCCGCTACAGCCGTATTGCCGCCCGCCCACAAGCTTGACTCTATGGTTAACCCCGAATCGGGATACCTTATATCGTAGGGAACAAAGACTGAATCGGTGGGTGTCACTGATTCGGTCATGATTCGTTTCGCCCATGTTCTCCCCACGGCGGCCGCGCCGTTAATCCCCCGCCCGGCACGCTCCCACCTGATTAAACCTATCTTATACGGCCCCGCGCTAGGGTCGCGCCCGCCAGCAACTGCGGACCCAGCGCGTGTTCTCCAAAGGCCTTTTGGGCTATCTGCCCGCCAATATCCTGCAGGGGATCGTCGGTTTCGCCAGCTTGATGGCGTTCACCCGCATCCTGACGCCGACCGACTATGGCGCCTATGTGCTGGCGCTGGGCGTGTCCTCCATCGCCTACACCCTGGTGTTCACCTGGATGGAATCGGCCATGGCCCGCTTCTATCCGGCCGAGCGCAACAGCGACCCGCACGCCCCCCTGCTCTATGGCACCCTCTACCGTCTGTTCGCGGTCATCGCCGTGCTGTTCCTGGCGCTGCTGGCGGCCGGCGCGGCTCTGTGGCCGACGCACGCCGCCAACGAGCAGACGCTGAAGTTCACCATCGCGGTGGGCCTGGCGGCCAACGCCCCGCGCAGCCTGGTCAAGCTGGCGCAGGAGCAGCGCCGCTCGGTGGGCCGGGTGCGCGAAGCCTCCAGCATCGACATGGCCATGACCGGCGGAGGATTCCTGCTGAGCCTGGGCTTCGCCTTTCTCGGCCTAAAGGGCGCTTCGCCCCTGGCCGGCCTGGGCGTGATGGCCCTGCTGATCATGCCGTTCGTGGTGCGCGAGGACTGGAGCCGGGCCTGGCGCGGCCAGTTCAGCGCCAAGGCGGCCAAGGCCTATAGCCAATACGGCTACCCCATCAGCCTCAGCTTGATCATGACCATCGTGCTGTACACCGTGGATCGCTTCATGATCGCCCACTTCCTGACCGAGGCGGACGCGGGCGCCTACCACGCCGGTTTCTCCATCGCCTCGCGGGTGATCGACGTGCTGTTCATCTGGTTCGGGGCGGCGGGCGTGCCGGCCATGATCCACGCCCTGGAAAACGGCGGCCAGATGGGCCTGAAGGCTGAGGCCCGCCGGCAGATCACCTTGATGGCCCTGGTGCTGTTCCCGGCCGTCGCGGGCGTCATCAGCGTGGCCCAACCCCTGTCGGGCGTGCTGATCGGCGAGGGCCTGCGCGGACGCGCCCTGTCGATCACGCCCCTGGTCACGATGGGCGCGCTGCTGGCCGGCATGAACAACGGCTATTTCCTGTTGTCCTTCACCCTGGCCAAGAAGACCCGCCTGCTGGTCATGGCCATGATGATCCCGGCTGCGGTCAACATCGCGCTGAACTGGATTTTGATCCCCCGTTTGGGCCTGACAGGCGCGGCTTGCGCCTATCTGGCCAGCTTTGTCATCGGCATAGCCGCCGCCTGGGCTCTGGGGCAAAAGGCCCAGCCCATGCCCATTCCAGCCTTGGAGCTGGCTAAGATCGCCGGCGCGGCGACATTGATGGCCGCCGTCCTGGGCCTGATCCCGCCGCTGGGCGTGGCGCTGGATCTCATGATCAAGCCCGCGCTGGGCGTGATGATCTATGGCGGCTTGGCCTATGGTCTGGACCTGGGCGGCGCGCGGGGCTTCGCCGACAAGCTGCTGTGCAAATTCCCCTTCGGCCAGAAACTGACGATGGGTGAACCATGAAACTGCGCCTGGACCCGCAAAAGGCCGGCGGCGAGCACATTCTGCTGTTCTACCGCGAGCATGAGACCGACCGGTTTGTCCGTGGCGACCGCTATCTGAAGCGGCTGGTGCGGCCGCTGTACGACCGCCTGCACCACAATCAGAAGGTCACCGGCTTTGGCGTGTCCTTCAACATGCTGCACCGGGGCCTGGTCGAGGCTGGCTATATCGTTCACCGCAACGACTACGCCCTGGCCCGCGCCAACCCTGACTACCCGGTGGGAATCATCGGCGGGCCCGCGCTGCTGGAGAACTGGCGCCTGCCCAATCCGGCGATCCTGGGCCCCTCCATCTACGACCAGCCGGGGCAGGCGCCCACCCTGTTCGACGACGCGCGCTTCCAGACCTACGTCTGCCTGGCGAACTGGATGTATGACCTGTTCGAGACGGTCTACGCCGGCCGCTGCGTCAAGTGGTTCGCCGGCATCGACACGCAGGCCTGGCCCGATCTTTCGGCCCAACCCAAGGACCTGGATTTCCTGATCTACGACAAGGTCCGCTGGGACCACGACCAATACCAGGCCAGTCTGATCGATCCGATACTGGCCGAGTTGCAGGCGCGAGGCCTCAAGGCCGAACTGATCCGCTACAAGTTCCACGACCATGCGACCTTCAAATCGCTGCTGGGCCGCGCCAAGGGTCTTTTGTTCCTGTGCGAGAACGAAACCCAGGGCATCGCCTACCAGGAGGCCATGGCCTCTGGTGTTCCGGTGCTGGCTTGGGACCGCGGCTACTGGGCCGATCCGCAGTGGAAGCCGTTCATGGACGTCGCGCCCTGGGCCTCCTCCGTGCCGTTCTTCTCGCCGGACTGCGGCGAACGCTTTGTCGGCATGGAGGATTTTCCGGCCAAGCTCGACGCCTTCATGACCAAACGCGAGACCTACAGGCCCCGCGACTACGTGATCGAAAACCTCAGCATTCCCCGTTCGGGCGCACTCTACGCCCAGGCCTATTTTCAGGCCGGCCCCAAGGCGATTCAAAAGTCGGACAAAGCTGTCGCATAAGCGCGCTCGTGCTTGCCGACGCACGCAGGATATCCCACCTTCGCACCATGACCGACCGCCCTACAGGCGCGGCGCCCTCGCGGCTCGTCGCGGTTCTGGGACCAACCAACACGGGCAAGACGCACTTGGCCGTCGAGCGCATGCTGGGTCACGCCTCGGGCATGATCGGCCTGCCCCTGCGCCTGCTCGCGCGCGAGGTCTACGACCGCATCGTCAAACTGCGTGGCCCCAGGGCCGTGGCGCTGATCACGGGCGAGGAGAAGATCGTCCCGCCCCTGCCGCACTATTACGTGTGCACCGTCGAGGCCATGCCCCTGACCCGCGAGGTGGAGTTCCTGGCGGTGGACGAGATCCAGCTATGCGCCGATCCGGAGCGGGGCCATGTGTTCACCCAGCGCCTGCTGCACGCGCGGGGCAAGTACGAAACCATGTTCCTGGGCTCCGGCGCTATGGCCCCGCTGGTGCGCCGCCTGTTGCCCCAGGCTGAGATTCAGACCCGCGAGCGCTTTTCGCGCCTGACCTACGCCGGCTCCAAGAAGCTCACGCGGCTGCCGCGCCGCACCGCCGTGGTCGCCTTCTCCACCGACGCGGTCTACGCCATCGCCGAGTTGATCCGCCGCCAGCGCGGCGGCGCGGCCGTGGTCATGGGCAGCCTGTCCCCGCGCACGCGCAACGCCCAAGTCGCCCTGTATCAATCGGGCGAGGTCGATTTCCTGGTGGCCACCGACGCCATCGGCATGGGCCTGAACATGGACGTGGACCATGTCGCCTTCTCGGGACTGCGCAAATTCGACGGGCGGCGCACGCGCTGGCTCAATCCGCAGGAGGTCGGCCAGATCGCCGGCCGCGCGGGCCGCTATCGCACAGACGGAACCTTCGGCGTCACCGGCGAAGCCGACGAGATGGACGAGGACCTGATCGAGGCGGTGGAGAACCACCGCTTCGAGGCGCTCCCCACCGCGGAATGGCGCAACAGCCGGCTCGATTTCAATTCCCTGGGCGCCCTGATGCGCTCCTTGGGCGAAGCGCCAGACCGCGACGGCCTGAAGCTGTCCCAGGAAAGCCTGGACGAGAAGGTGTTGCGTCAATTGGCCCAGGACAGCGACATCCAGGCCCGCTGCCGCAACCGAGCACATCTGCTGCGCCTATGGGAGACGTGCCAGACGCCGGACTTCCGCAAAATGTCGCCGGACGAGCACCTGGGCCTGGTGCGCACCCTGTTCGAGCGCCTGACCGAAGGCGCTGAGCGCCTGCCGGAAGACTGGATCGACGAGCAGTTCCGGGGGCTGGACCGCATGGACGGCGACATCGACGCCCTGGCGGCGCGCCTGGCTGGCGTGCGCACCTTGGCCTATTGCGCCAACCGGCCGGACTGGCTGCGTGACCCCGCCCACTGGCAAGGGCGCATGCGCGGGCTGGAGGATCGCCTGTCCGACACCTTGCACGCCCGCCTGATGCAGCGCTTCATCGATCGGCGCACCAGCGCCCTCCTGCGCGGCCTGCAGCAGCGCCAGGAGATCCTGGCCGCCGTGAGCGGCGAGGGCGAGGTGACCGTGGAAGGCCACTTTGTCGGCAAGCTGCGGGGCCTGCGCTTCGAGCCGGCGCGGGGCGGTTCCGCGCTGGAGGACAAGGCCTTGCGCGCCGCCGCCGAACGGGTGGTGGCGCCGGAGTTGGCCCGGCGCATGGGCAAGCTGGCCGCCGAACCGGACGAGGCCTTCGCCCTGCTGCCCGACGGGACCATCACCTGGCGCGGCGAGGCGGCGGGACGGGTGAGTGGTGAGCAGTCGCTGCAGCCCAAGGCGCGTCTGTTCGCGGACCTCGGTTTGGCGCCGGCGCGCGAGCGGGCGGTCCAGCGGCTGGAGGCCTTCGTCGCGGCCGAGGCTGGGCGTCGCCTCAAGGCGCTGCGCAGGCTGGAAACAGCTCTTGCCGCCGGCGCCCTGAAGGGCCTGGCGCGCGGCGTCGCCTGGCGTCTGATCGAGGCAGGCGGCGTGATGGATCGCGCCGATGCGGCCGCCGATATCCGCGCCCTGAGCCAGTCCGAGCGGCGTTCGCTGCAGGGGCTGGGCGTGCGCTTCGGCGCCTTTTCGGTATTCCTGCCCAGTCTGCTCAAGCCTCAGGCCCTGACCTTCAACGCCGCCTTCACCGCGCCTGAGGAGAGGGACTGGAGGCCGGCGCCAGACCGCCTGTCGCCGCTGCCTCACCCCCGGCCTTCGGCCAAGGCCCTAGCGCGGCGCGGCCTTCGCGCCGTGGGGGCCATGGCTGCGCCCGTGGAGGCGCTGGAGCGGCTGGACGCCCTGCTGCGCGCCGCGCCGCGTCGGCATGGGGCCATGGTGCTGACGCCGGAGGCCATCGCCGCCTTGGGCTGGAGCGAGGCGCAAGCTCGGACGATCATGCGCGGCCTCGGCTTTGCCCCCGCGTCGCGGCCCGCGCCCGGCGAGCCCATGGCCTGGCGCCGGCGCTCATCCGCCAACACGCTCGAACCGATCCCGGCCGAAGCCGCGGATTCGCCCTTCGCCGCCCTCGCCGCCTTGAAGGCGCCGCCCCCCGCCTCTCAGCGAACGGCCCCTACACGGCGCGCGCGTCGCCCGCGAAGCCGGGCGGCTTCATGAAGCCTGAGTCCGACCCTTCTTGACTTCATTTCGGCATTAGAACAAATTAGGAACATGCCGCTTGCCGCCCTCTCGTCCATTCCCGCAAAGCCTTTCGCGGCCCAGGACTTCGCCAAGGCCTTGCCCGCGCCTGAGGCCCTGGAAGAAGTGGCGCCGGCCGTGGCCCAGGACCTGCCCGCCGCCCTCGCCTTCGCTCTGGGCCGCGCCGTGCGAGCAGCCGACGCCCGGCCCTTGGCCTTTGTCGCGACCAGCGCTTGGCTCAACGAACACGGTCGCCCGTTCGGCTGGGGCTGGCGGGGGCTGGGCCTTGGCCATGACCGGCTGATCCTCATCGAGGCCGCGCGTGAGGCCGAGGCCTTGTGGGCGCTGGAGGAGACGCTGAAATCCGGCGCTGTCTGCGCGGCCCTCGGCCCCGCCGCAGCCCCGTCCTTCGTCGCCACGCGCCGACTGGACTTCGCCGCCAAGGCCGGCCGCGCCCAGGGTCTGCTGCTGCGCCCCCGTCCGCCGGCCGACCTCAGCGCCGCACGTTTGCGCTGGCGTATCGGTTCGGCGCCTTCCGCCGTCCATCCGCTGGACCCGCACGCGCCGGGCTCCGCGCGGCTTACGGCCGAACTGGTGCGCAGCCGCATGGGCATGGGCGCCGTCTTTATGCTGGAGCAGGACCATGAGACGCGTGGTTTGCATCTGGCTGCCGAACTGGCCGATCACGGCCTGGCGGCGAGCCAGACACGTTCAGCCGCCTGATCACGAGGCGTTCGCCCTTACCCAGCGCACCGGGCGGGGGCTGCTGCTGCATGCGGTCGACGATGCGGGCCGGGCGCTCGGTCTGCGCCGAGGCCAGACGCACGCTGACGCCCTCGCCATAGCGCCGGGCCTCGTCAGCGCGCCGGCCGAGCCGGAAGCGGAGGCCCGCGCCCTGCACGCCCTGGCCCTATGGTTCGAGCGGTTCTCGCCCGCCGTGGCCATCGACGCTGACCCGCCGGGCGCGGAGGGCCTGACGCTGGACATGAGCGGGGCCGCGCACCTGTTCGGCGGCGAGGCGGCCCTGCTGGACGAGATCGCCGCGCGGCTTAAGGGCGCCGGCATTGCCGCGGCCCTGGCCATGGCCGACACGCCCGGCGCGGCCTGGGCCCTGGCCCGTTATGGCGCCCAGCCCATCGCCGAACCTGGGCGCACGCGAGAGGCTCTGGCGCCCCTACCCGTCCAGGCCCTGCGTTTGGACGAGGAGACCACCCGACTGCTGAACCGTTTCGGCCTGCATAGCATCGGCGATCTCTACGGCCTGCCGCGGGCGGGCCTGGCCCGGCGGTTTCGCGCAGAGGCGGGCCTGGCCCTGGTGCGCCGGTTGGACCAGGCCCTGGGCGCGGAGGCCGAGCCGCTGCGGTCGGTGCAGCCACCCGCCGACTACCGCGCGTGGCAAGCCTTCGCCGAGCCGCTGATCGAAGCGGAGGGCGTGGGTCATGTACTGCCGGGGTTGGCCGGCGCCTTGGCCGCCCAACTGGAGCGCGACGGCATGGGCGCGCGGGTCCTGGCGCTGGACGCCTTCCGCACCGACGGACGGCGCGTGCGGCTGCAAGCCGGGCTGAGCGCGCCCTCGCGCGCGCCGGTCCATTGGCTGCGTCTGCTCAGGGAAAAGGGCCTGGAGCGGCTGGAGCTGGGCTTCGGCGCAGACGCCTTGATGCTATCGGCGCTTAAGGCCGAGCCGCTAGCCGCACGCCAGGCGCCCCTGCTGGCGGGCTCGCCCAAGGAGAAGCCGCAGGCCTGCTCAGAAGCGCTGGCCGGCCTGATCGACCGGCTGCAGGCCAAACTCGGCGAGAGCGCAGTGCTGCGGCCTGAGCCTTATGAGAGCCACATGCCCGAACGCAGCGAGCGTTGGCGGCGCGCTGGACCCGAAACATCGGGCGGGACCGTCGCCCACTCTGGCCGTCCGCGCCCCCTGCTGTTGTTTGATCCTCCCCAGCCGGTGGAGGCCATAGCCGAACTGCCCGATACGGCGCCCTCAAGCTTCGTCTGGCGCCGCTGCTCGCACAAGGTCGTCAAGGCCGAGGGGCCAGAACGGCTCGGCCCCGAATGGTGGCGCGCGCCCGCCTCGTCCCAGGGCCCCGAGCGTACGCGTGACTACTACGCCGTGGAGGATGAAGCCGGCCACAGGTTCTGGCTGTTCCGCGAGGGTCTGTACGGCCGCGAGGACGCCATGCGTTTACCCACCTGGCGCATGCATGGGGTGTTCGGATGAAGGAGAAAACCACTCCAACTCCCGACCTCTCCTTTCTCAAAGGGGAGAGGCGCGCGCCTATGAAACTCCTCCGCGCCATCCCGGTCCCTCATCGCTTCGCCGAACTGGGTTTCGCCGAACTGGATTGCCGGACGCATTACAGTTTCCTGGAGGGCGCCTCCTATCCGCAGGAGCTGGCGGCGGAGGCGAAGCGGCTGGGGATGGCGGCGCTGGGCGTGGCCGACCGCAATTCCCTGGCAGGGGTGGTGCGGGCCTGGCAGGCGGGCAAGGACGCAGGCCTGGCCGTACTGACCGGCTGCCGCCTGCAGTTCACTGACGGCGCCGAGCTGATCGTCTATCCGCGAGACCGAGCCGCCTATGGCCGCCTGTGCCGGCTGCTGTCGATCGGCAAGGCGCGCATCGGGCTGGAGCAGGCGCAGGGCGCCGGCAAGCCCATCCCCAAGAACGAATGCCGGCTCAGCTTCGCCCAAGCCGCCCAACTCGGCGAAGGATTGATCGCCTTGGCGCCCGCGCCGGCGGTCATCGACGCGGTCTTCGAGGCGCGGCTGCTCGACTGGGGCAAGACCTGGCCGGATCGGCTCTATCTGTTGGCCGCCCCGCTTAATCGGGGCGATGACCGGGCGCGGCTGAACGCCCTGGCTCTGATCGCTCAGCGGACGGGCGCGCTTATGGTCGCCAGCAACGCGGTGCTCTACCACCAGCCCGAGCGGCGCCGGTTGCAGGACGTCCTGACCTGCATCCGGCATGGCGTGACCATCGACGAAGCGGGCTTGAGACTGCAGGCCAATGCCGAGCGCCATCTGAAGCCGCCCGAGGAGATGGCGCGTCTGTTTGCCGGCCACGAGGCGGCGATCGAACGCTCCATCGAGATCGCGCAGGCCTGCGCCTTCCGCCTGGACGACCTGAAATACCGCTATCCGGATGAACCGATCCCGCCGGGCAAGACCGCCAGCCAGCATCTGCGCGCCCTGACCTTCGCCGGCGCCCGCAGATTCTATCCGGATGGCGCGCCCACCGAGATCGTCAAGATCTTGCGCAAGGAACTGAAAATGATCCGCAAGGTCAAATACGAGCACTATTTCCTGACCGTGCACGACATCGTCGCCTGGGCCCGCGCGCAGGAGAAGCCGATTTTATGCCAGGGGCGTGGCTCGGCGGCCAATTCAGTCGTGTGTTTCTGCCTGGGGATCACCTCGGTCGATCCCACCAAGCAGGACGTGCTGTTCGAACGCTTCATCTCGCAGGAGCGCAGCGAGCCGCCCGACATCGACGTGGATTTCGAGCACGAGCGGCGCGAGGAGGTGATCCAGTATGTCTATCGCCGCTATGGCCGCCACAGAGCCGCGATCTGCGCCACTCAGATCTGCTACCGGCCGCGCTCGGCGATCCGCGATGTGGGCAAGGCGCTGGGCCTGACGGAGGACGTCACCTCGGCCCTGGCCAACACGGTGTGGGGCTCGTGGGGATCGGGTCTGCAGGACGACCATATCAAGCGCACCGGCCTGGACCGCGGCTCGCCCCGCCTGAAGCTGGCCCTGGAGCTGACCACCGAACTGATCGGCTTTCCCCGACACCTGTCCCAGCATGTCGGCGGCTTCGTGCTGACCCAGGAACCGCTGATCGAGACGGTCCCGATCGGCAACGCCGCCATGCCGGACCGCACCTTCATCGAATGGGACAAGGACGACATCGACGCTCTGGGCATCATGAAGGTGGACGTGCTGGCGCTGGGCATGCTGACCGCCATCCGCAAGGGCCTGGACCTGATCGCCCTGCACCATGGCGAGCGGTTC
>Ga0182013_10001639_pt1 | contig 30290 bp, 21 predicted proteins | sample 612S2MmetaG_FD_120487 | JGI IMG/M metagenome (GOLD analysis project Ga0182013, IMG submission 120487) | Permafrost microbial communities from Stordalen Mire, Sweden - 612S2M metaG | ecosystem: Environmental > Terrestrial > Soil > Wetlands > Permafrost | place: Sweden: Stordalen | collected... | reverse complement strand
CTCCAGATAATCGAAATCGATCTGGATAATCTTCCGCTCGCCCGCGTAATCGCTGAACTGAAACTCGATATACTGTCGGCCTTCGTCGATATTCACGACATCCCTGGCAACGCGTTGCGGACCCAGGCGCGCCCGGAGGCCACGTTGACCGCCGATATTTTCCGCTACTTCGGCGGGTTGGCCGGTGAACTAAAAGGTGAAACGATTCCACTGGGCGAGGACGTCCTGAGCTACACGCGGCGCGAACCGCTGGGTGTCGTTGGCGCGATCATCCCTTGGAACGCGCCCGTGCTTTTGGGTGCGTTGAAGATCGCCCCCGCTTTATGCGCCGGCAACACACTGGTGCTGAAAGCCGCCGAAGACGCTCCACTGGGCGTGTTGCTGATGGCGGAAATCTACCAGGAGTTCCTGCCACCAGGTGTGCTGAATGTGCTGACCGGCACGGGAGAAGAACGCGGTGGCCCGCTGGCGGTCCATCCCGCGATCCGCAAACTGTCGTTCACCGGCTCGACCGAGGTCGGCAAAATCATCATGCGGGCGGCGGCGGAACGCATCGTCCCGGTGTCGCTTGAACTCGGCGGCAAGAGTCCGTCGATCGTTTATCCCGACGCTGATGAAGATTGGGTTGTCGATGGTGTGATCGCGGGTATGCGTTTCACCCGGCAGAGTCAGTCGTGCACCGCCGGTTCCCGGCTGTTCCTCCACGCGGACATTTTCGATAGTTTCCTCGATAAACCGCGGGTGAAAACGCAAGCCCTGAAACTTGGCGATCCGCTGGATGAAACCAGCGATATCGGCGCCATCATCAATGAAAAGCAGTTCCGAAAGGTCCGCGGTTATGTCGATGATGGTTTGAATCGCAAGGATGCGCGGCTCGTGTTTGGCGGATTGCCGCCGAAGGACGGTCCTCTGAGTGAAGGGTATTTCGCGATCCCAACGGTATTCGCGGATACCTCCAACGACTGGCGATTGGCGCGTGAGGAAATCTTCGGTCCAGTACTGGTCGCGATCCCGTGGCGCGATGAAGACGAGGCGATCCGCATGGCGAACGACAGTCATTACGGTCTCGCCGCCTACGTCTGGACGCACGAGATCGGCAGCGGCCTGCGCGCGGCGCATGCGATCGAGTCCGGATGGGTGCAAGTGAATCAAGGTCTCGGCCAGCAGCCAGGTCAGTCCTACGGCGGCTATAAGCAAAGCGGCATTGGCCGTGAGTTTTCGTTGGAAGGCATGTTGGACAGTTTCACACAGCGCAAGAACGTGACGGTCAACCTGAACGTGCCGCGCCGAAGCTGACGCCAATGAGAGCCAGACATGGTGACGGCAGCGCTGGCGATGCGAATTACGGGCGCATCGGCAATGGCTATGCGCGCTACCGCCAACCCGATCCCAGCATCGCCGGCTTCATCACGAGGGCTCTGGGTGACGCCGGGACGGTGCCGAACGTTGGCGCCGGCGCCGGCTCCTACGAACCAGTCGACCGGCACGTCACCGCCGTTGAGCCATCTTCCTCCATGCGTCAGCGATAAGCGACGTTGCCCGACCGCGCCTGGTCGTTTCGATCGATCCATGGACGCGGATTGCCCCCGTTCTTCGCGAGCACCGAACCGATCGTGACGATCCGCCCATAGCGGGCCGCTCGGATGGCGGAGATGACGGCCTGGCAGGACAGGAACACGCCCTTCAGGTTGACCGCCATGACGCGGTCCCACGCGGCCTCGGACAGAGTTTCCGCGTCGCCTGTCGAGACACTACCGGCAACCGTAACCGGGATGTCAATCAGGCTGCGACCCGACGCCGTCAACTCGTCCGCCAACTGCGCATCCGGCCACGGTCCGATGTGCCGCGGCCCACAGCGTCTTGCGGCGGGATTTCTCCGGCGAACCGTCAACCTGTACCATGCGGCAGCCGCGCTGTTCCACGCCGCGGCCGAACCTCGCCGCTTTGAGGTGCAGTCGATTGCGCGGCGCGTCGAGCAATGGCGTCGTTTCGGGCGCCGTCACACTCGCCGCGCGGCCATTCAGGGTAAAGCTGATGGATCGCGCTGGTGCGGAACGAGAGTCCCGTGCGTCCATCGCACCAACATGCCGTACAAAACGGCAGCGGCGCGGTCCGGTATCGCCAACGCCGAACCATGCCGCGGTGGCTCGCGCCTTTGCCTGTCAGATTGGATTTACAGTGCTTCATTGAAGCCCGTTCCGCGATCTTGCGCCGGACCGAAGCGCGGCCACTCGCGGCGGATTCACGGACATGGCCTGGCACAGCCATTGCACGTCGCAGCCACGGCGGAACCGCGGGACCTGCCGATGGACCTGAACACGATCACTGCGATTTGCCGCCCGGGCGACCGGGACGATATTCAGTCCTGGCGCACGGGCGACGCCTGGCTTGCCGGTGGCACCTGGCTGTTCTCCGAGCCGCAACCGGATTTGCTTCGGTTGATCGACCTGGCCGGCCTGGGCTGGCCAGCATTGGAAATCGACCAGGACGGGCCGCGGATCGGCGCGACCTGCACGCTGGCGCACCTCGCGGCCGCCGATTGGCCGGTGGGATGGCTGGCGGCGCCGCTGTTCCGGCAGTGCTGCCGCGCATTGCTGGGATCGTTCAAGATCTGGAACGCCGCGACGGTGGGCGGCAATCTGTGCATGGCGCTGCCGGCGGGGCCGATGGCGGCGCTCACCGCCGCGCTCGATGGCGTCTGCGTGATCTGGACTCCGGACGGCGGCCAACGTTGCCTGCCCGCGATCGATTTTGTTGTTGGGCCACAACAAAACGCGCTGCGCCCGGGCGAAGTGCTGCGAGAGATCCGCTTGCCGATCGAGGCGGCACGGCGACGCACCGCTTTTCGGCAGATTTCATTGACGCCGCTTGGGCGTTCGGCGGCTCTGCTGATTGGCACGCGGGCCCCTTCCGGCGCGTTCGCCGTGACGGTGACGGCCGCCACGCGACGACCGATCAGGCTCGCCTTCCAGGCCGTTCCCGCGCCCGCGGAACTTAGCGATGCAATCGACCGTGGCATTCCCGATGCGCTGTATTACGACGACCTGCACGGCGCACCCGACTGGCGGCGCCATATGACGTTCCGGTTCGCCGAGGAAATCCGGCGGGAACTGGTGAAGCACCCGCCGCCATGATCATCCGGATCAATGGCGGCGAGCGCGACGCGGCGCCCCTCCCTGGACAATGTCTGCGCACCTTCCTGCGTGAACTTGGTTGTTTTGGAGTCAAAAAGGGCTGCGACGCGGGAGATTGTGGGGCCTGCACGATACTGCTTGACGGCCAACCCGTGCATAGCTGTGTCACGCCCGCCTTCCGTGCCGAAGGCCGGGATGTGACAACGATCGAGGGACTGGCGCGAATCGAGGGCCCAGGTGGTCCAGGGGACGATGAACTGCATGCGATGCAGCGGCGCTTCCTTGCCGCGCAGGGTTTTCAGTGCGGGTTCTGCACAGCGGGAATGGTGCTGACAGCCGCGAGTCTGGATCAGGCGCAACGTCGCGACCTGCCCGCCGCGATGAAAGGTAACCTGTGTCGCTGCACCGGATACCGTGCCATTGAGGATGCGATCGGCGGTATCGCGCATGCCGAGCAAGACGACGGCCCCGGCTCGCCCTTCGGTCGTAGCATACCCAGCCCGGCGGGTCCGGGGGTGGTCACCGGCACAGTGCGATACACGCTGGACATACCCTCGCCGACAGGCCTCCTGCATCTGAAGCTGCTGCGCTCGGCGCATGCGCACGCCCGGATCGTTTCGATCGATACCACGGCGACGTTGGCGGTGCCTGGCGTGCATTCCGTGCTGACGCCTTCCGACTCGCCGGCGAAACTGTTTTCCACGGCGCGGCATGAGAACCCGCTCGACGACCCGGATGACACGCGAGTGTTGGACGACGTCGTCAGGTTCATCGGCCAACGGGTCGCCGCCGTCCTGGCGGAAAGCGAAGCGGCGGCCGAAGCGGGATGCCGTGCGCTGGTCGTCGCGTATGAACCGCTGCCCGCCGTTTTCGACCCGGACGCCGCGATGCGGCCCGATGCGCCGTTGTTGCATGGCGACAAAGGGCCGGAAGCCCGAATCCACGATCCAGGCCGCAACCTGGTCGCCGAGGTCCGGCTTTCAGGCGGCGACATCGCTGGCGGCCTCGCGGCGGCCGACATCGTGCACGAGGCGACCTACACGACGCAGCGCATCCAGCATGCCGCGCTGGAAACGCATGCGGCGATTGGCTGGTTGGACGACGCGGGCTGCCTGACGCTTCGAAGCAGCACGCAGACGCCGTTTCTGACACGGCGGGCTTTGTGTGACCTGTTCGACCTGCCGATGGAGCGTGTGCGCGTGCTGTGCGAGCGGGTTGGTGGCGGGTTCGGCGGCAAGCAGGAGATGCTGGTCGAGGACATCGTCGCGTTGGCGGTCCTGCGCACCGGCCGTCCGGTGCGGCTCGAATTCACCCGCGAGGAACAATTCGTCGGTGCCCCGTCTCGCCATCCCATGCGCGTGACGGTGACCCTTGGCGCCAGGCGGGACGGCACGCTGACGGCCATGCGGATGCGCGTTGTTTCCAACGCCGGTGCTTACGGCAACCACAGCGGCGGCGTGCTGTATCATGGCTGTGGCGAATCGATCGCCGTGTATCGGTGCCCCAACACATACGTCGAAGGTTACGCGGTTTACACGAACACCTTGCCGGCCGGCGCCTTCCGCGGCTACGGCCTGAGTCAGACGGTCTTCGCCGTGGAATCCGCGATGGACGAACTGGCTCGCGCGCTTCGCGTCGATCCGTTCGAATTGCGCCGGCGCAACATGATTCAGGCTGACGACGCTCAGCACGACGATGTTCGGATGGGCAGCTATGGTCTGGATCAATGTCTCGATCTTGTCGAGGCGTCGTTGCGGGACACCCCCTATGCACCGCCGCCGGATGCCTCATGGCGGGTCGGCGTCGGTATCGCGCTGGCGATGATCCACACGATCCCACCGCGCGGCCATTTCGCGGAAGCACGGATCGTGTCGCTCGGGGGCGGCCGGTATGAGCTGACCGTCGGCACCGCCGAGTTCGGTAACGGTACGACAACGGTGCATGCGCAGATCGCGGCTTCCGTGCTGAATACCACGGCGCGATCGATCCATATCCGGCAATCGGACACGGCACTGATTGGTCACGACACCGGCGCTTTCGGCAGCACGGGAACGGTCGTGGCGGGCAAGGCGACCGAGCGTGCGGCAGTGGAACTGCGGGAGCACCTGCTGGATCTCGCGGCGGCGCGCCTGAACGTCGATCGCGCGTCCTGCGTTTTGCGCGCCGGCTGGGTGGAGAGCGGCGGCGCGCGCATCGATCTCGACGCGCTGCGCGGGTCGATGGAAACGGAGTTGGCGGGTACAGGCAGTAGCGACGGCACGCCACGCTCGATCGCCTTCAACGTGCAGGGCTTTCGCGTCGCGGTGCAGCCGGGTACTGGCGAGATCCGCATTCTGCACAGTGTGCAGGCGGCCGACGCCGGGCGCGTGATCAATCCGATGCAATGCCGCGGCCAGGTTGAAGGCGGAGTGGCGCAAGCGATCGGTGCCGCGCTCTATGAGGATCTGAAGATCGACGCGACCGGCCGTGTCCTCAACCCCGCCCTCCGCCACTATCACATCCCCGCCTGGGCCGATCTGCCGCGCACTGAGGTACTGTTCGCGGATACGGTCGACAGCGTCGGCCCGTTCGGTGCCAAGTCGATGAGCGAGAGCCCCTTCAATCCGGTGGCACCGGCGCTGGCCAACGCGGCCGCCGATGCGGTCGGCGTCCGAATCCGTGAATTGCCGATGACACCCGATCGGGTCTTTCGCGCCATGGCGGCGAAGGAGCACGGCATGGGGGCCCTGCCAGCCGACATCGGTAACGCGGGATTGCGAGCCCGTGCCGGGCACGAATGAACGCCCTCGCTTTCTACGGCGTGAGTACCGGCGAAGTGCGCATCTTGCCGCCCTCACCGGCGATGATCGTTACCGGCGTCGCGGCATCGCCGCTTGCCATGTAGCCATGGAGCCCCCCACAGAAGTAGCTGTTGCACACATCCGACCGTAACGACCGGTCCAGCGTGCAACCTTGTTTCCCATGAAAGATGCACGACCCCTGGTACGCCGCCTTCGGCACGCGCTCGACATAGAGCCGTAGCACCGCGCGCGCGGCCAGTGTCTCCCGGGCGTGCCGCACCCGGGCGACCGTCCGTTCATCCAGGAAACCGTCATCCGCGCCGTTCTTGCAGCACCACCCTTCGCACATCGCGCAGGCCGCGCGCGCCACGCGAGCGGTGAAACCGTCGGGTTCCGGCCGCGCCGGCGAAGCAGGATGCTCGAACTCCCCGCTCGTAGGCGATGTACTCAACACCGCGAGCAAATGCCGGCGCAACCGTCGAACACGCTCGGGCGGTGTTTGGACCAGAGTTTTGACATTCCGCGGCACCATGACCGGCACGCTGTCATCGTTCGCGATAGCATCGAGCGTGTGTCGTCGCATGCGGTTACCGGCCAATCACGTGTCATTCAGTTCGAGGTGTCAGCCGCGCCGAAATCCGATCACGCGTGCATTGGACTTCGGGGGAGTTTTCCCTGTTGAACGATGTTAGCCCGGAGCTCCTATCATGGGACCCCGCGAGCCGAAAGGATCCCGGACTCGTTCCGTTTTAAAAACATACGCCGCACGGCGATATCCCCGCCCCGCACGCGGGCGCAGGCCCCCAGAGGAGCCCATGAACCGATGTCCCGAGCCACGGCGTCCGGTCGTCGGACAGGGCATGGCGAACTTTCCGCTGGCCGGGACACCGTCCATGGTATCCTTCGGATCGACGTTATATACGTCAAATCATATCGATCGACTGAACCTCGATCGACCCGACCGAAAGACACTGACATTGTGCAAACCCAGGGGGCAAACCCAGGGGGCAAACCCAGGGGGGGCAAACCCAGGAGGACAGGGATGGAATACACCAAACTCGGCCGTACGGGCCTCGACGTTTCGCGCATCTGCCTCGGTTGCATGAGCTATGGCGGCGGCAATCAAGGCAATCACGCCTGGAGTCTGGGCGAGGAGGAAAGCCGCCCGTTCATCAAAAAGGCGCTCGAAGCCGGCATCAATTTTTTCGACACCGCGAACCGCTATTCACTTGGCGACAGCGAGGAAATCCTCGGCCGGGCGATCAAGGACTTCGCGCGCCGCGATGAGGTCGTGATCGCCACCAAGGTCTATGGCCGGATGCGCCCGGGACCGAATGGCGCCGGCTTGTCACGCAAGGCGATCTTCGCCGAGATCGATCACAGCCTGCACCGGCTTGGCATGGATTATGTCGATCTGTATCAAATCCATCGTTTCGATCATGACACGCCGATCGAGGAGACGCTCGAAGCGCTGCATGACGTCGTGAAATCCGGCAAGGCGCGCTATATTGGCGCGTCATCGATGCATGCCTGGGAGTTTGCCCGTGCGCTTGGGATCGCCGAAAAGCATGGCCGGACGCGGTTCGTGAGCATGCAAAACCTCGTGAACCTGCTTTACCGCGAGGAGGAACGGGAGATGCTGCCACTGTGCGCGGCGGAAGGCATCGGCGTCATCCCATGGAGCCCGCAGGCGCGCGGCAAGCTGAGCCGCGACCGGGACTATACCAGCCTGCGCACCGAAACGGACGAGGCGATGACCCGGCTCTTCGCGAAAACTGAAGAGGCCGACATGAAAGTCGCCGATCGTGTTGGCGAGGTGGCCAAAGCGAGAGGCATCCCGCGGGCGCGGATCGCGCTCGCATGGCTACTGGCGAAACCCATGATCACGGCGCCGATCGTCGGCGCGACCAAACCGCGTCACCTCGACGACGCGCTCGCTTCGGTCAGCGTGCGACTCTCCGCCGATGAGATCGCGGCGCTGGAGGAACCTTACGTCCCGCACGCGGTCGTTGGGTTTGTCTGACAAGAGATTGGGTGGCCCGTGACCTCGGCCAATGGCAACATCTGTGTCGCGGCGGGGTCTCGCCGTGATCCAACACAAATCGGGATCGGTAGGGGTAAGGATCGGTAGGGGCGGCCTGGCGGACCACGCCCTCTTTTCGCGCGCTCAATCTTCCTGTGTCGGGACCAGCAGGCCGGCTCCAACACCGTGAAAGGGACGCTGCCGACGTCACCACTGGATTGCACCACGGTCCGCGACAGTCCGCTCGCATCCGGATTCCGCCAGCGTCAAGCACGCTCGCGTCGCGGTAGTGGGTCAGTTTGTATCTGGATAGGATATAGTCCCAACCATTGCGCTTTAACGCGCCTTGACGTCATGCCATACTCAGGTCATGAACACGTACAGGATTGACCCGGTGGGCAACCATTTCGAGGTGATCGAGACCGCGCCGGACAAGGCTGAGACGGTTGTTTCTACGTTTCCGACGGAGGCCGCTGCATCAGAGTGGCTGCATAGCTACCTGTTGAAGCTCAACTGGGGCAACGCACCGGACTTTGTCTGATGGCAACCAAACGCATCCCCCGGCCCCGTGATCCTATCGCGTTGGCGAAGCTCATAGGCGACATCGCCACCAGACAGATGGTGGAGGATGGGAAGGATGCTACCGCCGCGCGCGCAGGACGGAAGGGCGCAGTTCTCGCTTGACGGGCGCCAGCAAGAACACACTGGCAAAGCTGGTAGAGGATGCTGGAGAAGCGTTCAGCGACTACCAGGATCGCATGTTCCGCGATCTGCCCTGCCAGCGGGTCCAGGTCGATGAAATTTGGAACTTCGTCTACGCCAAGGCGAAGAACGTAGCATCAGCCAAGGCCGCACCGGCCGAAGCTGGCGACATTTGGACCTGGACCGCTCTTTGTGCTGATTTCAAACTGATCCCGTCCTGGTATGTCGGAAGCCGCGATACCGAGACGGCCCGGCATCTCATTTGTGACCTGGCTTCGCGCCTCGCGAACCGGGTTCAACTGACCAGCGACGGCCACGGTCCTTACCTGGCGGCGGTTGAGGACAGCTTCGGTGCTGATATCGATTACGCCATGCTGGGTGAAGCGCTACGCGGAGCCAGTCGGCGCTGTGGGGCGCTATAGCCCCGGCGAGTGCATCAAGATCGAACAGCGTCGCGTTGAGGGGCGCCCCGACCCTGCGCACGTCTCTGCCAGTTACGTCGAAAGGTCCAATCTTTCGATCCATATGGGCAACCGGCGCTTCACCCGGCTCACGAACGCGTTTTCCAAAAAAGTCGCCAACCATAATCACTCAATGGCGATCTATTTCATGCACTACAATTTCGTTCGCATTCACCAGACCCTGCGTTGCACTCTGGCCATGGCGGCGGGTGTAACCAAGACGCTCTGGGAACTGAGCGACATGGTGAAGGGTGTTGGAGGACTGGGAAGCTACTTATCCCTAATGGTGTTTTCTTAATTCATCGTTGATCGTATCTAATTTAGTATTCGTGACGGCCACTTGGGTTGCGATGGCAGAAACTTTATCTGTGACAGTGGTCACTGAGTTTCGGATATCCCCGACATCAGTTTTCATATCACCAAGATCGCTATGCAACCATGCAAAGCCCCCTCCTACAACCGCAACGCTAACCGTCAGAAGGATGGCAAAAACAGTATTGATCCCGCTCCATGATACTGCGTCTGGTGAACGTGACATCGCCCGGGCGAAACGGATGGCCCAGGAACTGAAGAAGGAGAAATCATGAACACGGAATACGCCCTGTTCGATCCGGTGGAGTTTCTCGACCGCGACGAGGTCATCGCGGAGTATCTTACCGCGGCCATGGAAGACCCAAACCCGGACGTGTTCCTCGCCGCCCTCGGCGATGTCGCCAAAGCCCGAGGCATGGCGCAAATCGCCAAGGAAGCCGGACTGGGCCGGGAAAGCCTGTACAAGGGACTCAGTTCAGGCGCGCATACCTCGGTATGAGACGGTCAAAGCGGTGCTCGCGGCGCTCGGGGTCCGTCTGGCGGTGGTCACCAACCAATCGCCTTGACAACACGCTCTCCCTGTCAACCGCCAACGCCTCCCTATATGACACTCCTGGCGCCGGGCGGTCCCTCCTCTCGGTGCCTTCGCATGAGGCCCCAATGACCGACCCCGCCCCATCTCTCGCCACCGAAATCGCCCGCCGCCGCACCTTCGCGATCATCTCCCATCCGGACGCCGGCAAAACCACGCTGACCGAGCATCTGTTGCGCGCCGGCGGGGCGATCCAACTCGCCGGCAACGTCCGCGCCAAGGGCGAGCGGCGGCGCACCCGCTCCGACTGGATGAGCATCGAGCGGGAGCGCGGGATTTCCGTCGTCACCTCCGTGATGACGTTCGAAAGCCGAGGCTGTGTGTTCAACCTGCTCGACACGCCGGGCCACGAGGATTTTTCGGAAGACACCTACCGCACCCTGACCGCCGTCGATTCCGCCGTCATGGTCATCGACGCCGCCAAGGGCATCGAGGAACGCACCCGAAAACTGTTCGAGATTTGCCGCCTGCGCGACATCCCGATCATCACCTTCATCAACAAATTCGACCGCGAGGCGCAAAGCCCGTTCGCGCTGCTCGATGAGGTCTCCGAGGCCCTGGCTCTGGACACCGCGCCGGTGACATGGCCGATCGGGCAGGCCGCGACCTTCGCCGGCACTTACGATGTGCGGCGCCGGACCATGAACCTCACCGCCGATCTGCCGCAATCCGACCCGCGCATGCAGGTTTTCGGTGAGGAAATCGACCTGGTGCGCGCCGCGCTGCCGGAGTTCGACCAGGAGTCGTTCAACGCCGGTCACCTGACGCCGGTGTATTTCGGCAGCGCGATCAAGGGGATCGGTGTCGCCGATCTGCTGGACGGGCTCGCGGAGTACGGACCGGCGCCGCGCGCGCAACCGGCCGACAAGCGTGTGGTCGAGGCGTCCGAGCCGGGCCTGACCGCTCTGGTGTTCAAGATCCAGGCCAACATGGACCCGCAGCATCGCGACCGGATCGCGTTTGCCCGGGTGTGTTCAGGCCGGCTGGTGCGCGGCATGCGGCTGAAGCAGGTGCGGACCGGCAAGCAGATCCCTCTCCACGCGCCGCAGTTCTTCTTCGCGCGCGAACGGGAGATCGCCGATGAGGCGTTCGCCGGCGACGTCGTCGGCATCCCCAACCACGGCACTTTACGGATTGGCGACACGCTGACCGACGGGGAGGATCTGACGTTCACCGGGGTGCCCTACTTCGCCCCGGAAATCCTCCGCCGGGTGCGGCTGGACGATGCGATGAAGGCGAAAAAGCTGCGCCAGGCGCTGGTCGAACTGGCCGAGGAAGGCGTCGTGCAGTTGTTCCGTCCGCGCGATGGCGCGGCGCCGATGGTCGGCGTCGTCGGCGTGTTGCAGTTGGATGTGTTGAAAGCCCGGCTCGGCGCGGAATACGGGGTGTCGATCGGGTTCGAGCAATCGAGCTATAATCTCGCCCGCTGGATTTCCTCCGGCGATCGCGCCGCGTTGACGAAATTCATGGATGAAAACCGGAGCGCGATCTGTGATGATGTGGATGGCGATCCGGTGTTCCTCGCCAGTTCGGCGTTCATGATGCGCCGGGCTGAGGAACTGGCTCCAGGCCTGACTTTTCGAGATATCAAAGACGTGCGGGTGGAAACGATCGCCGCCTGAGGAAGCAAACGTCCCGACCGTGCCGCCGCCATCCGGCGCTTGACCGGATTTTTCGGCGCGGCAAAGTGCGCGGCGCGCGGAGCCCGGGGGAAACCGGCGCCCAAATCAAATCACACGGGGGTTCATGTGGCTGGGTTGTATTACGAGGAGTTCTCGGTCGATCAGGAGTTCACGCATCCGTGGACGCGCACCGTCACGGAGGCGGACAACGTGCTGTTCACGACGATGACGATGAACGTGCAGCCGTTGCACCTGGACGCCGAGTTCGCCAGCAAAACCGAGTTCGGCAAGCCGTTGGTGAATTCCATTTTCACCCTGGGCCTGATGGTCGGCGTCTCGGTCAACGATACGACGATCGGCACCACGGTCGGCAATCTGGGATTTTCCGACGTGCGCTTTCCCAAACCGGTGTTCGCCGGCGACACGCTGCGGTCGCGCACCAAGGTGATCAGCATGCGGGAGAGCAAATCTCGCCCCGATGTCGGCATCGTCGAGTTCGAGCACACCTGCTTCAACCAGCGCGATGAGATGGTCGCGATCTGCCGCCGCCAGGCGATGATGCGCAAGCAGCCGGCATGATGCGCGGTCTTCCATCTCTCGTCATGGTCCGGCTCGACCGCGTAGGCATCACCATAAGGCCGGCGAACGCGAAAAGATTTCCCGCGAACGTCATCCTCGGGCTCGACCCGATGATCGGCCAGCCCGGACACCCTGTCGGGCGGTTGATTTCCTTGGCGCGTCGAGAGATCCTCGGGTCGAGCCCGAGGATGACGGGACAAGGCGGATATTTTCCTCCCCGACCGCTTGCCTTGATGCCTATGTGGCGCGACCTGGCCGCTCACGCCCGATCGCGCCGAGCCGTAACGATCGCGCTGGCCCTCCTGACCCTCGCCGGGCCCGCGTTCGCGCAGGCGCCACCTGGTCCGCCGGCGGTCGGCGTCGTCACAGTGCAGCCCGCAACCATCACCGAAACGTCCGAATTCATCGGCCGGGTCCAGGCGATCCAGCGAGTCGCGGTTACCGCCCGCGTCACCGCGTTCCTGGAACAGCGGCTGTTCGTCGAGGGTACGGAAGTTCACGCCGGCGATCTGCTCTACAAACTGGAACGCGGCCCGTTCGAGGCCGACCTCGCGCAGAAGGAAGCCGCCGTCGCGGATAATAGCGCAAGGCTGGCGAACGCGACGATCCAGTTGAACCGGGCGCAGACGCTTCTCGGCACCCCCGCCGGGCAGAAATCCAACGTCGATGACGCGGTGGCGGCGCAACGCTCGGCGGCGGCGCAACTGGCCTCGGCGCAGGGGGCGCTGCGGCAGTCGCACATCAACCTGGACTACACCGAAATCCACGCGCCGATCGATGGCGAGATCAGCCGCACGTCGATCACGCCGGGCAACGTCGTCTCGCTCAGCAGCGGACCGCTGGCGTTCATCGTCAGCCAGGACCCGATGTACGTCACATTTCCGGTCGCGGTCCGGCTGTTGAGCGATCTGCGCGCTCGCTATGCCGATCGCGGCGGCCTGAACGCCGTGCAGGTGCGGCTGAAGCTGCCTGACGGAACGCCCTACGATCAGAGCGGCAAGATCGATTACGTCGATCCCTCGGTTTCCGTTGGTACCGATACGATTTTGGTGCGCGCCGTGATGCCCAATCCGGTGCGCGGCACGCCGGAACCAGGCCGCCGGGTGGAGCGCACGCTGATCGACGGCGCTTTCGTCTCCGCTCTGGTCGAGGGCGTACAGCCGGTCACTGCTCTGGGCGTTCCGCGCGCGGCGGTGATGTCGGATCAAAGCGGCAACTACGTCTTCGTCGTTGGCGCCGATAACAAGGTGGAGCGGCGGCCGATCCAGTTGGGCCAATCGACGGCGACTCTGGCGGTGATCGCCGGTGGGCTGAAGCAGGGCGAGACGGTGATCCTGGAAGGGCTGCAACGGGCGCGGCCGGGCATGCCGGTGGCGCCGGGTCCGGTCACGCCCGCCCCTGCGGCCGTCAAAGTCGGCGAGCGCTGAGCCGATGATCTCGGGCGTTTTCGTCGATCGGCCCAGACTGGCGATCGTCATCTCGATTCTGATGACCTTGGCCGGCGTGCTGGCGTATCAGCGGATCGCGCTGTCGCAGTTCCCCGACATCGTGCCGCCGCAGGTCACGGTCTCCACCAGTTTTCCCGGCGCCTCGGCCTCGGTGGTGGAGGCAACGGTCGCCCAGGTGCTGGAGGCGGCGATCGTTGGTGTGGATCGGATGATTTATATGAAGTCGAACAGCGCCAACGATGGCAGTTACAGCCTCGGCGTGACGTTCGATCTGGGCACCAACGCGGACGTCGATACCGTCAACGTGAACAACCGGGTGCAGGCGGCGTTGGCGCGGTTGCCGACGGATGTGCAGCATCAGGGTGTCACGGTGCGCAAACGCTCAACCGCGATTCTGGAGTTCTTGCAGGTCTACAGCGAAACGGGCGAGCAAACGCCGCTGTACATCAGCAATTACGTGACCATCAACGTGCTCGACCGGCTGGCGCGGACGCCGGGCGTGGGTGACGCGACGTTGTTCGGGCGGTTGGATTACGCGATGCGGATCTGGTTCGACATGAACCGGATCGTGGCGTTGGGCCTGGCGCCATCCGACATCATCAACGCGATTCAGCAACAAAATGTCCAGGCGGCGACGGGACGCATCGGGTCGCGGCCGACTCCAGACAGCACGCAGTTCCAGATGAACGTGGCCACGCAAGGCCGCCTGACGACACCTGAGGAATTCGGCCGCATCGTGGTGCGCGCCAATCCCGACGGCTCGGTGTTGCGGGTCAGCGATGTCGCGCGGGTGGAACTCGGCGCCGCGAACATGGACACCGAAAGCCGCTTGAACGGCAAGCCGGCGGTGTCGATCGGGCTGTATCTGGCGCCGGGCGCCAACGCGGTGAAGACCTCCGCCGCGGTGCAGGCGGCGCTCGACGATTTGCAGTCGCGCTTTCCGTCCGGCCTTAAGGCGCGGGTGTTTTACGACAGCAGCAGCTTCGTCGCCGCGACGATGGCCGAGGTGCAGTCGACATTGTTGATCGCCTTCGGCCTCGTCGTGCTGGTGGTGTTCCTGTTTCTGGGCAACTGGCGCGCGACGATCATTCCGATCGTGGCGATCCCGGTCAGCCTGATTGGCACCATCGCGCTGCTGATGGCGTTCGGGTTTTCGCTGAATACGATCTCGCTGCTGGCGATGGTGTTGGGCATCGGCATCGTCGTCGATGACGCGATCGTCGTGGTGGAGAATGTCGAGCGGGTGATGTCGGAGGAACCCGACCTCGACCCCAAAGCCGCCACCAAAAAGGCGATGGCGCAGATCACCGGGCCTGTCATCGCGATCTCGTTGGTGTTGCTGTCGGTGTTCGTGCCGATCGGTTTCATTCCGGGCGTGTCGGGCACGTTGTTCCGGCAGTTCGCGGTGACGATCAGCGTGGCGATGCTGATTTCGGCGGTCAACGCGCTGACCTTATCGCCGGCGTTGTGCGGCGTCTTCCTGCGCCATCACGGCCATCCAAAGGGCCCTCTGGGCTGGATGCTGGACGGCATCATCGGCGTTTGTAACGGCTACGCTTCGATCGTGCGGCCGCTGTTGCGCGTGTCCATTTTAAGTCTGGTGGTGATCGCGGCGGCCGGCGGCGGCATCTGGTTGCTGGGGAAACAAACGCCGACCGGGTTCCTGCCGGAAGAGGATCAGGGCGCGTTCTTCGTTTCGATCCAGTTGCCCGACGGCGCCTCCCTGTCGCGCACGCGGGAGGTGGTGCGGCAGGTCGAGGACCTCGTACGGCCGATGTCCCAGGTCGAGGGCGTGCTGTCGATCGTCGGCTTTTCGCTGCTGGATGGCGGCAATCAGTCGAACTCGGCGTTCCTGGTGGTGCGGCTGAAACCGTTCCAGGACCGCCTGGCGGCGTCCGATGGCGCGCGAGCGGTGATCGGCCGAGTCTTCGGCGGGGTCAGCCGGATCCGCTCGGCGAATATATTCCCGTTCAGCCTGCCGCCGATTATCGGCCTCGCGACCAGCGGCGGCTTTGAGTTTCAACTGGAAAATCTCGAAGGCCGTGATCCGGTGGAGATGGCGAGCGTGATGGGCGGCCTGGTCAGCGCCGCCAATCAGGACCCGCGGCTGAACCGGGTGTTCGCCACGTTTACCGCGTCAAATCCTTCGATCTGGCTCGATATCGATCGCGACAAGGCGCAGGCATTGGGTGTCTCGGTATCCGACGTCTTTAACACGCTGCAAAGCGCGCTTGGCGGTTATTACATCAACGATTTCAATCTTTATGGCCGCACGTGGGAGGTCATCTTGCAGGCCGAGGCGGGCGATCGCAGCGATGTATCCGCGATCGACAAGATCTATGTGCGAGACAAGGCCGGCGACATGATCCCGTTGGGCTCGCTGGCGACGACGCGGTACGTGCTTGGTCCGCAGGTCATTAGCCGGTTCAACAATTATCGCGCCGTCACGGTGAATGGCGGACCCAAACCGGGCGTGTCCTCCGGCGACGCGTTGAAGGCGATGGCGGAGATTTCCGCGCGCACCCTGCCGGCCGGATATGGCTATGAATGGTCGGGCACCGCGTATCAGGAGAAGTCGGCGGAAGGCCAGACATTTGGCATCCTCTCGCTGGCCGTTCTGTTCGCGTATCTGTTTCTGGTGGCGCTGTACGAAAGCTGGATGATTCCGATCCCGGTGTTGTTGACCGTGACGGTCGGCGTGCTCGGGGCGTTCGGCGGCTTGCTGATATCGGGACTTTCGTTGGATCTTTACGCGCAAATCGGCATGGTCGTGCTGATTTCCCTGGCGGCGAAGAATGGCATCCTGATCGTCGAGTTCTCCAAGGAACTGCGTGAGGCCGGGATGTCGATCCAGGAAGCCGCGCTGCTGGGCGGTCGGATGCGGATTCGCGCCGTGCTGATGACCTCGATCGCGTTCATCGTCGGGTTGATCCCCCTGGTCTGGGCTGAGGGCGCGGCGATGCTGAGTCGGCGCGCGGTCGGTACGGCGGTGTTCGCCGGGATGATCGTCGCGACCTGCATCGGTGTGTTCCTGATCCCGATGCTGTACGTGGTGTTCCAGACCTGGCGGGAACGGGCGAAGCAATTCCTGGCGCGGCCGCGGCGGCATCGGCGCCTCGTCGCGGCTTCGGTGAACCGGGAGCCGCCCGAGGTGTTGGCGCGCTCACCCGACCCGGGTTGTTGATCCATATCAATGATTGCAAGCCGGGCTTGACGGAGACTGCGATCATCGTCATTCCTCGCGGTTCCGGTCATGCGGTTTGGATTTGAGACTCTGGGTAATGCATCGATCGCCTTCCGTGAAGACGATCGTCCGGTATTGGTCACCGACCCCTGGTTGATGGGGACGTGCTATTTCGGCAGTTGGGGGCTCGACCGGCCACTGACGGCGGACGAACTGGCGCTGGTTCAGGCCAGCGAATACGTGTGGATTTCACACGGTCATCCGGATCATTTTCACGTGCCGTCGCTACCGCTGTTGCGGCCGGAGCAAAAAATCCTGCTGCCGGATCATTACAGCGACGACATCAGGAAATTCATGGAAAAGCGCGGCTTCACCGTCGAGGTCATGCCGTATCGCGCCTGGAAGCAATTATCGCCGGGTATTCGCGCGCTGTGCCTGGATAACGAAAATCAGGACGCGATCCTGCTGGTGGAAGCCGGAGACAGCCTGATCGTCGATCTGAACGATTCGCCTTTGTGCGGCGAGCGGCGGTTCATTCGTGATATCGTCGCGAAATACGACAAGAAGCGGACCTACGCGGCGGCGTTGTGCTCGAACGACGCCGATCTGTTCAATCTGGTGGACGCGTCCGGACACCGCGTGATCGATGCGCCCGACCAGCGCAAGCCAGGCATGATCTGGGCTTTGGCGCGGATCGCGGAATCCCTCGGCGTCGGGTCCTACGTCTCGTCAGCCTCGCAGCACATCTACGTTCGAAGCGACGCCATTTGGGCCAATCCCTACAGGGTCGGCTGGTCTGACGTCGTGCGGCACTGGACAAGGCCGGCGATCCGCATCGTCGAACCCTTCGTCAAAATGAACCTCGATACCGGCGAATACGAACGCAAGCATCCCGAGCAGACCTCGGACGTCAGCCAAATCACTGACGCCACATCCGACGACGACTGGACAACGCAGCTGACCGAGGAGGAATGGTCGGCGTTGACCGCGTTCTTCCAGTCGATCGAAATCCTGAAGCCCACCATGGACTATCTCGAGTTCAACGTCGGCGGCCAATCCCGCCTCATCTGGATCAACCCCGCCGCGCAAGGAAAAAGCGAGGCCAAACTGCGCGGCATCGCGTTTCACGCGCCCGCGCGCTCGCTGATGGCCGCGGTGAAACTGGGTTACTTCGACGCGATCCTGATCGGCAATTTCATGACCGCGGAATTGCGCAACATGGGGCTATACCCGCATTTTACCCCGATCGTCGCGAAGTTGGCCGGCGCGTCCGGCGTGAAGACGTTCAAACAATGGCGTGCGTTCCGCCGCCGCTACTTCCGGCGCAACCCCGTTGGCTACCTCGAATGGCACGCCGCCGAGTGGCTCGCCTCCGCCACCGACGTCGCCCGCGACTGGGCCGACCGCCTGCACGTGAAACGGCCGCTGAAAATCCTCTACCGCAAATACCTCGGCGACCCGGTCGCGTAGCGGACGGGAGGCGGACAAGGGTCGGCGGGTGGGCGGAGTTTTTCACTTTCCCGTCATCCGTGGAAGATGAATTCGCGGGGCACGGATTCAAGCGCGTGGTTGAGGTTGGTGCCGGGCCATCCATGGCGTGCCGCCTGCCAACGTCAGTAAGTTTTACCACTAAGACACTAAGACACTAAGTTCTTTCCGACGACTTAAGGTCTGAGGAGCAAACGAATCATTCGGCTCATCGGGCCCGGATTGTATAACGATTCGGAAATTTAATGATCATTCAGTAGAGATGTTGGACGGATCGGGGCATTTACCCGCCCAGATCCTTAGTGTCTTGGTGGTAATACTTTCAGGCACCCAAACGGACTCGATCAGTGAACGGAGGCAATCTCGTCATGCTCTCCCTCCGCCATTTAACCTGAAGCCCATGGGGCAGCGCCCTGGTGTCTCCTCACCCCCCCGCCCGCCGAATCCTCGGTCCCCCTCTTGGCCGGTGCACCGATAAGCGGGCATGCTCGCGCGGCATCGCGGAGACAGGATCATGGCGACGACGAAATTCGGCCTCGCGCAACCCGTTCGGCGTGTGGAGGACCCGCGCCTCCTGAAGGGCATGGGCCGCTACACCGATGACATCGTCCTGCCGGGGATGTTGCACGGGATCGTGTTGCGCGGTCCGCACGCCGCCGCGAAGATTTTGTCGATGGACACCAAGGCCGCGACGGCGTTGCCGGGGGTGCGGGCGATTTATACGGCGGCGGATCTGAAGGCGGCTGGTTTGGGCACTTTGCCGTGCGCCGCGCCGGTGCAGAACCGGGACGGCTCCGACATGGCTTCCCCCGCGCATCCGGTGCTCGCGGACGGGGCGGTGCATCATGTCGGCGATCCGGTGGCGTTCGTGGTCGCCGACACGCTCGAGCAGGCACGTGACGCGGCGGAGTTGGTTCAGGTGGACTACGACGTTCTGCCATCCGCCACCGACCTCGCGACGGCGATGGACCCTGGCGTGCCGGCGGTTTGGGCGGGCGTGACGAATAACACCGTGTTCGACTGGGAGATCGGCGACAAGGCGGCGACCGAGGCGGAGTTCGCCAAGGCGGCGCATGTCACGACATTGACGGTGGTGAACAACCGGATCGTGGTGTCCTCGATCGAGGCGCGGGCGGCGCTGGCCGATTTCGATCAGGCCACGGGCCGGTGGACGCTCTACGCGAACACGCAGGGCGGCTGGCTGGTGAAGAACCTGATCGGCCCGTTGTTCAACGAAGACCCCGAGAAATTCCGCGTCGTCACGCCGGACGTCGGCGGCGGCTTCGGCATGAAACTCTTCCTTTATGCCGAGCACGTGTTGACCTGTTTCGCCGCCCGCGCTCTGGGCCGGCCGGTGAAGTGGGCGGCCGATCGCGCCGAGGCGTTTTTGTGCGACACCCAGGGCCGCGACAACATCACCACCGGTGAACTGGCGATCGACGCGGACGGGAAATTCCTCGCGCTGCGGACGCGTAACATTTCCAACATGGGCGCGTATCTGTCCACCTTCGCGCCGTATATCCCGACTTACGCGGGGACCAGCGTGCTCTCCAGCATTTACAACTTCAAAGCGATCTACGCGAATATTCTGGGCGTGTTCACCAACACGGTTCCGGTTGACGCGTATCGCGGCGCGGGCCGGCCGGAGGCGAATTATCTCGTGGAACGTCTGGTGGACGCGGCGGCACGCGAACTGAAGATCGACCGGATTGAATTACGCCGCCGCAACATGGTGCCGCCGTCGGCGATGCCGCACTCGACGCCGGTGGGCAAGACTTATGACAGCGGCGATTTCCAGCTCGTGCTGGACGCGGCGCTGAAGAAAATGGATTATTCCGGATTCGAATCCAGGCGCGCATCGGCCGCGGCCAAAGGCAAACGGCGCGGCCTGGGACTGGCCTATTATCTGGAAGCCACCGGCGGCGACCCGACCGAGCGCGCCGAAATCAAATTCGCCGAGGATGGCTTCGTCGATGTCTATGTCGGCACGCAGTCCACCGGTCAGGGCCATGAGACGGCGTATGTGCAACTGACCGCCAGCCGGCTGGGGATCGATGGCGACATGATCCGGGTGCGTCAGGGGGACACCGATACGATCCCGGTCGGCGGCGGCACGGGCGGCGCGCGCAGCCTTTACTCGGAAGGTCAGGCGATCGTGAAAACCGCCGACAGCGTCATCGAAAAGGGCAAACAGGCGGCGGCGGAGGAACTCGAGGCGGCGGTCGCGGACATCGCCTTCACCGATGGCAGCTTCACCATCGTCGGCACCGACCGGAGCGTGGACATCATCAGCCTCGCCGCCACGCAGCGGAAGAAAGCCGCGTCCGGGCAACCAGCGATCACGCTCGACACCGCCGAGATCGCGGCGATCGACCATCACACGTTCCCGAATGGCTGCCACATGGCGGAGGTCGAGGTCGATCCTGAGACCGGCGTCACGACCGTGGTGCGCTATATCGTTTGCGACGACTTCGGCAAGACGGTGAACCCGTTGATCGTGCGTGGCCAGGTGGCGGGCGGCGTGGCGCAAGGCATGGGCCAGGCGATCATGGAGCGCACCGTGTTCGATCCGGAGTCAGGACAACTGCTGTCCGGCAGTTTCATGGATTACGCTTTGCCGCGCGCCAACGACCTGCCGGATGTCGAGGTCGATCTGCTGGAAATTCCCTGCGCGACCAATCCGCTCGGGGTGAAGGGCGCGGGCGAGGCGGGCGCGGTCGGCAGCCCTCCGGCGCTGATCAACGCGATCATCGACGCGTTGAGCGTGGACGGCATCACCTCGATCGACATGCCGGCGACGCCGGAGCGGGTGTGGCGAGCGCTGGCGACGGCGTAACGTTACTGCTGCGCCAGCCAGGTCTCGAACCGGGTGCGCAACTTCGCCAGGTTGTCGTGCCAGAACCCGTTGTCGATCCGCAGCGCGGCGGTGGTGTTGGCGGGGAACGTCGGCGACAGCGCCTGTTGCTCGGGCGTCAGCCAGTCGTTGGCGCCCTTCGCCAGACCGACGTCGCCGCTGCCGCGGAACAGCCGCGCCTGTAACGACGGGGCGCCGCTGATGTAGATGAATTGTTGCGCGTCACGCAGGTTCGGCGCGCCTTTCAGGACGGCGAAGGCGCGCGGCTCGTACAGGCTGCCGGCGAACTGAATGCCGAAATTGCGCTTGTCGTTACGGTTCGCCATCACGATGACGTCGCTCGGCGTCGCCGTCATCAGCACGTCGCCTGAGCCGAGTATTTTGGCGGCCTCGGCGGGGGTCTGCCACCAGACGATGTAGGGCTTCAGTTGGTCGAGCTTGCGAAACGCGCGATCGACGCCGTCCGACGATCCCAGCGTTTTGTAGATATCGCCGGTCGCCACGCCGTCGGCCAGCAACGCGAATTCCAGCGCGCCGCGCACGCTCTTCGCCAGGCCCCGCTTGCCGGGAATTTTCGCCACATCCCAGAAGTCGGCCCATGTGGGGGTCGCCTGGAATTTGTCGCGATCCCAGGCGAGCACCGTGTTGTGCAGGATCATCCCGATGCCGCAATCGTTGACCGCCATCGATACGTAATGATCCTTGCCGCCGATCGCCGACCAATCGAGTTTTTCGAACGTGCCGTCGCCGCACCCGGAGGCGAGTTCGTCGGCGCTGACCTGGATCAGATCCCAGCCGCCGTCTGTCGCCTTGGCGTGCAGCGTATCCATCGCGCCGTCCCAACTGTCCTGATGCACCTGGATTTCGGTCGCGGCGGTGAAAGGTTGAACGTAAGCATCGGCGATCGCGGCCTGGGTTGCCTCATCGCGGGTGACGATCGTCAGGGCGTATGAATGGGCCGGCCACGCGGCGAGTAACGCCACGGTGGCCAGGACTACGCGAGAGAGCATGAAGCGTCCGGTTCGGGTTCCAGGTCAGCGGGCCGGACGCTACAGTCCAGAGCGGTTCTCGGCAACGACCTGATGGGGTCAGGAGCCGAGGATGGCGTCGATGGGAAGCTCGGCTTCCGCCGCGGTGACTTTTTTGCCGCCATCCCACCGGACACGTTGCACCTCGATGAAGCCGCCCTGGCCGTGGATAATGAGGTTGGAGCCGTTTTGTGCCACGACCTGACCGATCTTTTTGCCTTTTACCTCGGAAAAGGTGCGGGCGATGCGTTTCGTGCATTCGAACAGAAACAATTTGCGGCCGTTGAGCGTCGTCCAGGCGCCGGGGGCGGGATTGCAGCCGCGAATAAGATTGTATGTGAAGTCTACGTGACTGGCCCAGTTGATGTGGGATTCAGGGTCTCGGATGATGCCTTCATAGCCGGCGTTGGATTCGTTCTGAACCTGTTCGGTGGCGGTGCCGGCGACGACCTGGTCGGCGGCGTCCAGCAGGCCCGCGACGCCGGCCGGGAAGATTTTGTTGAAATACAGCGTGCCGAGCGTGTCGGTGTCCTCGATCGGCACCGAGCGCGTCAGGATGACCGGCCCTTCGTCCAGACCGTCGGTGGGGCGGAAGATGGAGAAGCCGGTTTCCTTACGGCCGAGGATGATGGACCAGCTGATCGACGAGGCGCCGCGGTGCAATGGCAGCAGGCTGGGGTGGAACTGGATGGTGCCGTGCTGGGGGATCTCGCACAGGGATTGCGGGACGAACTGGGTGACGAAGGCCATGACGCCGACCTCAACGTTGGCGGTTTTCATGGCGTCCAGCGCCGCCGGATCGGTCAGTTTGGGGAACTGGTGGACTGTCAGGCCGCGTTCCTGAGCGGCGAGGCGCAGCGGGTCGGGACGGCCTTTCTCGGGGGCGCAGAACACGGCGGCGACCTCATCGCCGCGGTTCAGGAAGGCCTCCATCGTGGCTTTGCCGAAATCCTGTTGACCAATGATGGCGACGCGCATTTGTGTTCCCTCCGCTATTTTCTTGCCCTGGGCGGAGTTTTGAACGTGGGAGGGGGGGATGTCGAGGGTGCGTTGACACATTTTAACTTTGCGTTGACACACATTTCATGCGTTGGCGGTGCCAACGGTTTCCCAGGGCGCGCCGGGTTGGTGAAGAGCATATCAGCCGTGAGCCGCGTTCAAAAAGGCCGCGGGACCAGCCTGGCGCCGCGCGAGATGACGCGCCGTCTGGGCAGGGGCGGTAGGTCTTTCCCCGCTATTCCCACGTTGAACGGGCGCGCCACGCCGTGATCCTGGCGCAAGGGCTGACGGTGGAGAGTTACCTTGATGCAGGCGACCGAGCGAACGCCGGCGGCGGCCGGACAACCCGGCACATCCCGATCCCGGCTTGTGACAAAAAGCGCCATTACAAAAAGCGCCATTGAGGCGGCTTGCGACTTACGATAGCGTCGCGGCACCGGTGGCTCGGCCGGCCGTGGCCGCTTGCCGCATGCGTGCACCCGGACAAACCATTGCAACCACCGCTCCGGAGATGACACGTGATGTCCGGCCGCGACGTCGATGCTCAAACCCGCGGCCGCGGTCTTTCGGCGCATCCTGGCGAGGCGGCGTCAGGCTCCTCCGCTGGTGGCCCCGGCGGCCGTATTGTCAACCCGGCGACCGCGCGGTCGACAGCGGCGCCGTTGAAATGAGTTTCCCAGGCGACCTGGCGAGAGACACGCCGTGTCCGACGCGGGAGGCGAAACACAGCGCCAGCGCGGCGGACCCGAGCGCCGGTTTAGCGGCCCGGATGGAGTGAAAATGACATGAGCGGCAGCACGATCAATTCGCATTTGACCGTCGGCGTGACCATTGGGGTCGATGGCTACACCAGCCCGCTGACCATCGAACCGACCACGTTCAGCGGTGCGCCGCCTAATCCACCCACCATCACCGGCGGCTTTATCGGGGCGACCAATCCCGGCGGCGCCGGGGTTTATTCGAACCTCGCGGGCGCCTCGATCCTGAACCAGGGCATTGTCTACGGCGCGCGGGGCGCACCCGCCACCACGAACCCCGGCGGCGACGGCGTCGACCTGTTCGGCGGCGGCACGCTGAGCAACGCCAGCACCGGGCTGATCGGCGGCGGCGGGGGAACCGCCGGAGCCGGAAGCGGGGTCTCGCTTTCGTCCAGCACCCTGTTCAACAACGGTGCGATCAGGGGCGGGTATTATGGCGGCACTGGCGTCGTCGCGACGAATTCCTATGTCCTGAACACGTCCCAGATCACGGGTGGCCAGAAAGGCGCCACGACGTCGGGGGTCGGGATCGTGCTGACCGCCAGCACGCTGAACAACCAGGGGACGGTCTCGGCGGGCTATCCCGCGAGCGCCGCCGGCGCCCGTCTGTACGCTGGCAGCAGCCTGACCAATACCGGCAAAATCATTGGCGCCGCCAGCAGCTGGGCCGTCTACCTCTCGAGCGGCTCGGTGCTGAACGAAGCAACCGGCCGCATTCAGCCGAGCGAGACCGCCGGAATGGGTGTCGCGTTGCTAAGCGGCGCCACTCTGACCAACCAGGGCTCGATCGGTCTGCCGTCCAACTATGTATCCGTGGGCACGGTCGGGGGCCTCGGCGTCTCCCTGGTTGCCGGTGCCGTGCTGATCAACACCGGGGTGATCGAAGGCTCGGGGGCGTCCAGCACGTCCGCCGGCGGCACGGGTGTCATCGACACGAACGACAGCTTCAGCAACGCCGGGACCATCCTCGGCGGCGCGGGCTATGGTGTCACTCCGGAGAGCGCGGGTTTCCGCACGGTCGCCGGCGTCGGCGGCGTCGGCCTGGCGCTGAGCGGCGGCGGCGTGACCAACGCGGGCTCAATCGATGGAGGCGAGGGGATCGGCGCCGGCACCAACGGCGCGGTCGGCGGCGCCGGGGCGCTGGTCGTCTCGGGCTCGTTGACGAACAACGGGACGATCACGGGCGGCGGAGGCGGACCCGACTCGACCGCGCTCGGTGGGACCGGGATCGTTCTGCGGGCCGGGTCGGTCGTCAACAACCTCATCGTGTCCGGCGGCGACCTCAACGGTTACCTGGGTGCCGGCGCCGACATCGCGGGCGGGTCGCTGACCAACAACGGGACGATCAGCGGCAGCGACGGTGTCGATGTCAGTGCCGGGGCGGCCGGCGGGACCTATATCGATAACACCGCTTCGATCACCGGCGTGAAGGCGGACGGCGTATCCCTGGCCAGCGTGGCGACCGTCATGAACAGTGGCCGGATCACCGGCATCACCAACGCCGTGGCGATGTCCGCCGGCGGGTCCGTCACCAACACCCAGACCGGAACGCTCACGGCGGGAAGCGCCGCGATCGTGGCGGCGGCATCCGCGACCATCGTCAATCTTGGCTCGATCCTGAGTGGTAACGGCGTCGCGGTATCAATGAGCGGCGGCGGTACGCTCGTGAACGGCAGCATGACCGACACGACCGCGAGGATCACCGCCGGCGAAACCGGCGCCGCTATCGCGCAGATCGGTGGGTCGCTGGCGAATTATGGTTCGGTCGTGGGCGGCTATGGCTCGGCGGTCACCGTCGCGGCGGGCGTCTCGCTGACCGGTGTGACCGGCACGAACGCGGGCACGATCGTCGGCGGCTCCGGCGCCGGAGGCGTCGGCGCGGTCGACTCCGGCGTCGGGCATGTCGGCTATACGGGTGGCCTTGGCATCGTCCTGACCAACAGCACGTTGACCAACGCGGGAACCCTCGTGGGCGGCGTGGGCGGCACCGGCGGCTACGGCGTTTACGGCAGCGCGGAGCCCGCGACCGGCGGCACCGGAGGCGTCGGCGCCACGGTGAACGGCGGCTCGTTGGCCAACAGCGGCACGATCGAGGGCGGGGCGGGCGGGGCGGGCGGCGGTCGCGGGATCAACACACCCGAGCTCGGGAGCGCCGCCAACGGCCTTGGCGGCGGGGGCGCCAGCGTGATCGCGGGAACGCTCAACAATACCGGGTCGGTACTGGGCGCCGCCGTCACCGGCGGCATCGGCGGGGGCTATGGCGTCGCGCTATCCGGCGGCGACCTCGTCAACGGCGGCGCGCTGACCGGCGGCTCGGGCGAGAACAGCGGCTCCGCTGGCGCCGGTCTGATCGAGACCTCCGGGACGGCCAGTAACGCCGGCACGATCACGGGCGGCGGCGGGGTCTATAACGTGGTAGGCGCCGTCGGCGTGTCCCTGACCGGCGGCGGCCTGGTCAACACCGGGCTCATTGAAGGCGGCGCCGGCGCGGGCGGGTTCTACAACACGGCCGGGGGCACCGGCCTGTATCTGAACGGCGCCACGGCCACCACGTCAGGCACGATCGCCGGCGGCGCCGAGGGCGCCGGCCAACTCGCGAGATTTGGCGCACCGGGCGCGGCGGTGCTGTTCGGCTCGCAGGCGGCCACGCTGATCGTCGATCCCGGCGCGGCGTTCTCCGGCCAGGTGACCGGGGACAGCGCGGTCACCGACACCCTGATCCTGGCCCCGGGATCCGGGCCGGGCACGCTGGAGATGGGCGGGTCTTTCACCAGCATCGCGGACATTCAGTTCGATTCCGGCGCGCCCTGGACCTTGCGCGGCAGTCTCTCGGCGCTGGCCTCGGGCCAGGCCATCAACGGCTTCGCGCCTGGCGATACGATCGTCGTCGAGGGCTTCGCCGAGACCGGCTATTCGTACGTTCCAGGCACTGGACTGGAGTTGCAAGGCGGCGGCAACCCGACACTGGCGATCGCCGGCGGATTTTCCACCCAGAACTTTCAGGTCTCCACCGACGGCACGAACACCACGGTCACGGTCGAGTGCTTCGCCGCCGGCACGCGCATCGCAACCCCAGACGGCGAGATCGCGGTCGAGGCGCTGCGCGAGGGCGACCTGGCGCGGCTGCATGACGGTGGCGCCGCACCGGTGAGCTGGATCGGCCACCGCCGGATCGACTGCGCCCGCCATCCGGCGCCGAAGCAAGTGTGGCCGGTGCGGGTGGCGGCGGACGCGTTCGGTCCGGGCCTGCCGCACCGCGATCTGTTCCTGTCGCCGGACCACGCGGTGTTCGCCGCCGGAGTGTTGATCCCGGTGAAGTATCTGATCAATGGTACCAGTATAGCCCAGATAGCGGTGGCGGAGGTGCGCTACTTTCATGTGGAACTACCGGCGCACGACGTGCTGCTGGCGGAAGGATTGCCCGTGGAATCTTATCTCGACACCGGCGATCGGGCAAAGTTCTCCGGCGGAACCGTGACGGCGCTGTATCCTGATTTCGCCGCCCGCGCCTGGGAGATGAAGGGATGCGCGGAACTCGTGTTAAGCGGAGAGAGGCTCGATGCGGTGTGTGCGAGGATCGCCACCGAGGTCCGGGCCGCCATGCCTCGAGCGACTGTCGCCAGTCCGGTATCCGCCAGTCCGGTATCCGCCAGTCCGGTATCCGCCAGCACAGGCCATCACGCTGCCGGCCACGAAGGTCAGATTCGGGGCGCAGGCGTTCGGGCGGTCGGGCCTCACCGAGGATGAACGACGCGCGGCCGGGCGCCCCACAACCCGTCGCCCCCCGCGCACCACCCCTACTCCCCCTGAAATTTAACCGCCGCATGGGCCGCGTCGCAGAACGGCTTGTTCTTTGACGCCCCACACCGGCACAGCGTCACGCGATTGCGCACCTCGTACTCGAACCCGTCCGCCGCGACGACCGGGATCCCGCCGCGCAGCCACAGCGGTCCGGCGCATTGCTGTTCGGGATCCTCAACGAGGCCGATCGACACCGGCAACACGTGCTCGACCGGTTGGCCCGACGCCTTGTCCCGGGCCACCAGCCGCCCGGCGGGACAGTTGTTCACCTGACGGATGAACAGGGCCCGGACGGCGGGATCGTCGGTCCGCTCCACCTGGCTCCAGACCTGACCGTTCGGGTCGCAGAATCGCCCGAACGCGCACAGTCCCTCCGCGTCGAGCAACTGCGAAACCGGCCCGTCCACCACTCCCGCCTGGTCCAGAAAACTGTCCCGGCTGGCGGTCTCGGCGCCGTCGAACCCGATCCGCGCGTGCGAGCCGTCACAGAACGGCCTGGTGCCCGACGCGCCGCAGCGGCAAAGTTGATAGGTCTCCCGGTGCCGGATCGCCGCGCCCTCGCGCCATGCCTCGGAGCCGCCCTCGGCATCCGTGACGATCGTCTGTTTGGCGAGCGGGATCCCGCCGGTGACGACATAGGGGCCATTTTCGGTCACCGTCACGCGAACCGGGTTCTTCGCTGAAGACATGGATCACCTCCGTGGCAGGTTGTGCCCTTCCGCGAAGCCGCTCTACGACCCCAGCGTCTCGGCGATCTCGGCCAGGCCCGGAACGCGCCCCGCCGGACCCATCGCGGCCAGCGTCGGCTTGCCGCGGAAGTGGCGCACGGCGGCGCGCTGGATGTCGTCGGGCGTCACGGCCATGATCTTCTGGACCGTCTCCTCGGTGGACAGCACGCGGCCGAAGACCTGGATCTGGCGGGCCAACTGCTCGCACCGGCTGCCCGTGCTTTCCAGCGACATCAGCACGCTCGCCTTGACCTGGGCTTTCGCGCGACCCAGTTCGGCGTCGGTGACGGAGGTCTGGACTTTGCGGAGTTCTTCGAGCGTGACCGGCATCAGTTCCTCGGCCTCGCTCTCGCCCGTGCCGGCGTAGATGCCGAACAGGCCGCCATCCATGTAGGGCTGCGCGAACGAATAGATCGAGTACACCAACCCCCGCTTCTCCCGGATTTCCTGGAACAGCCGCGACGACATGCCGCCACCCAGAACCGTCGAGAGCAGCAGCGTCGGATAGTAATCCGGATCGGAATAGCCGACCGAGGGGAAGCCCAACACGATATGGACCTGGTCCAGATCGCGATCCTCGCGGAACTCGCCGCCCAGATAGACGCCGTTTTCCATTTCCGGCGGCACCTGAGCGGGCAGGTCGGCGAAGTGGCGCTGCACCAGGTCCAGGATCTGGGCGTGTTCCAGCTTCCCGGCGGCGGCCACGACGACGTTGGCCGGCGCGTAATGCCGCTTCATGTAGCCGGTCAGGACGGTGCGCGGCATTTCCCGGATCCCCGCTTCGGTGCCCAGGATGGGGCGGCCGAGGGACTGGGTCGGGTAAGCGACCTCCTGGAAGTGGTCGAAGATGATGTCGTCCGGCGTGTCGTTGGCCTGGCCGATCTCCTGCAGGATGACGCCGCGTTCGCGCTCCATTTCCTCCGGCTCGAAGGTCGAGTGAGTCAGGATGTCGCCGATGATGTCGGCGGCCAGCGCGGTGTCCTCTTTGAGAGCCTTGACGTAATACGCCGTCTGCTCGCGGGCGGTGTACGCGTTGATGTGACCGCCGACGGCCTCGATCTCCTCGGCGATGGCGGCGGCGGAGCGGGTTTCGGTGCCCTTGAACGCCATGTGCTCAAGGAAGTGGGAGACGCCGTTCTCGGCCTCTGTCTCGTTGCGGGACCCGGTGGCGACGTAAGCGCCGAAGGAGACGGTTTCGACCCGGTCCATCCGCTCGGTGACAATGGTCAGGCCGGAGGGAAGACGGGTCGTCTGAATGAGTTCGTTCACTGTGGGTCTGGTTCCTGACGCCGGGGGAAAGAGCTATCAATATGGGTGTCTCGGCCGAATCGCAACATGGTGCGCGGTGAACTGATGCCTCGTGGCTTGACTGAACGGCTTCGCGTGACAAGCCAATGACCATGGTTTAGCGTTGAGTACGTAATCAAAATCGGCGTTCGCATGCGTTTCTCGGACACGAACCTTCTGGCGGCCCTGGATGCCTGGCGCCACGACCCGGCGGTTCCGGAACGTGCGCGGGCGGACAATATGGAGTTTGAGGAGAAGGTGAGTGCGCCTCGCCTGGCGGCGTTTGAGAGTCTGGCCCGAGGGGTTGTGACAACAGACGATCTACGACGTCGGCAAACCGATTACTACAAGACCTTCGTTGAGACTGGCGACGAAGTTCCCTCGACATTTTCGTCGGAACTGGAACCTGCTGATATCGGATCGAAGCTAATCGATGAGTATCAATTCATCTTGCGCATTGAGAATTTGACGCGGCCGTTGAATAAATGGGATCTTGATTTCAATGAATTG
>Ga0182013_10001636_pt1 | contig 30320 bp, 27 predicted proteins | sample 612S2MmetaG_FD_120487 | JGI IMG/M metagenome (GOLD analysis project Ga0182013, IMG submission 120487) | Permafrost microbial communities from Stordalen Mire, Sweden - 612S2M metaG | ecosystem: Environmental > Terrestrial > Soil > Wetlands > Permafrost | place: Sweden: Stordalen | collected... | reverse complement strand
TTCCCGCCGTCATCTCCGCGGCTGAAATTGCCGATGTCGACGCCATCCATCCCGGCTACGGCCTGCTCAGCGAGAATGCCAACTTCGCCGAAGTCTGCCGCGCTTCCAACGTCAAGTTCATTGGCCCTCCGCCTGAGGTCACCCGGCTCATGGGCGAAAAAGAAAAAGCCCGCCAGACCATGAAGGCGGCAAATGTGCCCATTCTACCCGGCTCCGATGGAGTGATCGCCTCCGTAGAAGAAGCCGAGGAGTGGGCTTTCCAGGTCGGCTTTCCCGTCATTCTCAAGGCCAAGGCCGGCGGCGGCGGACGCGGCATGAGAATCGCCCGCACCTCGGAGGAACTCCCTCATCTCTTCCATGCCGCTCACGCCGAGGCCGCCAACGCCTTTGGCAACGGCGAACTCTACATGGAGAAGTTCATCGAAAACCCCCGCCACATCGAGTTCCAGATCCTGGCCGACGAGCACGGCAGCGTCGCCTCGCTTTTCGAGCGCGAGTGCTCCATCCAGCGCCGCCATCAAAAACTCATCGAAGAAGCTCCTTCCCTGCAAGTCACGCCCGCTCTCCGCGGGCAGATCGGTGCTACCCTCTGCCAGAGCTTGAGCCAGATCGGTTATCAAAATGCCGGCACGGTCGAATTCCTCATGGATCGCGACCGCCGGCTCTACTTCATCGAGATGAACACCCGCATCCAGGTTGAGCATCCGGTGACCGAAGCCATCACCGGAGTCGATCTGGTAAAAGCTCAACTCCGCATTGCCGACGGCGAGGCCCTCGACGCCATCCTGCCCGAGCAGCTCTCCATCCGCGGCCACGCCATCGAGTGCCGCATCAACGCCGAGCATCCCCAGAAATTCACTCCCTCGGCCGGCCGGATCACGGCGTTCAATGTCCCCGGCGGCAACGGTGTCCGCGTGGACACGGCTCAATACTCCGAAGGAGTCGTACCTCCGTACTACGATTCGCTCATTGCCAAGCTCATCACACACGGCGTCGACCGCGGCGAAGCCATCGCCAAGATGGATCGCGCGCTCCGCCAGTTCGTAGTGCAGGGAATTGAAACCTCGATCTCTCTCCACCAGGAGATTTTTCTCGACCCCGGATTCCGCGCCGGTGACTTCGACACCGGCTTCATGGAGCGCTTTCTTACGGCCCGCGCCGACCGCCAGCGAGCGCAGTCCTGAACTTCAACCCCGCCATTCGGCATGACCGACCAAACTGCGGCTGATTCCTCGCGGAGTCAGGCGCTTCTCGCGCCGTTTCCCCGGATCGCCGAAACATTTCCTCCTCTTCCCGTTCCTCTTGCATGTATAAGTTCTCTTGGAAGGGTAAAGGCAAGCATGATCGACCTCCATATCGCCAACCTGCAACTCGCGCAGATCGTCACCGCCATCGGCGGACTGGGCACCGCCGCATTCGGTCTCGTCGATGCCTCCAAGACCATCTTCGGTTTCATCGATCGCATCGGCTTGAAGCACATCAGGGAAACCGTTGCCTCGCTGACCCCCGATCAGACTGCCGCCGGCCTTCCCCGCGATCCCGTCAACACGCTGCCGCGGGCGAAGATCCTCGAAACCATCGCAGCCAACTGGATTAACGGCAAGGATCTTGACAGCCAAAAGGCGGCTGCCAAGTCGCTCATCAAGCTTTATCTGACTGACGGCAATGCCGAGGCCATGGCCGCAAAGACCAACGTCGACCCCGTCCTGCTTAAGGCCGCGGCCGTCAAGACTCTTGCCTGCACGCCGCTGCTTCAGCCCGAGAGCGAAATTTTCTCGCGCTTCGATTTCATTCTCACCGCGATCCTCGACGAGGCCTATGAGCGCTCTGATCTGAGCTACCGCAATGGAACCCGCACCCTGGCTGCATGCGTAGCCGTCTTGCTGGCAGTCGCCGGCGCGCTGGGCCTTGAAGGTCTGCAGCTTCTGCACGCCCCGCGCGACTTCGGCCTCGCCATCCTCATTGGCTTGCTCGCTACTCCGCTCGCGCCCATAGCCAAAGATCTCTCCAGCGCCATTGCAACCGCCGTCAACACCATGCAAGTCGTGAACAAGTAGGCAGGCCATGGCGGCTTTCTCGATCCGCGCGCTCTATAATTCGACTTGATGAAATCTCCAGCTAGACCCCACAGGAATCAAGAGGCGAAATTTAACCCACCGGGACGGAACGATCTGCTTCGCTTCATCGCGATCTGTCTGCTCTCAATTCCGTGCGCAGCGCAAACCAGCGTAGGCTGGCCGGCCTACGGTGGCGGCCCTGACGGCGATCACTACTCGAGGCTGAATCAAATCAACCGCGCCAACGTCGCCAGTCTCAAAGTCGCCTGGACCTTCGACACCGGCGAAAAAGGCGGGCTCCAGACCAACCCCGTCATCATCGGCAATACTCTTTATGCCTACACCCCCTCCCAGAAAGTGATTGCTCTTGACGCCGCCACCGGCAAGCTGAAATGGAAGTTCGATTCCGGCATCGACGGTAGACAGCCAAACCGCGGCGTCGCTTACTGGACCGACGGCCATCAGGCTCGCATCCTCGCCGGGGTCATGAACTTTCTCTATTGCCTCGACGCCGAGACCGGAAAGCCCATCGCAACTTTCGGCGAGAACGGCCGCATCGATCTGCGCAAAAATCTGCGTGGAAATTACGAAGACAACTCCGACGTCCTCACGACCCCCGGCACCGTCTACAAAGACCTCATCGTTGTCGGCGGCCGTGAACCGGAAACCCACCCCGCGCCTCCCGGCGACATCCGCGCTTTCGACGTCCGCACCGGCGCGTTGCGCTGGGTCTTTCACACCATTCCCCATCCCGGCGAGCCGGGATACGAGACCTGGCCTCCCGATGCCTGGAAGACCGCCGGCGCGGCCAACAACTGGGCCGGCATGGCCCTCGATCAGGCTCGCGGCATCCTCTACGTTCCCACCGGTTCAGCTGTGGCGGACTTCTACGGCGGCGACCGACTCGGCAACGATCTCTACTCCAATTGCCTTCTGGCGCTCGACGCCGAGACCGGCAAGCTCCTCTGGCACTTCCAGGGGGTGCATCACGACCTCTGGGACCGTGATTTTCCTTCTAAGCCCTCCCTGTACACCGTGAATGTCAACGGAAAGGCCGTCGATGCCGTGGCCCAGATCAGCAAGCAGGCCTACGTCTACCTCTTCAACCGCGTTACCGGCGAGCCGCTCTTTCCCGTCCACGAGCATCCTTATCCCGCCAGCACAGTTCCCGGCGAAGTCACCGCGCCCACCCAGCCCGCGCCCGACCTGCCCCTGCCCTTCGGCCGCCAGCAGCTTACGGCTGACATGCTGACCAACCGCACTCCCGAAGCCCACGACTGGGCGGTCAAGCAGTTTCAGACCTTTCGCAGCAACGGCCAGTTCTATCCCCTGGCCGTCGACCAGCAGACCGTCGTTTTTCCTGGATTCGACGGCGGGGGTGAGTGGAGCGGTCCAGCCCTCGACCCAACCACCGACACGCTCTTTGTCGGTTCAAGCGAGATGGCCTACACCGGCGGGCTGACGACCTTGGATCAGGCTGGCAGCCCAGGCCGGCAGATTTACATGCGCCAGTGCGCCGGCTGCCATGGCCCCGGACGCGCCGGTTCTCCGCCCGCCTTTCCATCGCTCGTCGGAATCGAAAGCCGTCTCACCACGACCCAAGTTACCGACAAGATCCACAGCGGTACGGGCCGCATGCCCTCCTTTCCAAACATCCAGGACGCCAGTCTCTCCGCATTGCTCGACTACCTCCGCACGCCGCCTGACCCGGAAGCCGACAAGGAACTCGAATCAGCTCCCGGGCAGTCTGCGCAGCCTGTCGCCAATCCTCTCGGAGAGGCATCGTACAAGCGCCACTGCGCCCTCTGCCACGGCCAGCAGATGGAAGGTCTGTCGCCCTCTTATCCCATGCTCACCGGGGTCGCCAGCCGCCTCTCCGCGGACCAGATCACCGCCATGATCCAAAAAGGCAAAGGACGCATGCCGGCCACACGAGGCCTGCAGGCCCCGGAACTCGATGCCTTGCTGAGCTACCTCGGCGTCAACTCGTCTCAACCTCCCAATGCTCCCGTCCAAAACCCGGAATTCGTCTTCACCGGTTACCGTAAGTTCCTTGATCCAGACGGCTATCCGGCCATCGCGCCTCCATGGGGCACGCTGAACGCCATCGATCTCAAAACCGGCAACTACCTGTGGAAGATCCCGCTCGGCGAATATCCCGAACTCGCTCGCCAGGGACTCAAGGACACCGGCTCGGAGCTCTACGGCGGCCCTATCGTCACTGCCGGTGGAGTGCTGTTCATTGGAGCCACGGTCTACGATCGCAAGTTCCGCGCCTTCGACACCAGCAACGGCAAATTGCTGTGGGAGGCGGAGCTGCCCTTCGCCGGTATTGCGACGCCCTCAACCTACATGGTCCACGGACAGCAGTTCGTCGTGATCGCTTCCAGCGGCGGCCGCGACCCCAAAGGACCGGTCGGAGGTGCCTATGTCGCCTTCGCCCTGCCCAAATAACGGCCGCTGATATTTCGGTTAATTGTTCGCTTTTTGTTCGCCATTTCAACTGATTTTGAGCTATGCTTGCAGTGCACCGAAGGAGGTTGCAAAATGGACTTTCAAAAGGAACTGATCGCGGAATACGACCGCGAAGCTGCCAAGACCCGCAAAATGCTGGAAGCCATTCCGGCCGATGTCGATTTCAACTTCAAACCCCATCCCAAATCCATGTCCCTTGGCCGCCTCGCCGGCCACACCTCCGAAACGCTCGGCGATTGGGCCGTCCATACCCTGACCCTGGACAAGCTGGCGTTCCCGGCCGACCACAAGTTCGAGCCCTACATTCCCGCCTCGCGGCAGGCGCTTCTCGAGCGCTTCGACCAGGACATCTCAAAGTCAAAAGCAGCGCTGGCGGCCTTCGATCCGGCCCAGTGGGATAACAACTGGAAGTTCGGAATGGGCGATCAGGTCTGGATCAATGAGCCCAAATACTCGGTCTGGCGCAACTGGGTGATCGATCACGCCATCCATCACCGCGCCCAGCTGGGCGTCTATCTGCGCCTGCTCGATCAGAAGATCCCCGGCTCATACGGCCCTTCTGCGGACGAGATGTAGCCTCCACAGGGCATTGGGAATTGGGAACGGCGCCGCATCACTGACAACTGTCCCGGCGCCGTCTACCCTTACCTCATGCCCTTTACCTTTCCGAAGATCTACCCCATCCTCGATTCTTCATTCATTCCTGCCAACGGTCGCGCTGACTTCCTCCGTCGCCTCGGCAGCGAACTGGCCGCCGCCGGCGTTACGATTCTCGAATATCGCAACAAGACTGGCGCAGACGCAGAGATTCTTGCCGACGCCGCCATCCTCCGCGCCACGCTCAACATCAAGTTGATTCTCGATGATCGGGCCGATCTTGTTGATCGGACTGGATTTGATGGCGTGCACGTCGACGCTGGAGACATCTCGCCCGCTGAGGCTCGTGCTCTTCTCGGCCCCAGCCGGATCATCGGAACATTTGGTGGCAGCGACAAGTTTTTGCCGGGCATCTTCGACGCCCCGGTCGATTACCTCGCCATTGGCCCGGTATTTTCGACGACCACCAAGCTCACCGGCAAGGCACCCATCGGCGTCGAAGGTGTGCGCCGTCTTCGCGAGCAGGCCGGCCCGAACCGCATCCTCACCGCCGCCGCCGGCATTACCCTCGACACTGCTCCGGCCGTTCTCGCCGCCGGAGCGACGACGGTAGCTGTCTCCGCTGCCATTTTTGGCGTTGAGAGCCCCGCCGACGAGTTCCGCAGGTGGCTGGCGGAACTCGGTTAGGAATTCGCTGGAGTCTACCGCCGCACCGGTTACCCAGGCACTTCAACTTTGTTTCTTGTCATGCGCGACGATGCGCGCTCGAGGCATCAGGCGCGGAGCGCATCGATTGCACTGTTGTCGGCGCTGGGAGATGGTGGTGAATCTTGGCGTGCGCCCAGGATTCGACGCCGACCAGTACCAGCGTCAGTACGGCCATAACCACCTGCAACTGCTCTGAGCGCCTCTGCGTCGCAGTCAACTCGCGGCGGCGCCATTGTGCTTCTGGGCGGGCGCGCAAATGCCAGATCCAGAACAGCACGCCCAGGTTGATCAGGGCGCCGGCGACGGCGATGGTGAGCATGGGAATACGGATTGCATCGCGATGAAATGCCTCCACGGCCGGCCAGATGCTGCCGGCGGCCAGGGCCGCAAGCCCAATTCCCAAGCGAACGCTGTTGATGGTCAGGACCGCCGTGCACAGGCTCTGCAGCAAAGCCAGAATCACACTGGCGAGGGAAACAGCGCGCATTCCCTTTGGGCTTTCCAATGAACCTCCTCAGTCGGAGCTGCAGGGCCGGGGGCGACAGTCTGACGTCGAGTTCAATCAGCTTAGCGCAGACGGGGGAAGGGAAGCCAATCCAATTCGCGTGCGGCGGCGTACTTCTGTGGGAGTTCTGGACAGGATAAATTCTTGTAGCCTCCGGTTCGGATTTCCCTGTAACCTTTCGGGAAGCGCGCCACTCCAAGGGTGCGTACCTGGAAAAGCGGAGGATTGGTTTTCTTAACCTCTCCTTCATAGTCACAACCAGCGGACGCGATCCGCCCGAACCCCCCAGCGAGGTCAATCGAAGATGAAGAATCAATTCAATGCTCTGCTTCTTACCGCCGCACTAGCCGGTCTGGCCGGCGGAACCATGGTTTCGGCTCAAACCGCCGCCCGGGGCGCAAACTCGGCCAAGGTGATCAAGGCCGGTCTTCGCTATTCCGGCGGCAATGCCGATGTTGAAAAGCATGCTTGTAAAGGCAAAAACAGCTGCAAAGGCAATGGCGGTTGCAAGTCCAGCGACAACGGCTGCAAGGGCAAGAACAGCTGCAAAGGCAAGGGCGGTTGCGCCACCGACGGCTCCAAGATGCCTGACCTGTTTGTCTAAATCGCGGTCGGGATCGGCAGCCGCGGCGACATTGAGCGGTATGCGGCCGGCCGATCCCACCCCAACCCCAAAATTCAACCGATCGTTTCGGACTTCTTCCCCTTCTTATGCCAGGCAATCGTTTCAATGCGTATCAGGATCATGGTGTCGGAATCGGACTTCGGATTCCGCATTACCAGCACATCTTCTCCCGCAAACCGGTGGTCGACTGGTTTGAAATTATCTCCGAAAATTTCATGATCGATGCGGGCCGTCCGCTGGCCATGCTCGACCAGATCATGGAGCGCTACCGGGTGGTGCAGCACGGCGTTTCCATGTATTTCGGGTCGGTAACCGCCCCTGATCCGGAGCATCTGCGGCGGCTCAAACAGCTTGTGCGGCGCACCAAAACGCCCTGGTTAAGCGATCATCTGTGCTGGGGAAGCGTGGACGGGACATATACTCACGACCTCCTGCCGTTGCCCTATACATGGGAGGCAGTTGATCGTACCGTGGAGCGAGTGCGCATGGTGCAGGATTTCCTCGAGATCCCGGTGGCCGTCGAGAACGTTTCGAGTTACGCGGCATTCACCGGCTCCGAGATGACCGAGTGGGAATTCTTGACGGAGGTGGTGGAGCGCGCTGATTGCGGCATTCTGCTCGACGTGAACAACATCTATGTTTCGTCGATGAACCATGAGTTCAATGGCCTGGACTATGTGAATGCGGTCCCGGCGCATCGCGTGGCGCAGATTCATATTGCCGGGCATTCGAAGTACGAGAAGTATATTCTCGACACGCACGACCATCCGGTGATCGATCCGGTCTGGAACCTCTACGCGCGGGCCATTGAACGGTGCGGGCCGACGCCGACCTTACTCGAATGGGACGAGCATATCCCGACCTTCGACGAGGTTCATAACGAGGCAAAGAAGGCGGAGCGCTACCTCAAGCAGGATGCGCCTGCACTTGCGGGGGCGGCACGATGAATCTTGAAGCGCTGCAGCGCGAGATGGCGGCTGCGGTGATGCAGCCGCTGAATGCCGATGAAGGCATGCAGGCTCGAGCCGCCGATGGGCGGCCGATGGACGCGGTCGCCGCTTCGTTCATCGCGCCGAACAGCCGATTGAGCGCCTTCGAGAGGTTGGAGATTTATAACCGGCAATATTGGTTTCGCGTCCTGGGAGGGCTGGCCGAGGACTTTGTGGCGTTGCGCGCGCTGGTAGGCGCCGAACGCTTTGAAGCCCTCTCGATTGCTTATCTGAAGGAGCATCCCAGCCGGTCGTTTACGCTGCGCAATCTCGGCTCGAAGCTGGTCGAGTGGCTCGGCGCACACCCGGAGTACGCCGGCCGGAGGCATAGCCTCGCGGTCGATGTGGCGCGTATCGAGTGGGAGTTCATCTGGGCATTTGACAGCGCCGATCGCGAACCGCTATCGCTTGCGCAGGTTGCAGCGCTCGATGGAACTTCGCGGCTTTCGCTGCAGCCGCACCTCCGGCTGCTGGCGTTGAATTATCCCGCCGACGATCTGGTTCTTGCGCTGCATGATCGGGAGAAGCGACAGGCGAGCGAAGCGGGTGTGAAGCATGAGGAGCTGGACGAAGCTTTCAGGAAGTTGCCGACGGTGCGGCGGCGGCCGACCTGGCTCGCGGCGCATCGCGTGGATTTGTCGGTCTACTATCGGCGGCTCGATCGCGAGGAGTTCCTGATGCTGGCCGCAATTCGCCAGGGGTTGCCGCTGAGCGCGGCGATTGAAGCCGCATGGGAAGAATCGCGCATTCCCGAGACTCGGCGCGCCGAAAAGATTCAGGAGTGGTTCAGCGTGTGGGCGCAGTTAGGTTGGATCTGCGCTCCGGAGCTCGAATCGCAGAAGGCATGACTCCGCGCGGATGGTTCGGGGTCGGGTCGATTACGGAGTCGGACTGGAACTGGCGGCACGGAATAATTTCGGAGGTCTGGATGGGGCCACAAAAGGTGTTCCTCACCGCTGAGTGGAACAACCTGGTGATGCTCAACTATGCCGTCAATCCCTTGTTGCTTCAGAGTCTTGTTCCCTCGTGCGCTGAACTTGACTCGTTTGAAGGGCGGGCCTACGTCAGCCTGGTTGGATTCGAGTTCAACCGGACGCGTGTATTTGGTTGGAGGGTCCCGTTTCACAGCTCGTTCGAAGAAGTGAATCTTCGCTTCTATGTCAGGCGCGGCGAACGGCGTGGCGTGGTCTTCATTCGGGAACTGGTTCCGAAATTTGCAGTTGCAGCGGTTGCGCGAGCTGCCTTCGGCGAACACTATTCGCGCACTCCCATGAGTCACCGAGTGCACGCCGGAGCAGATGGCGTGCCAGAGGCGGAATACTCGTGGGGGTCGGGCGGAAGCCGGTGTTCCATGCGAATCGAAACCAAAGGTGCGGATTCTCTACCCAAGGATGGCTCTCTCGGCCAATTCATCACCGAGCATTACTGGGGATACGCAGCGAGGCCCGACGGTGGATGCGTCGAGTACGAGGTGCGGCATCCCCGATGGAGCACCAGGGAAGCGAAGATAACCGAGTTCACGGGGAACGCGAGACGTTACTACGGAACGGAATTCGCGAAGGTCCTGATGGATGCTCCTGACTCCGCCTTCTTTGCTGCGGGGTCGGAGGTAACGGTGTTCAAGGGAAACAGAATCGACTGACAAATCAAAGGAAAAAAGTGATGTCTACTCCAGTGAACAAGATCGGCAACTTTTATGGTTACCTGGCGGGAGCGCTGAGTCGCCTGGAGAGCCCGCTGCTGCTCGCAATCAGGCTCTACTGGGGCTTTCAGTTTGCGCAGGATGGATGGGGCAAGCTCACTCACCTGGGGCGGGTGACGGAATTCTTCACATCGCTCCATCTTCCGGCGCCGGGGGCGACAGCTCTGACGGTGGCGTCTGTTGAGCTGGCGGGGGGCATGCTGTTTGCGCTCGGTATCGGGTCGCGGCTGGTCTCGCTGGTCCTGTTTTTGAATATGACCGTGGCTTATTTGAGTGTGCCGGACGACCGGGTGAATTTCTCGCATATCTTTTCGAACCCCAGCGATTTTTATGGCGCGACGCCCTACACATACTGGTTTGCGGCTCTCCTGATCCTGATTCTCGGGCCCGGAATATTCGCCGTCGATACGCTGCTGGCGCGGCGGTTTCAGCGTGATAACCGCGCTTGAACCGGCGCTGTGACTCGAAGCCTTGCCTTCCCCTTCCGCCCGGTGTTAGCCTGCATCATTCATCCCGTAGCGTGAACGAGTTTTGATCTGCGCCTGCGCGTCAGCCAATCGCGTGGAGGAACGGGATGGCTGATGGGGAGACGCAACGCCATGCAGGACATCGAGACGAAATCGCTTCCAGAGAACGCTTACCAGCCGCTCCAACCCGATGAACCGTATCTGCCGATTATTCCCGCTGAGGAACATCCTCCGGAACTGACCTTTCGATCGATCTTCTGGGGCGTTACGTTTTGCGTGATCTTTACCGTTGCTTCGGCGTACTCGGGGTTGAAGGTGGGGCAGGTGATGGAGGCGGCGATCCCCATTTCCATCCTGACCATCGGTCTGGCAAGGGCTTACAAGCGTCGCTCCAGCCTCCTTGAGAACGTGATTGTAACGGGGATTGGAGGCGCAGCCGGCGGCGTGGTTGCCGGCGCCATCTTCACCCTCCCCGCGCTCTATATTCTTCACCTTGATCCGCACCCGGTGCAGACCATCTTCATCTGTCTGGCGGGCGGCTGCTTGGGCGTCTTGTTCCTGATCCCTTTACGCCGCTATTTTGTGCGCGAGATGCATGGGAAGCTGCCCTATCCCGAAGCCACGGCGATTACAGAAGTGCTGGTCACGGGCGAGAAGGGCGGCTCGCAGGCAAGACTGCTTCTTCAGGCCACCATGATTGCCGCAGTCTACGACTTCTTCGTGACCACCTTTCAGGTCTGGAAGGAGTATGTCGATTTTCAGTTCGTCCCGCTGATGCATTCGCTGGCGGACAAGGCGCGGATGGTCTTCAGGTTCGATGCCGTCGCCTTCATTCTCGGCCTCGGCTATGTGATGGGGCTGCGTAGTTCTATGATCCTGTGCGCCGGAGGCGTGCTCTCGAACCTGGTGCTGGTGCCGTTGATCTGGTTTATCGGCAGCCATCTCGACAGCGCGGTTTATCCGGCCATCATGCCGGTTTCAAAGATGACCGCCGTCGATATCTATCGCAACTACGCGCGCTTTATCGGGGTGGGAGCCATCGCCACGGCAGGCATCGTGGGCATCATACGATCGCTCAGGGTGGTGGCAGGTTCGTTCGGCATCGCGCTCCGCACGTTTCGTCACAGCGAGGTAGCCGAGCCGGAGCGGACCGACCGCGATATACCCATGATCGCCATCCTGCTGGGCGTGGTCATCGGCGCCATCAGTGTGGCTGCCTTCTTAGGCGAATTTCATTTTTCGTGGGTGGTGGTAGCGGTCGGGCTGCTCATGACGCTGCTGTTCTCGTTTTTCTTTACTTCTGTCGCCGCCAATGCGATTGCGACTGTAGCGCGCAACCCGGTTTCAGGCATGACCATGCTGACCATCATCATTTCCTCGGCCGTGCTGCTGCGGTTTGGGGTCTCGGGGTCGGCGGGAATGTTCTTTGTGATGGCCATTGCGGGGATGGTATGCACCGCCCTGTCGGTTTCAGGGCAGACGATTACGGATTTGAAGGCCGGCTACTGGATCGGATCGACGCCGGCCGCGCAGGAGAAAGTGAAGTTCCTGGGCGTGATTGCTTCGGCTACCGCGGCAGGCTTGACGATTGTCATGCTCGCCCACACCTTCCAGTTTGGCGAAGCCGTGGCGGGAGATCTGAGGCCGGTGCTTGCCTCGCCCCAGGCTTCCATCATGAAGGCGCTGGTCGAAGGTTTCATGAGCCATCAGCCGGTCACGTATCTGCTCTTTGGCATTGGAGCCATGATCACCCTGGTGCTCGAAATGCTCGGGCAGCCTTCCCTGGTGTTTGCTCTGGGAATGTACCTGCCGCTGGAGTTGAATACGCCGGCGCTGGTGGGCGGATTTCTGTCGCACTTCCTCGGCAAACGTTCGGAGCGCGCCGGCGGTGAGCCGGGAAAGAGAATTCGCGAGCGCGGAGTGATTATTGCCTCGGGACTCATGGCCGGCGGAGCACTCGGCGGGGTGTTGGGAGCTGCGCTTAGGGTCTTTCCGTTCTATCGCGAAGACCTGCTCAAGACGCCGTTCTATTCTTTCGACACCGTCTCCCAATCGGTTTCCGCATTGCTGTTTGTAGGGCTTTGCATCTATGTATGGTTCGGCTCGTTGGCGCGGGCCGTGGAGGCATGATGGACCAGGCGGGAAAGTACGTTGCCGATGCGGTGCTGGGCATCGATACGCTGTGGGGCGGCGATGTGATGTGTGCTTCGGGCACGGGGCGGTTCATTGCCGACTCGTGGTTTTCCGATGAGCCTTTGCCGACGGCCTATACTCACCCTGCGGCTGCCCGACTACGCGAGTCCGGCGGCGTCGCGGCGAAGAGCGTGGACCAGGAGGCGGCGGAGGAGTATCTGCGCGAGGTTGACCTCGCCACCGCAATCGGCGGCCTGAGCCGCGAAGCAGCCGCCATCGGCGGATTGCGCGGAGCTTATCTTGCCGGGCTGGCCAATTCACTTGAAGCCATGTTCGACCTGGCGATGGAAGCGTTGGGCAAAGGCGATCCGGTTCCCTATGAGCGTGCCGTCGAGGCTTCGACGGGCAAGCCGCCCGAGCCTTCGAGCCCCGAAACCAAGCGGGAGCGGGTCGCCGAACTGCTGCGCCGGGCCGGCTACGGCGACGTGCTGCTGCAGGCCGTGGACGCGTGGCGCAAAGACCGCACCATTCCCATGGCGTCGGTGCGCGGGCTGGGGGCAGCTGTCATCGCGCACTTCGATCAACTCAGCGAAACGAACCTGGCGCCGTTTCTGCCTCCCGAGCTCGGCCGCGTCCCCCGCGCCAATATTGAATTTCTGCCCATCAGGGACGCGTGGTTTTCCGGCTCGATGAACTATATCGGGCGGGCCAGGAATGCGGATGGGACCCCTCAGTACGAAGCTGCTTACGAGATCAATGCGTCGCTGCAGATTTCGTACCCGGAGTTCGAGCAGTTGGTCAGTCACGAGGTTGTGCCCGGACACGTAACCACGTTTGCGTATCTGCAGGACCTCTATGTTCGTGGGAAGGCCGGATTCGAGGCCACGGTGCTCACCATGAACACTCGGGCGGCGACGCTATTCGAGGGCATCGCCAACAATGCGATCTTGATTGCGCACGGAGTAACGCAAGTCGATGAGTTGCCGGAAGAGGATCTGCAGATCGGCGTCCTGCTGGCGCTGTTGCAGGATGATGCGAAAAACCAGTCGTCTTATCTGACCTGGGGTGAGGGCAGGCCGCAGGCGGAAGTGGCCGCCACGCTGCGTCGGGATTTTCTGGTGAGCCACGAACGCGCCGATAAATTGTCCGGGGCCTGGGGCAGGCATCCGCTGATGGGCAGGATGTATCTGCCGGCTTATCGGGCGGGAACCGAGAAGGTGGCCGAGTTGCGACGGAAATACGCCCCGAAGGACGTGTTGCCGGCGATCTACGGATGCAACGGCCTGGTGGACATCGAGACCGTCGAACGAGTGCTGTGACAACCTGATTGCGAAATCCAAAATAACAACCCGCGACGCACTTCTTCCCCTGCCAGCGCCGCCGGAGACCACTTCACCGCGGTCGTAGACGAATCGATTGCGAGCATGTCTACGATATAATCGGGGTCTGAAATGGATTCATAAAACAGCGGAGTCGCAAGGACTGACGTGGCGAAAATTGCTTTGATCACCGGCATAACCGGCCAGGACGGAGCCTATCTGGCGGAACTTCTTCTCCGCAAAGGCTACGAAGTTCACGGCATCAAACGGCGCAGTTCGTTGTTCAACACCGACCGTATTGACCACCTCTATCAAGACCCCCACGCGGGGAACAGAAAGTTCGTGCTGCACTATGGGGATTTGTCCGATTCGTGCAGCTTGCTGCACATCATGCAAAAGGTCCAACCCGACGAAATCTACAATCTCGGCGCTCAGAGCCATGTGAAGGTGTCGTTCGAGCAGCCTGAGTACACCGCGAATGTCGATGGGCTGGGGACGCTGAGGATACTTGAAGCTATTCGCATACTCGGTGCCGAGAAAAAGACACGCTTTTACCAGGCCTCGACCTCAGAACTCTACGGGTTAGTGCAGCAGATCCCTCAGACCGAGAAGACGCCCTTTTATCCCCGCTCTCCCTACGCGGTGGCCAAGCTCTATGCCTACTGGATCACCGTCAATTATCGTGAAGCATATGGCATATACGCGTGCAATGGCATCCTGTTCAATCATGAGTCGCCGCTGCGCGGTGAAACATTTGTAACCCGCAAGATTACTCGGGCCTTGGCGCGCATCAAGCTGGGCCTGCAAGGCAGATTGTATCTGGGAAATCTGGATTCCCTCCGCGACTGGGGACACGCGCGCGATTACGTCGAGATGCAATGGCGGATGTTGCAGCAGGAGAAGCCTGAAGATTTCGTGATCGCCACCGGTGTGCAGCATAGCGTGCGCGACTTTGTTACCCAGGCTGCGGAGGTTCTCGGTATCAAACTCTCTTGGCAGGGGCACGGTGTAGACGAGGTGGCCGTAGATCCCAGTGGCGCCACGTTGGTCGCCGTCGATCCGGAGTATTTTCGTCCCACCGAGGTGGAAACGCTTCTTGGCGATCCGAGCTATGCGCATGAACGCCTGGGCTGGAAACCGACCGTGAGCTTTGAAAACCTGGTAAGGGAAATGGTCGAGGCCGACCTGGAATCGGCGAAGAGAGATCAGCTCGTCAAGAAGCACGGATACAATGCCTATGACTATCGAGAGTAATCCCTGTCTGGCCGGCTCCAAAGTCTATGTGGCAGGACATCGGGGTCTGGCCGGCTCGGCGATTATGAGGCGGCTCGAGCGCGAAGGCTGCGCCCGGGTCGTCACGCGAACCCATGCGGAGTTGGACTTGATGGATCAGGCGGAGGTGCGTCGCTTCTTTGTGGAGGAGCGTCCCGAATATGTTTTTCTTGCCGCAGCCAAGGTGGGCGGAATCCTGGCCAACAACACCCGCCCGGCGGAGTTTATCTACGAGAATCTCGCCATCCAGACAAACGTGATCGGCGCGGCCAGGCAAGTTGGCGCCAGGCGGCTGCTGTTTCTCGGCTCGAGCTGTATCTATCCCCGCGACTGTCCGCAGCCTATCAAGGAAGAGTACATGCTCACTGGGCCGCTGGAGTCGACCAACCGCCCTTACGCGGTAGCCAAGATCGCGGGCGTCGAGATGTGCTGGGCATTCAATCGGCAGTATGGGACGCAATACATCGCCGCCATGCCGACCAATCTCTATGGGCCGAACGATAACTACGACCTGGCCGGCTCGCATGTGCTTCCCGCCTTGTTGCGCAAGATGCATGAGGCGAAAGTGAACCATGCGGCCGAGGTGTCGATTTGGGGTACCGGCTCAGTGCGCAGGGAGTTCCTTCATAGCGACGATATGGCCGATGCGTGTGTCTTCCTGATGAATCTTCCCGACGCTGCATACGGGTCCATCGCGATTTCCGATTTACAGCCGCCATTGATCAATGTCGGTTGCGGAGAGGACCTTACCGTCCGGGAGCTGGCCGAGTTGATTCGAGACGTGGTCGGCTTCAAAGGACGCTTGGCGTTCGATACCTCCAGGCCGGACGGAACTCCGCGAAAACTCCTGGACGTGTCCAGGCTCACGGAACTGGGCTGGCATGCGGCAACTTCTCTGCGCGAAGGACTCGTGGCCGTGTATGCGGAATACCTCGCCAGGAGCGCCGCCTCGAACAAGGCGGCTGACTGAGCTCGCTCTGCGCCGCATCCGAGCGCACAGTGATACACGCATCTGCAGGAGCGAACCTGCACCGAGACTGGCACCGCGCCGAATAAGGCCATCTGGAGCGCAGACTCCGATTGCCTATCGCCTGTTCAGAGATTTTAAGTTTGTATGGTGCGCCCGGAGAGATTCGAACTCCCGACCTACTGGTTCGTAGCCAGTCGCTCTATCCAACTGAGCTACGGGCGCACACTTGCACGGTCCCTGGCGGAACCATTGTTAGATTATCAGGGTTTCTGAACCGATGCAACGGAGCTCACGAGGTCGCCGGGGTGGGTGCTGGTTGGGGCGCAGGCGGGGCAATCAGCGGTAGCTCCTCTGCAATTTCGAGGCCCGATTGTCCGATCAGGCTGGTTACAGCTGCCGCAGTGAGCCGGGTTGCGTCGAACTCCACGCGCAGGGTGCGGGCCTCGCGGTCGAGGGCGAGATGGCGGATGCCGTACACGTCGCGGGTGCGCGCAAGCGCCATAGCGACTTGCTCCGTTGGCGGCGTGCCGTAGCGATAAAGAATCTCAACCGTGGTCATGAGGGGATGATACCAAGAAGCGCGGCGCAGCGTTGTGACGCCCTGCGCTAAAGATTCTTGAGAAAGGCCCGTACCTCGGGACTGGACCAGTCAGTAGCGCCGACGAATTTGCGGCGGATGATCCCGTTGGCATCAATGGCGTAAGTCTCGGGCCACATGTCGGTGTGAAAGAGCCTGGCGGATGACTCGCTGGGATCGCGGACCGTGATCAGGTCGATGTGGCGGGTCGAGAGGAAATGGTGGTAGGCGTCGGGATCCTCGTCGACGCTTACAGCCAGGATCACAAGACCGGGTTGCTCGTGATGGAGCTCGAGCAGCGATGGCAGCTCCACGATGCACGGTTCGCACCACGTGGCCCAGAAGTTGACCAGCACCGGATGACCGCGATAACTGGCCAGGTGAACCGTGTTTTCGCCGTCGGAGACCGTAAAGTCGGGGGCGACTTTGCCGGTTTGAGCCGGGTGAGCGCCGCGATTGCAGGCCGCGATAAGAGCCAGAGGAACTAGAAGCAATAAGGTTGAAAGTTGAGCAAGCCGCACGTATCTATAATACGGAGCGAAAGGCCGGAAGGAAACGGGGATCGCGCAATGGGCAAGAACGATGCTGGCGATGCGGGGAGCGGCGGCGGTTGGAAACCGGTTCTGGGGCTCTCGGATGAACCAGGTGTGCAGAGTACGGATTGGCGGGAGTGGGCGGCCCGAACGGTTCCTGGGACAGTCTTCGATCAGCCCGAGCCGGCCGAATTGATTGAGCTTACCGTGATTGTTCCGGCCCGCAACGAGGAAGCGTGCCTGGGTAGCTGTTTGCAGTCCCTGGTCAGCCAGTCAGAAGAGATTTTCGAGTTGGGCAAAGATTGGGATCTGGTAGTCGTCGACGACCACTCGACCGACCGGACGGCGGAAATTGCGCGCGGGTTCGCCGGGGTGACGGTGATCGAAGCCGGTAAGCTCGAGAGGGGATGGACGGGAAAAACGAATGCGGTGTGGACGGCAGCCAGACGGGCGCGAGGACGATGGCTTTTGTTCACGGATGCGGATACCATCCACGAGCCCGGGAACCTGCGCCGGGCAATGCATGAGGCCGAGAGACACAAGGCCGGCGTGCTCAGCTACTCGCCGCGGCAGATGGTAAGCGGTCTCGCGCAGCGGGCTCTGATGCCGCTGGTCTTTTGCGAACTGGCGCTGTCGTATCCTCCGGCCAAGGTCTCAGATCCCGCGCAGCGGATCGCGGCGGCGAATGGGCAGTTTTTGCTGGTGGAGCGGGAGGCCTATCGCAAGCTGGGTGGCCACGCCACGGTGGCCGACAAGGTGCTGGAGGACGTGGAACTGGCGTTCGTGGCCAAGCGGCGCAGGATTGGGCTCAGGTTCCGGTACGCGGCCGATGCCCTTTCGACGCGAATGTACCGATCGACGCGGGCAATGATCGAAGGCTGGACGAAAAACCTGGTGTTGCTCTTCGATAATGCGCTGCTGCTTTCGATCTGGCGGGCACTCGATTTCTTGCTTCTCTTCGGATTGCCCATATTGGCCATCGAACTGTGGAACGCCAAGCTGGCCTTGCACTCGCTGGCCTGGCTGGGCGCCGGGTGGGCCCTCATACTGCTCTGGATCCGGACACTGGTAAGGTTCTATGCCCGGGTGGCGAAGTCGAATTTTCCCTTTGTCGATTGCGCTCTCGCGCCGCTCGGCCTACCGCTGTTTGTCCTGCTGCTCTATCGAAGCTGGTTCCAGCACCGGATTTTGAAACGAGTAAGCTGGAAAGGACGGAGCTACGCTGGTTAGCTGCCGGCTTCCCAGGTTTGACCATAAAACGAAATTCCGGTCTAAGATTTTGATGCCATGAAATCGTTGCTCGATTCTGTGAAGCCATAGGGTAGATTTCGACATCTCTTAAGCAGGTAAGATCATGATCTTCTTGACCCGCAGGGCCACATTTTCCGCTTCGCACTACTACTGGAACGAGCACTGGTCTGCGGAGAAGAACAAGCAGGTATTCGGCCGTTGTGCGAACCGAAACGGCCACGGGCATAATTACACCCTTGAGGTGACGGTTGCGGGCGAGCCGGATGCAGTGACCGGTTTCGTGGTCGATTTGAAGTGGCTTAAGGACGTGATGGAGCGCGAGGTGCTGGCGGCTTACGACCACCGCCATCTGAACCTGGAGGTTGAAGAATTCGGTGCCGGAAAGCTGATTCCGACCACGGAGAATATCGCGATTTCCGCCTGGAAGCGCCTGCAGCCGGCGATCGTTTCGGCCGGCGGCGCGCGGCTCAGCCGGGTTCGAGTGTATGAGACGCCGGAGATTTTCGCCGAATACAGAGGCGGAGAATGAGTGCTGCAGCCAAGGCCTCTTTCGGGCGTCGCTTTCGGCTGAGCGCAAGCCATCGGCTGCACGCGGAGTCCCTGAGCGCGGATGAGAATCGGAAGGCCTATGGGAAGTGCAACAATCCCCACGGGCACGGCCACAACTATGTAGTTGAAGTGCTGGTGGGTGGGAATGTGGACACCGATACCGGGATGGTGATCAACCTGGCGGAATTGGACGAGGCGATCGTCAGGCATGTGGTGGACCGGTTCGATCACCAGAACCTGAATCTCGACCCCGCGTTCCGGAATCAGGTACCTACCACGGAGAACTTTTGCACGGTCCTGTTTGGCCTGATTCAGGATGCGCTGCCGGTAGGTGAACTGGAACGGGTCCGAGTAGAAGAGACGGAAAACAATTTCTTTGAGTGCTATGGAGTTCAGGGATACAGAGGTTAGCGAATATGGGACACCCGGTAGTGGTGACGAAAAGCGCGCGAAGGGCCGTTGAGACTGAGCCGGAGTTGAGCTCGTTCAGCACGCAGGAGATTTATCGCGAGATACTGGGCCGCCTGGGGGAAGATCCCACTCGCGACGGCCTCATGAACACTCCGGCGCGGGTTGAGAAGTCCATGGCGTTTTTGACCAAGGGCTACGATGAGGATCCGGGCCGCATTCTGCGCGGAGCCTTGTTCGATGTGGACTACGACGAAATGGTGATCGTAAAAGACATCGAGATGTTCTCGCTCTGCGAGCATCACATGCTGCCTTTTTTCGGCAAGGTGCATGTAGCCTACATTCCCAGGGGGAAGGTGATCGGACTGAGCAAGATTCCGCGGCTGGTGGAGGTGTTTGCGCGGCGGCTGCAGGTGCAGGAGCGGCTCACCCGGCAGATCGCCGACACCATCCAGGAAGCGATCGAGCCGCAGGGAGTGGGCGTGGTGATCGAGGCCCGGCACCTTTGCATGATGATGCGCGGTATCGAGAAGCAGCATTCTTCCACGGTGACCAGCGCCATGGTTGGTTGCTTCAGGCAGAAGGAGACACGCACCGAGTTTTTATCGCTGCTGAGGCAGCACGGCGCGGACATCGTATAACATCCCATGATCAAATCAGGCCACGACTTCAGTCGTGCCGAAAATGCAACAAAATGAGGGCGGGCTTTGAGCCCCTGCAAAAGCCCTATAAACCGAGATCGCAGATTCTGGGTCTCTGTCAGCAGTCTGGGCACGACTTCAGTCATGCCGTAAAAGGCCAATAGAATCATTGCGGCTTTAGCCGCCTCCTTAGGGATCTCAGATTTCACGACGGGAAGCTTGCAAGCACTTTCAAGAATCGATTGCAATCAGGCCGCTTTTTTGCGGACCTTTTGCTTCTTGCCGGTGGGTTGCAGGTAGGCGCGACGCAGCGCCTCACCGGCCTTGACCGCCTGCGAAAGTTTCCAGCCGGCGATTCGATCGATTTCGGTAAGCAGCGCGCGATCCGGAGCCTCCTTCAGCACTTGGCGGGCCATCGATGCCAGTTGGTGCCAGTCGTGCCATTCGCCGATTTCGTCTTTGGCCTGCGTCAGGGCTAGCAGCATATCCGGGTCCGAGCTCGGCACGAGTTCCAGGATCGAGCGGAGTGCTCTCACCTTCAGACGGAAGATATGGATGTTGCGGGCGGTCAGAGTCGCGGTGCGGCCCAGTTCGGCGACCAGGCCGACCGTGAAGGCGCGCGCCTGCGATTCGAGGGCAACCGGAGATAACTCCGGCTCCTCAATCGCGGAGGGAGATTCAAGTTGTTGTCTATACCGTTTGATGTCGCGGCAAACGGACTCTCGTTTCCGCTCCACGATGCGGAACAGTTTTTTCGCTTCTTTTTGCCTTGCGACGCCGAGATATTCGACGAATCGGGTTAGCGAATTCTGAAAGTCCGAGTCCTGATTCTGTGTGTCATTTCCCGTCTTCGGCTGATTGCTTTTCGGCAGGTTCAGGACTTTGGCCGTGAGTACGTCGATATCGCGCACGCTCCCGGCGGCTTTGCGGAGGGGCTTGATCGACTTGATTAGCAGGGCAGTTGTTTCGTCGCCCGGGGTAAGCGCGGAGGCTATGGTCTCCACCCGTCGCGCCTCTGTCCGCAGCTTGTGAACCTCTTCAGGCAGAGGATCCTGGTCGAGGCGCTTGATCGCTTTCTGAAGCTTACGCAGTGCTTTTTCGAGGCGTTCGGATTCGACTTCCATTTCACATTAGATTGGAACGAAAGGCCACGAGTTGGCAATGGGAATCATTCAGTCAGGGCAGATTCCAGGCTTCCATGTGTTCGGAATTCGACCAGATGAGCTCACCCCGGCGATCGCCGGGGCTCACGCAAGATGGTGTCCACCGGCCAGCGCGATGCGGCCATTGCTATAGATTGGTTAAGTGAATGGATTACTGGTGGTGGACAAGCCGGGCGGGATGACGAGCCACGATGTGGTGAATCGTCTCCGAAAAATAACCGGCGAACGATCGATCGGACACCTGGGAACACTGGACCCGATGGCAACTGGAGTGCTCCCGCTCTTGATGGGCAAATATACTCGGCTGGCCCAGTATTTTTCGACCGCCGAAAAGAGTTATTCCGGAGCCATTCGATTCGGCTTCGCGACCGACACCTTCGACGCCGACGGCCAGGCCGCTGGCCCGGATCTGTGGGCTCAGCAGTCCCTCACCCTGGAGGGGGTGCGGGCAGCCGCGGCCCGTTTTCAAGGCGAAGTGGAACAGACGCCTCCGCAGTTCTCGGCCAAGAAAATTGACGGAAAACCGGCCTACAAAATGGCCCGCGAGGGCAAGCCCGTAGAACTGAAAGCGGTCAAGATTCGTATCCTCTCCTTTGGGATCGAGAGCATGGAAGGCGCAGAGGCAAAATTTGCGATCACGGTGAGCGCGGGCGGCTATGTCAGGTCGATTGCGCACGAGCTCGGGCAAGAAGTCGGTTGCGGAGCGCATCTGAGCCGGTTGCGCCGCACCCGCGCCGGCGCATTCGTCCTCGACGAGGCGCACACGCTGGACGAGTTGGGGACGCTCACGGGCAATGTCGAGGCGCTGGAAGCGCTCTGCCTGCATCCAAGAAGCCTGTTGACTCAGATGCCGGCCGTGAGTGCCGATGCGCATGCGCTGGGGCGGCTGCGCAATGGCGCCCAGGCTAATCTCCCCGAGTTCTCAGACGCAACGCTCGTCAAGGTATTTGAAGGCCAGCGCAACCTGGTTGCGATTGCCAGGAGAATTGCGGGAACGCTCTTTCAACCGGTGGTAGTTCTAATGGACAGTTGACGCACTGTCCACTGTCCACTGTCCACTGTCAACTGTCCACTGTCGTACTACCTGCGAAGCAGCGGTTTCAGAGCGGGAAGCAGGGTGCCGGCCAGAATTTCAGAGCCTTTGGCAGTTGGGTGGATGCCGTCGGACTGGATGGTTCCCGGAACACGGATTAGGTCTTTATAAATCATGGGCACGAAAGCGACAGAATGCTGAGCAGCCAGGGATTGGAAGAGCTGCTCAAAGGAACGGATGTAGTCGGGGCCGTAATTCGGGGGCAGGGTGATGCCGGCCAGCAGAATCCTGATGTGCGCGGCCTCGAGCCTGGTCAGCACCTGATCGAGATTGCGGCGCGTCTGGTCGAGAGGGAGGCCGCGAAGCCCGTCGTTGCCGCCGAACTCGACAATCACCACGTCGGGATGCAGGGAGAGGATCGAGGGAAGCGTGTCGAGCGCGTCTTTGCTTGTGGCGCCGCTGGTGCCGCGATTGAGGACGGTATAGTGGTAGCCCTCTGCGGCCAGGCGGCGAGCGAGAAAATCCGAGTACGATTGGCCGGCTTCCAGACCGTAGCCCGCGGTGATGCTGTCGCCGAAGCAGACCAGAATCCGTTGAGCGTAGGCGCCCAGTGGCTGGACAAAAAGCAACAGAAGAGCGATCAAAGCGAGAATCGGGCGGCGAACGGTCACGTCAATAGTTTAGAGGCTAAAAGTGGAAGCGGGGACCAAGGTACCGAGGACTAAGAAACTAAGAAACCGTGGTGAACTCTGGATTTGAAGGGCACGGCTTCGCAGCTTGCTGAAAAGCTCGCTCGGACCACGATTCCGGCAGGTTTTGTAACCAGGGCACACCCTTAGCCGGGTCATGACTGCAACAAAACGATTGAGGGCTTTATCGATGGCTGCATAAGTGAGGTTCTGTCATCCGCGCCGTAGGCGCAGCGTTTGTTAGCCCCGCGCTTCAGCGTGGGGAGAGCAGGTCCCACAAGTGAACTCCGGAGTCCCGTAGGGACGGTGCAAGGACATCTCTTTTGCGGGAATCAATAGCCTCTGGGGGATGGTCTTCCGGTTTACCAAAGACCGTTCGAAACCAAGCAACTGCCGGGAGCGGAGGGTTTTGGTGATTGAAGTCAAAGACGCGAAGAAGTGGATCCAGAACGGCGCGCGGCGCGTAGACATCCTGAAAGGGATCTCGCTCACCATTCCGGCCGGCCAGTTTGTGGCCGTGGTCGGCGCCAGCGGCAGCGGGAAAAGCACGCTGCTGGGGCTGCTGGCTGGCCTCGACACGCCCAGCGCGGGCGAGATCTGGCTCGACGGCGTGCCCATCCACAATCTCGTCGAGTCGGAGCTGGCCTCGGTGCGGGGACAGAAAATTGGATTTGTCTTTCAGTCCTACCAGTTGATCCAGACTCTCACCGCTCTCGAAAACGTACTCCTGCCTTATGAGCTGAACGTAGAGGGAAACGGCCTCGATAAAGCCCGCACGCTGCTGGCTGAAGTGGGATTGAAGGACCGCATGGATCACTACCCCATCCAGTTATCGGGGGGCGAGCAGCAGCGCGTCGCCCTGGCGCGGGCCTTCGTCGTTGAGCCGCCGATTGTCATGGCCGACGAGCCCACCGGAAACCTCGACTCAGTCAACGGGCGGCTGGTGCTCGATCTCCTTCTCGATCGGAATCGAAAGGCGGGAACCACGCTGGTGCTGGTGACGCACGACGCGGAAGTGGCGAGCCAGGCCGACAGGAAGATCGTGCTCCGGGACGGCGTAGTGGTGGAGGATACCCTGCCTGGCCCCCCTGCTCTGTTGCAAAGCGAGGCAAAGAATGGCTAGGCGGCCTTTGAGCTGGAAGCGCGCCGCGGTCATCGGCTGGCGGGACCTGAAGTCGGCGCCGGGAAAATTCGGGTTTGTGGTGTTGAGCGTGGCCGTTGGAGTGGCAGCGCTGGTGGGTGTGCGCGGACTCAGCGATAGCTTCAGGCGGACGCTCTCCGGAGAGGCACGATCGCTGCTGGCCGGGGACCTGAGCGCGAGGATCTTTCACACCCCCACAGCCGACGAGACAGCCAGCATCGCCGCAATCGAGAAGAAGGATGGAGCCGGAATCAGCTCCACCTGGGTGGCGGAGACCGTCTCCATGGCGTCAGTGCCCAAGGACCCGGTCCCGTTGCTGGTCTCCCTGAAAGCCGTCGATCCCAGCCGGTACCCCTTCTACGGGACCGCGGAGCTCGAGCCGGAGATGAGCTTGAAGCAGGCGCTCGCGGGTGACTCGGCCGTGGTCGCCGATGAGTTTCTCATCCGTCTGAACGCCAAAGTGGGCGAGACACTCCGCCTCGGCGGAAGAAACTTCACCATTACCGCGGTGCTGAAGCAGGAACCGGACCGAATCACTGCAGGCGCGGGAATCGGACCGCGGGTCATGATTTCATCCGCATCGCTCGAGAAGACCGGACTGGTGGCCCCGGGCAGTCGCGTCAGCGAGCGGTTGCTGGTCAAGCTGCCGGAGAAGCCGCCGCGCGGTCTCAAGGCAGACGCCGAGGCCGCTGCGGTGCGAGCTCAACTGGAGTCGGCGCTGCCGGACGCGCAGGTGATGGACTTCAGGGAAGGGAACCCGGCGTTAAGCCGCGGTCTCGATAATGCAACCTCAATCCTGAGCCTGATCTGCCTGGTGGCCATGGTGCTCGGCGCGATCGGAGTGGGGATGGCGATGCACGCGCACCTTGAGCAGCGGATGGACATGCTGGCGATTCTGAAGGCTCTGGGAGCAGGTTCCGGGGATCTGCTGCGGATTTTTCTGCTGCAAACACTTGGTCTGGGTCTCGCCGGAGCTCTGTTGGGCGTCGCAGCCGGTGCTGGCGTGATGGCCGCGCTACCGTCGGCGTTCGGGAACCTGCTGCCGGTTCATGCGGTGCTAGGGTTTCCATGGCAATCGGGTCTCGCCGGGCTAGGAACGGGACTGCTGACCACGCTCCTCTTCTGCCTTCCGCCGCTGCTCGACGTGCGCGGCGTAAGGCCGGTGCTGGTATTGCGCAGGATGGTCGAGCAAGGGCCCGGTGGCTGGCAGGGATTCTTTGAGCGATGGTTGAAGCGTTTGCCGCAAATTATTCTTTCCGCGTTGCTTGTGATTCCGCTGATCGGCATCGCCTGGGCTCTCTCGGATTCAGCGGCCGTCGGCATCAGGTTCGGGCTGGCGTTTGCCGCCGCGCTCCTGGTGCTGCTGGCGCTGGCCGCCATCACGCTCTTCGTATTGCGCGTCCTGCTCAATCGCACCCGCCTCCGGCTGCCGTCCTTTCTGCGCCATGGCCTCGCGAACCTTTACCGGCCGGGAAACCAGTCGGCTCCGGTATTGGCTGCCTTGGGCACCGGGGTGATGCTGATCCTGGCGGTTTACCTCATCCAGTCCGACCTGCTGCGCGATCTGCGCGAGACGGCCTCGCCCAGGCTGCCGAATCTCTTTCTCGTCGATGTGCGAACCGATGAGGTTGCGGGCGTCAAGGCCCTCTTTCAGCATCAGCCCGGCGTCAGTCAGCAGCTCGATCTGATCCCCGTGGTGATGGGACGGTTCATCTCCCTCAACGGCCAGCCCGTCGAGCAGATGAAGGGCCAGCATTTCCCCTTGCATATGCTTCAAAGCGCCGAACTGAGCTGGGCTGACGCGCCCCCCGAAGGCGACAAGGTTACGCAAGGGGCCTGGTGGAAGGATGGGAGCGCAGCCCAGCTCGCCGTGGATGAAGGCGTGGCGCGGCGCGTCCACCTGGCCGTAGGCTCTGCAGTCGAGCTCGAGACGGGTGGAACTACGCGGACGCTGAAGGTCGGCGCACTCTACCGCTCAGACGGCCAGCACCTCGGCGCGCGCGTCGAGTTTGTCCTGCCTTCCGGCCAGATCAAGGATCAGCCTTCCACCTGGTACGGCGGCGCGCACGTCGATCCCAAACAGGTCGCCGTCATCGAGCGGGCGCTCTTTGCCGCCTACCCGACGGTCACCGCGATCAACGTGGCCGATGTGCTCCAGCGAATCGAGAGCGTAGTCGATCAAATCACCTTCGTGGTCCGGCTGCTGGCGGGGTTTTCGATCCTCGCCGGGCTCATGATCCTGGCCTCCAGCATTGCCAGCACGCGCTTCCGGCGGATGCGGGAAGCCGTGGTCTTGAAGACCCTGGGCGCAACCCGCATGCGGATCGTAAAAACTTTCAGCGTGGAGTTCAGCGTCCTGGGATTGCTCGCCGGCGCAGTAGGCGCAGTGTTCGCGAACATCTTGACTCGGGTACTGCTGCGGCGACTCGAAATCGGATTCCACATGGAGTGGGGCGCAATGCTGACTGCCTTGTTTGGAACCGCCCTGCTGGCGACAGCTACCGGATGGCTTGCGAGCTACCGCATCCTGGGCTTGCGGCCGCTCGAAGTATTGCGGGAAGAGTGATTAAAATAGGTCCGGCGATAAGGCGGCGATTCCAAATGGCCAATCGCCTCAGCAGTCCGATGAGCGGCTCGTTGGTCTTCTCCCGTAGGGAGCCATCGAAAATAGTCCAGGGACGGGATCTCAGCGATAGGTCTTCGTCGCTGGGGTGGAAGGCAAGCACAGCGCAGCCTGGGCAAAAGGCAAAGACAGAGCCATCCGCCCGGGGAGGGCGGATCGAACGCTACCATCACAGATTGCCAGATCCGGCGACGGTGCTGCCGCGGATGCCTTGCTGTCTCCCCATTTAGGATTGTGCTGGCCGCCGCCCCTTCGTCCCTCCCTGGTGGATCGCAGTTGCGTGATATTACCCGCGGAAAGCGCACACTGGAAGGGTGGAAATCTCACCTCAAACTCCGGCCGTCGGCTTGTTTTCCGGGACCCCCTACCCCCCCAGCCTCCGAAAAGGCCCGTTTGGAGCCGGCATCCAAACCAAGTCTTTACAAATCAACAGCTTACACCACGACCTGGGTTATTAGATGGTAAACATAACCTCATTTTTTCCGTTCATTTTTGGCCTCTTCGTGTCGATTCTTAACGCAAAACAGCGCCTTAAACAGCGAAATTGCACTCCATTTTTCCGCCGCTTGTCCTAACCGGCGTCGCTTGCGTGAGGAATGCAGGCCAGGCTCAAAAGGCAATCCGGAATGCAAAGGCTGCAGCCGTCAGGGAAGTTGAGCCGAATGTTGAGGCAGCATAGTGGACACGATTCCCTGCGCTTCCCGCACGAGATAATACCGATCGGCAGCCACGCCTTTCAGGGTTTCCTTTTGGCCGTCGGGCCACAGGATCTCAACCTGATCAATACTCTGATGGCTGCCCAATCCAAAGTGAAGACGGAGATCGCTCTGGGAGAGATAGCTGCCGCCGCTTATCACTTCACCAAGCTGAGCCAGATCGCCGGCCTTCACGCGGACGCGCGCGTTGAGGGCCAGCCGGTTGCACTTAACGCCCTCGAGTTGAAAGCTGACCCAGTGGTTGGGCGGTCCGCCTGCGGGGCGAAGAATCATGGGTTCGCCGACGAGGTTTTCCACCACCGCCTCAAGCTTGCCGTCATTGAAGAGGTCTCCGATCGCAAGGCCGCGGCTCACTTGCGGAATCTGGATTGCGGGGCCCAGCCGCCGGCTCACGTTTTGAAATGTGCCGTCGCGGCGATTAAGGAAAAGCAGCTTTGGCTCGAGGTACCTTGAAGCCGAAGGAGTGCTGTCGATCTGCGGATAAACATGGCCGTTGACGAGGAGGAAATCCTGCCAGCCGTTGTTGGCGAAATCGACGAATGCGGCACCCCAGCCTACAAAACCCTGCGTGCCTCTGGCGATTCCGGATGGTACCGAATTGTCGGTAAAATTCATGCCGCCCTCATTCGAATAGAGCGCGGTGTACTCGATGTCGAAGTGAGAGATCGCCAGCGACATGAAACCGGTATGGGCATAGTCGCCGAAAGCGAGCCCCATGTTGGCCTGCTCGACGCCATCCTCATTGGCCCCGGCCCCGGCCATCAGCGCGATATCTTCAAAGTGGCCCTGCCCGTCCCCCTGATAGAGATAATTTGCTTCCCCGTCGTTGGTAACAAACAGATCGAGCTTGCCATCGTTATTAAAGTCGGACCAGATGGCGGTGAGGCCATAGCGCCGCTCAGGGTCGTCAACGCCGGCCTTCTTCGACACATCGGTAAAGGTGCCGTTGCCGTTGTTGTGGTAGAGATTGTCGGGCAGGCCCTTTAATCCGCGCGGGCCGCACTGGACGTCGATTCCCATGTACCTGCACGTCGAGCCGGGCCCGAACACGGGGAGGTGATCGAGATGAAAATCGACATAGTGAGAGACAAAGAGGTCCGCCCAGCCATCGCCATCGTAGTCGCCAAAGGCCGCCCCGGTTGCCCATCCTGAATCGCTGTCGAGGCCGCTTTCCCTGGTAACGTCGGTGAAAGTTCCGTCGCCGTTGTTGCGATAAAGCACAACGCCATTGAGGCAGGTCACCAGCAGATCGGGCTTGCCGTCGTTGTTATAGTCGCCCACCGCGGCGCCCATCGCCCAGCACGGATAACCGACTCCGGCTTTTTCGGTTACATCGGTAAAGGTCCCATCATGATTGTTGTGATAGAGTGCGCTGCGCGCCTTTACGCCATGCAGGGCCATGTCGACGCTTTGGGCATTGGTGAAGTAGATATCGGGCCAGCCGTCGCCGTCATAATCGATCAACGCCACCCCCCCGCTCATCGACTCGGCGATGAATTTCGCCTCCGGACTCGATTTGTGGTCAAAACGAACTCCTGTGGACTTGGTGATATCAACCAGGCTCGGATAATCGGGAACAGGGCCGGTGGCGGCTCGTTCCGCGGCAGCCTTCTCGCGCTCGGCGGCTGACAAGGGTGTAGCCGTTCCCATTTGGGCCGTAAGAGTAACGCTGGAAAACAGGATGCAGATTGCGACTGAGGCACACAGCGCCGCCGTGCGGAAGCGGTTGCGAGGCGAAGGCAATCTATTTGGCGCAGAGTTCCTTGTCATCCGGTTCAACGGAGCGAGAATCCCTTCCAGCTGGATCAAAGCAAACAAAAATGGCCGGCCTTCGAGGCCTCCTGCTACTCGAATTATAGAGAGTGCGGTCCACCCCTGATGAACGCCGTCGCTGCGCTGTGAAGCGGTCGAACAGGGTTCGAAGGTGATTCGCCCGCTGAGTTGCCCGTCGCGGCACTCCCGCAACGCTCGGCATTTTCTTGCATCGTCTCAGGAATTTGTGACAGTCCCCACGCTGCTGGAAGAAATTCTGGCTGCCCGTCAGGGATTCGAACCCCAATATGCTGCTCCAGAGGCAGCTGTCCTACCGTTGAACGAACGGGCAAAATTTGAAATTGAAGCGGCCAAAAGTTGCGCCGCATCGGCTTCGGCCTCGACAGGCGCCGGGCACGGAAAGCCGCCTTGTTCATCATAAGGTCATTCCCCGGCAGGGTCAAACCTGAAGTCGCGATCTCAATCTATTCTCCCCACTACTCTCGCTCGTCCTCTCGCGCAGGGTTTTCGAGCAAATTCCATTACCGATTCTTTTCAATATCTTTATGCAAGGACCCCTCAACTGCGTCTAAATTGAATAAGCAGAACGCGTTTGGTTTTCACCCCTGATGTAGAATGGCCACTGGCATGGAGTTGCTTCTCAATCTCGCCTGGTTCCTCTTGGCAGTCACGATGTCGGCCATCTGGCTGTGCTTTGCTCCGCGAGATCCCGCCCCGCGCCGCGTGCAGTTGGTCGCATTGGCAGTTGTGATACTCATTCTTCTGCCCGCCATCTCCATGACTGACGACCTGCTGGCCGCTCAAAATCCAGCCGAGACTGACAGTTATCTGCGCCGGGACCACGAGATTTCCAGCCCCTACTCAATCTTCCCGGGCGCCGCGGTTCTTCCGCTCCCGGGCTTTGCAGGTTTGGGCCTTCGATCGCAGCGTCTCGCTGCGCCGAGCCTGGTTCCAGCCTCGGGAGTGCAGTCTCTAGCCCTCAGCTCGATCCAGAGCCGCCCCCCACCTGAGGCCTGATCCCACTCTCGGCGTTGATTCCCGTTTTTCTTTCCAACTCGTGTACGCCGTCGAAGCACGGCGCAGAGGCTTCGCATGAAACAACTTCAACTACCATTCTCTGCTTTGGCGGCGGCCCTGCTGTCATTTCTCGCGCCTGCCGCCTCCGGCCAGAGCCTCACCTGGGACCAGGTCAAGGCCCGGTTTGAAGCCGGCAACCCCGCTCTGCGTGCCGATGCGGACAACGTGGACGAGATGAAGGCCGAGGAGATTACGGCCTTCCTCCGTCCCAACCCGCAGTTCACAATTTTGGCGGACGGCACCGAGATTGCGCCGAACGATGGGGCCTGGGCGCCCTTCAAGGGAACGTACGAGCAGCCGAACATCAGCTACCTCCACGAGCGCGAC
>Ga0182013_10001634_pt1 | contig 30348 bp, 27 predicted proteins | sample 612S2MmetaG_FD_120487 | JGI IMG/M metagenome (GOLD analysis project Ga0182013, IMG submission 120487) | Permafrost microbial communities from Stordalen Mire, Sweden - 612S2M metaG | ecosystem: Environmental > Terrestrial > Soil > Wetlands > Permafrost | place: Sweden: Stordalen | collected... | reverse complement strand
GGCGGCGAGCCGCTCGCTGGCCTGGCTGTCCCGCCAGGCGTGCAGTGCCTGGACCGCGGCTGCGGGGAGGGCGAGGGTGCGGCGGGATCGTTCGGTCTTGGTGTCGCCGTGCGCGCGTACTGACCGCCAGACGGCGATGTGCGGCGGGACGGGCGGGGTGGCGGCGGGGTCGCCGTCCAGGTTCACGTGCTTCCAGCGCAGGGCTCTGGCTTCTTCGGTGCGGATCCCGGCGAGCAGGCTGAGCACGATGTAGGCGTGCATGAGCGCGGCGGGGCGGCGGACGTCTTTGAGGCCGGGGCGTAGTTCCATGACGGGCAGGGTGCGGGCGGCGGCGGTGACCGCGATCGCCTGGTCCAGGGTGAGGGAGTTGGAGGGGCGGCCTTGCTGGCCTCGGGGGGTGTCGGCCAGGGTGGCCACGTTGCGGGCGGCCACCAGGTACCCCAGGCTCCGCCGCGGAGACCTGGTTCCACGGCCGCCCCCGCGCCGCCGCCAGCAATCCCGCTCAGTCCGGGGACGGCTGATTGCGTTGGCTCCCATTTGTGGCTCTCATCGCCTATAAGTACTCAGGAGCCGCTGGTGGCGGTCAAGATCATTAAGGCCTTCAAAAAAGGTTGCCAAATCTGTATGCGAATACCGATGCAGCTCCCGCAGCAGGGAGGCGACGGCTTGCAGGTCGTTCAGGCTGGCGTGGCCGGCGGGTCACTGGCCAGCAGCACATAGACCGCGTGCCTGGCCTCGCCAACTCCGCCAGCCCGGTGACGGCCTACGGGTGGCCAGGACTAGCCTGGTCGGCAGCCCGCGTGGCTAGGGATGGACCGCGTTGTCGGCCCTCGCCTCGTTGGCGTCTCCAGCAGTGGGGCGACGGGCTCCGTGGGTTGTCGTGGCTGGCGTGGCCGCGCTGATGGATGTAGTCGGCAACCTCGTGGCCAATCACGGCGCACCCTTAAGTTCCTCGGCAGCACAGTTCATCACTGGTGTCACGTTACAGTAGCTGGCAATATTACCTCCAAGGACATGGCCAGCCGTGGGGACCGACTGCGCGTTGGAATGAGGGTTATTTCAGGCCGTCCGGTAGAAATGCAAGCCAATTACCGCTGAGATAGTTGTCGCGAACGTGTTGAGCGGGCGGCGATAGTCGGTGTGCATAACGGTCCAGTTCTTGAAGTGCGAGATTACCTGCTCGATCATCCAGCGGATCTTGTTGACTTCGGTGTTGAACTCTTTCTGCCAGTCAAGCAGTTCGCGGCCTTCTGGCTTCCTGAATGGCGTGATCATTTCGTTGCCGATGTAGCCCTTGTCGCCTATCCAGTTCTTCGGGTCGAGCGTGCGTAGCACGTCAGACTCGCCCAGGCAGTAGTTATCGTGGCGGCTGCCGTTGACGGGGTCGGAAATCCAGGCGAGCTTGCCGTAAATCGTGCAGGCGACCTGGACGTTCATTCCGGTTGTCTTGTGCTTCCCTGAGTAGAGTTCCTTGCATCCGGCCCATGACCAGCAGGGAAGCAGTGTTCCGTCTACGATGTACTGGGCTTCCGGGTCGAGGTCGTCGGCGGTCGTAACGTGCTCAGCCAAGGCTGCGGAGAGCAGCGGTGTTATCACCTTGATCGCACGGCTGATGGTGGGCTGGGAAACGCCGAGCGACTCGCCAATCTCCGTCTGCGTGCGATTGTGGCGCAGATAGGCGAGGGTGGCCACCACGGAATTAAGGAGGCCGAGGCACGGTGGCCACTTCGCGGCACCGGGTTCGCGGTCGACGGAAGTGATGAGCACGCAGATATCGATTAGCTCGTCACTGGTGAAGCCGGTGGTATGATACATGGCGATGGCCTGTTTCTTTGATTGGCGTGTGGTAACCCAATCATTTCGAGAAACAGGTCATCTTTCATGCAGGCGCACCTGCCGCTGATATAAATTACACGTAACGAATCAAACCTGTGAATAACCCTCAATGGCTGATATGGGCGCCGTGCGCGACACTTGCATCCGTCAGTCCTCAAGCGCCGAGTCGGCGTTCTGTTACATGCGCTCGAATGCACCCTGGCTAAAGAACGACGGCCCGTTAGGGGTGTCATGGGCTCATGTGCAAACGCATCTGGCCAGCCTTGTCAGCCGGTCCGACGGCGTCGGCAGTATAGAGTGCAGTATAGGATTAGGCAACTGCTTACTGTTAGTGATCTAATCAAGGCACGCTCACTTGGGGCTGAGTACAGGCTTGTAGAGGCCCGCATATCGGTGTGGCTGTACGCTTGTCGGGCTTTGATTGTCCCACGCTGGCGCATCAAATCATTGAGAGGAATCGAGTTCCCGTGGCCCAGAAGATACAGACGCTGTTCATCGATGACCTTGACGGCAGTGACGCTGAAGGTACCGTCCGCTTCGGACTGGACGGCGCGGAGTATGAGATAGACCTGAGCGCGGATCATGCGCAGGCGCTGCGAGATGCGCTGGCCCGCTATGTGGGTGCTTCCCGGCGGGCCGGAGGCGGTGCCCGGCAGCCGGCAGCCCGGAGTGGTCGCAAGGGATCGGCGAGCGGGCTGAACTCCACCGAGGTGCGCGAGTGGGCGAAGGCCCAGGGCATGGAGGTAAAGGCCCGCGGCCGGGTGCCCGCTGAGCTAGTGGTCAAGTTCAAAGACGCCACCGGGAAGTAGCTTCCCGGGAATGAAAGGCCATGACGGTCGGTGGGATCGGACATGGCTGCAGAAAAGGCTCGCGGGCTAGTCGTATGAGCACGTCAATTATAAGGCATAAGTCCGTCTCGGGAGCGCCGGCGAGCTCGTCTTCCGGAGCGTGGCGCAGGTACGCCGCCCGCGCGTCTGGCGTACTCAAGGCGAGTGATCCCGCCAGCCACGCACGGTCACCGCGGGTGGGCCGTTCCTCGGCCGGGAATGGCCGGGCGAGTGGGCGCACGGCGGTCCCGGCCGGGTCGCTGTCGTAGGGATACGCCCCCCAGGCGAGCGCCTCGGCCTGGGTGGGGTGGCACCAGAAGGCGTCCGTAACCTCGTGTACCAGCGGCCGAACGTCGCCCCCCTGCAGTCCGCCGTCACCCTCAAGCGCCGCGCAGAATGCATACAACGTCGACCTGTACAGCCGAAGGCCCCACGCGACAGCCGCATCGTTGACGGGTGACAGCAGCACAGGCTCGGTCTTCCCGCCCGCGTCCGCGCGATAACCAGACACGATGCCATGGTCGCCCATGCAGAAGGTCTCCATGACGAACGGAGCGTTGGGGACCCGCCATCCCAGACCTTGCCCCGTCCCGGTGTTGTACATGTACGAGCCCACCCGTTCTGAATCCGTCCAACCGGTCGCCGCCCGGGGCTCGTGCCCCCAGAACAGAACGTGTGGCCGGTGCATGCCCGCCGCCTCGCACACCTGGACCAGCGAGCTGACCATCCGGCCCGTCCAGCCGATATCGACGACTCCGGTGTCGGCTTCGGCGAGCTGGTGCTCCGCGGCATAGTCCAGGACCAGTCCCCGCATCGCGCCGGTCCGCACCTCCACGGCACGGGCCACCTCCGGCGTGCCGACGAACCGGAGCAGAGCCCGAGCCTGGTCAGGCTGGCCGGCTCGGGCGTCGGGCTCCAGGGACACGCCGCAGGCCAGCATGGCCGGCCGGTACTGCCCGAACGGCAGGCCAAGACGGGCGCACACGTCGGCCGCGTTGGACTTGATAAAGCTGTTGAACAGCCACGGCGCCTCGCCGAGCCGGCCGGGCTCCGTAGCGGCGAAACTCCAGGTCAAGCGGCTGCTGTAGACGTACTCAAGGTCCAGCCCGGTACCCAGCGCAGAAGCGAGCCGCCGCGTCAGCCCGTAGAGGACCTGGCCGTCGCGGGACAGGAACCGGAGCCGCCGCAGACCGCGCTGGCGTGACTGTTCCTGGATCCACAGAACAAACCCGACCAGGGCTGGGGCAGCGACGCCCGCCGCCACGTCCCTGATCGGCTTTTCGTGCTCGGACGTCACCTCAACGGCGGTCCGCGCGGCCCAGCTGGCGTGGGCGAATCGTTCGGCGAGATCTCCCGGCCGGGCCGAATGAGCGTCCATGATCTGCTCGTAACGGGTAGCTCCGCTGCCGGCCCCGGACATCAGTCACCACTCCCGCAGCGCGCTGGTGATCTTGTCCTCGGAGGCGATCCCGAGCTCACGGCACAATGCCCTGGCCTCGCCGGTCAAGGGCGCAGGATCGGCGCCGCGCCGTTCGGCCAGGGATGCCCTGCTGGCCAGGACGCGGGCCGTCCACAGCTCGTCGCCCAGGGCCTGGAATATCGCCTGGCTCTGGTCCAGCGCCGTCCCGGAACCGGCCGGGTCGCCCTGGTAGCGGAGCAGCATGCCCAGCTCGCGGAGCGTTCGTGCCTCGGCGGGCTGATCGCCGATGCCGCGGAAAGCGGCCAGTGCCAGGTCCAGGTGCCGCTGCCCGGCCGTCCGGTTACGCCGGAGCCGGGCCAGGCCCGCGGCGCTCAGGTGGGTGCGCGCGATCCAGCGGCGGTCGCCGATGGCCTGGAAGGCCTCAAGCGCGCTGGTCAGGTCGCTTTCTGCCTCCTCCAGGTTCCCCGCCATCCGGTGGGCGTCGCCGCGGTTACGGAACACTACGGCCATGCCCCGCCGGTCTTCCAGCTCGCCGAAGATCGACAGGCACTCGGTGAGCATCGCGATCGCCGCCGGCGTGTCGCCGTCGTTGCGGTGCACGATGGCGAGCTGCCGGATGGCCCGGGCTTCCCGCCGGCGGTCCCCGAGTTCCCTGACGCCCCGGAGTCCTTCCTCCAGCAGCGGGATCGCTTGCTCGCTGAGGTACTGATCCCGGAATACCAAGGCATAACGAACCTGGGCGCGTGCCTCCTCGAGACGGTCAGCCAGGTCGTGGTAGATGCCGAGGCAGGCTAGAAAGGCGCTGCTGGACTGCTCCCATCGGGACAAGCCGCGATATGCGTCGGCCATGCCATTGAGAACGCCGGCCTCGGACCGGCTATCTCCAGCCGAACGGAAGACGGCGAGCGCGGCTGAGAACGTCTCGATCGCCTCGGCTAGCCGGCCCTGGTACCGGTAGGTATCGCCGAGGTTCCGCATGGCCGTCGCCCATTGCTGCCGGCCGGTGTGGCCGTCGAAGATCGCTGCGGCCTGGGTGAGCATGGTGACGGCTTCGTCGTAGCGGCCGAGCTCCCGGTACAAGGCGCCCAGGCTCCGCAGCATCCCAGCCTCGGCGTTCGCGTCGGCCGCCTGGCGGGCGGCGTCGAGGGCAAGCTGGTGGGTGCGTTCCCAGGAACGCCAGTCAGCCGTCTGGGCCTGGTCGCTGCGTCCAGCACCTTCAACTGGACCCACGCACCCCGGCGCCCGGCCGCTCCGGAGGCGTTCGGCCTGATGCCGGTCGTCGCGGCCATCCTCTTCGAGTTCTGCCTGCGCGAACTCAGGCTGCGCACGCTGGCGAACCGGTCCGACCGCAAGCTGAGCACCCTGCGCTGGATCTACCCGGCCGAACGTCTCCGGGTCCAGCTCCACATGGCCACCGACGAGCACATGTCGGCGGAAGCAGCCACCAGGCACGTCCGCGTCCATCGCGCGGCCAGGCGGCTCTACCAGCTCCGGGCCGCGCTGAACGCTCATGACCAGTCAGCAACGCCTGGTGCTGCGGCCGGGCGCCGGGTTCGGTGGTCAGAGCGCCGCGCTTACGGCGCGCTGGCTCGGGCCGGGTTCGCGGATCCCGCCATCGCCGCCGCGGTGCTCCGCCAGGTCCAGGTGCTGACGTCGACCGTAGCGCTGGCCAGGCTCGACTACCGCACCCCCGACGCTGCCCAGGCCGCCATCGCCAACCTGATCGCCGCGCCGACCGCAGTGAAACCGGAGCCGGAGCCAGATCGCCAGGAGAACAGCCAGCCGGAGGAAGCCGCCGATACCGGCGACCGCGATGCTCAGCTTCTCACAGCCGCCGCACGTATCGTCGCCACCGCCAACCGAGACGGCGGTCGTCTCAGCCAGGCAGCCCTGGCCCAAAAGCTGCGCGGCGAGGGCTACACCGTCGCCAACAACCGGCTCCGCTGGCTATCCTCCACGATCGGCCTCGATCCCCGCCACGCCGCCGAGCCAGCCAGACGACCGCTGGGAAGCCAGTGACAGTGACTATCGAAGGTCAGCGCGAACAGGAGGAGGACCGCGAACGACGGCTCGATGCACTGCGCATCTGCTTGCACGAGACGGCGGGGGAGATCCGCACGGCCGAGGACTGGGTCCGGTGCCTGCGGGCAGCCGCACGGTTGCCCGGCGAAAACTGGGCAACCGTCCTGCTCATCTCGTCCCAGAGACCAGGCGCGAGCCTGGTCATGGGCTATGAGGCGTGGCGCGCGGCCGGCCGGCAGGTTAACCGGGATGAGAAAGGCATCGAGCTCCTTTCTTATCCACGCCAGCAGCGAGGAAACCCAGACGGCGATGAACAGGACCACAGCTGGCGAGACGCGCGCCGCGTCGCGTACGTCTGGGACCTGTCCCAGACCAGCGGGAAGCCGATTCCAGCCCCGGCCGCGCTCCCGTCGCCACCAGGAGAAGTACAGCCTGGCCTGTGGGACTCCCTGTGCTGGCTGGCCAGAAGAGAGGGCTTCGCGGTCGAGCGCGAGCACGGCTGCCCCGAAGACGGCACCACGCTGTGGACTGCCCGCCGCATCCGGGTCCTCCCCGACCTCACCAGCGGCCAGGATGTCTGGGCGCTCGCACATCAGCTCGGACACCTACTCCTGCACAACACGATCACCCACTCACCGGGCACCACCACTTCCGGCTGCCAGGGCGTACGGAAGGCCGAAGCAGACTCCGTAGCGTTCCTTATCTGCGCCCGTCACGGCGTCTCAGTCGAGCACACCTTTTCCAGCCCGCAGACCTGGGCAGGCACCAATCCGCGTGCCCAGCCCGCTGCCGCCATCCTGGCCTCTGGCCAGTGGCCGTTGACATCTTGGCTGACGCCGAAGAGTTCTACTCGGCCAGCTCGCCAACAGCTGGGTGCCCGCCTACCTCCGCAGTCGCGGCCTAAGCGACGAAGTGATGGGGGAGTGGCACATCGGATACGCCCCCCGCGGATGGACTACACTCACGGACTACCTTCGCAGCCGCGGCCATGGGGACGAGGCGATCCAGGCTGCTGGGTTGGCCCGCATTTCCTCACGCGGAACGCTGATCGATCACTTCAGGGACCGGGTCATGCTGCCGTTCCACGACGAGCACGGCACTCTCGCCGGGTTCATCGGCCGCGCCCACCCCGGCGCTGATCCCGCCGTACCGAAGTACCTGAATAGCCCCGAGACCAGCACATACAAAAAGGTGACCTGCTGTTCGGCCTCCATCAGGCGCGCGGTCACCTCGCTCACGGCGGAACGCCCGTCATCGTGGAAGGGCCATTCGATGCGATCGCCGTGACACTGGCCGGCGGGGGTCGCTACGCAGGACTGGCCCCCTGCGGCACAGCCCTGACCACCCGGCAGACCGCAGCACTCAGCCGCGCCGCCGATCCTCGCCAGACCGGCGTCCTTGTCGCGTTCGACGACGACGCTGCGGGCCGTAAGGCCGCCGTCCGCGCCTACGACATCCTCCGCGCCATCAGCGACCGGCTGCAGTCTGCCGTGCTGTCCGGGAGGGACCCCGCCGAAATCCTGGAAGCGGAAGGAGCGGCGGTCCTGCGTACGATCCTCCAGGATCAGGTGCAGCCGTTGTCCGCCGTGGTCATCGACGCGCATATCGACCCATGGGAACGACGGCTGCAAGATACCGAAGGGCCCCTACTGGCGATGCGCAGCGTGGCCACGGTCATCGCCGACCTGCTGCCTGCGAAAGCTATCGAGGCAGTTCGACAGATCGCTGGGGATCGGGAATTGACCACAGTCGATGAGCACATGCAGCCTGTCGTGAACCCGGAGCTACCCGAGATCGCCAACGCTGTCACCCGAAAGACTGCCCGACCTAAAGGCGTCCCGCATGGCGCGGCTCCGCGGCTGGCTGGAAGCAGCTTCCCGCACCCACCCCTGACGATCCGGGACGATGCTGAACCCGCAACGGCCCGGCAGGGAAGATCCGGCAATCGCCTCAAGCTGGGGCGATTAGTCGCCTGCCATCCTCCTGAGCGCGTTCTCTCCAACGGATCAGGATTACGCATCGTTATGAGGACCTGCAGCTCAACCCAGATGTTCGCGCCTCCCTGCCGAATATTTCGCGGCTGGGGTGCGTAGCAGCAAGCCGAAGAGGTCGAGCGCCGAGCATCCAGTTCTGCGTAAATTCCCTCTCCAGCCACCAGGTGGAAGTTCAGGTCAGACAGTCGGCATCTCGAAGCCCGCGACGATCACTGCGTTAAGCTACCCGGAAGGGGCGGCCCGCACGCCGGACATGGAACGGGAGAACCTGCCACCGCGATAGCGACGGCTTGGTGGACGTCCCTGTCACGGCTGCGATCCGGGCCATCCGGCGCACGTTCCAGCCCGGCCACCGTGTCGTTGACCCGCCGGATCGCCCGTTTGCCAGGATGCGCCGGTTCCGGCCACCTGGGGTCGCCCGATTAGGCTTGGTCATCTAGCGGAACGGAGCCTGCCGATGGCCAACGCCGGACAGCAAGTCCCCGGGTGCGCGTATCCCGGCTGCAACAATGAGCCGCGGCCGGGGCAGGCGGGGCCGGCCGCAGAGCCGGGGTACTGCGGGCTGCCGGACCCGGTGACCGGGGAGCCGCATACGGCGCTGACCGCGTTCCGGCGGCGTCAGGTGCTGGTCGGGCAGGGCGGCCAGGCGGCCGGGCCGGAGGATCATGGCCGCCCGGGATTCGCGGTGTGGCGGTATCGCCGCGTCGGCGCGCAGCGCCGCCAGCGGGCCGGCGCCGAGGCCGCAGAGGTGCGCTCGGCGGCGCTGCAGGCCGATGCGCGGCTGGCCGAGGCGCTGACGGCGAAGGCCGCCGTCGAACAGGTGGCCGCGGCGGCCCGAGAAGCCGCGCAGGCACAGGTTGCCGGGGCCCAGCGGGCCGCGGAGGAGCGGGTAGCCGCCGCGCAGCAGGAGCGAGACGACGCGGTGGTCGGCGCAGAGTCCCAGGCCAGGGACGCCGAGCGGGACGCGGTCCGGGCGCGGGAGACGGCGCAGTCGGCCCGCGCGGAGCTGGACCGTGCCCGCGTGGCTGCGGACCTGCAGGTGAGGAAGATCCGCGAGGACGCCGCGCGGGACCAGGCCGAGCTGCGGGCGGCGTTCGAAGCCCAGATCGCAGCGGCAGAGGACGCCCGCGCTGCCCTCCAGGCCCGCACCGAACACGCCGAAGCCGATGCCGCGCAGGCGCGCTCGGCGGCAGTGCAGGCCGATGCGCGGCTGGCCGAGGCACTGACGGTGAAGGCCGCCGCCGAACGGGAGGCCGCGGCCGCCCGAGAAGCCGCGCAGGCACAGGTTGCCGGGGCCCAGCGGGCCGCGGAAGAGCAGCTGGCCGCCGCGCAGCAGGAGCGGGGCGACGCCGAGTCCCGGGCGGGCCAGGCCGAGTCTCGAGTCCGCCACGCCGAGCAGGACACGGCCCGGGCGCGGGAGGCGGCCGAGTCGGTCCGCGCGGAGCTGGACCGTGCCCGCGAGGCCGCTGACCGGCAGGTGGCCCAGGCCCGCGAGGATGCCGCGCGGGACCAGGCCGAGAGCCTGCGCGCGGCGTTCGAAGCCCAGATCGCAGCGGCAGAGGACGCCCGCGCCGCCCTCCAGGCTCGCGCCGAGCGGGCCGAGGCTGAGTTGCAGCGTGCCCTCGCAGGCCGCGACCAGGCGCCCGAGAAGACCACCCCGGCACAACCCCCAGGCCCGGCACAACCCCCAGGCCCGGCACAACCCCCAGGCCCGGCACGACGCCGCCGGCGCCCTCCGCAAACTTAGCGACGGGCAACTACTAGTTCAGCTCGTGTGCAGGAACGCACCGATGGCGGTGATGGAATCATCGTGCGTGGTGATCGTGTAGTGGTTGGCGTCGATCTCCGCCACGCGCGCCGATGGCACCGCGGCCGCGAACCGCTGCGCCTCCGCGGCGGGCAGGATGAACCCGAATCCCGGCATGATTTCCTGCCGGGCGCGCAGCACCAGCGCCGGCATGCTGATCGCGTTCCACAGCGTGTGGATCGGCGCATCCGGGTCCGGCCAGTACATCGCATTCCCGTACCCGAGATCCTCCAGCACCGCGCCGCGGTCGCTGGCCGGCGTCACGCCGCCGTTGACGTCGAGCAGCTCATACTGGAAGTAGCGATCCCAGTACTCGTCCCACTCGGGGATGATGCCGATTTGCTTGATCAGTGCGATGGCCGCCTGCGCCGAGGGGTAGATCGTGCCGAGCCGGCTGACCGAGGCAACCACGGGCACCGCCGCCCGCTGGTCAGGACTCCCCGCCAGATCGACCAGGACGAGCCGCTCGATGCGCGAGGGCTCGAGCTGCGCGCAGGTCATGGCGATGGCCGCACCGCTGGACTGGCCGATGATCGCAAACGACGGTGCGCCGACGGCGTCCGCGATGCCGAGCACGTCGCGCGCGTGGTTGCGCCAACCGTACGTGCCCGCGCCGGTCACCTCGCTGCGGCCGCGGCCGCGCAGGTCGATCGCCACGACTTGCAGTGTGTCGCCGGCGAGCTGTCCGGCGAGGCGGTCGAAGCCGCACAGGTTCGCCGACAGGCCGGGCACGCATACCACCGCTGGCGCATCCGCGGCACCCCACCGCCGCACCCGAAGCCGTCCGGACTCCAGCGGGATGTCGCAGTCCTCGTATCCCGCAGCCTGCTGCGTCATGTCGGCACTCTCCTCTGCGCGTCGGCCCATCCGAGGATAGCCCGGCCATGAGCGCTGACCGTGGGGCCCCGGCAGCTGGCGGCGGCGGAGGGACGCGGAGCAGCCCGCCCGGGATGATGTTCCCGATGCCACGGTTGCCCGTCAGCTGAGCACGGCGAGCGGTTCGGTGCCTTCGGCGGGCTATGTCAGGCGGGCCGCATTGTGCCTTCGTACATGTAGCGCACAGGCCATGACAACGCCTCGCTGAGCAGGTGGGGGTGCGCTTGCCAGGTCCGGCGGCCGCGAGGTCGAGGTAGTCCTGCAGCGCAGGCTGGTAGTCGGGGTGCGCGCAGTGATTGATGATCTGCTGGGCGCGGCGCTGCGACGGCAGGCCGCGCAGGTCGGCTATGCCCTGCTCGGTGACGATGACCTGCAAGTCGTGCTCGGTGTGATCGACGTGGCCGACCATCGGCACGATGCACGAGCACTGAGAATGCCGCGCCCAGATCGGCCTGTTCGGTGTCGGCGAGATCACTTTGCCAGCGGGGCGGGATCGGAGCCATAACGGGTACTTGCGCCGGCGCGCGAAGACTCAGGTTGCTCTCCGTGACCGCCTTCCTCCGTCAGCCTCCGTCCCCGACGGGCAGAGTTCACGGCTGCCGACTGACTACGTGAGCATGGCCAAGGTCCCGCACCGTGCCCATGACACTCGACCCCTGTCCGCGGCATGAGCGCGCATCGGTACGTCCGGCTACGATGTATAAATATGCAGGCTGAGCAGCCGATCACTATGCATCTGGCCCGCGCGCAAACCCTGCCGCTGACAAGGCGCAGGCCCTTGTCCCCGCACGCGAACCGCCGATATGATCGGCGGCCAGTGAGCAGTAGAGGCTTTCATGGTGTGTGCAGACCTGGTCGATCTGGGTGGCGCGTTGCGTTTGGCTGGTGGTCATTGCGGCGGAAAGTAGCGGCTCGCGCTCGGGTGGTCATGGTCGGCATCGACGCAGATGTTCGCGCCGCTGATGCCGCTGGCCCGGGGGACGGCGTGAGCCGCGTGCCGCCGCGGGATGCTTAGATCTCGCTTCGGCAACCAAGCCGGGATCGCGGTACGGCAGCTCAGGTCGCTCGCGGCGGGCACGCCGGCGATCGCGGCAGCCGAGGCCGGCATGATGCGCCGCCTGCGGTCGCGGCCGGCGGGGATCCGGCCGGACGGCCCAGTGCCATGCCCGTGCGCTGCTCAGCGGCCAGAGGATGCGCGGGAGGTTCAGTTCAATCAGCGGCCGGCTGCATGCGCAGCAGCGGCGCTCTCACATCGTGAGTACTTCCATGGGATAGAAGTGCCGGAACGTGAAGGCGGCCGGACCCGGGCCTTCGCTGCGCACGGCCTTGAGCCGGTCCTCCGCCTCGGCGACGGTCGGCCGGCGGCCGCCCGGAACCCACCACAGCACCTGGTGGGGCTCGGCCAACTGGTGAAACCACTCCCGGCGCCGCCGCAGGTAATCCATGTGCGGCGAGCGGTAGGCGAAGTTCCACAGCGCGTCGCGTGAGTCCCACACGGACAGGTTGACCATGATCTCCCCGCCGGCGAGGCGAATGGTGGTCGCGTCCCCGCCGAAGCCGTCCGTCAGCCGCCATACGAAACCCTGGGCCGCGTCGGCGAGCCGGTTGACCGGCTCGAGCGCCGCCTTGAAGTCCGCCATCTGCGGGTCCTCCATTGAGGCCCGCGGCCGAGCGACGTTGAGCTGAGCCAGGTGCATGTCCGTCATGGCCTGAGCAGATCACGGCGCGAGCTTCTATGTCAATTGGATTAGTTTTTAGAATTCTCGACCACGACGCAGCACTCGCCCGGCAGCGGGTCGAGCCGCACCCGCGCGCCGCCGCCGAGCAGCGCCTCAATAAGCGCGTGGTTCATCGCGCACACCAGCACCGGGAACTGTCCGGACAGCGCGTGAAACGGGCAGTTCCGGGACCTGATCACCCCCCCATCCCGGTACGGCCGATAACCCCGCTCGGTGAGAACCACCACCGGTTCGCGGGGGTCGGCCGGGAGGCGCCGAGCGGCCGCCTTGAGCGCCTCCTCTGCACCGGCCGCCTCCACCGCCTCGGCGAGCAGCATCGCAAGCCCTCGGTAGTCGCGCGGTGGCACGCTCGCCAGGTGCTCGCGCGCGGCCACCCGGTACACCTTCGCGGGGCGTCCCGCGCCCGGCCCGGAGCGGCCGGTCAGCCGGCGGCGCGCCATCTCGAGCAGCCCGGCATCGACGAGCTTGTCCAGGTGGAAGGCGGCGAGCGTCCGCGCCACGCCAGCAGCGTCAGCGGCCTCGGCCCGGCCCACCTCATGCCCCGCATCCGCCACGTACTCATACAGGTCACGGCGCACCGGATCGGCCAGCATGGCTACGACGTCCACCTCGTGCACCCGGCCACTCTATCGCCAAACAAAGTATCCGATAGAGCCGCCAGCCGCTTCGGGTAAGCCGGCTGCCACTGCTGCTGGGGGTGGGGGGCTCGCGGGACCAGGCTTCACGGCCGGTCCGCCTTGATCGATCCGGGGGAGCCGAGAATAGAGCCGCCTGATTGAGACTTCGCGCGGACGGTGCGAGCCCAGCCGACCGATGACGGCTGCTGTCATTTCCTGCCAGGTGATCTGCATGCGTTACCTGAGCAGGAGCAACGGCCGGTTCGGTGTCCCGTCAGTGAGGCTGCCGCAATCCGTCTGCGACAGGCAGTCCTGCTGATAGTGCACCGAACTGGACGATATGAGCCCGTCGCCCCAGACCGCTCAGCCAGCATGACGCCACGCCGAGTCGGCGGTCTGGAGCGCTTTCTGGAGGTTGACCTCGCTTCAGGGTTTCGACGGCCTGTGACATGGAGTGATCGGCTGGAAAAGCTTACGTTGGGTTTCCGTTCAATCGCTGGGACCCGCCGCTGGCCCAGCCTCCCGGGTCTCAGCCCGGCCCGGAGGTGCCCGATGACCACTGCCGCCCCATCCACTGCCCTCGCTACCATCCAGCCCGCCTTCACCGACCCCGAACGGCTCGCCCTCGCCGGGTTCCTAGCCGGGTACCGCGGGCTGACCCGCGACGCCTACGCACTCGATCTGCGTCAATTCGCCACCTGGTGCCGCACCCGATCCCTGCCCCTGTTCGCCGTGCGCCGCGCCGACATCGAAGGGTTTGCCCGGGACCTGGAAGCCAGAGGGCGCGCCCGCGCTACCGTCACCCGGCGGCTGTCCACCATTGCCGGGTTCTACAGGTACGCCGTCGAGGAGGAACTCCTGGACCACTCCCCGGCCGCCCACGTCCGGCGGCCCCGGCTGGATTATGAGTCCCATGCCACCGCCCTGGACCGCAACGAACTAGGAGGCCTACTGGTGGCCGCCGGGCTCGGCCCGCCGACCGAGCACGCGCTGATCTCCCTGCTCGCGCTGAACGGGCTGCGGGTCTCGGAGGCCACCGGCGCTGACATCGAGCACCTGGGCATCGAACGCGGGCACCGGACCCTGACGATCACCCGCAAGGGCGGCAAGGTCGTCACCATCCCGCTCGCGCCCCGCACCGCCCGGGCAATCGACCTGGCCACCGGGGAACGCTGCAACGGCCCGGTCTTCCTCACCGCCGACGGGCGGCGGCTGGACCGGCACGGCGCCGGGCGGATCGTCCGCAAGGTCGCCCGGCGGGCCGGGATCAGCAAGGACGTAGGGCCGCACACGCTGCGGCACGCGTTTATCACCGCCGCGCTCGACGCCGGCGTGCCGCTGCGCGACGTTCAGGAGGCCGCCTCCCACGCTGACCCGCGAACCACCATGAGGTACGACCGGGCCCGCGGCAGCCTGGACCGGCACGCGACCTACATCGTCGTCGCCTACCTCGCCGGCGCCGCCAGGTAACCCCCATCGGCTAGCAGCTCCGTCTGGCGGCCCAACCGCCAGACGGACAGGGCCGCGGCCCTGTCCGATGACGCCGACCGCGAGGCGGTCACTGACCGCGACCTCAACGCACACGCGAACCGCCGCTATGCGCGGCGACCTGGCCGCCCAGACGGCTGGTTCGCGCCGCGCCGAACTGGATGTTCTGCGTCCGGTCACTCCCGCAGCCCAACGGCCCAGCCAGCGCTTTGGATCTGCCGATGAGCGCGCACACTCGCCGCGACGGGCCTGGCTGTGGCTCCACCGGGGATCAGCGGTCGCGGCGATCCGGTCAGCCACGAGGACCGGGCTTCACGTCCGGCCCAAGAGGCGCTGCCCCACGTCCCCGGCTCAGGTCAATGCGCAGACCCGCGTTGTCAGACCGCCGCCAAGGCAAGTCCTGGTCTAGCGCTGCGGGTCACCTTCGATCAGGCACAGCCGGGACGTTACCGCCGGCTATCAGCCTGGCGGATCATCGCGTCGAGTTCGGGGTCGGCCCCGATCTCCCGGACGTCTTGCGCGCAGCGGCAGGCGATGGCGAGCTTGGCAGCCCACTGCAGCGCCTCCTCACGTGAGGGCACGTCGACGAGCGTGAATCCGCCGATGACCTCCGGGTACGGGCCGTCGGTGACCGCCCCGTCGGTGGCCACGATGCTCGCCGGCTGGTTTTCCAGCCCGCCGGCGGACACATACACGCCGGCGTTGATGGCCTCCTGGACCGCCGCGTGCGCGGCCCTGGCCACGGCGGGCGCGTCCTCGTCGGGGACGTGGTCCATCGCGTGGGCACCGAACGAGATCAGGTACTGCGTCATCCACGACTCCGTTGTTCCGGCGGCCTGCTCCGGCCGTGTCTTGACTCATAGACGAACGGCTCGCCCCGGATCCCATCGCTCTGCCAGAAGAAATTTCTCACGGGTCCCCGCCGTTCGGCCCCCGCGAGCGTCGCGATCTGGTGCCGTACGAGTCGCTTTTGCGATTACGTTCCGTGGTAGAAGCCAGTTAGTTCTCCGCGATCTATTGCCTCGTTAGGCAGGCCTCGGATCGATCAAGGCACGTTCCTGTGTGTAACGGTTTTCGCAGGCCGTCAACACGCCAGCGGCTGGCTATGGCCGTGCGTGCATCCAGCCGATGATGTCGAGCACGCGCAGGATGGGGAGATGATCAACGCCTGCCTTGCTGCGGAGACCGGCGAGGTAGCCCCAAAAGGTAGTTTCGGCTGTCAGCTTGGAGTCAAGTGCCGCCGTACGTACGTCCTCCCACCAGCTCGCGTCGCGATCAGGCGCGGTTCGGCTGAATACGGTGGCAATCCGGCTGTCTTCGATAGGGATCAAGCCTGGACGCTTGCGGGCAGCAGCTTGCCGGCGGCGACAGCGCCGAAGCGGGCTTCCTTTGTGCGATCCTTGATCTCGTACATCAGCTTCCACAGCATCCATGCGGGCCCGTCGCGAGTGAGCAGTGCGCCGCTCGCCTCGTCGTCGATACGCGCTGGCGCAGGGATGCGCCCCAGCAGGTTCTCGATCTCTTGACTCCGGTAACGCGTGATGATCAGCGCCTCATATCCGGTGACGCGGATCCCCAGCATGCTCAGGGCGATAAGGTCGCTGTCAGTGACCACGTTCGCCGATTCCGAATCGCTTGGCGCGGCAATGCCGGACGCTGGGATCGGCGGGGTAGGTGTCGAACACGGTGCCGGAATATACGTACCCGCTCCTGTCGCGCCGGAAAGGGGCCGCGTCAATGCTCGGCGAGGAACGTGAGGATCGCGATGGTGAGCTCAGGCGCGACAAGCGCGCTCGCATGATCTCCCGGCACGCGGACGAATCGGGCATTCCGCAGGAGTGCCGCCAACTGGTCGGCGTCGCAGCGCTCGTCCTGATCGCCGATCGCGACAAGTGCCGGCACGGCAATCCCGCGTAGGGCAGCCTCGGATGTCGGAACAAGCGAGTCCAACACGTGCAACATTACCCGGGGGTCCGCGCTACCTTTCGAGATCGCTTGTGCTCTGTGCGCGTCGGGCGAGTCCGGCTCGATCGCGATCCCGTTGACGAGCGCGGTGAGCACGCGATGATTCGCCCCGCCGCCCGGGGGGCCGCTCACGTTTGCCAGTCCCTGCCCGGCCACGATCGCGCGGCCCGGCTTGGCATCTCGCGCGAGCATGCGCACCACGATCCGCGCGCCGAGCGAATATCCCCCAAGGTCGTAGTCCCCGTCACCAAGCCCAAGATGCTCCACGAGCGCAAACCCGTCGTCTGCGAGTACGTCCGGCGGATACCCGGTGGGATCGCGCGGTTTCGCGCTGTCCCCGTAGCCGCGGAAGTCAGGAAGAACGATGCGATGCCCTTGCGCGGCGAGTGCGTCGGCCGGGCCGTGTTCGAGCATGCGCGAGCCCGTGCCGCCAAAGCCGGGCAGCAGGATCAGCGGTCGGCCGGACCCGATCTCATGCCATGCCAGTTCCACGCCGCCGCGGCCGGCGAATCGATACCCACCCATGATCCATAGGAGCTTAGCGCTTGCCGGAAAATAACCCGTAGCTTCCCGGGATCCGGCATGCTGGTGTGGTATGGGCAGCATGGCGGTAACCAGCGAGAATCTGACGGCGAAGTTCGGGACGATCTTCCCGCATCTGGATGAGCGGCAGCGGCGGCTGCTGATGGGGGCCGAGGCCCGGGCGCTGGGGCATGGCGGGATCCGGCTGGTGGCCCGGGCCGCCGGAGTCCGGGAGGCCACGGTGTCGCTGGGAGTGGATGAGCTGGACTCGGGCGCCGGGCCGCTGGGCAGGGCACGCAGGCCCGGCGGAGGGCGCAAGCGGGCGGCCGACGTCGACCGGGGGCTGCGCCCGGCGCTGCTGGCCCTAGTGGAGCCGGAGGAGCGCGGCGATCCGATGTCGCCGCTGCGGTGGACCACCAAGTCGACCCGCACGCTGGCGGGCGAGCTGACCCGCCAGGGGCACCGGGTCGGCGCCGACACCGTGAGTGACCTGCTGCGGGAGGAAGGATTCAGCCTTCAGGGCAACGCCAAGACCATCGAGGGCCAGCGGCACCCGGACCGGGACGCGCAGTTCCGCTACATCAACGAGCAGGTCAAGGCCCATCAGGGCACCGCGGACCCGGTGATCAGCGTCGATACCAAGAAAAAGGAAAATGTCGGCGAGTTCAAGAACGGCGGCCGGGAATGGCGGCCCAAGGGCCAGCCGGCGGCCGCCCGCACGCATGACTTCCCGGACGAGCAGCTCGGCAAGGCCATTCCCTACGGGATCTATGACCTGGCCGCGAACGCCGGCTGGGTCAACGTCGGCACCGACCACGACACCGCCGCGTTCGCCGTGGAGTCGATCCGCCGCTGGTGGAACACGGCGGGCCGGGCCGCCTACCCCGGGGCCCGGCGGCTGCTGATCACCGCGGACGCGGGCGGCTCCAACGGCTACCGCACCCGCGCGTGGAAAGCCGAGCTCGCCGCGCTCGCGCTGCAGACCGGGCTCGCGGTCACGGTATGCCACTTCCCGCCCGGGACATCGAAATGGAACCGGATCGAGCACCGGCTGTTCTCCCACATCACCATGAACTGGCGCGGCCGGCCGCTGACCAGCCACGAGGTCATCGTCAACACGATCGCGGCCACCACCACCCGCACCGGGCTGAGGGTCCGCGCCGAGCTCGACCCCGGCACCTATGACACCGGGGTCAAGGTCAGCGACGAGCAGATGGCCGGCCTTCCGCTGGACCGCCACGACTGGCACGGCGACTGGAACTACACCCTCCGCCCGGAACCCCCGCGCCCGCCCGGCAGCACCGCGCCCGCCGCCGCCCGGCCTGCCCGCCGCGACAGCGCCAGCTGGGCGCACCCCGCCCTGACCGGGATGCCGCACGCGGACTGGGCCCAGCTGACCAGCGCGCTGGTCATCCCGTACCAGGCCCACCGCGAAGCCGGGCTGCACATCGCCCGCGGCGGCCCCGCCAGCCGCAAGCCCGCCGGCGGGTACCCGGCCGCGCTCACCGTGCCCGAGATGATCCTGGCCACCATCTTGCGGGCACGCTTCCGCATGCCACGCCACGTCACCGCCGAGCTGTTCGGCGTCGTCACCGGCACCATCGCCAAGGCCGAGCACCAGATCCGGCCGCTTCTGGACCAGCGCCGGCACGTCATCCAGCCGGCCGGAACGCCAGTCAGGACCCTCGCCGAACTCACCGATTTCGCCGCAGCACACGGCGTCACGCTCATCCCGGGAACCAAAGCCGCGCGTTAATAATCTGCAAGCGCTTAGCCTGAATCCACCGATCGACTTAGTTGCCCTCCGGCCGCAACCAACCAAGTGACGACACTTGGCGGACGCAGCTCCGCAAACCGGGATCAAAAGCCCTGCTACCGAGTTGAACCCCCATGGCGTGAGAGGCCCCGCTGCCGGGCCCGCGCGGACTCCGTCCATGCCCGGAGCGCTGTCACACCCTGGCAGGCAACCCGGACCGCCGCTAGCCACGGCAGCATAAGGGCGCAGCCTGCCAGCAGCTGCACCAAGGCGCCAAGACCAGCCGGTGACACTCACCTAGCGTCACCGCCTGTCATGGTCACAGACGCGATATCCGCCGATCTGCATGGCTGGCGGTCGCCGGCCGCGTTCCAACTCGGGCGCGCCCGAGTTGGATGATCTGCGCGCTACGGGAGGCCGACCTCGTGCGCGCGTGGGTCGATGCCGTACGTGCCTCCTTTGGTTACGACCAATATCCAATCAGCGCTCAGCCCTTGCTTGGCCCCAGCGGATACCGATGTATTGGCGGGCGGCCGGGCCTTGTCGTTCGGGTTTCTGGCGGGTCTGGTGGCTGCCCTGTTCGTGGGCCAGATGGTGCGCCAGACTTGAACAAGCTCGGGTGGCCTGTGTGCGCCTGCGCCATCGGCGGCGGCCGCAAGTGGGCAGCCTACGTGTGGCGGCTTGCGGTCGGGGACTGAACTGGGCCCTGACGGGTGAAGGGGGGCCGGTATGGATCCGGTGACGATCGGGGCGGTGCTGGCGGCGATCGTGGGTGGAGCTGGCGGGGCGCTGGGTACCCAGCTATGGGCCGGGGTCAGCGCGCTGGTGCGCCGCCCGTTCCGCCAGGCGCACGCACCCGGCGACAGCACGGTTGCCCTGCCTAGTGGTTCGGCCGAGCTGATGGCGCTGGAGCAGGCGCCGACCGATGAGCGACGGGCTCTGGCCGTGGCCGAAGTGCTGGTCGCCCGCGCCGGCGCCGACAGCGGGTTCCGGCAGGAACTGGCGGCCTGGTGGGAGCAGGCCAGCCAGATCGACATCGGCGGGGATGTGACGAACACGGTCAGCGGCGGCACCTTCCACGGGCCGGTGCTGCAAGGCCGCGACTTTAGCGGCTTGACCTTCGGCTCCCCGGCCGGACAGCCATATCCTTCGCCCGCGCCGGACCCAGGTGCGTGATGGCCGGAGAGGAGCCCATCGGCGGCGGTAACACGATCAGCGGCGGCATCTTCTCCGGGCCGGTGCTGCAGGGCCGCGACATTCAGGCGACCTTTCATCTTCCGGCGGCGACTCCGACAGCGCTGGCCCAGCTGCCCGCGGCGACCGCTGGGTTCACCGGCCGGGATGGCGAGCTGGCGGTGCTGGCCGGGCTGCTCGATCCGGCCGGGTCGGCGGGGCCGGTAGTGGTCTCAGCGGTGGCCGGGCTGGCGGGGGGTGGGCAAGACAACCCTGGCCGTTGAGGCGGGCCATGCTGGCCGGCGGCGGGGCTGGTTCGGTGGCGGGATGCTGTTCCTTGACCTGCACGGGTATGACGACCAGCGAGTGGAGCCGGGGCGGGCGCTGGATGCCCTGCTGCGAGCGCTCGGGGTGCCTGCCGAGCACATCCCGCCCGGTGAGGAGGAGCGGGCGGGGTTGTACCGGTCGGTGCTAGCGGAGATCCCCGAGCCGGTGCTGGTGATTGCCGATAACGCTTCATCGGAAGCGCAAGTGCGGCCGCTACTGCCGGGCATCGGGCCGCACAAGGTGGTGGTGACCTCCCGGCACACCCTGGCCGGGCTGGGTGCCCGGCTCCTGGATGTGACGGTCCTGGACGAGGAGACGGCCGTCGCCCTGCTGGAGGCGGCGCTCCGCGCCGCCCGCCCCGAGGATGATCGGATCAGCTGTGACCGGGAGTCAGCTACCCGGATGGCCGGGGTGTGCGGAGGGCTGCCGCTGGCGCTGCAGATTGTGGCGGCGCTGCTGAAAGCCGACCCTGCACTGAGTACAGCCGAACTGACAGGTGAGCTTTCCGCCGAGCATGGCCGACTAGAGAGGCTGGCGTATGACGAAGGTAGGGGCGTAGCTGGGCTGTCGGTCGCGGCGGCGTTCGAGCTGTCCTACCGTCGGCTCGATGACAATGCGGCGCGGGTGTTCCGGCTGCTACCGGTCAATCCCGGTCCGGATGTGTCCACTGCTGCGGCCGCAGTGCTGGCGGATCTGCCGGTGACCGAGGTGCGCCGGGTGCTGGCGGTCCTGGCCCGAGCCCATCTGGCCGAGGCGGCGCCCGGCGTGGTAGGCCGGTGGCGGATGCATGACTTGCTGCGCCTGTACGCTCAGCGGCTCCCCCACGCCTGCGCGGACACGGATGGCCGGGAGCAGGCCCGCGACCGGCTACTCGGCTACTACCTGAGCATGGCCGACTCCGCCGACGATCATCTTCGGGCGCTGCCGGGGATGACGGTGCCGGAAGAGTTCACCGGCCGCGACGGTGCCTTGGCCTGGCTGGATGCGGAGCGGGACGGCATGGTGGCCGTAGTCGCTATGGCCGCGGACACCGGCCGTGACGAGGCCGCTGCCCGCCTCCCTCTCATGCTGGCCGTATACCTTCACTGGCGGCGGCGCTTCGAGGACTGGCTGGCCGTCACCGCAATCAGCCTGAACGCGAGCAGCCGACTCGGTGATCGGGACGGCGAGGCCAGGGCGCTGAACAACCTCGGCGGTGCCCTGCAGGAGCTATGGCGGTTCGAGGAAGCCATCACCGCGCACCAGGACGCCGCCACGATCTACCGCCAGACCGGCGACCGGCCCGGCGAGGCCAGGGCACTGAACAACCTCGGCCGAGCCCTGCAGGACCTATGGCGGTTCGAGGAAGCGATCACGACGTGCCAAGACGCCGCCGCCATATACCGCGAGACTGGCGACCGGCCCGGCGAGAGCATGGCGCTGGACAACCTCGGCAGTGCCCTGCGAAAGCTGCGCCGGTTCGAGGAAGCCATCACCGCGTGCCAAGACGCCGCCGGCATATACCGCGAGACTGGCGACCGGCACGGCGAGGGCATGGCGCTGGACAACCTCGGCCTGGTCCTGCAGGAGATGCGCCGGTTCGAGGAAGCCATCACCGCGCATCAGGACGCCGCCGCCACATGCAGGGAGACGGGCGACCGGCACGGCGAAGGCATGGCGCTGATCAATCTCGGCAACGCCCTGCAAGGGGTGCGCCGGTTCGAGGAAGCGATCACCGCGCACCAGGACGCCGCCACGATCTTCCGCGAGACCAGCGACCGGCACGGCGAAGGCGGCGCACTGGGTAACCTCGGCAGTGCCCTGTACAAGGCAGAGCGATCCGAGGAAGCGATCAATGCCCACCGGGACGCCGCCGCCATCTTCCGCGAGACCAGCGACCCGCACGCCGAGGGCATCGCGCTGAACAGCCTCGGCACTGCCCTGTGGGGGACGGGGCGGTTCGAGGAAGCGATCACCGCGCACCAAGACGCCGCCGCCATTTACCGGGAGACCGGTGACCGGCACGGCCAGGGCAGGGCGCTGAACAACCTCGGCCTGGCTCTGCGGGAGGTGCGGCGGTTCGAGGAGGCGATCATCGCCTGTCAGGACGCGGTGGCCATCTTCCGGGAGACCGGTGACCGGCACGGCGAGGGCATCGCGCTGAGCAACCTCGAAACAGCCATGGCCGCGCAGCAGGCCTGACGCAGACGCACCGTCAGCAAATGGGTTTTCGTTGGGTACGGGCCGCCTGACACCGTGGGCCATCGACGCACACGCACCGGGCCGTCGTAGTCGGTCTTCTCCTGACACTGTGTAATCGGCCCATTCCTGGGCGCAGCGCAAGTAGCCGCCGATATGGACGACGGCCTGATCGTTGGCCTCGTCGTTTGGCACCGCGCCCGAGCGGGTGATCTGTGCGGACCAGGTGGGCAGGCCCAAGGCGGCACCCCGGGCCAGTGGTCAATGGGTAGTGTCCAATAGTGACTGGAATAGATACACCTGAGCGGGACATGCTGGCCGGCAGCGCGGCCCGCTTTTTGGCCACGGCGCAGGCGCTGACTGATGACGACTTGTACCAAGCTTCGGCACTCCCCGGCTGGACGCGTGCGCACCTGCTCACCCACCTGGCGCAAGCTGCTGACTCACGCACCGGGCTGCTGCGAGCCGCCCGGGCAGGCCGGGTCGGCCAGCAGTACCCCTCCGAGCAAGCCCGTGCTGACGCCATCGACGCCGGTGCACGTCGCCCGCCGACGGCTATCCGCGCTGACCTGCACCGCGCCGTCCAGGACTGCCTGACCGCGATCCGCGAGCACCCCCGCCACCTGTGGGATGCCCCCGGGATCTGGCTAGGACCACCAGGCCGCCGGCCGGTCCGCGGCGTCGTCACCAGCCTGCGGAGGGAACTGGAATACCACCACGTCGATCTGGCCGCTGGCTACCAGCCCGCCAACTGGCCCGACGATTTCGCCGCCACTGAGCTATCCCTCGTAACCGCCTGGATGAACCGCCGCGGCGACGCGCCGCCCATGACCCTTACCGGCCCCACCGCGCTGCACATCGACACCAGCCCGCCCGTCGACATCACCGGCCCTCCGGCGGCGCTGCTGGCCTGGCTGTCTGGTCGCAGTAACGGCAGCGGCCTGCACCCGGACGCTGCGGCCCTGCCGGCCCTCCCGCCACTGGCTTAGCTCGGCCGCGAGCCCTTCGGGCCATATAACGGGTGACAATCTGCCGCCTCGAAGCCACCCAGTCGCTTCCGCGCGCTCCGTAGCGAGGAGCTCGCCGCGCTGGCGCGCGATCCGCCGTTAGGTACGGTCTGCGTCCCGTGCGACATGATCGCGAACACCACGCAGAACAATCAATCTGCAAGGCAAAACGTCTTATCGTTGACACGCTTGATCACGCCTGATAGGTGCCCGGGTCGGCGTTGCGTTGCGTCGTGGCTCTTCAGGGCATAGCCGATCGCTCGCCTGTTAGCGAACCGCCTTCCGGAAAGCGGCAATGGGCTGGTCAGGCGGTTTGCTAGTCGCTGAGGACGCGCTCGATGACGGCGGCGTTCTCGGCTGATCCGGCGCGGAAGTACCTGGCCGCGGTGTCGATGCGCGGACCGGTCAGTGCACTAGCCGTGGCGTGGGCACGATGCCGCTGATGCCGTTGCCGAGCTCGCCGAACTCGTCGTCTCCCCAGCACCACAGCGTGCCGCCGGCACGGGTGGCGCAGGTGTGGCCGCCGCTATAGCCCCAGTCGTCGCCGGCGGACACGGTAACCCAGTCGGCGGCCGTGCCGACCTGGACGGGAGTGCTGGCGTCGCCGGTGCTGCCGGTGCCGAGCTGGCCGAAGTAGTTGTATCCCCAGCACCACAGGGTGCGGTCAGTGCGGGTCGCGCAGGTGAACTCGCCGCCGGCGGACACGGTAGCCCAGTTGGTGTCAGTGCCGACCCGGGCGGGAGTATTGGTGCTGGTGCCGCTGGTGCCGCCGGTGCCGAGCTCACCGAAGCTGTTGTCTCCCCAGCACCACAGGGTGCGGCCGGTGCGGGTGGCGCAGGTGGCGACGTCGCCGGCGGACACGGTGGCCCAGTTGGTGCCGGTGCCGACCTGGACGGGGGTGCTGGCGTTGGCGGTGCCGCCGGTGCCGAGCTGGCCCGAGGAGTTGTCTCCCCAGCACCACAGGGTGCGGCCGGTCCGGGTGGCGCAGGCGCCGAGCTCGCGAGCGGACACGGTGGCCCAGTTGGCGGCCGCGCCGACCTTTACGGGAGTGCTAGTGCTGGCGCTGGTCTCGCCTATGCCGAGCTCGCCGAGGACGTTGTCTCCCCAGCACCACAGGGTATGGTCGGTGCGGGTGGCGCAGGTGGCGACGTCGCCGGCGGAGACGGTGGCCCAGTTGGTGTCCGTACCGACCTGGACGGGGGTGCTGGTGCCGCTGGTGCCGCCGGTGCCGAGCTGGCCGTAGCCGTTGTCTCCCCAGCACCACAGGGTGTGGTCGGTGCGGATGGCGCAAGTGTGGTCGTCTCCGATGCCGTCGTCTGCGACGGAGACGGCGGCCCAGCCGGTGCCGGGGACCTGCCGCGGCGAGCTGGCGAACAGTGCCGGGCCGGTGCCGAGCTGGCCGGCCTCATTGTCTCCCCAGCACCACAGGGTGCTGCCGGCGCCAATAGCGCAGGTGTGGTCGGTGCCGGCGGAGACGGCGGCCCAGCCGGTGCCGGGAACCGACTGCGGTGAGCTGAAGAAGGACCTCTGGCCGGTGCCGAGCTGGCTGTAGGAGTTGTCTCCCCAGCACCACAGGGTGCCGTCGGTCCGGGTGGCGCACGCGGACTGGGGGCCGACGGAGACGGTGGCCCAGCTGGCGGACGTGCCGACCTGGGCAGGGGTGTCCTCGGAGGCGCTGGCGGCGCCGGTGCCGAGCTCGCCGTAGGCGTTGTCTCCCCAGCACCACAGGGTGTGGTCAGTGCGGACGGCGCAGGTGTGGCCCTGCGAGGCTCCGTCGGCTTGGCTGACGGAGACCGCGGCCCAGTCGGCGGCCGTGCCGACCTGGGCGGGGGCGCTGCGGTTCCAGCACCACAGGGTGTGATCAGTCCGGGTGGCGCAGCCCCCGAACACGCTCAAGGACACGGTGGCCCAGCCGGCGGCCGTGCCAACCTGGACAGGGGCGTCGGAGGCGTTGTCGATTCCCCAGCACCACAGGGTGCGGTCGGTGCGGACGGCGCAGGTGGAGGACTCGCCAGCGGACACAGTGGCCCAGTTGGCGGCCGTGCCGACCTGGACAGGGGTGTAGGCGTTGCCGGCGCTGCCGGTGCCGAGCTGGCCGTAGTCGTTTTTCCCCCAGCACCACAGGGTGTGGTCGGTGCGGACGGCGCAGGTGTGGTCGTCGCCGTATACCGTGATTCCGCTGGTGGAGACGGTGGCCCAGCTGGTGCCGGTGCCGACCTGGACGGGCGTGGTGGCGCCATCGACACCGGCGCCCAGGCCGAGCTCGCCGTAATTGTTGTCTCCCCAGCACCACAGGGTGCGGTCGGTGCGGACGGCGCACGTGTAATGGAGGCCGGCGGAGACAGTGGCCCAGTTGCCGGCGGTGCCGATCTGGGCGGGGGTGGACCGGCTGGCGTAGTCACCGGTGCCGAGCGCGCCGTCGGCGTTGTCTCCCCAGCACCACAGGGTGTGGTCGGTGCGGACGGCGCAGGTGTGGTCGAGGGCGGCCGAGACACTGAGGACGGGAAAGCCGCTGCCCGGCCCCCGGCTCGCGGGCATCGCCGGGCCCTGGCTCGCGGTGGCACCGGAAGCGGTGCCGGGAGCGGCGCTGGCCGGGGGCGGCGCCAGGAAGAGCCCCGCGGCCCCCGCCGCGGCGGCCCCCGCCACGGCGATCCGCAGGCGCGGTCGTGCTGGTGGCATGTCGAGCGTCCCCCTGATGACTGCTGGCGGTCCGCCGTTCGGCAGACTCGTTGGCGGGTAGCCGCAATTCGCGACCCCCGGGGTACCGGGAAAACCTCCCAAAATCCTCCGCGGCTGCTTGACACTTAAGCTCCTGGGATGTGTGTCAGCACAAGCCCGCGCCCGCCGGGGCCGGGGATCGCGACGACCCGTCGGCACAGAATGTTACCAGCCGCCACAGTGCGTGGTCACGTGAAGTCGCCGGCCGTGCAGGTACGGCGACATGGCTCCGAGTTGGCAGGGAGGATGTGGATAAGTGCTCCCGGCCCGGCTTCCCCGTTTTGGGGTGGTTCGGGCGTAAGGTCGGGATCCTGGGCCCCGGTCTGACCTCCTAATCGGCTGACGCCGTTTCGGGGCTGTCCTGCGATCGATCTGCCGGCCGGGATCCCAGATTTTCAGGCACCCACCGGCGTGCCGGTCTGATCTGCCTGGCCTGGGAAGAGGCCGGGGTTCACAGGATCCGACGGCCAGCGGGTGCGTGCCACCTCTTCAACCAGAGAAAAGAGATGGCATGGCCATTGTAGAGACACGCGCAATTACCGGCGGCGTGGATACGCACGCTGACATGCACGTCGCTGCCGCGCTGGATCCGGTCGGCGGGCTGCTCGGCGTCCGGGAGTTCCCGGTCAGCGCGGCCAGTTACGGCGGCCTGCTGGGCTGGCTGGGCGGGTTCGGGACCGTGTGCCTGGTCGGGATCGAGGGCACCGGCAGCTACGGCGCCGGCCTGGCCCGCTACATGTCAGCTGCCGGGGTCCGGGTCGTCGAGGTGGACCGCTCCGACCGGCAGGACCGCCGCCGCCAGGGTAAATCCGACCCGCTGGACGCGGTCAGCGCGGCACGGGCGGCGCAGTCCGGCCGGGCCCGCGGCGCACCGAAGGGCCGGGACGGCGCGGTGGAGGCGATCCGGACGCTGATGGTCGCCAAGCGCAGCGCCCGCTCCGAGCGGACCCAGGCCATCAACCAGGCCCGGTCCCTGATCGTGACCGGCCCCGAAGACCTGCGCGCCCGGTTCACCGCGCACACCACCGCTGACCTGGTCACCGACCTGGCGTCCCTGCGACCCAGGCCCGGCGCCGTCGTCGGCTACCACACCCGGATCGCGCTGCGCGAGCTGGGCCGCCGCGCCGAGTTCCTCGACGGCCAGATCACCTGCCTCGACGCGCTCATCGTGCCGCTGGTCACCGGGCACGCCCCCGGCCTGATCGCCCTGCACGGCGTCGGCTCCGACACCGCCGCGCTGCTCCTGGTCGCCGCCGGGGACCACCCCGAACGGCTCCGCTCCGAAGCCGCCTGGGCGCACCTGTGCGCCACCGCCCCGATCCCGGCCTCCTCCGGCAAGACCACCCGGCACCGCCTCAACCCCGCCGGCGACCGGCAGGCCAACCACGCCCTGTGGCGCATCGTCATCACCCGGATGAGCTCCCACCCCCCGACCCGCGCCTACGTCGAACGGCGCACCGCCGAAGGCCTGTCCAAGAAAGAGATCATGCGCTGCCTGAAGCGGTACGTCGCCCGCGAGGTCTACCCCCACCTCCGCGCCGCCGCTGACTAACAGCCCCACTAGCTCCGGGGGCGGCCTGACCCTCTAATCGGCTGCCGCACCCAGGTGCTGGCCTTCTATCGATTTGTCGGCCGCCCCCGGTCACACCTGACCCGCTGCCCGCGTGACCTGCTAAGAGCCTGCCCTCCACCCGGAGTGGCCCTTCCCTGTCTTGTCCGCACCCAGCAGCCCCCGCCAGAGCAACATTTCCGAGCCCCGGAAATTAAAGAACTAAAACATCATCCGAGCCATTGACAGACATAGGAGCATCGATATTTGGGTGATTGACGATCAGCGGGCCGCATGCGGCCGGGAGCATGTGAGCCTCTGGCCGTCCGCACGAGCGGCCGCGCCCGGGCTGTCAGCGGGTTAGGCCGTCCCGGTCCGGTCGCTGAGGAAGGCACGGACCTCGGCGATTTCCTGGTTGCCGATGCCGTGCGCGAGACCGGGGTAGACGCGCTCGGTGAGGGTGGAGTGGGCGGTCAGCCACTGACGTGTCCGCTCGATCGCGTCGGCGGGGATCATGGGGTCCGTGGCCCCCCGTCCCCAGAACACGGCGGGGCGCCGGGCGGCCAGCTGTTCGTCGGCCGGCTGCGGCGCAGCCTGGACGAAGCCGGAGAGCACGACCGTGGCCGCGACCCGCTCGGGACGGGTCCGCAGCAGCTGGGTCGCCATAAGGCCACCCTGGGAGAATCCGACGGCGGCCACCGTCGCGTCCGGGGCCAGGTGAGCGTCGATCCACTGCCAGGCGGCGTCGGTGGCGCGGGCCGGGTCCCGGTCGCCGAGCGCGATGGGCGGGAACCACGCATAGCCGCCGGGAGCTACCCCGAGCGGGGCACGGAGCGCTGCCCAGGGCAGGGCCGGTGCGAGCATCGGCCCGAGCGGGGCGAGATCCTGCTCGTTCGCGCCGTAGCCGTGAAACAGGACCAGCGCCACCGGCGCGTCCGGCGTCCAGCCCGCGGACACCTCGCCGTACAGCACGCCCGGCCCGGCGCTGCCTGCCATGGCTATCTCTCCCGGCTTCTCGACGGCCAGAGCGCATCGCCCCGCCAACGCTGTCCGCGTTTACGCAGCTCCGAGCTCCCGCGGTACAGTACCAGCATTGTCCGGCACTCGCGCTGCTGGCTGAGCGGGGTGCATGCTAGCCGGTGCTGTGCCTGACGCGCACGAGCCGGCGGCGATACGCCGGCGCACTGCGCGATCGAGGACGCGAAGCATGTCTTCGGCGCCGGCCAGGTGCCCTTCGACTTATCACACTCTGTGAGAGCGCCCGTCAGGCTTGACACACGTGAACCGCCGATATGATCGGCAGCCCGGACCGCCGGAACGCCTGTCGTTGCCGCGCCAGAACGGGCAGCTCTGTGTACCGGGTCGTCCGGATCTGCCGGCGAGAGCGCTCGTGTGCAGCCGGGACACCGGTCCGTGTGACGGGGGCCGTGCGCTCATGTCAGGCTATTTACGATCATGCATGGTCGTCGGCCTGCGCATGCTTCGGGCGCCGCGCTTCCAGGGCAGGGGCACGGCTGGGCCGCAGAGGTGAGTCATGGAAGTCGTGGGGTTGTGGCGCCACGCCGTCAGGTCCTTGCAAGGCGAGCGGCTGGATTCGGCCCGCTTCGAGGACGACGGGCTGGCGGGCGACCGGCGCTGGGGGATCCGCGATGTGCGGACGGGCCGGATCTTGACTGCCCGTCGCCGGTCTGAACTGCTCGGCGCGGCCGCGTCCTGTGACGGTGAGCTGCCGGTGATCACTCCGCCCGATGGCTGTGCCGCCTCCGGGCCGGGGCAGGGTACCGACGGTCTGCTGTCGCGGTGGCTGAGGAGCCCTGTCTCGCTGGTGGCCTCCGCAGGAAACGCAGGCGGGCGAGCCGAGTACTTCGCGGACGCGACCGACGACGCTATTGGTGCTTGAATAAAACCGATCGTGAGGCGGTTATCTCCACACCATCCGGCGGCACGCGGCCGCGCTTCACCGGGTGAGAGTTTCAGATATGTTGCAAGCATGTTTCGGATTCGGGTGTGCATATTACGAATGGCTTTCGATAAGACAGGTGCGCGTGACTCTAAGCCCGCATTAACGGGACCTTCGGCCCTGCACCAGCTACCGGTCGGACGGAAATGTGATGGTATTACCCTCCGGGCAGGATAAAGAACTTACCTGCTCATTCCGTTAACCCGAGGAGGCATATCATGACCGCGCGGATTCTCGCCGCTGACCGGGAACTGATGAGTGATATCCAGCTTAACTGGTGGGTGAGCGAGGTTGCGGAGCTGACCAGGCCCGATCACATCGAATGGTGCTCTGGCTCGGCGCGTGAATGGGAGCACCTGACCAGCCTCCTGGTCGAGCGGGGCACCTTCAGGCGGCTCAACCCGGAGATCCGGCCGAACAGCTTTCTCTGCGCCTCCGATCCTGGCGACGTTGCGCGCGTCGAGGACAGGACCTTCATCTGCTCCGAGCGGCAGGAGGACGCCGGCCCTACGAACAACTGGATCGCCCCGGATGAGATGCGGAAGACCCTGGCCGGCCTGTTCAATG